>Ga0181352_1000127_pt1 | contig 36383 bp, 56 predicted proteins | sample Fa13VDMLBSN_FD_130103 | JGI IMG/M metagenome (GOLD analysis project Ga0181352, IMG submission 130103) | Freshwater viral communities from Lake Michigan, USA - Fa13.VD.MLB.S.N | ecosystem: Environmental > Aquatic > Freshwater > Lake | place: USA: Michigan | collected 2013-09-23 | reverse complement strand
GAAAATCACATTGATACCGGGGGGAAGGACCCAAACAGGCCGGCCTGGCGCCGATTGTTTGCCTAACCTCCCCACCTCCGGGTAAGACTTGCCAAAGCCCGCAGCACATTGATGCATCGAGCCATCAGCGTGCTGTTGCGATCGCTTTCTCAAGAGCTGACTGGAAATAGCCCGAGTAACGGCGTTGCACAACCTTGCCCGCGATCTGCTCGATGGGGAACTGCGAGCGATAGGTGCCAGCGTCAGTGGTCGCGATGAAGTACGGGAACAGCTGCTCCCTGCTGCGGCGATAGATGCCAGGGGGGCGATCACCACCCCTGGGGGTGCCGAAGAAAAAGCCCCCCCGTGCATTGGTTGTGGAGAGGCCGGACTGGATGCGGCGGATGGTGGGGAGGCTCACGTTGCCTGATGCGGTGAGCTTGACCAGGGAGGTAGGCACCAGCTGTGAGTTAGCAGGAACCTCACGAGAGGCCGCTAGCTGCCCCAGGAAGCGCCTTTCAAAGCCTTTCTGGGGTCGAGTACCGCCAAGCACCGCAAAGCGCAGGTAGCGCCTTCTGAGCGCCTCTGGATAAACGACAGCATCAAGGGTGGTCTTGTTGGCCTTGGCAACCCGGTATGCATTCTGCGTGAACGCCACGGGCTTGTCGAGGTATTGGCGTGTTGAGCCGTTGATGGAGGTGCGCGCATCGAAGGCTGTGCTGTTCAGCGCGACGGATGCGGCGTACCTGAACTGCTTGGTCATGGCGGCAGCCCACCTACCGGCCTGACCGACGTTCGTGCTGATCGCGACGTTGAGGGTGGCCATGTCCCAAGGGTAAGGGCGCAAGCCCGTGCCCAACCTGACCAACCTCAGCGTTTTCTCAAAAGGGGGTAAATACCCCCTCTCTCCCTCTTTATTTATACTCTTTTACTAAGGTTAGGAGGTTAGGAGGTTAGTAGAGGGGTTGCAGCGCAGGGGATCTCAGCTCCCAACCTTTTTTGCTGAGGTTGGGCACGAGTAGACCCAACGGCGTTTTCCACCTGAACAGTCCCGATGCTTGTCGCATCCGAGATCCTTGAGAATGGATGCGACCTGCATTTGGTCTCCCCTGGTTTGGCGCTCCAGCGGCTTCTGAATTGCCTGCGTCAGCACCTCTTCGGTGGTGATCGGATCGAGGCTCATGCGTCTGCGCAGATAGTCCTGAACAGCTGATTGCCAAGGGTTTGAGATCAGGTAGGCATCGTTCTCCACCTCCACCTGGGCCTCAAGCTCGCGGGGTAGGTGGTTGGCCTCACCAGCCCGGTAGGCGTGGACCGCCGCGGACCAGATGGCGTCGCGCTCTAGCAGCAGGCCATCAACGGCGATGTGGGGTGCAGCAGTGACTGGCACCACCCAGAAGCGACGGTTGCCGGTGTCATCCACCAGGAAGCCGCTGTCGCGGTTAGTGGAGCCGACGATGATGCAGCGCCGGGGGAAGTCCTCGGTGGCCTTGCCGTATGGCACGCGGAACGTGTCTGTCTGTTGGGAGAGGAAGGCTTTCACCTGCCCCGCATGGCGCCTGCCGGTGATGTGATCAAGCTCTGCCCACTCCATGATCCAGGAGCGATGCAGCACCATCAGGTCATCCTTGCTGGACACATCACGCAAGGCATCGGAGAAGAACACGCCGCCGAGGTTGCGCCAGAAGGTGGACTTACCGCAGCCTTGTGGGCCCATGAGCACGCAGGCTGAGTCGTGCTTGCTGCCTGGTTCGTAGATGCGGCGCACCGCTGCGATGAGCGTGGCGCGCAGCATGGCGTCGTAGAGGGTGCCGGGTGTGTCACCGGGGCGCAGATAGGCGCTGGCGAGGTGGTCGATGGAGACCGGGGGGACTTCCTCTGCGATGCGGTCGAGGTACTCCCGAACGGGGTCGTAGCGGTTGGCCTGCGCCACATAAACGATGGCGTCAGCGGCCAACTCCTTGGACACCTTGATGCCCATCTGCGCGAACTGGAGGTAGTAGTGCTCCAGGCTTTGGATGGGCTGTGCGTCCAGCTCGATGTTCTGGGTGTAGATGTTGAAACGAAGGCGATCACCGAGCTGCTGGCGGATCAGGATGAGCAGCTCATCGGCTTCTAGCTTGAGCGCCTTGCCGCCGGATGATGCCTCGATGGCTGCGGCCTTGGGGTGCGTGTCACCCAGGGCGGCTTTGAGTGCGTTGACGGCCACCTGGCGTGGGGAGATGCCACCTGCGAGGTGGTAGAGGGTGCCAAGGCCAACACCGCCGGTGTCAGCCTTGAAGCTGGACCATTTGTGCTCACATTCGCCGGCCTTGAACTTGCCGGAGCCTGCCGACCATTGAATCCAGTCAGCTAGGAGGCTGTCATCACCGACGCTATGGAGGGCCATGCCGACTTTGACCCATTCGTCGTAGTCATCCGCGATGGAGTTGGGGATGTTGTCGAGGTAGGCGCGTGCGCGGTCTGCGTCCTCGGTCGGGTTGGGGGTGTGGATGAGCGGGGGGATTTCAGGGCCGCGCATCATCTGCTGGAGCAGCACCGATGGCGCATCAGCGAGGGGCAGGTCACCAGGCGCGCGACCTTTGAGCCAGCGATAAGCGCCGGTGATGGGGTGTTTGCCGATGACAACGGACTGACAGCCGGTCCAGCGCAGCTCCAGCTGCTCGCCCTTGACGGATGATTTCAGCTTGGTGGTCTTGATCTGATCCCAGAAGCCACGGGGCACGCTGTAGATGATCTGGAGGCGGCCATCACGGCCTGAGGTGACCGCCCAGGATTTGGGTAGATCTCGCAGGGAGGTGCCGAGGTTGGCGAGCACCTCGGAAGCACCGAGGCCATCGTGATCGACGAATAGCAGGCCGCCGGAAGGTGGACCAGCGAGGACGCCAACAGCTACGGCACGGCCTGCGTGCAGCTCAGTCTCGACCTGGCGCTTGGTGAGGGGATGCTTCTGCCACTCCGGCTGATAGGGGCGTTTGTCGTTGCCGACTGCCACTAGGGCCCAGGAGTCGGGGATGTCTGTGAGTTGGTCGATGAGGGCGGCCACGTCGGCTCTGTTGATTAGCCGACAGAGTGTGGCGCAAGGTTGGGAGGTTAGGAAGCTATCCCAGGATTTCTTCTGCGTCTCGCACTGAGCGAGCGACGCCAGCGATGCCACCTGCTGTACGGACAGCACCGAGCCAAGCTTGCTGCGCTGGTGTGAGGTGGCCTGTGGTGGTCTTCACCTCAATGCTGGTGAACACGGCAACGCGCTGGCCAACCATCTCGGGTGTAATGGTGATAGTGCGCCAGCCGATGAGGTCAGCGGAGCCACGTGCGAGGCCAAATTGAACGGGCCTGCCGGTACGTGGATCTGGCAGGGTGCCGGTGTTGTTGCGAAATAAACGGAGATCAGATCGAGTGCCAACTGCCAGACGGATGCGCTGCTGAATGTCGGTTTCAGCGTTGGCCATCCAGTAACGCCAGCTGTTCCATCACTGGCGGCAGCGTAGCCACACCCCATTGATCGCCCATGGCATCAGCGATGCCTTGATAAGTGCGCGAGCGTTCCTTCCATCTATCAGGTGACGGTGGCAGGTTCAGGATTCGCTGCTCTCGCCCATGGGCGTAGCTGGTCGGTCTGAGCTTCGGCAGGTTACAAAGCCACAGGCAGGTGGTCTTCACTTCACCGTGCCCGTACTCCCATGGCTGAATGATCTGATCGGGCTTGCGGATCGCGGTGCTGATCATGCTCACAGGGTTTTCAATGCACCACCGCAGGGAGGGTGAGCAACCATCAGATCCCAGCCTTGATCAAGGATCTCCTCGACTGGCTGCTGTAAGTGCCAACGGGGGTCGGCCTCGCACTCAAGTAGATCGCAGCTCCATGCGTCATGGCCATGGCGGCGAAACGCATCGCGCACTCGACCGCTGTATTCGCAGGCGACAAGAACTCGCATCAGCGTTGGCCACGCGCCTGATGGATCCGGTACGCCCAGCCGGGACTGTAACCGCGTTCCTTGGCGAGAGCTAGGAGCTGGGGGAGGGTGCGGGCAGCGCCTTGGCTGCGTCTGGCTTGACGCATCTCGGAGCGGCGGAGCTCCTGCAACTCTCCTGCCAGTTGGCGGATCTTGCGGTTGGTGATCGGTGCGCATTGTGCGCCGCAGACTGGGCAGATCGGTTGCGGCTTGAAGGCTGCGTAGCACTCGGGGCATGTGCGTACTGATGGCGCGACCACACCACCGGCTGTGCGTTTGATGCCATCGTCGAGCGTCCAGTCCCGGTGATCATCCGGGAAGCCATGGCGGGAGACGTTGCCAACGTGATCGAGGATCAGGGCAGCCTGCTTGCCCGGTGCAGGCCGCAGCACCCGGCCAACCTGCTGAAGGTATAGGCCGAGGGATTTGGTGGGTCGCAGGATGATCGCGCAGCTGGCGGCGGGCACGTCAAAGCCCTCACTGACCACATCAACGGTCACCAATACCTGCACCAAACCGGCGCCAAAGTCTGCAACCACCTGATCACGATCGGCTGTGCCTCCGAGGAGGAGTGATGCGCTGATGCCTGCGGCCAGAAACGCAGCGCAAACGGATTCGGCGTGGGCAATATTGCAGCAGAAGGCGATGGCCTGCTGGCCTGCTGCGAGCCGCTGGTAGTGCGCGATGGCATCTCCTGTGACGGTGGGGCGATCCATGGCCGCCGCGGCCTGGTCGTTGGCGTAGTCACCAGCCCGAGTGCGGATGCTGGATAGATCGGCCACCACTGGTGGCGCGTAGATGCGGGAATGACTGAGGTAGCCAGTGTCTATCAGCTCAGCAACAGATGGACCGAAGACCAGGTGATCAAAGGCGCTACGGAGGCCGCGACCATCTAGTCGGCATGGCGTGGCGGTTACACCAAGGCGATAGGCATTGGGCCAGTGTTGCAAGGTGCGCTCCCATTGGCCAGCGGTGGCGTGATGCGCTTCGTCGATGATGATCAGATCCGGCTGCCAGTCGATGGTGGATAGGCGACGCGCGATGGTTTGGACTGAGGCGACCTGAACTGGTTGGTGACTGGTTGGAATGCCAGCAGCGATCAAGCCATGGTCGAGGCCGATGTCGGCGAGCTTCCGGCTGGCCTGGCGAAGCAGCTCACGGCGATGCACCAGGATCAGCACCCGGCGGCCACGGTTGGCTGATGCCTGGGCGATCACGGTGAAGATGATGGTCTTGCCACCGCCGGTCGGCAGGCATAGCAGTGGCGCCCGGTAACCGAAGCGGAAGGCATTACGCAGGTCCAGGACGGCCTGCTGCTGATAGCTGCGGAGTTTCACAACGGCAACTCCAACTGCGTGCCTTCTGCCGGGGCACCATGCATTGCAAGTTGCGCCATGGTCACTACCCGACATTGCTGATCGTATGCAGGACGTGCATAACCGAGCTGATACAGGTGCAGATCGTTTTGCAGCAATGCCACTGCTATTGCACGCCAAGATGGCGCACGGCCTGAGGCTGCAACCTTGGCTGGCACGTCATCGGGAATCTCGTGCGAATAACAGCGGGCTTTCCACGTCCGCACGTATTCCGAGACTCTCGCGGTAGCGCATCTCCCAGGCGCGAATGGCTCGATCCGCTTGTCGGTTCGCCAATGTCCGTTGCTCATCTGTCAGAAGTCCCCATGCTTGTCGGGTGATGTCCTCAGGGCATCGCAAGGCAAGGGCGCAGGCAGCGTGGCCGATCCATGCTTTGCGGTTGAGGTTGTAGTCGGTCAGTGCATTGATGCAGCTGTTGGGCCACTCGATGGTGACCCGCTGCATGTAGCGCCCATAGAGCCGGTGATTGCCGGTGAAGATCTGTGCGCGATACAGGGCAATGCGTCGATTTGGCACATCGCCCCACATGTTGAAGTGGATCTCCTCCCAGGCGTCAATGGGCAACCAGATCCTCTTGAGCTTCACGTTCAAGATCCTCCGTGATGTTGTCGATCTGATCCACGTCCCATGCCTTGCTGAAATCTTTACCAAGGAACAGCGACGCCAACCCGGTGACTTGCTTAAGCCGCAACAGCTCATCAGGGCTCATGCCGATGTGCTTGCAGATCCATGCGTCGCCTTTACCCATTTCGATCAGCTCGGCAACAATCACGCTCATCAGTTCGATGTTGTGCGAACCACGAGCGCGGTTGTGACGAATGGTTGATGCCATGCGGTCGTGTAACTCTTTGCGGAGCACAACCACTGGCAGCCTGCCACCTTCACGTTCGCGGATACGCTGGCTGTTCTTTAGCGTCAGGTATCGGTGGAAACCGTCAACGACCACATATAGGTCACGTTCGGCATCATGCACGACAACGACAGGCTGTGTGTAGCCATCTTCCCAAATCGATGTTTCGAGTAGTGCCATTTCAGGCGGCGCCACAGAGTTGGGGTTGTAATCGTTGGCGGTAACTTTCTCGATAGGAATACTGCGGACAGAGTAGACCGGGGATCGCCAAGGGTATGAATCGTTCTCGTCATGCAGTTCATCGCCTTTGAGGGGTGGGTTGAATACGCAAATCAGGGTGGTGGGCTCTAGTGCTTCAAACGTGTGGGGATCATGTTTGTCCAGCACATAGGTCACATCAGGCGCGATGGCGTGGATCTCTTGGGTTGCCTCGTTGATCAGCAGACCTTTGCCGCTGACGCAGTAGCAAGTTTCCAGGTGGTGCTGATAGTGCCAGCGGTGCGGCTTGCCAGGGTGCACGATGGTTTTTGTCATGCTGTATCCCATGCCGTCGTCTTCCGTGAGCAAGCGATGGCTGGTGAAACCGCCCTTTGGGCAGTTGACAATGCGATCAGCTGGAAGCTGTGAGGCGTTGAGGATCTTCATTTGGCGGAGCGGTTAAGGACTTGGCTGTACTTGCGTTGGATTGATTTTTGGCGGCGCTGTTGCTCTTGCGTTGGCGCCAGGCCCAGGTATTTGCAGGTGTGGTCGTTCTTGAGCACGGTGATAGCAAACCGTTTCCATGATGTGACCATGCTGTTGTGGCATGGCAGGTCATCCAGATGATCAGGCGGCACCTTGATCACAACACGGCGGAGATGGTTCCCGCCGTGCCGCGTGGTGCCATTGATGTAGAAGCGGATGCCGATGCGGCCAAGAGCTTCAATAATGGCCTCAGGAAGACCGCGCCCCACCCGTCCCCAGTAACGGATTGACTGAATGAAGCGCTGCTTAAAATTTGCGCTGGACTGATCTGGCAGCGTTGCCAGCAAGAACTTCACAAATGATTTCCAGGTGTGGCCAGCTGGCAGCTTGAAGGATTTGTAGTCAAGCTGCTTGCCGTAAGTGGCCATAAAGTTTGCACCGCCAACTCTGGCGCAAAGCCTGGCCCATACCTGCGGGTCAATCACCCGGTACATCGCCAGGCTTGATTTGGATTCTGACATAAAGGGCGAGGCAACGCGCATTTTTTTGATGGGGATGCCAGCCATGTAGAACACGTCATAAAGCTTGTTGTAATCCCAGCCAAACTTGGCGTTTGCAGTCCAGATGTCCTCTGTCCGCCAGTCGTAAATGGGATAGCAGTTGTAGGTGTGATCGGTGTTCTTCTTAGTCCACATGCGATTAAGCATGGTTTCCTTGTCCTGATTCAAGATGGCCCGGAAACGGTTTAGCGATTCAACGGTACGGATGCCAATGAGGTTGGCGCAGGGCTCACCTTGGCTGTACCACTCCGCAAACATATCCCAGAAGGTGGCGTAGTCCATGTTTTCAATGAACAGATTGCCAAAGGGATGATTCTGCAAATTCACGATGTAATCCTGCTGCGGCATAGGCCGAATCCAGCGGTGCCGATCCTGCTCGCCCCAGCATTGCCAGTCGATCTCGTAGGAGGAGACGGTGCAGGGAAGAGTGATGGGCAGACAACACCAATAGATGTCGAGGATGTCCCGGTTGGCTTGGAGGATGCGATGCATGAACTCCTCGCTGTGGGTGTAGTTGGCCTCGTTGTCCATGATCTGAACGCCGATCTTGATTGCTAGCTTGCGCTCTCGCACGTAGTCGCAAACAAGATTTAGGAGAACACCGCTGTCCTTTCCGCCGGAGAAAGAGACGTACACGCGGGTGAAGTGCTGAAAGATGAAGTCAAGCCGCTCGATAGCGGCGTCGTAGACGGATTCTTCGAGGTAGTGGCGCATGGGCTTTGCCGTGGCTCGCTGAACCTAGCAGCATCTGGCCGCAGGTGCTAGCATCCGTTGGCAACTCGCAGGAGATCATGCAAAACGCCGACTATCACAGGCACTATGCGGTCAGCAAATCCGGGCTTGATCAGATCGCCAAAAGCCCTTTGCACTACTGGGCTCGCTACTTGGATCCCAACCGTGTGTGGCCAGAGCCAACGCCTGCCATGCGCCTTGGTACAGCCCTTCACACCCACGTGCTTGAGCTGGATCAATGGGACAACCAGATCGCGGTAGCTCCTGGCGATATCAATCGCCGCACCAAGGAAGGCCGCGAGCAGTGGGCTGCATTTGAGGCCGATGCCAAGCGTAAAACCGTGATCACTGCCGACGATGCAGAGGTTGTGATGGCGATGGGTCGCAGCATCATGCGCCATCCGGCTGCTGCATTGCTGCTCGGCATGGCTGGCGAGGCCGAGACCACACACATGTGGACCGAGCCAACCACCGGCTTGCAGTGCAAGTGCAGGCCGGACTGGATCACTGAGGATGGCGGCATCGTGGTGGATCTCAAGACCACCGAAGATGCCAGTCCGCGGGAGTTCCGCCGCAGTATCGCGAAGTGGCGGTATCACGTCCAAGCCGGCTGGTACATGGCGGGCATCGAGGCTGCCTATGGCAAGCGGCCGTCGGGGTTCATCTTTATCGCAGTGGAGAAGAAGCCACCGTTCGCGGTTGGTGTCTATGCCGCTGATGAGCAGATGATCGAGCGCGGCTACGAAACCGCGATGCGCGACTTGCAAACGCTGGCGGAGTGCAAGGCATCAGGCCGCTGGCCTGCCTACAGCGATCGGATTGAACCGATCAGCTTGCCGGCATGGATGACCGGCGAGGCCACCACACAGACCACTGAAATCGAGATGTACTGATGGAATCCACAGCACTCACGACCACCCAGCCAACTGGCTCCGTCTTCTCGGGGATTCAGCAGTTCGAGGACGCCCAGCGTATTGCCAAGGCCTTGGCCAGCAGCACGCTGATCCCGCCACAGTTTCAAGGCCAGCAAGGGTTTGCCAACTGCTTAGTCGCGCTGGAAATCGCCAACCGCATGGGCATCTCGCCCTTCCTGGCGATGCAGCACCTCCATGTAATTCATGGACGGCCTTCATGGTCGAGCAGCTTCATCATCGCGATGGTGAATGGCTGCGGTCGGTTCAGTCCGCTGCGGTTCGAACTGAGCGGCAGCGGCGACAGCTTGGCCTGCTATGCGATCGCCAAGGATCTTGCCAGCGGACAGGAGCTGAAAGGACCGACCATCACGATGGCGATGGCGAAGAAGGAGCAGTGGGCGACCAAGGCGGGCAGCAAGTGGCAGACGATGCCCGAGCTGATGATCCGCTATCGCGCCGCAGCGTTCTGGGGTCGCCTCTATGCCAGTGATCTCCTGCTCGGGATGCAGAGCCAGGAGGAGGTGGTCGACATCCAGCCGGTGACCGTGAGCGATCAGGTCGCTGATCTCAACGCCGCCATCCCCGAGCCGGCACCTGCACCTGCACCTGCACCCGAACCTGAGAGCGATGAACTCTTCTGAGTACCTGACTGCTACCCAGCTTGCGCAGCGATGGGGGTTGCACCCTGACACGCTGATGCGCTGGCGAAAGGCAGGTAAGGGCCCGGCATATTTCCGCACGCCAGGCTTCGTGCTCTACCCATTGGCCGGGGTGGAGCAATACGAACAGGCCAACACCATTACCAACGAACAACCATGAGCTTCAAGCTGAACCTGAGCATCTTTAAGTCGACCAAGCCTGAAAGCAAGGTGGACTTCAGCGGGATGATGAACATCAAAGTGGAGGAGCTGGATGCCTTCTGCCGCTTTGTGATGAGCCAGACGCCCGACCAGTACGGCAGCGTCCAGGTGCCGATCAGCGGCTGGAAGAAGACCAGCCAGAAGGGGCTGGCCTATGTGAGTGCTGTGGCACAGCCGCCGCGCGACTGGGTGGATCCCGGTGATGCTGCGCAGAAGCTGGCCGCGGCCACTGATGGCGTGGTCGTCGACGTGAGCGACGATATGTTCTAACGCCCCATCAGTTCACATTCGAGCCGCGCGATCTCGTTGACGGCCTGCTGGAGCAGTTGTTGCTGGTAGCAGGCCTGCTTATAGAGAGCAACGGCCATGGTGCCTGCGTCTTTGCTGTTGAGCAGAGCGCGGGCATGTTTTTCGATCTCGAACAGCTGCTCTGCCGAAAGGGTGACGGCCATCCACTCACCGAACCGCATTGTGCTAGACCAGTGGGGTACAGGTGCATGATACCGATGCAATGCCAGCGATGCTCCAGCTCGATGGTGCGGGCAGTGGCAACGAACAACAAGGAACCAGGCGTGACCGTGCGGAAGCGGCAGTGCGGGGACTGCGGGTTCGTGTGGTTCACAGTGGAGCTGCCCGTTAGCCCGGCGGTGGTGGGCTGGGGGCGGATTGATGCAAAGGGCCAAAGCAAGCCAGTGCTGCGGGTTCCGGTGGAGATCGCGGTCGGCACCGAGGCCGTGTGAAGAACTGTCACACGGGATTGGCGTGTGCCCTGCCGGCGGTGCATAATTACGTCATCGGCAACCCACTAAGCCAATGACCAACCCCGCTCACCTGATCCACGCCGGCAACATCCTCTACACCCTTGAGAAAGCCGGTTACACGATTGATCAGTTCATCGAGTTCTGGGGCACCCTGCTGGTTGTCGAGATCGCTGGCAACGGCGATCGCTGGTACGACCGCCGTCAAGTCGAGGCGTTCGTTGCCGCCTGAGCCATCCTTGGCTCCCATCCACCTATCACTTCAATCCAATGATCAACCGCATCAACAATGCCATCTGCCTGCTTGTCGTCGCTGCCGTGTTCGCCATGATCGGCATCGAGGCAGGCAACCAAGCAGGCGCTACGCACTCCGGCACGCAGCCGCTGGTGGAGGTGCGCAAGTGACCCGCCCCCGCCGCTTTTACTTCCAGATCCGCAGCGCCAATGTCTGTGAGTGCATCTGGGCACACAGCCTTACAGAAGCCAAAGAAATCGCCGCACGCACTTGGATGCCGTGGTGGTCTGAGCTTGAGTGGCTCAATGTTGAAGCTGTCACCGAGAGCGTGATCCATGACTGATTCACCCATCGCCTTTCAATGGCGCAATGATGAAGATGACCAGAGCCGGCATGGCGAAGGCATTAGCCGGCCAGTGCATGGCAGCCGCACTCGTGAGTTTCGCGTGATCGTGTACAAGTCAGGCGGCCAGCCGATGACATGGATCACCAAGGCAGAGAGCAGCCGACATGCGATCCGCTATGCAGAAGCCCGCTGGCCGGGCGCTGAGGTGGAGGTGGCGTGACTTACGACTACGACACATCAGATCCGACCTTCCTCGATGATCTTCGCGAGAGTCAAGAAAGCGTTGAGCGTGTCGCCAAATGGCTGCGCAGCAAAGGTTACCCAGTAGTGGTGCGCCCAACATTTGAGCGCCCGGATCCATCTGCTATGGCCGAGTTTTCGGACGCTGGCGATCTGGAAATACTCCAACGGGTTGAGGTAAAACAACGCAAATCACTTACCTTCACCAGCAAGGAGGACTTTAGTTACACCACCATCATTGTTGATGCCTGTCACTGCTTTGACAATGCTCGCCCCAAGCCCTTTGCCTATGTCATCCTCAACCGTGAAATGACAGCGGCTTTTGTAGTGCCATCCAGCACTAAGGGGCATTGGCGTCAAGTGGTCAAACGTGATCGCTTCAAGAATCGAGATCGCAAGTTCTATGAATGCCCTATGGAACATGTGCAGTGTGTGCAATTATGAACAACGCCGCCGCCCGCGCCCGCCTCTATAGCCTCTTGGAAGGCAGCAACACGTTCAAGGCTGGCCAGTCATCCGAACGGGACCGCCTCCGCCTCCTGATCGACATCCGTGTTGATCAGCTGCGCAGCACTTGCGGGATCAAGAACCGCGAGCAGCTTTGCGCTGAACTGCTCAACCTCCGCCAGTACCTCGACGAATGACCACCACGCAACTCGACCAGCAGCGCGCCGACATGATGGAGGCGCTGTACCAGCGCAGCGGCCGTGAGGAGTTGCCCTATGGCCATCCACTGCGTGGCACTGTGACGGGACTGTGGGAAGAGTTCGCTCGTGACATGGCCAGCAATTTCCGCGACACCAGCTACGAGGAAATCTTCAAGCGGGTGGTGAAGGCGATGGATGAGACCGAATCAGTGATGACCGAGAAGCAGGCGCAGCAGGCTATCGAGGTATGCCGCCAGGTACTGCTGGGCAAATGGGCCTGAGGCTACCAACCAGCACCAGCTTCAAGCCAGGCCATGTGCCCGGCAACGCTGTATTGACGCCGCAGAACGCCATCGACATCCGCAAGCTGTACGCCAGCGGCTGGACAATCAAACAGCTGGCGGCCATCTACGGCATCACCAGCACCCACGTCTACGACATCATCACCCGCAAGAAATGGAAGAACGCAGAACAGCAGGCGACCTCGTGAACCACCCGCCGCACTACCAGGCCGCAACCATCGAGGCCATCGACTTCATCGAGTCGGTGATCAGCGATGCACCGCACATGGTCCCGGCATACCTCCAGGGGCAGGTGCTCAAGTACATGATCCGCATGTGGCTCAAGGGTGATGCCCTGGAGGATGCCCGCAAAGCGGAGTGGTATCTGAACCGACTCATTGCCAAGATGGAGTCATGCTCGAACATCTCCGGCTGACTTGGATCGAACGCATCGCTCTGCGCATCCTGTGCAAGAGCGAGCGCATCGGGCTGCTGGTGATCAAGCGCCATAGCTCGCGGATGGTGTTCGTCGTGCGGGATCAGACAGATCCCATCGACATCACCGAGGCCGATGAGCCGGTCACCATGCAGCTAGAGCGGCTGTACCACCAGCCGAGTTACGGCGAGGATGAATGATCAGATTGCACGCTGGCCGACTGCTGCTGGTGTGCGATCGAGCGGACCGTACCTGGCACGCTCGTGTGGTGCTTGGTCCAAAGGCTGAGCACCAAGTCGAGGTGAACACAGGCACCATCGAGTTACAGGAGGCATTGCCTCGCGCAAAAAAGGCATATGAGGAGGCGATGGCACGGATACGGCCAGTTGGTTGCCGGGTGATGTGCTGGGACTGCCTGCAATGGGATATGAGCAGGCAGCGGTGTGAGCTGATGATTCCTGAGTCAAAGCGGAGTGGTGGACGCTACGCAGTGCTGTGCGAGATGTTCAAGCAAGCGATGCCGGCGGCAGACTGATAGAGGCCGCCCCAGGTCACCGTGTCCAAGCGTGAGTTCAACACGCCTATCCGTGAGCCGTGGAATGTGCTTATCCATCAATCGTTGCAAGCAATCGACCGGCACAACCGCCTGTGGTTTGACTCAGGCGACGGATGGCACCTCCAGCAGGCGCAGGTGCTGCGGGACTATGTGGCGGGCCTCAAAACATGGATCCACCAGCAGGAGGGGCGGTGATGTTCGGTCCTGAAGTGATCAGCCGCACCGACCGCGATGGCGGCTACATCGAGACGCTGCTGCCAGCGGAGAAGGGTGAGGTGTATTACCGCAGCTGCGTTGGTGGCGTGTGCCGGTACAGCTCGGACTGGTTCCAGGCTGAGATCTACCTGAATCAGATGCTGCGGCCATGAAGTACCCGCCGGTGGTGATCTTCGGCCTGACGTGGCTAGGCGGCATGTTGCTCGCCACCATCTGGCTGACGATGTTCTGAGTGGCTGGTGATCCACTGCACGATCGCCCATTCACCAAGCGCAGACCAGAACGGCTGGGCACGATACCAGTCCACCCACGGCTTGTGGCCTTTCTGGCTGTTGCACATGAGGCAGCAGCTGACCAGGTTCTCGCGGACGGTCAGACCGCCATGCACTTTGGGAATGACGTGATCCAGGGTGGGGCTACGGCCTAGTGGATCGTTGCAATATGCACAGCGGTATCCCCAGCGGAGGTGGATCTGGTCACGAGCCGAGCGGCGGGTGACCAGGCGGGTTTCTTCAATGTGGTGCTGATCCACAGAGGTCCACGGGAAGGGTGAACAGCTCGATGCCCAGCTCTAGGAGGTCTTCCTCGTTGTGGACGAACTCAGCGATCTGGGAATAAATATCAGCCGGCAGCTCCTCGGGATCGGTTTCGGAGCGCACCAGCACTTTGGCGGTGATCTCCACGATGAACGCCCGCATGGGCAGCAGCCCCGGCTGGTCTAACGGTAGCGAGCGCGACCCGATCGGACAGTGTGACGGTTTGCGAACGTGCCCTGCATCCGGGGCACTGTGCCCTGCCGGCGGGGTATAGTTAGTTCATCAACGCACCGGACCAATGCTCTCCACCTTCACCGCCAAGCTGACCACCCTCTCTACCGCCGACCTGCTTGAGCTGATCCGTCAACTGATCGCTGACGAAGTGTTCAACGCCTGCTTTAACGCTGCCCTAGACGAAGCCTGCAACCGCGATCCCGACCTGGCCTTCACTATTGAGGCCATGATGGCCTGACCCCACCGGGGGCGCTTCGGCGCCCCCTAACCTCCTCCCATGACCTACATCCTCCGCATCGGTCCGTGGCATATCGGACCGTTCACCACCCACATCGCTGCCACCACCTTCGCGGAGCAGCACGGCTGCGACGATTACACGATGATCCCGCTGGATGATCCGGCTGAGGCGCCAGCCAAGATCCACCGGATGCGGATGGCGCCACTGAAGCACCCGATGGCGCGCTAGCCCTTGCTGGCGGTTACTCCGAGATCCCCGTTGTAGCGGCCAGTCTGTGCGTAACTCCGGTCAGGCCGACCGCTCACCAGCAGAAACTTCATCTGCCCGATGCGCAAGCCAGGCCAGATCGGCAGTGGATGCATCCGGCGGGTGTTCTTCAACTCCATGGTGAGCCTGCTGCCATAGAACCCCGGATCACACCACCCGGCCTCAGCGTGGTCCCAGCCTTCGCGGGCACGGCTCGATTTGAGCACGAACTGCGCACCGACGTGATCGGGCAGGTTGAAGATCTCCCTGGTCTCCGCCAGAAACCACTCACCCGGTTGAATCCAGAACGGATCCTCCTGCGTGTGGCCGGTGATGCCGAGGATTTGCAGCTCAGGGTGCCCCGCCACCTCGATCATGATCCGATCGCCCAGTGTCACGTCCAGGCTGGCTGGGTTCAGGTGATCTTCGATGTATGGGCTGATCATCGCCTGCTGTTTGCATAGGCGGCGGATCTCGTGATCAGGCAGGAGCATCAGGTGTAATCCCAGCGCCGGCGTTTGCCATCAGCGCGCCGACCGAGATGAATAAACGCCGGTGCAGCGTAGCCGACGCTATACGGCCAGTTTTCATCGCACCACTTCTCGACAGCTTTCATGTCGGCACCATCAACGGCGAAATCCACCGCACCGACACCAGGCGCTGAGTAGAGATGCTCACTATCTGCGGCGCCACCGACCGATGCGTTGATTGCAGCTGGCCTGTAGCCCGAGGTGATGATGATGCCCTTGCCGCCGAAGCGTTGCCGCACCCGCTCAAGGAACGACGCCAGCTCCGCTGCGGTGTCCACCTGATACTGATGCCGAAATCGCCTGGCCTCCTGATCAAGCGCGAACTCACCTAGGCGGATGTGCGGTGTGATGCGTGCGCTGAACGATGAGTCAGGCGTCACCCTGGCCGGCTCCTGCTGTTGCTTCGGTCGGTGGTCACCCCATAGCTCACCTTCTGCTTTGCGGCGCCGCAGCAGACCAGCCTCGACGTTGGTGCCAGGGTTGCGGTACAGCTCCATTGCTTTCGGTACCTGATCCCATGCCTGCTCGCGCAGCACCTTGCTGATCGTCTCAAAGCCAGGCGTGCCGTAGAAGCCAGCGCCGAGGTTGTAGGCAAAGCTCACCAGCGCCGATCGCTGGTTGTCGTCCATCACTTTCCAGTGCGGGATAGTGCTGGCCAGCTTGTCGGCAATACGATCCATCTCAAGGCGGAGCATCATGTCGGCCTCGATCACGTTGATCTTGTCGCCACGCTTCACCGGCACGCCGCCGCTATAGCGGGTGGTGCCGTAGCCGATAGTCCACGGCTCGCCACCGCTGAGCGGATCGGGGTAAGCAGAGAGATGCACACCCTCGAACTGCTTGATCAGGTTGATGCCAGCCGATAGATCGACCTGCTTGCCATCTTGCGACCAAACCTCGAACCACGGCCGATCACGCCGCATCGCCTCCTGGTAGCCATTGGCGGCCAGGTTTTGCTCTAGGAGACTGATCGCCGCGGCCTGATGGGGAAGTCCCTTGTAGTACCTAAACAGAGCTTGCAGCGTGATCGGTGCCGTGTTGGCCATGTCAGCGGCGCTTCGGGAACATGATGCGCAGTGCTTGCAGGAGCAGCTGGATCCAGCTGTTGGACTTCAGCGGTGAGATGGCGATGATCTCGGAGCCAGCGGCCACGATGATCGCGATGATCGCAATGGTTTCAGGTGTCATAGTGATAGTGCCTGAATCCCTAAGTTACTGCTGAAGCTCAAGAGCACGCACGCGCTTGTCTAAATCAGCCAGCTCGCTGCGGGAATCACTCTTAAGTTCTTCGATGGATTTGGCCATCTGAACAACGGTGGCCTCGATCCGTGCTGACTGGATCTGCATGGAGATCAACAGACCACCGATGGCAACCATGCCAGTAGCCAAGACGGTGGGCAGCGAGGCGGAGAAGACGCCACCTACGCTCTGTGGTTCTTCAGCCATCGTCGCGACGACCTGCGTTGATCCCATCGTAGCGATCGAATGGGTCCGGCCTGCCCGCGAGAATTGCTACAGCGCGGCGGTAGTAGTGGTTATCCGTCTTGCCAACACGCTCAAGGTGGTCGCGGATCTTGCGCCAGTTTTCAAGCGTGTCGCGGTCCATTATCTACCCTGCCCTCTTAGCGGCTTGCGACCACGGCGGCGTGGACGGGACTGCTGCCCATAGCCTTGGCGCGTGGTCTTAGGAGGACCAGGCTGATGCTCAACCCGAGCAGTGCCGGTCTTGCTTTTTACTGCCACGGCACACCTGCGGCTTTGCTAGGCGCACGCTGCTCATCAAGTTGACCCAGCAGGGCTTGACCGATTTCCAGCACCTTGTCGGAGCCGAGGGCTTCCTTCAGCCAGTCGATCACCTGCTCCTCGGTGAGGTCAGCAAAGGGGATCAAGGTCTCGGGGCGCTGGAAGCCGATCGAGCCGTAAGCACCAGCGCGGTAGGTGCCGTCTTCTGCATCAACGGTGTAGTGAGCCGTGAAAACGTAACCATCGGCAGTTTCGCGCTCAAGGTTGGCAATGTGCCATTCAACAGTTACAGACATTGGGTTGAAAACGTTTCTGAATTAGTTTAAAGGGTTTAGTGAGTAGGACTACAAGCCCGCAGCAGTTATACGACCTTCCAGATCTTCGATTTTCTGGAGAGCTTCTTGCAGCGCAGCGGTCAGCAGCGGCACCAGCTTCGATTGGTCGATGCCCTGGTAGACGGGATTTCCTTCGTCATCAACCTCATCCTTGTTGCCGGTAGCGCATTCAGGGACAACGGCTTGGGCTTCGTGAGCAAGGAAGCCGTCAACAGTGGTGTCGGGATCTGCGATGAAGTTGAACTTGCTGGGCTTGAGTTGCTTGACTCGATCAGCAGCGCCGGTTAGGGGGACAACATTTTCCTTGAGGCGATAGTCGGAGGAGGTGTTGTAGGCGGTAGCAGATCCGTTTGTACTAATTGAACCAACAACGCCGTTAGGGTTTGAAAATGATGCAGCGTACCGGGTGCTTGTTGATGTTGTGTATGTTTCAAGTCCAACATTGGAAGTATTAGAAGAGTTACCAGCAGAGTAAATAAACAAGTGGCTATTGGTATTGCCTGCACTGCTAAGACTATTTCCTAAAGCTGTTCGTCCGTCAGCTCTAATCCTCATCCGCTCCGTCGGGCTGCTCGCTCCATCGGAGGTTGTGCTGAAGACCAGCCTGCCCGGCATGTCGTCAGTTCCGGGGGTGCCGTCTACCTCGGCAGAGATGGATGCCGCTTGTGTTTGGTTGCTTCCATCAGAACCCGAAAATGTAATATTCCCTAAGCGTTCATCAGCAACGACTGCGGTGGTATTTGTGCCGATTGTGCCCGAAGCATATTTAGCAAGCCACAGCCAACCCGCCGAAGCATCTGTTGTATTTGCACAAGCAATAGCGAATGTTGAATTTGATTGATTAAGTCCAGCAAGTTGCTGCTGAGGAGTTATTGCAGTTACTCCTACACGAACATCAAACGCGGTAGATGTGCCAACCAGCAGCCTGCCGGAACTGTCGATGCGGGCACGTTCAGAGCCACCAGTTGAAAAAGCTAAATTGTTTGCTGAAGGATTAGAAAATCCGGTATCAGTATCGCCACCAAGAGAAATAAAACCTGCCGAATCAATCCTCAAGCGTTCGGTGGGCGTTGCGGAGCCGTCGGCGGTTGTGCTGAAGACCAACCGACCAGGCATATCGTTTGTTCCTGGGGTGCCATCAACCTCTACTTTAATTTCTACGGCTTGATTGCTTAGATCAGTTCCGTTGCTTCCTGTGAAAATTAGTCGACCAAGATTGTCGCCATTCTGAACTGCTGTTTGCGTACCGATTGTGGCGGAACGACTGCGGCCAAATGTAACGAAGGGACCAGAGGCAGAAGCTGTTGCAAATCTAGAAAAACTTGCCGAGCCAGCACTGCTATGTGCGACCTGCAACGTTTGCGCTGAACTTGCAACATCAATGCTCGTCGAAGTCCCCACCAGCAGCCTGCCGGAAGCATCAACAAACAACCTGCCAGACCCACCAGTTGAGATGGCTACTTGATCGGCACCAGGGGAATACAGGCCGGTGTTCACGTCCCCGCCGAAAATCAGCGACGGTGCAGCAGCCGTGCCCGCAGGAATATCCACCACTTCGCTGCTGGTCCAAGCGTTCGTGGTGTCGCTCCAGGAAATCGTCTTGTCGGTGGTGCCTTTCAGCGTGATGCCACCGCCATCAGCCGTTGCATCAGTCGGGCTGGTGACATTGCCGATGATGACATTCTTATCTTCAACGGTCAGGTTCTGAGTGTCGATCGTGGTGGTCGTGCCATTGACCGTCAGATCACCCTGAATCGTGACATTGTTGTCAAACGTTGCCGCCTGCGTAACGTCCAGCGTGCCGGGCAGGTCTAGGGAATCGGTCCACTCAACACCAGTGCCTGCTGAATCGGTCTGCAACACCTGCCGCGCAGCACCGTCAGCCAGCTTGCTCACAGCAATCTCAGCAGTTGCGCTGATGTCCCCATCAACAATCACACCGCTGCTAATGGCGGTCACACCGCTGCTGTTGACAGTTACATCCCCCGACAGCGCCGTGGCAGTAGGCACATTGCTGGCGTTACCCAGCAGCACAAAGCCAGCAGTAATGTTCGCCAGCTTGCTGTGAGCAATGGCGGCAGAAGCGTTTACATCGGCATTGACGATCGTGCCATCAGCAATCATCGTGCTGGTAACAGTGCCCGTGTCGCCGGTTGTGATGACCGTCCCAGTGACATTGGGCAGCGTGATCGTTCGGTCAGCAGTTGGATTGACCACAGCCAGCGTGGTCTCAAAGCCGTCAGCAGTGCTGCCCTCAAACGTCAGCGTGCCAGTGGTGCCGATCTCAAGGTTGCCAAGGACGGTACCACCAGTGACGATTGAGGGGAAATAGGCAAGGCTGTTCCATGCCGTGCTGCCATCGCCGACCTTGAGTTTCTTGGTATCAGTCTCAAGGCCAAACTCGTTGTTGAGGAGCGTTGGGTTGACCGATGCCCAGTTGGCAGCTGTATCAGCACGCAGTTGGAATCGTGCCTGAACGGTGGTGGGTGTGGTCACCTGCTAGCGCCTCCGCCTTCAAAGATGTGGGTGATCACCGGACTGGTGATGTCGGCATCGCCTCCACTAAGGATAAAGGGCTGATACCCGCTGAGCGCAAGCGATGTGAATGATGTCGCGGCTGGCTGTGTCGCACCACCGCCATAGAGGTCAAACAGCAACAGGTTGCCGGCCAGAACACGCAACTCGACAGAGACGTTGAAGAACACACCAAGGTGTTCCTCCTCCGGTGGCGCTAGGTAGCGGTACAGGGAATCGGTTGTGACAACAACGGCACTGCCCCAAATCGTTGATGGCACCTCAAAGTACGAGTGCGTACCCTGGCTAACGATGAAATGGTCACGGATCAGATCAACCTGAGTTTGAGTCAGATTGGTGTAGGTCAATCTGAGGATGTACCCATTGACCCGCAGAGAGTGCCTGAAGCGGATCGGGCCGCCACCTACTGTGCCAACCTCGCTGATGTTGAGCTGGCCCAAGTCATAGCTAATGCGATCAGGCTCAAGATCAGGGAACGTCGTCATGGCTAGATCGTGTATGGCGGGATCAGCTCCAGCTCCACGGTAACGTTGATCTCCTCGCAGGTTTCATCAGTCTCAGGACTGCCTGCATAGATCCAAAGGTAGTTAGCTGGAAAGGTCAGCCCGGCGGCTGCAAGGGTTGTTGCGTCAAGATCAAACGGCACAAAGCGCCCATGCAGGCTGTAGTGGCTGACGATTTCATAGTGCTGAGCACGTGTGAGCAGCGTGAAGCCAAAGCGCAGGATGTGGCCAGTGCTTGCGTTGCTGTGCCGCACGCTCAGCTCGTCGCCATTCAGGCTGCCGATCGCGGTCGCTGCAACCTGGCCAGGGATGTAGGTGCGGCTGCTGGGAGTAAGCGCGGGGAAGGTGGCCATTAGATTGGATTCCTAGTCAACGTGGCAATAATTGATCCGCTGCTATTTAGTGCATACAACGTAAAAGTGAGCGTGGGGTCGCCATAACAAGCTTTGCCTGAAAGGACAACAAACGCTCCTGTTATTGGGTTTTGATAAGCAGGCCTTGCAGATCCGGTTGAACAAGGATTACCGGAATATTGTCCGCCCAATACAATCGGTGGTGTTGCAAAATCGCCAACAAATTCACCGAAGCCAGGCGTGTACCACAGACGATAATTTGCCGCGCCAGGGTACGGATCCCACGTTGCGCCACCTTCGCCAATGCGAATCGTTGCCTCTGAATCAACAGGCGGACCATAGCCATCAGGAGAGCCAGGATCGGGGCAACGGCCTTCGACATATATGGTGTAACCAAGGTCCGAGTTCTGCAAGATATAAACAGCGACATCTCTTGCAATTTCAGTCGCCTCGCCTGTTGTGGTGTTGACTTTGTACCAGACGTTATACGCACCTGCGCATGGGTTAGTGACAGTCAACTCATCACCAGGTAGTGGTGAACGATCACCCGGCACCCCATCAATAGTCGGCGCAGGTGGCGTATCAAACGGATCCTCAGGGTTGTCATTCCCATCCCCCGGCGGCTGCTCCCGTCCCTTATCCGGCAGGTCGTAGTCAAAGTCGTCAGGATCCGGCAGGTCTGGCAGGTTGCCGCCTTCATCAGGTAGCGGGTCGGTGTCCTCATCGCGTCCTGGTAAATCGCAAGTGAAATCCTCACGACCTGTCGGCAGGCTATACCCAGCGCCAACAGCCTCATCAACCTGAAGAGCAATCAAGCTGCGGCCTTGGCTGTCAATCGGGAAATGGATCAGGTCCAGCTCGATCACGCCGCTGATCATCTTGTTGATCCGCTCAACCTCATAGAGGTAGTCGTGGAAGGTGACATCAGTTGCATCGGTTTCGCGGCGCAGCTGCACGCGCACAATGTCGCCCAACACCAACGTACTGTTGAAGGCATCAGGCTTCACCTTGATGCGCAAGGTGTGTGTGATGTATTTGCGTTTTGCAATGATGTATGCGCCAACTTTGACCGCATGATCCTCAGATGTACAGAACTGGCTTAAGTCGTACTGCTCAAACGGACCGTTGGCAGCTTCACCCGTAAACCGCACCTCACTGGTCCTGATGAGCCCGATGTCGTTCTCGGGCTGTTGACGCCAAAGGATTTGGGCGCAGATCGGCTTGCGCTCGCTGAGCGGGATGTATTCGATCTCAAAACCATCGGGCAGTAGGTGCTCCTCAGTGAAGGCAAACACCCAGTCGATCGCGGTGGTCTTGATCGTGTGATCTTCATTGACCGGCAGCAGTGGTCTGAATCCCTTCTTGCCGTTTTTGTCGCTGATGCGCAGCAAGAAATTACGGCTGATTTGTTGCAGCCAGTCTTCTAGGTTGCTCGATTCTTTGAACTCACCGTTGTAGAAGAACCCATTGGTGTCGGTGAACTCAGCCGCAGCCAGCATCGCGTCAAGATCCAGCATGTCCTCAGGGAAGCGGCTGCTTTGACGAATCAGGTACAACGCAAGATCGACCACGTTGTTGCTAGATCCGACCACATCGTCAATGATCCGCTCAACCTGCATACCCTCCCGCACGAAGGCATGAACCTGCTTATCCCATGTGTCGTCGCCATCGGCATGGGTGTTGGTGTAGCTCAGCGTGGTGAGGTTGGTGTATTCACCTGAGGTGCCGCAATAGACCGGGCAATTCCAGAAGGTGGTTCCTGCTACGGCTGTGATGAAGTTACCGGGCAGCCATGTCCCAGCACGTTGGTTGTAGGTCTGCGCCCAGGTGCCCACACGGCAGGCGCGTTGAAATACATCACGCAGCTCAAGGGCTGGCAGCTCCCCTTCACTCAGCACCAGCTCAAGGTTGACGGTCAACTCATTGGTGGTGTCGTCGTTCTCAAAGCGGCCCTCGGTGGCACCAGGGCTGACGAACACACCACCTACGCCATCCACACGGCGGCAGAACACAATCGGGATTGGCTCACCTAACAGAATGGATCGCTGCTGGCTGTCGAGGTTGGTGCCGCCCTTAGCAGCTCCTTCCACCAGCGGCGGCTCGATAAGGCCCGCCTGATACGGCAGCAGAGTGAGCGGATCGCTTGGCTTGAAGCTGCTGCTGGTCATATCCGTATTGGCGCTCCGATCAAGGCTGAGGTGAACTTGCGCGGTGGCACCTGCGCGCCAACTGGTGCAAGGCTAGAGCCAAGGCTGATCTGTAGCTGCGCAAAGGATCCGCTGATGCCGATCACCTCACCGACATAGCTACCGATCAGGAGTTGTGTTGCCTGCGGGCCGGTCTGCGTGAGTGCGGTGCTGAACTCATACATCAACAGCTGGCAGAGCCGGTTGTTGGCTAGCGCATCATTGAATGCCTCTACCGCAGCGCCTGTTGCAGGGATGTCGATTGAAACGCCAACATCGCTGCCAGCTGTGCCGCCAATCAAGCCATCAGCATTAAACGGGTGATACGCCCACGATGCGGTTTGCCATGTGACCGTCTGCCCGATGTAGTAGCTCTGCCAACGGGTGTAGGTGGCTGCCTCATCAAAAATGCGCAGGTATTGAGACTGACCGCGATTTGCCATCAGCCGATACCAGCAAAGCGGCGACCACCAGCAGATCGGTTGTTGGTCAGCAGCGTGACTGCCATCGTCTGCAACGCACGCTCAAGGTCCGCAACCGTGACATACCGCTCACCCTGCTGTTGCAACACCGGCCCGGTCTGGATGTTGACGGTGGCACTACCAGGGCCAACCACGCCGCCATTGGCGAAGGCTGGGATCACAGAGGCACCACGAGCACCGGCCATGTAGTTGGCGCTGGCCCTGGCCATCTTGGATTCGGGGATGATGTATTCACGCTCGCCGCCCTCGCCTACAACTGCCAAGGTGGGCTGACCCACGACACCGCCAGCAGCAAACTGCGGGATCTGCGGGACAGGCAGATAAGGGATCGAAGGCAACCGCAGCCGTGACAGCGCGAAATTGGCGCCTTGGATCAGGTAGTTGATGGCATTGATCACAGAGCGCATCGCACTGCCGATGCCGTTGAGGATGCCATTAACCACGCCGCGGATCATCCTGCCAACGGCTTCAAACGGTGCCCGCAAGGCATTGGCGAGATTGCCAAACAGCTCCAACAGCTTGCTGTAAGCGAACTGCCCAGCCTTGATGATCGGCTCGACGAAGACAAGATAGAAACCCCGAGCAGCATCGGAGAAGAACTTGCCGATCGCTGCAAACGCTGCACCAACCTGATCGCGGAAGGTGTAGATGGCGGCGCCGGCTAACACCAGCAATGTGATCCAGCCGGCAGGGCCCGTGAAAACACCAACGATTACCTGGCCAAACGCGCCAAGCGATGCAATCAGTGGACCAATGGCACCAAGCCAGCCGGCAATAGCAGCAGGGATTGCAAGGAACCCACCGATCAGTGAGCCAACCACCGACACAATGCCACCAATGATTGGGAGCAAAACGCCAAGTGATGTTACCAGCAGAGTGATGCCACCGATAATGGCCTGGGTGCGCTCAGGTAGTTTTAGGAACCGATCAAGCAAAGGTTCAATAGCTGCAACGATTTTCTCCAGTGCCGGCAACAACGCAATCGTGAAGCTGGCAGCAAGGCCACCAGCCTTTTGACCCAAGATGTCCAAGCGATCACCAAATGCCTCAGCGCGATCGGCAAACTCTTGCGTCATCTTGGTGCCAAAGTTCTCGATCTCTTTGCTGCCCATGTTGAGCAAGGGGATCAGTTCAGCGCCCGATTTACCGAACAGATCAACAGCTAGCGCAGCTTTCTGAGCGCCATCAGGCAGCTTGTTGAACTTATCAGCAATCTCAAGGAACACAGCGTCGGCGCTTTTCAGCTTGCCTTGAGCATCGGTAACCTTGATGCCTAATTGATTGAACGCATTGGCTGCTGGACCTGCGCCACCTTGCGCCACGTTGTTCATCGCCCGCGATAGCTTCACCAGCGATTTGCCGACAGACTCAAGAGATGTATCGCTGAGCTGTGCAGCTTTTGAGAATCGTGCAAGAGCAGGCACTGCAACACCTGTACGCTGCGACAAATCACTCAATGCAGCAGCACTATCTAGAGTCCTTTTCGCCACAGCTGCGAGACCAGCGACAGTAGCCGCAGGCGCAATCGTTTGCAACGCACCAAGAGCATTGCCAGCCAAGCCACGCAACCGGCCAAACGCACCGCCAGTGCGGCCCGCCTGATCCTCAACGCCCTTCAGCCCTTTCTGTAATCCTGCGATCGAAGCAAGGCCATCGACATTGGCCTTGATATTGACCGCCGCGGTCATGTTCATGGCCATGTCAGTTCGCCTGCTCGTGAACGGCCATCAGCACCTCAGCCTCAATTATCTGGATGTCGTCCAGCATCGCGGCGGGTTCCTCTGCTTCATACAGTCTAAACAGCCATTCAAGGGCGCCATAGTCCAAGCCCATCAGGCCATTGGCACCCACGCGCCATTGCGTCTGGCAACGCAAGAACATCTGCACAGCAGGCCACGCTTCAGGCTCAACCTCAAAGTCGTCGCTGTCAGGCTCGATTTCTAGATCAATGCCAAAGGCTGCGGCATCATCGGCGGTTTGGTCAATCGTGTGACCCTTGGCCCAGTGACGCGCAGCCCCCGTCAGTTTTTTACCTTGTTGCCGACCACGCTGTCGAAGTAAGCCTCGATGATCGCGGAGGCCACCATCGGCACGTTCAGCAGCTGATCGCACGTCGCATCGCTGAACTTGATCTCATCGCCATCATCATCAACGATGCCAGCCCAGCCAACAAGCACCTCACGGGCAATCGACTGATCAGTGATCCCATCATCCAGCAGCTCGTTGCGTTCAGCAGCTTTCACCATACGCTGCGCTTCAACACGGATCTCATTGATTCGTGCCTGGGGCAGGCGCTTGAACTCAGCATCAAACGTCTGCTTCTCAAATCTGCCCCCATCAACAGGCAGCCTGCAAGTCACAGGCCACTTGTAGGAGGCAGATTGCTTAAGGACGAACGCCATCAGGCAAAGGTAAGAACCACCTCATCATTGCCTGCCGAGCTAGGAATCGCAACATATGGCAGGGTCAGCATCTGGATCCCGTCCTGGTCGGAGTAGGAAGGATTGCTGATGTCAACGATCGGAGCCACCATCGTGACGATGTTGCCGCCGGTGCTGCCGTGCTGGAAGCAGAGCAACCCGGTGGTGTCGTCGTTGGCCATGGTGAAGTAATCCTTGGCCGCGATGGTCGGAGCTTCGATCATCACCTCACCAGCCGGAGCACGGTTGGTGATCAGCACCTGCTTGGTGCAGCCGACCAGCTCGCGGTAGACGATCTCATTCGACATGTCCAGGCTGACCGATTGCAGGCAGGCGCTGCTGTAGCCGAGCACGTTCACGGCCACGGTGTTGTCAGCCTTAAAGATCAGCGGCGTTGCTTGATCGCTGTAGGTTGTGGCAGGTGCAGCGGTGTCGGTCGGCGCGTTGTAGATGCCGGTCATGGTGAAGCTCACCACGGGCAACTGGCCAACCTCACAGTTCAGGTTGAAAGTGCCGCGGCAACCAGTGGCCTTGTGCAGCACACCATCGTTGTTGAAGTAGATGGTGGCGCTCTCAAAGCTGCTGCTGACGGGCTTGTAGCCGACGTTCGCGCCGATGCTGTAGGCACTAGTGCCATTAGGGGTGAAGGCTGCCGTGGACTTCTGCACCGTGGCAACCTTCGTGCTGCCCACATAGTCGGTGATGATGCCCTTGCTGCCACTGCCAGTACCGCTGGTGATGCTGATCACCATGCCGTTGTAATAGTCGTCAGTGGCACTTGCACCAGAGGCCAGAGTGATGCTGCCAGCGGCGCCAGCTTGAGCAGTGCCGGTCACTGCACTGCCGGTGGTCGTTGCCGCAAAGCCGCAGGCACGCAGCAGTGAATCCATCTTGGACGCTGTACCAGCAGTGCCGGAGCCTGCCAGCTCCACCTCAAAGGTGAGGCCAACGCGCGTCTGGCTCAGGATCTGGGCGCTGTTGCCAAGGTATGGCCTGATCAGATCGCGGCTGATCGTTTCAGCCTCGATCGGTGTCACCTCCAGGTTGCGCACCAGCAGTGCGTCCGTACCTGCCGGGCTGGAGTCAGTGCCATAGGTCCCCTCGATCTTCGTGAGGATCAGGCGCTTACGGCTTAGGAGCGGCATTGGTCAGGCCCTTTTAGCAACAGTCTAACTAGCCAGATTCGTGACGCTTGTGCGATACCTGATCAGGTAATCACAGGCGATCACACCACTGGGTTGATCAGCTTCTGACAGATCAAAGCTCACACCCTGCGGTTGGATGTCGATGGCATAACCGCCGAGCGTCAAATCGGCCATCAGCTTGCTGTGCATGTCCTGCACAATCGGATCAGCTACCTGATCCGGGATGTTACCGCGAACGATCACAGCAACCCGCACCGTGAGGCTCCAGTCCAGGGTCGGCAAGCTGGTGTTTTGCTCGACGGTATCCGTGACAGGCTCAACGATGATCGCCGGGCTTTCGCCTCTAGCAAGCGGTTCAACCCGGCTGCGGTAGATGCGCGTGCTCACCCCAGTGGTGCCCGTGAGCGCCGTGCGTACAGCAGCCAGGATCGTCTCGCGCTTTGTTGTCATGCCGATGCCACCTGCACCACTGTGCAAATGATGCCCGGAATCCCCGGATGCGCGAACGGACTGGTGGCCGCGGCCTCTGCGTGGATGTATGCAGCGGCATTGCTGGTCGCCCAGATCAGCTCGATATAGTCAGCCGCCGCCAGCTTGAGGATGAAGTTCACCGTGCCGATCACGTTGCCTGGCGTGCCGCCGTGGCTGGAGATGATGCTGAACTTGCTATCGCTGTCGGCCACATCACCGCTGGCGCCATTGTCGTTCTTGCGAAGCCACACGTTGATGTCGTGGATCTGCGCGTCGGAATTGCTGAACTGGATCGAGAACGTGAAGCTGTAGATCCCCGGATGGTCAACCGTGATCCGGCTATTGGAGATCACATTGATGCCACGGTTATCTAGGTCGTTCTTGCGCAGCAGGATTGCAGTTGGCGTGTTGGCTGTAGCCGTCTGCGATGTTGTGTCCCAGAAGGATCCCCAGTACCCAGGACCGCTGAAATACGGCAACGTATTCCAAGCCGTGCGGCCATCTCCGATCTTCAGGTTTTCAGTCTCGCTTTCAAAGCCAGGCTCACCCGCCATCAAGACAGGATTCTGCGCTGTCCACTGACTGCGGGTGTTGACCTTGAACGGACCGCTCATGTCTTCTGTAGTGCGATTTGCACGAACTTGCCATCAGAGATCAGCATCGTCTCTCTAACGGTATAAGCAGTCCCGTCCACGGTGATCGAGTCGCCGCGAACGAGACTGCCGAAGGTTGAGGATCTAGCGGTCAGCGTGTAGTCGGTGGTGAGCACCATCCCATCGCTGATCACTTGGCTAGGCATGTCCAAGATGCCATTGGCAGTAGTGGCGCCAGCTGTGCAGCTAACGCCAAAATCCGCCAAGAACGCATCTAGATCCTCAGTGATCGCCATGATCAGCTGTACTTGTTAGAAGCCAAACCGATCACAGCAACAGCACCAGTACCAGAGCCGCCTGCAACGGTCACGGAGACCTTCACAAAACGCTTGATGTCGGTGACGTTCACAAACAGTTTCTGCAAGGAAGCAGTGTTTGCGGTGGTGGTGGTGAAACCGCCACCAGTTACGTCGGTATAGCTACCGCCGGAGGTGTCGGAATGAGTCAGCTTCACGGCATAGGTGATGCCAGCACCGCCGGCTTCGGCGTCCAGCAGCACAGCAATGTCGCCTTCGTAGCCTTGCAGATCAACAGCAGAACTGGTCGTGGTAGCAGCCACAACGTCGTTGCGGAGCAGACCCAGGACCGTGGTCTTCGAGCCAAGGTTGTGGATGGTCATGATTTAGCCCTCCGTCGAGGGGTAGATGGTTTAGGTGCTGGCTGAGCAATTTCCTCAACCAAGTCGGCCACCTTGTCGGCGACCGCAACAGCTTTGCCAATACCGATCAGGAACTTGGCGTCCGAGGGGGAAGCCTCATGGACTTCCCCGAGACGGATCACCTGGCCTGCCAGCATTGTTTGCCGTAGGACCTTGATCAACATGATCAGAGGGTGTCGTTGCCGCGGCTGAAGGACTCGGCGTGACGGATCGCGATATCGCAATCTTGCATGGCAACCACACGCACAGTTCCGGAGGTGCTGTGGGTGTAGGGGTCCACCATCAGGTCGAGGCCAGAGAAGTAGCCGATGATCAGGTCGGCGAAGTTGCCGAACCACAGATCGCCAGAAGCCACTTGGTTGGACAGCACACCGCGGTAGCCGTTCACCTCGCCGTTTTCCATGATGAAGATGCCGGAGCCGGCGTCCTTCTTCGTGGTCTTGAGGTTGCCGCGCATAGCAGCGTTCATCAGGTACACAGGCGTACCGAGCAGAGCGTTGGCAGTAGCCACGTCGCTCTCCAGTGCCACCACCTCAGCGAAGGTAGGAGCAGCAGCAGCGAAGTCCTCGGTGCCGATGCCGGTGGTGTTCTTCAGACCCAGGGGCTCGCTGTTGGAGCCGGTGCCATACAGGCCGGCGGCGTCGATCTTGAGAGCGATCACGCTGGCCAGGTCGCTGCGCACCATGTTCTCCACGTCGATGGAGGACTGGATCATCAGGCGACGGCTGAAGTCGGTATAGGCAGCCACGGTGCGGGGCACCAGGCTCACCTGATCGACGGTCTGCTGGGACTCGGTGGGGGAGCCGGACTCGGCCACCCAGTAAGCGGTAGCAGCGCCGGACTGGCGGGGGATAGCCACGTTGCCGGTCAGGCCGGTCAGCACGGTGGCGCCAGCTTGATCCAGGGCGGAAGCGTTACGGAGCAGGTCGATGAACGAACCGGCATCCAGCTCGGTAGCAACCAGGTTGCCGCCGGCGGAAGCGGTGCCGACGTTCAGGTCACGACGCAGCACATCCTGGGGGATGGTGATGCCACGGGACTGACGGCCGAGCTTGGCAGCAGCAGCTTCAGAGGCCTCGATCTCGAACGCAGCAGCCTCACGGGCAGAGCGATCGGTCGGGTTGGACAGATAGTTGATGGCACGCAGGAAGGAGAAGCTGCGGCTCTCCTTCTCGCTGAGGCCAATGTCGGCGGCCTGCATGGTCACGGTCTCCTGGGGGATGTTGAGCTTGTCGAGCACAGCAGCGCGGGCCTCGTCGATAGAACGACCAGACTCCACCATCTGCCGGCCCAGATCCTCCATGCCGTGCTTGGAGCACAGGGAGGTGATGTCCGAGATGCGGGCGCGCTCAGCCTCGGCGGCTTCGGCCCGCACCACGGCCAGATCGGGGGTGGTGTTTTCCATTGAAGGAATGGGATCGGGTGTTGGTGCTGCCGAAGCAGCAGTGTCTTCCTCTAGAGATCGGCCAATCCCAACGCCGGGATCAGCCGGCACTGAGACAACGCTGATCTCGTAAGGAGACCAGGCAGTAGCAACAAAGTCGCCACTGCCACGCTCCTCCATTTTGTCGATGGAGTAGCCGAAGGAGACATTACGTAGAACGCCATCCTTCACATCGCTCAAGATTTCCTGAGCGAATGGATTGCGGCTGAACCGCACACGGGCATAACCACGGCGGCGTTTGCCGTCGATGTATGCCCGCTCAACCACACCGATCACTTTGTCAGGATTGTGGTTGAACAGCAGCGGCGCACCATCATTCAGGCGGCTCAGGTCCGCAGCCTTGCCTTCATGGCTCAGGATTTCATTGCCGAAGTATCGAGCGACCGGATACTCAGAGCTGAAGGGGAACTCAAACGTCCGATCCTCAACCTCATCGAACGCAGTCATCTCGCTGCGTTGATACTTGCCAGTCAGGCTGCGGAGTGCTGCGATCTTGGTCAGCGTCGAGAACTTATGGCCAACCAATGTCTCGGTCGCCTCCCATCCTTCATCACCCTCGCGGTAAATCCGGATCAAAGCAGCAGGATCCTCGGCGCTGGCATCAATGCTGAACTCAGTGTCGGGTACACCAAGCGTGCCCTCGCGCATCACATGCTCGATCCGGCCACGTGCTGTGCCGCCGCTTGAATCCCACTCCACGAAGTCACCCTCGCTCAGCTCGCCCGGTGCAGCACGATCCGCTTCACCATCACCCGTAGCTTCCTCAAACTCGATCGGCTCAAAGTCATGCTCGGCTAACCACTCACGCGCCTCGGCTGGTGTGAACTGCGAGCTACGGAACCGGATCGCCTGAATCTCAGACTCTCCTTCCTTGATCCCGTAGATGAAGTCAATGCCTGGGCCGCCCGCACCATTCTCTCGACGAAGCGAGTCGTACTGATCGGGATCAGTCAACCGAGCAGCGTGCTCGTTCGGATAAGGGCGCCCTAAGTCCACTGCGCTTCTTTCTTGTATTGCTTTGATTCTATCGGCCTTTGATGTAGCCCAGCTCTGTCCTGCATCGCCGCCCCACGCCGCCCATGCCACACGTCCAGGTGATGGGTAGCCGTCCTCCCCAGGGCTGAATCCTTCGCCCTGTTTGTCCACTTCATGCCGCGCGAACCATGCTGCCATCGTGATCACAGTGTCACCACTCAGCTCATCACCACTCAGAATCTGACGCGCCCTGGCCGCGGCCACTTCAGTTCCACCAGCACGGCCCTCATCCTTCCAGTCCCGATACCGCTGTGCCTCCTCCTTCATCCCATCAGTGGGCATCAGGTCGATCTCTTGCCCTTCGATCGTTGCCATCAATCCTCAGGCGCCTCGGTCGGATCCTCAAGCACTGATTCCTCCTCGTACTCCTCCTCCTCAATCGGGGCCTCAGTCTCCTCAAATGCCGGCACCGCACCCATCCCCAGTGGCGCCTGCACTGCGCCGCCTTCCGTCACCTCGCTCGGGTCCGTATCCGTCACGATGTCCATCTCATCAAGCATCGCCAGCTCAGCCTGACGCGCCACCAGTACATCCTCAAGATCGCCGCCCTGCTCAGCAATCACCTGGCCCAGTGTCTTGAAGCCACACCGCACTGCTGTCTTGTAGGCATCCACCTCACGCTGCGGATCCACCCACTCCCAGCTGCGCGGCACCCAGCGGCTAGCACGATAGCGATCAGGATTGGTCTCATACCCAGGCAGGCTCAGCGCACCGCTCAGCACCGCCATATCAAGCCAGTTGTCAAACACCTGCTGGTGGAAGTTCTCGATCATGTACCGCTGCAACACGCGATAGGTGTCGCGCTCCTCAAGCAAGCTCAGTCGGCTGCTGCTGTAGTTGCTCTCTGAGAAGTTCTTGCTGATGCTCTCAAAGCTGACGCCAACGCCAGCAGCAACAGCACGCAGCATCGAACGGGTGAATGGCTCCAGTTGGCCGTCAGGGCTGTTCAGGTCCGGCACCGTCACGCTCTCGCCGGGCTGGAGATACTTGAACACACCAGGCTGGAACTCACTCACCCGCTCGCCTTCATACACCTCATCGCCAACCAGCTCACCCTCAGGGCTCGTGATGAATCCCATCAGCGCACTGCTGGCCCGGGCACGCACCACCTCGGCCTCCTCATAGCCCTGCAACATGTGCAGCCGCATCAGCGCCGACGCAAACCAGGTCACGCCCCTGGTCTGACCAGGCCGCTCAGGCATGAACAGATGGATCACCTCATCAGCAGGAACACGGATCCGCCGGCCATTCGTCCGCGCATTGCCCGCGTAGGTATCACCCGGATGGTTGGCATAGAAGTGATATGCCTGCGGTCTCAGGTACTGATCAACCTCGATACCCATCCGCACCGTGTTGCCATCACGCGCCTGAGGCACATCATCATCAATCAGGTAATCAGCCTCCAACACCTGCAATGCAAACGGCACTTTGCTATCGCCAAACGGGCGGCGGATCATTCTGATAAACACCTCACCAGACTCAGCCAGTGACCGCACCAGCAGGCGCTCGATGTCATGGAAGCCAAGGATGCCGCTCACATCACAGCGGCTCTTGTGCATCCATTTCTCCCATGCCTCATGGATCTGACCGTTGATGGCCTCATCCAACCGGCCACCACGCAGCATCCGCACCTGACCCTGGTGCCTGATGCCATGCCCGATCACGTTGTTCTGGATGGCCCGCAACGCTTGGCGCGCATAGTCGTTGTCACGGCACAGCTGCCGCGCACGGTTGCGCAGTGCCTTGAAGCTCGACTTGATCTCGCTGTCGGCGCTCGTGCCGCTTGTCACCCAGTCAGCAGTCAGCCTGCTAACGCGCGCACCCTGGTACGCACGCTGCCGTTGCTTGACAGGCTCAAAGCCCATCGCCTTGAACAGTCGAGTCCGCAGTCCCATCTCAGAACCTCACAAACAGATTGTGCGGATTGCCAAGCCCATTGGCGATCAGCTCCGCCATCTGTTCACGCTTCACTTCAGCCTTCAGTTTAGATTCCAGCGCCATCAGGTCATTCAAGCTGTAACGGCTCAGGCTCCTCCCCGCAATGCTGTATTGCTGCACCGCACCGCCACTGATCAGCGATCGGATCGCAGCCTGCACTGCGTCCAAATCCTTCTGCGTTTGCGTCCGTCCATCAACCGCACCAGGCGTGCCCGCATAGCTCAGCGCCGCCAACACCGTCAGCTGGCCGCTGCCCAGTGTCACCACTGAGCCGGTCTTGCTAGCGATCGCCTGCCAATACCAAGTGCCCGCATCAAATCCTGCGCTGGTGGCCGCGGCGATGCTGAACTCCCAGCCCGTGCCATACGCAGTGCCTGTTACGTTCGCGCCCTCGCTTGCCGTGTTAGTCCGCAGCCAATAGGTCAGCGTGTAATCCGAACTGCTAACCGCATTGCCCAGATTGTCCACGCCCTGAACATCACGCCACTGGATCGTGTCGCCTGCTCTGATCTCGCTCGGGATGTTCACGGCCTACCAGTTGCTGACGAATCCGGGCCCTGCCGCAGACGGCTGTGGCTTCCTTGATCTTAGCGGCGCTTTCTCGCTGCCTTCTACCTGCGCACGCAACTGCTGCCACATCGTCGCGCGGTTGTATTTCCTGTAAGTCAACTGCAATGCCGCATACGCATACACCGCACAATCCAGTGCCTCATTTCGTGCGCCTGATTTCTTCACCCACTCACGAACTGGGAAGCCCCCGCGGTTGTATCGCAGCGCCTGCTTCTCCGCTGTTAGCTGCTTGAAATACTCCTCATCAGCAGCCATGCCAAATCGCAATCCACCAGGCCCATCCTCGTTGTGCTTCATCCTCCCGAACAGCGTCGTCTTGATCGTGTCGCTGCCGACGCTGAACAGCGTCACACCACGCTTCACGATCCGACCCTTCCAGTTCACATCCACCTTGTTGCCCTTGCTAACCGCAGCACTGCCCCGCTTGCTGCTGCCCTTGATCGCCACCACACCCTGCCGCACACGATCACGCACATAGTTGTAGACCTCATGCGTGCAGTGGCCACCAGAGTCCACCGCGATCTGACTCAGCTTCAACTCACGCCCGCCCTCACCTCGCCATCCAGTAGCAATCACCTGATCCAGCTGCGCCCATACCTCCGTCTGCGTCGGGTCGCCCATCAACTCTTGGTGCCACACCAGCCAGCCAGTCTCGCCCTCGCCCCATCCCCACACGCTCACTGCCAGCCTGTTGTCTTGCACGTCAACGCCAGCGGTCAGCAGCAGCACGCCATCAGGGCAGGTGCCAGGTTCATACGCAAATCGCTTGGCCATCAAGCCATCAGCACTCACCTTGCTCGCATAGTCCTCCTCCCACGTCTCCGCCAAACGGGTGTTCACGAAGCTCTTCAGCATCGGCGCATCAGCCTTCGCTCGCAGGAAGTCGTCCACCATGTCCGCCCAGCTCAGCCAGCCCAGCGGTGAATACAACCCGCTCAAATGGAAGCCAGCCGTCTTGCCATCGCTTGGCGCTGTCGCCCTCCACTCACCCTGCCGCAGCAACGCCGGCTTGTGGATCTCAGCGAACCGCTCGTGGCAGTGCTCGCACTCATACATCACAGTTGATGGATCATCGTTGTGCCACTTGAGCTGCGCCCACTTCAGCCATTGCATCTCTCCACAACTCGGGCACGGCACATAGAACCTCCGCTGGTCACTCCGCTGATACTCCGCCTCGATCCGGCTGAAGTCCTTCACGGTCGGCGTGCTAGTCAGCAGGATCTTCCGCCGCGCAAATGTCGTCGCCCGCTTCTCCGCCAAACTCACCGGGTCGCCCTCGCCATCTACATCAGACGGGAACGCATCCACCTCATCCATAAACAGGTAGCGGCACGGGGTTGAGCGCAGGCCGGTAGAGCTGTTCGCTCCGGTGAGCAACATCAAGCCACCAGGAAATTCCTTGGCAAACATCGTGTTTCCGCTGTCACGGCTCCTGGCCGGCGCAATCCGCTCCGACAAGCAAGGCGTCTCAGTGATCAGGCTCTCCAGCCGCTGTTTGCTCAGCCTCTTGGCCATCTCCACCGTGGGTTGCACCAGCAGCATCGGCCCCGGCGCGTGCGCGATGACGTAGCCCAAGAAATTGCTTCCGGCTTCCGTCTTGCCCGTCTGCGCCGCGAACATCATCACCACCCGCTGCACGCTGCTGGTCGTGCTCAGGCAGTCCATCGGCTCGCGCAAGTAAGGAGTCCTTCCCGTCCGCCACGGTCCAGGTTCCGCGCTGGCCTTGCTGCTCAGTCGCCGGTGCTTATCAGCCCACTCACTCACTGTCAGCGGAGGCTCAGGCCGCAGGCCGTCCATGAACGCCGCGCGCCAGACAGTCACCCCTCCACCTCCATCAATGACACCAGCGCATCACGGTGCTCATCGCTCAGCAACTGATGGATCACCACCGGATCAGTCTCGCCAGCCAGTTGGTGACTCAGCCGGTCCGCCAAATTACTCAGCGCCTCACGCACGCTGCGCCCAACCTGAAACGCGCTTTTCTTCACCTCATCAGCAGGCACCAGCTCGCCACGTTGTTGTGCCACCTGTAACTTCGCCAGCTCCGCCTGATAGTGCTCACGCCGCGCACGGCTTTCATTGAGATCCGGGATCGCATCATCAGGCAACGCATTGACCCGTGCCTTCAACTCACGCTCATCAGTAGGCGGAGGCGCCTCCGCATCATCCGCTTCATCCACCTTCGCGTTGTTGTTCTTCAGCGTGTTCTTTCGCCATAGCTCCAGCGCAAAGTCGCGGTCGAGCCATTTCTTCCCGTCCTTCTCAACCACCGCTCCAGCGATACGACTCTTGCTCGCATGAGTCACCGCAGCCTTGGTGCAGCCCTTGATGTACGCGAACTCGCTGAACGTGACCAGCAAAAGTTAACCGTGTTTAATCTCTCTAAACAGATACTAAACCGCACTAAACTGCATTGGGGAAGTCCCGTTCTGAGTCCCGGTGAGATCCCTTGCGCCGCAACGCTTTAGAGCTTTTCGGGGCTGACGCTAGCGGAAAGCCGCG
>Ga0181352_1000125_pt1 | contig 36607 bp, 57 predicted proteins | sample Fa13VDMLBSN_FD_130103 | JGI IMG/M metagenome (GOLD analysis project Ga0181352, IMG submission 130103) | Freshwater viral communities from Lake Michigan, USA - Fa13.VD.MLB.S.N | ecosystem: Environmental > Aquatic > Freshwater > Lake | place: USA: Michigan | collected 2013-09-23 | reverse complement strand
TGCAACGGGGATCCATCCTGCCCCTCGTGCGCGGACTACATGCTTCGGAGCGCACGCGAGACCGGAGCAAAACTCGCCGCCGTCGTGGTGGACCGCGAGGAAGAGATCGCCCGCCTCGCAGAGGCCCTGCTCTCCTGGGAGCGGCTGTGGGGCGTCAACGGGACCGACCTCGCCGCGATGGAGGCCCGCATCGAGGAGGCAGAGACCCGCCTCGCCCAGGTCACCGCCGAGCGTGACCAGCTCGCCGCCCGCGCCCCCGCGGAGCCCACCCCACCGGAGCCCCCGACGTCCCTGTCCCCCAACGCGCAGGGGGCCCTCGCCATCCTCTCCACCACCCGCGGCACCTCCCCCCACGAGATCGCTACCCGCTCCCGGATCCTGCGCCGCAGCGTTCCCCACGCCCTCGCCGAGCTGCGCGCCGCGGGACTGGCCTACGAGAGCACCCCGGGCCTGTGGAGGCGCCGGTGAACGAGCGCCCACGCACGCCCATCCACGCCGGCACTCGGCACGGCCGCCTGGTGGTCGAGGGCCCCGCTCCAAGGCGCCGCCGCATAGATCGCACACTACCCGCCTGGTGGTGCGTGTGCGACTGCGGCGAGCGGGTCTCCGTGGCCGCGGACAACCTCCGGCGCGACAACACCCGCTCGTGCGGCTGCCTCGGTCGCGAGGCCAAGGAGCGCCGCCGCCTCGCGGTCCCCGTGGGCGAGCGATTCGGCAGGCTCGTGGTCGAGGGCCCCGGCCCCGATGGCGCCGCCGGTGAGTCCCGCTGGCTCTGTCGATGCGACTGCGGGACGCCCAGGGCGGTCTACGCCCACGACCTCAAAAGAGGGCACACAAAGACCTGCGGATGCCGGAGGAAGTCGTTATGGGCTACAGCAATCCCCACACCCGTTACCTGACCCTGGAGGGATTCGCCACCCTCTCGCACCGGGTCCGCTTCCTGCTCCGGGCCTGGCAGCGCCGCACCTCGGAGGAGGAGGTAGCGCACCGCGGGGGCGTGTCCGTGGACCTACTCCGGCGTCTGCTGGCCGGCGGCAGGGCCCCCGCGGAGCGTCTCGCGGGGCTCCAGCTCCTCTCGGCGGAGGAGCCTCCCGCGTCGCTCCTCTACCCCTGCCGGACCCGGGGCTGCCCCGTGCGCTTCGAGGCCCCCGATTCCCAGCTTCGCTACTGCCCTGAGTGCAAGGCGAAGTCGGAGGCCGCGAAGAAGGCAAAGGCCCTCGAATGGCACCGGCTGCACAAGCACGAGCGCCCCGAGCCCCCCGAGCGTCCGGCGAAGAAGCCCGTCCTGGCCTCCCCCTGTCCCGAGTGCGGCACTACGCGCCGTCGAGAGGGGGCGCTGCTCTACTGCCCCAAGCGGTGCGACGGCGGGCTCGTGCTCATCAAGAGGGCGTCATGACCCGCGGACGGAAGCCCATCGACATGATCGGCCGGCGCTTCGGCCGCCTCACCGTCCAGGAGCCGGCGCCGGTGCGCGATTTCCTCTCCGGCCGGCGCTCCGCCTGGTGGTGCCTCTGCGACTGCGGGGCCCGCACCAACGTCACCGGTAGCAACCTCCGCTCGGGGCAGATTCGCTCGTGCGGCTGCGGTCGCCGGGGGAAGACCGGACGGAGGCCCCTGGACCTGACGGGACAGCGCTTCGGCCGCCTGCTGGTCGGAGACCGCGCCCCCGATCAGCACGGCCACAGCCGCAAGGCGTGGCACTGCCTCTGCGACTGCGGCGCCGAGGCCGTCATCACGACCACCGCCCTCCGCTCCGGCAACACGCGGTCTTGTGGCTGCGCTCGCGGGAGGCGCCTGTGATCGCGCCACCCACCACCCTCCGCCTCTCCGCTGAGGAGCGCACCTGGCTCCTGTGGATCCGGACAAAGACCCGCCTCACCACCTTCGCCGCCCCCTGCCGCTGGGCCCTCGCCCTCTCGCTGGCGGTGCCCTCCGACCCGCCGACGCACCAGCTCCCCGGCGATGGCCTGGAGATCACCTGGGCCACCCTCGGCGGGCGCTACGCCCCGCTCTACTGGGCGTGCATCGTGGAGCGCCACGGCGACGCCGCGCCGCAGGCGCTGCGCGCACACCTCCACCGGGGGATCGGACTCTTGCGAGGGGAGCGTGGCCTCAGCCCCGCGGGCCTCCTCTCGCTGGTCGCCGGGAGGAAGTCATGACCCGCACCGCCCGCTCCCCCTGGCGCCCTCAGCACCCTCGCCCCCTGGAGGCCGCCTACCTCCGCGAGCGCGACGCGGCTCCGGACCCCACGCCGATCTGCGACGCCTGCGGGGCCCGGGTCGCCGTGGTCTACCGGGATGTGGTCGAGGGCATCGCGTGCGACCGCTGCCCTACCTGCCACGAGGAAGGAGCGGAGCCGTGATCCGTCGCCTCATCCTGTCACGCGCCGCCATCGCCGACCTCCGCGGACGGCTCCCCGTGGACCCCGACGCCACGACCCGATTGCAGCGCATCGTACTCAACCAGGAGCGCGGATACTCTCTCGCCGAGGCAGAAGACGCCATGAGCGCCGCCGTCCGGGACTATCGCGCGTTGCACCTCGCCGTCCTGGAAATGCTAGCCCGGTGCCCGTCGTGTGCGTGCGGCGCCGTTGCCACGGTGGTGGACCACGCAGCCAAGCGCGACGCCTGCGACGCCTGCCACACGGGCACCACGACCGATAGGCCGTGGGCCGAGGTGCTGCGCGCTGTGGCCAGTCTGACGACGCTACCGGGCGGGGTGACACCGTGACCCAAGGCATCCTCGAAATGCTGGCCGGCCTCGCCCTCCTGGCGCTGGCGGTCGGTAGCAGCCTCGCCGTCTCCGGGAGGGAGAGGCGGTAGCCCCTCGCCCTGTCCACCGCGCCCCCGTCGCCCCGGAGAACCGGAGCCCGGGGGCTGTGGCGGTATGGAGCCCCTCTACCTCACCCGCGAGCAGGTTGCCGCCCTGCTCCACTGCTCGGAGCGCACCGTGCTCCGGAAGATTGACCCCCACTTCCCACCAGAGCGCCTCTCGGGGAGCCCGCTCTACCACCGAAAGAAGCTGCTCGAATGGCTCGAAAGCCGCGAGGATTCCAAATCGTCCAGCAAGACGGCGTCTTCTTCGTCAGGTTCCGCCACGAGGGGCACCGTCACAAGGTCTCCCTCCGCACGGGCGATCCTGGCGAAGCTGAGCGCGCCGCCCCGAGGGTGTACGCCGAGGTCGTCGAAGGGCGCCGGCACCCGCGCAGCGTAGCCACCGTCGCCGCTCCGCTCCCGGAGCTGTGTGCATCCTGGCTCGCCAGCCTCGAAGGCCCCGGGGGGCTCGACCCGAAGACCCGCGCGACGTACCTCGGCTACGCCCGGCGCTGGCTCGCGCGGTGGGAGCGCCTCGCGGACCTGACCTCCTCGGCGCTCCGTGCCTACCTCCGGGATCGCCTGGGGGAGGTGAGCCGCAAGACCGCGCGGAAAGAAAAGTCCGCGCTGTCGGGCTTCCTCCGCTGGTGCCTTGACCAGGAGCTGCTCGCCGAGGTGCCCGCGCTCTCCCTCCCCGCCCGTGCCGCCGGCACCCGCCAGCGAGACCGCCGCCCGGTGCCCCTGAGCCCCGAGGAGGTCGCCCGGCTGCTGGCGGCGCTGCCCCCCTGGAGCCCTCGCCCGGTGCGCGGGGGGAGCCTGTACCCCGTGCGAGCCTACGCCGAGTTCCTGTACGAGACGGGCCTGCGCCCCGCGACCGTCGCCCGGCTGGTCCGCCCCCGGGCCTGGGATCGAGGACGCCGCGAGCTGGTGATCGGCGACGACCAAGACAAGGCTCAGATGGGCCGGGCGGTGCCGCTGAGCCGCCGCGCTGTGGAGCTGCTCGAAGAGCACGCCCCGCTCGGGGAGGGCCCGCTCTGGGGGCGGTACCGGATGGACAAGCTCTTCAGGATCGCAGGGAAGGCGAGCGGCCTCGACGCGGACCGGGCCTCGCGGGTCTGTCCCTACGACCTTCGGCATGCGCGCCTCACCCACCTCAGCGATGCGGGGGCCACGAGGGGAGGGCTCCAGCTCCTGGCCGGGCACCGGAGCGCCGGCACCACCGATCACTACCTCCACCCGCAGGCGGAAGGGGCCCGCGCCGCGCTCCTGGCGCTGGACCCGCCAGCCCGGTGCCCTGCCCTCGACGGCGCCTGCGGGGGGAAGGCTATCGGGACCGGAATCGGGACCGGAACCCCCGGAGGGCCCCCCTGTCGAGGGCCCGGGAGGGGAGGGGATTTCCCTGTAATATTCAGGACTTGTGCGCAAGGAGGGACTTGAACCCACACGCCGTGAGGCGTCGGAACCTAAATCCTCCACAGGTACGGAAAGGCCGCTAAACCGCGGGGTACGTCACGCCAGGATGTGCCCCCGGGGGCCCTATCGGGACCGGGATCGGGACCGCGGTCCCGTCGAGTCTCAGCGCCGCCGGTACCCCTCGGCGAGCAGCTCCCGGGCGAGCTGGTCCCCGGTCTCTGCCACCAGCGCCGCGACCTCGCCCACAGGGAGCCGGTCGGTCGCCGGCGCCTCATCGTCCACGATCACGACCGGGGGACTCGACGGGCGATCCTCCGGGGGCGGCACCGTCGTGGCCCCCGCGGCGGCCTCCAGGAAGAGCCGTCGATTCTCCGCGTTGCGCGGGGTGACCCCCGGGTTGTCCTCGTCGCGGATCCGGCACTGCTCGGCCGCGGTGGTCCAGTCCTGGGCGTGCAAGGCCGCCTCGAATCGAGGCCATCCCTGCGCCGCCGCGCCCACCGCCCAGGCCCAGGAGCAGACGGCAAGCTGCGCCTGCCAGGGCCACCCGGGGAGGCCAGGCCACCGCCTCACCAGCGCCCTCACCGTCGAGTCCAGCCGCGCCCACGTGAGGGCGTCGAGGTCGGCTCCGGTGAGGCGCAGCCGGGCCACCCTGCCCGCAGCGGCGGCGCCCTGCTGGGCGAGCGAGGGACGGGCCTTCAGCGCGCGCCACTCGGCGGCGATCTCACTCGGGGAGGCCTGGCGTCCGTCGAGCTGGAGGGGGAGCCGCATGGCGAGCTCCACGGGGTCCACGAGCACGCCGGCGCCGATGGTGACGAGGCCCCGGATGTCGAGGTACATCCACGGGATCCTGCCCTCGTACCGCTCCGTGTGGCGGATCCAGTGATCGAGCACCTCCGGGGCGAGGACGGCGCGGCTCACGGCTTCACCCCGATGGCCGCCCAGGGCATCCCCTTGCGCTCGCCCACCTGGAGGCAGGGTAGCTCCGTGGCGTCCGCCGTGTAGAGCAGCGGGCGCCCCGCGAGCACCCACCGCCCGTGCGCCTGGGTGAGCCGGTGCCTCCCGAGGGCGATGCGGGTGCATCCCTTCGCCCCCGGCCTGGGGTTGCGCGGGTCCAGCTTGCCGCCCCCGACGCACACGATGTCCTCGCCATCGACCTCCACGACCACCTCGACGTGCTCGTCCCCCTTGCCGCTCCCGACCGTCCACCAGGTACCGGGGCGGAGGTCGGGCTTCTCCTTCCCGGCGCCCTTGTAGACGCCGCGCTGGCGCGCGAGCTGCTCCAGGTACGCGACGCTATCGTACCTCTGCCAGCGTGGCTCGCGTAGGGGATCGCAGGCCACCTTGCCGCGCCAGCCCCTCACCATCCCGTCGACCTCTGCGATGAGCAGGACCGCCGCCACGACCAGCGCGCAGCTCGATTGCTCGCTCGCCATCAGGACCGCGCGCTCTTCGCTATCCCAGGGGGCGAGTATCCGCGAGTAGTCGCGCCGGGTCGCCTCGTCGCCCCAGGACAGCCCGACGAGCCGGTGAGCCGCGAGGCCGATGCTGTCCGCGCTCACAGGAGCCTCCAGACCCGCAGCACCAGCGCCGCCAGGGCCAGCCCGGCGAGGCACAGCGCGATGGCCGTGGCGCGGTCCCGGCTCACCGAAGCACCCGTACCAGCTCGGCCGCCCGCTCGATGGCCAGGGCCACGCACTCCTCGTCCTGCTCCTCGCGGCAGCGGTCGAGGGTGTGCATCACCGCCCGCCCCTCCGCAGCCGCAGCGGCGAGGACATGGGCCGCCTCCTCGCACGCGGGCCTCTTGTCCTCCGCGGCGAGGCTACACGCGGCCAGCGCCACCGGGGCGATGCGCTCTACGCGCTCGATCACCTCAGCGAGCTTCGCCGCCGGGTCGGGGTTCGGCTCCGGCGAGGCAGAGGGCAACGGCTTGCACGACCACCAAGACAGACCGATAAAAAACCACACGGCGAGATCGAGGTGCTTCATGGTGCCTCTTTGGACGGAGGGGGAGGGTTGCTGCTAGGCGTCGAGGGGAAAATCAGGTCGACCACCTCCAGGGCGACCTTTGCAGAGCCAACGCCCGCGAGCGGCTTCAGCAGCCCGCGGAGCACCGGCGCGACCTTGTGGGCCACGACGATCAGCGCCGCGAGGCGAGGCCACCGCAGCGCCTGGTCACGGGTGAGCCTCACCTGGGCCAGCGCCATCAGCGCCAGCGCCAGCACCGCGCCGCACGCCTGGAGCGGATGGGCCTGCGCCCACGTGATGAGGAGTTGAATATCGGTCACGTTTATCGAGCCTCCATACGTTTGCCGCGATGATATTTGCTGCGATGGCGGCGAGCGCCAGCAGCGTCGTTTGCCAGCCCCACGCTTTCCACGCGCGAGCCATTTCCCGGTCGTGGTCAGCGCGAAGCTGGGCGTTTTCCGCGGTGAGCGCGGCGATCTTGTCTTCGAGCTTGGCGTTCGATTCCTGCATCTCCACAAGCGCATCCGCCACCGCGTTCTCAGCGGAGTCGAGACGCTCCCGGAGATCGGGCGGTGGCGGAACGCTGCGGAGGGTCGCCATCACGGGATCCAGAACCGACCGACCTCGGGAGGGCTGGTGCTCTTGCGAGCGCGCCGCGCGATCACCCGCACCGCGTGCTGGTAGTTGTTGTCCCCGATGGGCTGGCCGGGCTGGTATTCCTTCTTCTCGATATCGTTCAGGTAATCGTTATCGTCCGGGCCCACGTCGACGTTGATGTCGTAATAGACGATGCCCTCGATATCCTTCGCGCCGCTCACCACCACGCAGGGACGATTCTCGCCGCTGGCGATGCCAAAAAGCCCAATGTCACCGATGTTCGCCATGCTGACCTTCTTTCAGAACACGTTCACGATCACGATGCCTGCGGAACCAGCCCCGCCCGCACCTGAAGCAAAGCCGTTGAGGCTGGCGCCGCCACCGCCGCCACCCGCGCCGTAGACGCCGCCCGCAGCGCCCGCGCCGCCCGCGACACCCGAGCCCGAGCCACCACCGCCGCCACCACCGCCGCCCTGGCTGCTCCCGGTGGGGGCCGCAGGTCCAGGACCGCCAGCGCCGGCCACAGCGCCCGCGGTGCCGCCCGCGGCGCCACCCCAGACGGTCCAGCGACCGCCGCCAGCTCCGCCGCCGCTGGTCGCGTTGGCCGAGGTGATGCCGCCGCCGCTGCCACCACCGGCACCACCGCCCACCGACGCGGTCCCTGCGACGCCGACGAGGCCGGTGGTCGAGGCCGTGCCGCCGTTGCTGCCCGCCTGCTCGCCAGTGCCGCTGCTCCCGCCGGTGCCGGTCGTGGCGGTGCCTCCGGAGCCCAGCCCCCCGCCGAGCGCGCGGATGTGGCTGCCGAAGGAGCTGTTGGCGCCCGCGGTCCCGCCGTTGCCGCTGGTGTCGGCGGTCCCTGCCGCCGCACCGCCAGGACCACCGGAGCCCACCGTCACGGTCTCGGTGACCCCCAGCGCCGCCGCCGCGATGAAAAAGGGCCCGGCTCTGCCACCGCCCGCGCCACCGCCACCGCCACAGCGGACCGTAGCCGCTGCGCCCTGGCGTCCGCTGCCTCCGCCGCCGCCGCCCGCCACCATCTCGACGAGCACGCCGGAGAATGTGCCCACGGGCTCATTCCAGGTAGCGGCGCCCGGGGTCGTGTAGACGAACGCGATGGGGCGGACCTTCCAGACAGCGGCGCCCGCGGTGGCGTCGATCAGGTCATAGGTGTAGCCGTAGCCCACCCGCGTATCGACCCAGACGGAGCCCACGGTGTAGCCCGCGGCGGAGTCGTCGGAGACGGTCGGCGCGGCGCCGGTGCGGTTCACCCGGGGGCGCACCTGCGTCACCGTGAGCTTGACGGTAGCGCCCCCTTGGACGGCGGGGATCTCCTCGGTGCCCGCAGGCTGTGTGCCTGCGGAAAGTGCAGAGATTTTCGTGTCAGCCATGGTCGATCACTCCAGAAGGATTCGGTCACCGGACTCAAGAAGGAGGTTGTCGCCGCTCTCCAGCAGGAGCCCATCGGCAGGGGGCGGAGGACCGCCGCCGCCCGCGGGGGCCTGGAACGGAGGAGCAGGGACGGGGGCAGGGATGAGCGCCATCAGATCCCCCGGAGCAGCACGAGGTCAGCCGCGGCCACCGCGGTCCCCGTGGCCATGATTTGCACGATTTGCGCGCCGTAATCCTGGCCCGCCACGCCCAGGATTTGCGAGCTGTTGCCGTCCTCGTCGATGACGGTGACCAGCCCTGCGGCGAGGAAATGGAGCCCGTGCGCCGGCACCATCAGCTTCTTGGCGTCGGAGAGCGCAGAGCCCGTGGTGCCATCGGCCAGGAGGACAGAGGACGCGCTCTGACGGAGGACAGGGATGAGTTTGGCTAGGAATGACATTCAAGGCTCCTCGCTGGTCAGAGACCAGTCTTTGGTGGTGGAAATCGTGCGCTTCGGAGCGCTGACAGGGGGCGCCGGCTGGTCGCTCTGCGCGGGCGGCGCGTAGCTCGTCTGAATCGCCTGGATCGACGCGGGGGAGAGCGACGGGTGCCCCACCACGCCCAGGAGCTGGGAGAGCTGGAGCGCCTGGCGGTAGGGCAGGGGCTCTTCGCGCGTCGAGAGCTGCGTCTGCACCTCGGTGCGGATCTGCTGGTAGAGCCCCGGGGCGGCCACCCGGAGCGCCTCCACCTCGGTGCGCTGGAGGGTGCCCCGCTCGAGCGACTCCAGGACGCTGAGGGGATCCGCCACGACGCGCGCCGCGGTCACCAGCTCGTCGAGCTGGGCCTTGGTGAGCCGGGGCGCCTCGGCCTGCGGCGTGAGGGTGTTCTTCTGGTTCCCGCTGAGGGGGATCTTGCTCAGGAGGTACGTCGTTGCCCGCTCGCTGGCGCCGAGCTGCCCCCGGAGCGTCGCCGCGACCTCGGGAGGCGCCGCCGCCATGGCCGCCCCGATGGCCTGGCGCTGCTGCTCCGCGCTCTGCTCGATGGTGGCGCGGATCTTCGCCGTCTGCTGCGGCGAGGCCCCGCCCGGGGGCGCCCTGCGGTCCACCGCGCGAGGGCCCACGGGGGCGAGGCTCCGGCCGAGAAGCGCGGTGCGGGTGGCAGCGTCCGCGGCGACGATGGGAGCGAGGCGGCTCGTCGCCTTCGCGGTGCCGGAGAGCATCTTGCCCACGCCCTGTGCGATGGAGCTGTCGACGATGGAGGAGATCACCTTCGTGTCGCCCGTCCTGAAGGCCCTGGCGGCGAGGGTGCCCACGTCGGCGCCGTAGCTCTTGATGAGCCGCTGCACACCGGCGCCAGCGGCAGCCGTGAGGAGCCCGACCGGGTTGAGGCCACCGCCGACGACGAAGCCCGCAGCCCCGCCGATCTGCTCCGAGAGGCCCATGGCGCGGTTGGCCTGCCCCGCAAGCTTTTCGTCGAGGGAGCCCTTGATCCAGCGAGCCGCCTGAGAGTCACGGTTGGCCGCGCGCCATGCGTCCCGGAAGGCGTCGTCGCCGGTGCTCTCGCCCGTCCTGACGATCAGGTCATCGACCTGGTGGTACAGGTCGCGCTTGAGGGCCTCCGCGGGCGTCTTGAAGGCGTCGAGGCGGGGATCCCAGGCGGTGCTCCCTCCGAGGTCTCGCTTGAACTGCAAGAGCTTCTTCACGTCTCCGTCGCCAGCGTTGGCGCGGAGGTCCGCCACCCACGTCTCCGCCTCGCGGGCTGCGGCCTTGAACTGGGGCCCGCTACGCTCTGCGAAAGACGCGGCCTTGGCCGTGATGCCCTCCACCACCGGCGCCACTTCAGCCCGGACCCCCGCAGCGGAGAGGGTGTCCGCCGCCGCAGTGATGCGCTCACCAGCCTCGCGCATGGCCGCGGCGTTCATGGCGACCTTGCGCTCTAGCGGCTGGAGCGCCATCTCCTGCGCCATCTCGACGGCGCGATCCTTGGCGCCGGTGCGGGCGAAGCTCTCCCCGGTGAACTCCCGGAACTGCTTCTTCATCGCCCCGACGGACTTGGCCGCGAACTCGTCTTCGAGCTGCCGGGCGACGGCTTGAACGAAGCTCTCGCCCTCCGCCACCTTGACGCCGAGGCGCTCCGTCACGCCACCGAAGGCCGCTCCCGCGAGCGGGAGAGCTCCACCGAACGCCCCGCCGAGCAAGGCGCCGTGTCCGAACGCTTCCGCCACCCGCGCCGCGGAGGTCTCGCGCTCTTGCAGCGTGGCCTGCGACAGCTCGCGCCCCGCCTCGATGGCGCCCATCTCCGCAGCCCCGACGGCAGCGCCGGCCAGGGCGCGAGCGGCCAGCCCGCCCTCGACGGCGCCGAGCTTCACCGCGCCACGGGTCGCCAGGCTCCCGAGGCCCGCGCCGCCGCCGGTCGCCAGGAGGGAGGCGATGTTGCCGCCCATCTCGGTGGCCGTGCTCGTCGCGGGGTTGGCCTCCTGGAGCTGCCGGAGCCCCGCGGGTAGCGTGGGGTCGATGGCGCCGGCCACGACGTCGGAAAGCCCCAGCGTGGCCCCGCGCGCGAGCCCTGCGGCTGCCGCCGCCGTCTGCCCCGCGCCGCCCCCGAAGACCTGCCGCTCCTGGTCCGCCAGGAGGGTGCCGCGGTCGATGACGTCGGCGCCCCCGCTGCGGATCGCCTCCTCGGCTCGCTGGGGGTCCAGCTCGGCCGCGCTCCCGTCGGGGAGACGCACCGGGACGCCCCTGAAGTTGGGCTGGTTCTTCGAGACCGTGTACCCGTTGGCGAGGTAGTCCCGGAGCGTGTCCCCGCCGGTGCGGTACTCCTGGCCATCGGGCCCGGTGACGTAGACCTCGGGGGACTCGGCCATCAGCGCGCAACCTTCGTGGCGCCGGCCTGCCGGAGCTGGTTCTCGTACCGAAGCCGCATCGTGCCGCGGAGCTGCCGGAACGCCTGGAGCCCATCGGGCCCGATGAAGCCCTGCTGCTTCACGATGTCCTCCATGGCCTTCAGCTCGTCGCTGTTCACCACGCCGGAGTTGAAGAGCGACCCGCCGAGGATGCCGGCGATGGCCTTCGTATTGGCGGTGAGGATTGCGTTGGAGCGCCCCTTGTCGGCCAGGCTGCGGGTGTCCGCGATCTCCTTCAGGAGCTTGTCGACCATCGCAAGGCTACCCGCGTTTTCCTTCAGCGTCTGGACGTCCTTCTCGGGTGTCCCTGGGCGCGCCGCCCACAGCTCCTCTCTCTTGCCGTCGGGGCTGACGTAGTTGAACGCGAGGGCGCCGAACTTCTCGGCCTTGCGCTCCTCGGCTGCGCGCCGGGTCTTCACGTCCTCCAGTTCCGTCGTGTCCGCGGCGCCGGCTGTCGAGGCCATGAGCCCGAGGCGCTTCATCGGGTCATAATCGCTCTTCGATTCGGTGCGCGTGCGCTGCACTTCCTTGCGCGTCATGGCGTACTTGTCCGCCAGGGCGAGGCGTTCCGCGGCCAGCACGTGCATCACCTTCGCCCGTTCCAGCTCGAAGCTCGATGGCGTGCTGTAGCCCCCGGGCTCGAAGGTCCGCGGGTTGGCCGTGGACCGCGCCGCAAGGTCATCGAGAGCGCCCATCGCGGTCATGAGCGGCGGCTGCTGCGGAGGGTTCACGGCCTCCTGCGCGAGCCTCGCCCCGAGGGCCTCCGCGGGGGTGTCGGGGAGCTGTTGACGGGCCCACTCCATGTAGTCTTCGCGGGGGCTCATCGGATGTCCTTTGTGTCGCGGGAGCGGAGGGTCTGGAGGGTGCGGCGCTCTTCCTCCTGGAGCTGCCGGAGCACGGCCGGGTCCATCGAGGGGCGCACCGGGGGCGCCGGTGGTGGTGCGGCGGCGACGGGGCCCGCGGAGGGCGCCGTGCGCAACCCCCCGGGGCCCTGCGACGCACCCGCGCGGGCCTGCATGGCGCCCAGGGCACCGGCGGGGATGGGCTCGCGGGTCACGTCGCGGGCGGCAACTTTGCCCTCTAGAGCGCCGAGGGCAACGATGTCGCCCTCCAGTCGCTTCAGGTCGGCCTTGTCCTTCGGGGTCAGCGTCTTCTTCGCGGTGATCGCCTGGACCTTCTTCTCGGTCTCCTGGCGCACCGCTGCGACGCTCGCCGGTGCCAGCCCCGCGGCGGGGTTCTGCTGGTTCTTCTGGAACCACGCGGCGAACTCCTGCTGCTCCTTCGGGGGCAACCCCCGCGACGCGACACCGGCAATCTTGCGGTTGATGCGGTCAAGCTCGCGTCCCTCGAACTCGTCAAGCTGCTTGCGGTAGAGGTCCCAGTATTCACCCGTCATGCCGCGTTTCTTTTCGAGCGCGGCGAGCTTCTTCGTCTTCTTGTCCTGCCAGCCCTTGTAGACGTCATCGAAGTACGACGCGGCGACCTGGGGGGAGGCGAACACCGCGGAGACGGCGCCGAGGATGGTCCGAAGCACCTGGTCTTCGTTGCGCGTCTCCCAGAAGCCGCCCTTCTTGTTCTCCTCGTCGATGTCTTTCTGGATCTGTTGCATGGCCTCCAGCCGGCGCTGGTCGCCCTGCCCCCGGAGGGCTCCGGTCTGCGCCGTCAGCTCGTCGGCTGCGGCAGCCCGCTTCGGCTCCAGGTAGCTCGCCAGCGCCGCACCGCGCTCGCGTTCGTCGATCTGCCGCAGCTCGCCACGGGCCACGCCCAGCCGCAGCGCGCGCTCTTCCTCCACCAGCGCCGGGTCGATGGCCTTGCCTTCGAGGGTGACGTTCGTGTCCTTCTCGCTGGCGCTCTGCGTGGCCGTCAGGTCGCGCCGGTTGAGCCTTCCGAGGAGGTCGAAGGTCTGCCCGCTGCGACCCGTGAGCGGGGGCGCCTGTGGCACCGGAGGGGCTCCGGTGGGGATGGGCGGCGCGGGCGGCGGCCTCGTGTCCGCGGTCGACGCGGGGGCGGGCGCCGGCTGTGGGGCTGGCTGCGCGTCCATGCGGCTCATCATCCCGTCGCCGCCGCTCTGGTTCTGTTCGCCCGCGCCGCCCTTCGCGAGCCGCATGTCCTCGCGCTCGGGGATCGTCAGGACGAACTGATCCGCGGCGCCACCCTGGGGCAGGGTGAGCGAGGGCGCATCGCCGTCGTCTTCATAGAGGTTGTAGACGGGCACCCCGGCGGGGTTCGTCTCGCGTCGGTAGCTGTTGTAAGGCACTGGGCCCGCCCTTCGCGGCGGCGGCGCCCATTCCCGCGGCCTTCTCGAACATCGACGCCCGCTGCGCCCTCGCCTCGCGCTTGCTCTTGAGGTCTTCCTGGCTGGCCATGTTCGCGGCCTCCATGTTGGCGAGCGAGCGTTGCTGCTCGCCCTGGAACGATGCGCCCTCGACGCCTTGCCGAGCCCCGAGGAAGTCACGCCCACGACCGGCGGCCATCTCCTGCGCCCTCGCGTCGCCCGCCCGGAGCCGCGAGGCCATGTCACCCATGGCGCTCATGGCAGCGAGCTGCTCCTGCTGCCCGAGCTGCGCCGCGGTGGCGCTGGCCTGCTGCTGGGCCTGGGCGCCCGTCTGCTGGGCCATGCGCTGCGCCAGGAGCTGGTTCCCACCACCCCCGCGGGCGCTGGCGGCCATCTGGTTCGCCTGCATCTGCGCCGTGTTGGCGCCTTGCATGGCCATCTGTCGCGCCACGCTGGGGCCCTCGCCGCGGCTCATCTGCTCGTAAGCGTTGAAGGTCTGGCGCTCCAGCCCGCGGCCTTCGAGGCCCGCTTGCTCGAAGCGCTGGCTTGCGCCGTAACCCTCGTCAAGGCGCCGGCCGTACTCGTCCACGCGAGCACCCTGCGCGCCCTTGTCGCCGCCCCAGTAGACCTGATCCGCGGTGGCCGGGGTGTAGGTGCCCGCGTTGCCCGTGTGGATGTCGTAAAAGGACTTGGCGATAGGGATCCCCAGCGCCGCGCCACCAACCTTTTTCACCGTGTCCCAGATGGCCATGCGGTTACCTCGTGTTCGCCTTCTGCGCCTTGTCGACGCCCTGCTTTTGCCCGACCTCCAGAGACAGCCCGCTGTAGCGAAAGCCCGTGGGGTTCTCGGGCACCGACACCGCCGGCGCCGTGTCGCTGAGCTTGAGCCGGATCGACTGGCACTTTTGCGTCGCCATCCCGACCACAAGGCGCTCGCGCGGTAGCCCCTGGAGCGCCGCGACGTCGCCCGCGCTCCAGGTCTCCGTCTGGACCGGGGTGGTGTCGTCGCCATCGACGTAGACCTCCAGCGAGAGTCCGTGGGCGCTCATCTGGCGTAGCTCCAGGACCGCGCGCCACACCCGCTGGAATCCCCCGAGCGCACCCACCCGGAGCCATGGCGTGGCGAGGGTGCCGGTGATCCACTGCGCGCCGCCGCCGATGCCATCGTAGCCCGGGGTAGCGCCGTCGCCCTCCAGGCAGGGGCCGTTGGTGGCCGTGACGAGGGAGCCCTGCCAGATGGCAGCGCGTACCGTCGCCGGGTCTTCCTCGGTGCTCCAGGTGGACCACGAGCCGGCGCCATCGGGGCCCGTGTGCCGGTAGTCGTACACCAGGATCTGAGGGGTGCCGGTCTCTGAGGTGGCGACGACGAAGACCACCCGCTCCTGCGCCGCGTCCACCTGGACGTCGAGGGTCACCGGGTTGGCGTCGGTGATGTCGCGCACGGCGCCGCCGATGTCGATGATGCTGCGCCCGCGGGTCAGGATCTTGAAGCCGTCGGGGTCGCGGTAGATCACGCCATCGCGGAAAACGGCGATGCTCCTCCCGCTCGTACACCCGGCGCTGCTCTGGAGCGCCTGCGGCGAGGGCCAGGGGGGTAGGCCCGTGTCGCCGGGGCCGGCGCCCGCGTCGAGGGTGAAGATACGCCGCTCGGAGAAGATCACCAGGGCACCGTCGAGCCATGCGGTTCCCACCAGGCGCTCGTCTACCTCGTCCAGCGAGATCCGGAGCAGCGACGAGAACGCCGGGGCCTCGGCCGCGACGATCTCGCGCGACGGCCACACCTCGGCGCCCTCCGCGCTGGTGAGCCAGACGCGACGCGCGGCTACCTGGACATGCCTGGCCGGCGGAGGCGTTTCGTTTTCCAGGATGCCGCCTGCGGTGTAGAGCCCGGGTCGGGGGAGCATCGGCTCAGGCGGGGCAATCGTCGCGTCCGTCTCGTCATCCTGGAACGCGATGGTCGCGGCGCCGGGGTCGTTGACCTCGCCGTTCCCGCCGAGGCGGTAGTAGACCGTCCCGTTGGCGAGCGTGCGGAAGACCGCAAGGCGAGGGCGCGTCAGGTCGCCGTCTGCCTTGCTGCCCCGGCGCGTGATGCACGTCGTTTTGACGTCGAAGTCCACGATGGCGTTGGTGCCGCTCCCGCTGCTGATGGTCGCGGTGAAGGGGGCGCTGAGCCGGCTCCGGTGGATCTGCCCTTGCGCGTCGATCCACTCCCAGACCATCAGGTAGCTGTAGACGTTGTCCGGCGAGCCCGCGGCAGGGCCGGAAGCTCCATACGTCAGGCTCACGGACCCCACGAGCTGCGGGGGCTCCAGGAACGCGACCTCGACCGCGGCCTGGCCGTCGTACTGGACGGGGAGCGCGCTCGTCAGGTGGAGGAGCCGGGCCCCGTGCGCCCACGACCACAGCCCGTCCACCGCGCGCCCCGACCGGAGCCGCACCACGTCCACCCAGGCGGCAGCGTCGGGGGTACCCGCGGGCGCGTCGTCGTTCGAGGCGTTGACGACGATGGGGAGGTAGGCGTCTCCGTCGCTCGTCACCTGGACCCAGGCAAGGTGCTCGTCCGTCGTCGCCACATCGAGGCCCACGCCGTCGATGGGGGCGAGGTTGCCTTCGAGGGCCACCGGGTAGTCCCCGCCGATGGCGTCGAAGCGCCTCGACAAGTTGATGAGCGCATAGCCGTAGTTCTCCTGGGCGCTGACGGCGCCGGTCCGGTACCGACAGACCACCGCGTACAGGGCGCCGCCCAGCCGGAATGGCTTCGTCTGGAGGCCCGTCCAGTAGATGCGCCGGAGGCTCATGAGACCGGCGCCTAGCGTGTCGAACGCGCGCAGGGCGAGCGAGGCGTACCCGCTGGAATCCTCGGCGCCGATGAGGACGAAACTGCGGTTCTGGTCGTCAAACTGCGCGGCGAGGTTCCGCACCGCGAAGAAGCTCGTGAGGGGCTCAACCACCCAGTCCACCAGCGCGGTGACAAGGGTGCTCTCGACGTAGTGCTTCGCCCGGATGTCGAGACGATCGTCCCAGGCGAGAAGGAGGAAGTTGTACCCGATGCGGAACCCGAGCGAGAGCCGCGTACCACTCCGGCCTAGCTCGGCTGCGGTGGCGTCCACGGCTGCGGTCGCGTTGTCGATGCGCCGGAGGGCCACGTCGCCACCGGGAACCGCGCCCTGCGCTGCGATGGCCCACTTGCCCGAGATGGTGGGGATCGCGTCCCAGCTCGCGGGGGTGAAGGAGTAGGCACCGCCCACGCTGGCGGTGGACGTGGCCAGCGTGGTGGGGTTGAGGGTGGCGCGGCGGAGCTGGTTGGCGCCGGTGATCCAGACGACGGTGAAGAGCCCGTCGCCGCAGGTAAAGAGGACGTACTTCCCGGCGAGCGCCGCGGTGACCAACTGGGTGTTGTCGAGCAGCACCGTCCCTGTCGCGCGGTCGACAATGCGCGCATAGGCGTCGCTCCCGACGGTGTACAAGACCATCTCGACGGTCCCGACGCGCGCCACCTGGGTAACGGCGCTGTCGAGGTCCGTCTCGCCGCGGACGCCCGGGTAGCGCTCCACGCTGAGCTGCGGGACGCCGGTCTTCGGCGCCCACTTCACCGCCGAGGGGCTGTAGCTCCAGAGGTAGGCACCGGGCTCGCCCGGCTGCGTCGAGGTCTCCTGCGCGCGGGTACCGACGGCGACCAGCTCCTGGCCGCCGACGGCCACGAGGTCTGTGCTGGTCCCGAAGGCGTAGCCGTCGAGCACCGCGGACGACATCGCCACGAGCCCGGCGCGCTTCTCGATCTGACCGGTTTTCGTGTACCGGAGGTTGTCCAACGTGTGGAACTGGCTCGCGAGCCCCCCGGGGCCCGGGACCGTGGCCCACTCGCCGCGGGACTGGTCGAGCCCCCCGATGGGCTGGACCTCCAGGACGGTCTTCGCCAGGCTCACGGCCACACCCACAGGTCAACGGTGACGGCGCCGGAGGCCACCAGCGTCAGCGTGCGCGCTGACACCGCGGTCTCCACGACGGAGGCCGCGGCGGCCCCCCGGGCGCGCACCACGAGCCAGCCCCCGAGCGAGGGGAGGCCGTGAGCGATAGAGACGGGGGTGGTGGACAGGTCGATGCCCTTCAGCAGCACGCCGCGGGGGTCCACGGGGGGCGACCGGAGCGCCTGGGTGAGCCGGTCGCGCCACTGCCCCAGCAGCCGCGTCACATCGGCTGCGCTGCGGGCGCCGTCGAGGGTGGGGAGGTCGATCATGGGCGGGGGTACCTCTCGCGCCGAGCCCGGCCCCACCGGACGTCACGGACCTGCATGGGCTGGTGCCCGTCGCGGTCGCTGGCGAGGCCCCGGATCTGCTCCTCGATGTCGGCCTTCTTCGCCCTCCAGACGGCCACGGTGGAGTCTTCCTGCATGGCGGCGATCTGCTCCGCGGCGTGGGCGACGATGTATTCGTCGAAGCCGTTGATGCCGTCGTACAGCGGGGCACCGCTGCTGGTCTCGTTGGAGAGGTCGAGGGTGGGGAGGTAGATGGTCCGGACGTTCCACACCGCGCGGGGCGCCGGATAGAGTCCGATCTCCGCGAGCTGGGAGGTGGTGGTCTCGTGCTGCCGCCCGGTGAGGGCGTAGCGGACCTCGTGGATGCTGTCCCCGGCGAGGCTCTCTTGCAGCGCCCAGTCGCCGGGGTTCATGCGTCGCAGCTCGTACCAGGTGGCGCCGGTGGGCTGGACCGTGCCCGAGGGCGAGCCCCCGGGGGTCTCCGACACCATCAGCGACACGAGGCGATAAAAGTTTTCGGGGAACGGGTAGCGCTTGACGCCCACCGTCGTGTTGAACCCCCACTCGGTGGCGTAGTAGTGCTCGCCGCGGGCTGCGACGAGCAGGTTATAGAGCCGGTACGCGCCCTCGTTGATGTAGGCGTTGATCTCCGTGTCGGAGATGAAGCCCGAGGCGTTGGGCTGCCGCACAGCCGTCCGGATCCTCGTGCGGAGGGACGCTTGAGAGATCGGGATCGGCATGGCAGGTCACTCCTCGTCGCTGTAGTCGTCGCCCTCTTCGTCGTCGTCGCCACACGCCTCTTTCATGAGGCGAAACGCCTTCTTCGCCTTCATCGCGTCGCCGCTCTTGAGCGCGCTGCGGAAGGCAGAGAAGCCCGTCTCGAAGGGGTCGCCCTCGTTCATCTCCTCGCCCGAGGGCTTGCCCCCGAGGATGGCCAAGAGGCCGCCTTTCACGGCCTCACCGTGACGGAGAAGTGGACCCGGTTGTTGGCGTTGGCGGCGATGTTGGTCGCCACCGCGTTCACCCGGTAGAGGATGTCGAAGGTGAGGTTCCCGGAGCTGCTCGCGGTGGCCCCGATGATCGACACATCGATGGGGCTCGCCGCCGCCGCGTTGAGCTGGACGCCCGCGATGGCCTTGACGACGGTGGCGCCTCCGATGCCCTGGATCGTGACCGTCCACCGGCCCGCGGACACGTAGGTCACGGTGAAGCCGGAGCCCCGGAGGGTCGTCGGGGCGTTGGCCGTGTCGGGAGCGAACGACCCCTCGAACAGCTCCGCATCGGGCGTCGCGTGACGCACCGGAGACTGCGCCTTGCCCGAGGCCATAAGCTGATCCCCGTGAGGCTGAAGCGCCCGTTGTACGCGGGGGCGTCGCAATAGAGATTCCCGAACGTCGCCAGGCGGGCCTGCATGGCGTCGTTGTCGCCCTCGCGCAGCCAGATGCCCTTGCCGTCGTCGTCCACGATGCTGAACGGGTCGCCGAGGGTGTTGAACGTCCACGTGTCCATGCTGAGCGCCCAGCCCGTGTCGAGCTGGCAGCAGGGGTCGGAGACCACACGCGCCTGCCCGCCCTGGCCTTCTACGAGGATGCCCTTGAAGGACACACCCGCGTCGGTCTTGATGTCGACGTACTGGCGCTTCGCCCCCAGCTCGTCGCAGAGGCGCTTGTACCTCTGCGGGTGAAGCAGGATCGTGTCCGGGGCGCCGCCGGCCATGTAGACCCTTTCGAGGATCGCGGTGATGGCGCCCTCGACGGTCGAGTAGGTGTAGCCCGTGGTGGTGGGGGTGATGCGGCAGCCCGCGAGGCGCTCGGTGTCGAGGGTCCGGACCACGCCAAAGAAGGCCGTGGCGCTCACGGTCGCGGGGATCCAGGCGTCGAGCCCGGTCATGGTGGCGCCGAAGTCTCCCTGCCGGAACAGGTACCAGTTGGCCGCGAGGGAGTTGATGCCCGTCGCAGCATCCCAGTTGGCGGAGGCGTCGTTGGTGAGGGTGCCGGTGTCGCGGTTGATGCTGACGATCTTCGCCGCTGCGCCGCCGGCGGTGGCCGCGCCGGAGGTGCCATCGGCCGCGGACCCGTCCAAGACCATGCCGGCCTCGAACCACACGATGTCCTTGGGGTTGAGCAGCGTGATGGTGCTGGAGGCCATGCCGCTGGTGACCTGGGCGCGGGCGCCGCCGCCGTTGCCGAAGATGCCTTTGCAGATCGACCGCTCGGCGGTGTTCTTCATGCCGCGGATCACGGCTTCGACGGCGCTCACGACGGCGCCGGAATTGTCCTTCGCGGCGCGGACCAGCTCCGTCTCGATGGAGGCGGTCGCGTAGTCCTTCTTGCGGGTGACGGCGAACCGGCGGAAGCCCGAGGGGCCCCGGTTGGCGAGCGCGCTGGAGAAGGTGGCGGACCCGCCGGGCTCCGGCGAGTAGCGCAGGGGAACTTCGTGGGTGAGCCCGTTGAAGTTCTTCTTCTTCCGGAGCATGTCCCAGAAGGGCTTGCGGGTGTAGAGCTGCTCGTTGCGAAGCTGCTCGTAAACGTCCTTGAGGATCTCTGCGACGTTCGACGTCGTTGAAGGTGCGGGCACGGCTTGCTCCCCGCCGCTCTCTGGCGGCGTTGGTTCTCGGGGTGGGCTCGCGCTCGTGGCGCTCCGGTTTTGACGACTGGGTACGTCCGCGTGGCCGGCACGCGAGGCCCCGAGAGGGGCAAGTGGCGTCTATCTTAACAGACCCGTCTGATAGGGCAAGCCTATCAGCCCAAGCTCTCCAAGAGCTTGCGCTCCATGCGCTTCCGGAAGGCGTCCATGTCCTCGGCCTCCTCGGGCGTGGCACCCGCGGGCGTCGAGGCGTCGCGGTTCGTCAGCCCCGCCGGGCTCTTCTTCCCGGGCGGCGGTGCCTCGGGAGGCGGCGGGAGAAGGCGCTTCTTCAGCCGCTCGACCTTGGGCTTCTGCATGTTGACGAGGAGCTTGCCCAGCTCACCGAAGGTCGGCGGGCGGCCGAGTTCTTCGCGGAGTTGCGGGGCGAGGCGCCGCGCGAGGTCGAGCTTCTCCTCATCGTCGAGCACGTCCAGCTCCGGGGCGTTCAGCTCCCGGAAGTATTGCAGCAGGCCCGCCTCCTCGCGTTGCATCTGGGCCTGGCGCTGGCTCTGGTCGAAGTCGTCGAGGCGCTTCTTCAGGGCCTCAAGCTCCTGGTCGCGGCGCTGGAGTTCGCTCTTCAGCTTCGCCTCCTTCGCGGTCGCCTCCGGGTTCAGGCGCTTCTCCACCAGGCGATCGAAGTAATCCTCGCCCATGGCCTCGCGCAGCGCGTCCTCGTCGCCGCTGCGGAGCCGCTCCAGGATCGCGCGCTCTGCCTTGAACGCCTCGCGCTCCTGCTGCAACGCGCTCTTCTCGCTCTGGAGGGCGGCGAGCTTCTCCTGGTGGGCCTTCTTCTTCCGGTTGAGCGCCGTGAACGCCTTGGTCAGGGCCTCATCACTGGGCTCCTTCTCCTCGGGCTCCGGTGCGGGCGGTGGGGCCTCGCCCTCGACGGGGGGCGCAGCTTCGGTGGTCTCGTCAACGGGGGTGGCTTCAAAGTCGCTCATGCCATCATCTCCTGGGGAGGGGTCATCTCGGGCATCATCTCGGGAGGCGGCGCGCCCTCAGGGGGCGACATCTCCTCGGCGGGCATCTCGGGGGGCGGGGGTGCGCCGCCCTCGGGGGGTGGCGGCGGGGCCTGGAGGTCGGTGATCGCCTGGATGTACCGGCGGACCAGCTCCAGGCGGTCCTCGCTGGCGCCATCGACCACCGCTTGGCAGTAGTGCTGGCCGGCAAGCTGGAGGGCGAGGTCGAGGGGAAAGAAGGGCTCCGGCGACTGGGGCACCCCATCGCGGATCATCTCCAACATCTGCATCTCGATCACCCTCCTGGGCGCGGTGGCCGTCTTGTTGAGGGCCTTGACGTCGGGCAGGTCGAGGTTTTCCCGGAACTCCTCGGGGCTCAGCACGCCGGCGTTCATCAGCTCCTCCAGGGCGGCGGCCTTCGCTGCGGGCGTGCTCGGGAGGATCGACACCGGCGCCGCAACCATCTCCAGCCCGTCGTCGGGGAGGTCGATCTCTTTCCAGCGGAGGCTCACCACCTTGCGCTCGCGCGGGTCGCTGAAGATCACCCTCACGTCGGGGCGCACCTCGGCCACGGCGCGCTGAGCACGGACCAGCGCCATCCCCAAGGCCAGGTAGCTCTGCGCGCGGAGGTCGCTCCCCTCGCGCAAGTTGCCTTCCTGCTGGTCGGCGAAGATCCGGAGGCTCCGACCGCTCTGGAGCCCCGCGGGCTTGGTCGAGCTGGCCGCGTACTGGCTGACGCCGCTCGTCTCGTACATCGACTGGGCGATGCTGTCGGCGTAGCGCGAGGACTCGGCGGTGAGGCCCTGCGCCGTCTGAATGATCGGAGGGGTGCCCCGGTACTTGAGCATCTTCATCGGGGAGTTATCGATCTGCCCCACCTCGACCTCGGACGACTTCTCCACCAGGAGCGTCGGCCACGCGCCCAGCTTCACCGTCTCACTCATGGCGCTCATGATGTCGTTGAGTTCCATCTGCTGGCCGGCGACCTCGTGGGCGAGCCCATCCCCCCAGAAGCCCGACAGGGGCGCCGCGTGCTGGAACCTCACCAGCGGGGGCACGTCGTACAGGTACGGCTCATCGATGAGCGTGGCGCTGCTGACGGCCACCACATGCCGGCCCATGTCGCCGTCCGGGTCGAGGTACCATGCCTCAATGACGCGCACCGGGTCGCTCATCCCGTCGAGCCAGCCCGCCCACTCGGGACGGTCCGTGGTCGCGTCGAAGATGTCCTTGGCGTATTTCGGCCAGAGCGCGATCAGGTGGGCGCGGTCGATCCAGCGGACCTGGTAGTAGCAGCGGGGCTCCCCGTAGAGCCCGTCCAGGGGATCGACGTACACCTCCCAGGGGTAGACCCTCTCCACACAGACCCTCGGGTTCTTGGTGTGCAGGATCGGGCTCACCTTGACGAAGCCGTCCCCGAACGTGAGCGCATGGCGCTGCGCGAGGTTGGCGTAGCTGTCGACCTTGTTGGAGAGGAAGAGGCCATGCACCGCGGTGTTGAGGTCTTCGAGCTTCTGCCTCAGCTCGAAGTCCCCGCCGTCGGAGCAGTAGAAGGGCCTCGGGATGGTCGAGATCAGGCGAGCATGCGCCGTCGACACGAGGCGCCGGAGCACGTTGCGCGGCACCCGGTAATCCTGCTCCCGGTCGACGACGCGACCGCCCCACATGCACTGGCGGTCGTGCTCATCGTGCAGCAGCGCGAGGATCCGGTAGTAGTCGATGCGCTGCCGGTCGTGCGCCATCGCCAGATCGAGCGCGGTCGTCAGGGTGCCGTGGACGTCGTCCTTGTCGACGAACCACCAGCGCCGATCGAGCCTGTTCAGGATTGCCTTCGATACCATGGCTTGTTCTTCTCCTCGTTCGCGCGGGTTTCGAGCCGAGCGATGAGCGACGCTTCCAGGGCGTCGATGGGGTTGACGGGGGCAGGCACCGGCGTGCCCCCGTAGCGCTGGCGACCCCACGCGGCGCGCGCGAGCACGTCCGCAAGGTCGCAGTGGGATCCGTCGGTGTCCTCGGGCAGCACCACCGAGAGCACGCCTCCGGGGGCGAGGCGGGGGCGCACCTGCCCGAGCTGGCGCCGGAGCCGTTGGGCCTCGGGCAGCGCGGGGTTGACCCGCAGCGTGCCGGCGCGCACCTGGAGCCGCAGCGCCAGGAACCGCTCGCCGGGGCCTGGGCCGTCGTACAGGCTCACGCCGACGGGATCGGTGTGCTCGCGGAGCGTCTCCCGGTAGTGCCCGTCGGCCACGGCCATCCCGCAGTGCCGGGCCTTCAGCGCGGCGGCAAAGGAGGAGCAGACGACGGAGGGGACGAGGGCCCGGGTGGGCTCGGGGCGTAGCTCCTGGAGGTCGATGGCGTCCGCCACGCCGGAGCGCTCCGACAGGACAGCGAGGGTCGCGGAGTTCCGAACGAACCCGAGGTCGACCGCCGACGAGATCAGGTCACCGGGGCCCGCGTCGCGCCGGGCGCCGTCGCTGAAGAGCAGCTCGAAGTCGCTGGCCACGAAGAACGAGGCGCCGTTGACGAGGCCGAACTCCGCATCGATCTCCGTCCTGGCCAGCTCCGGGTTGTCGCGCCGGAACTCGTCCACCTTCTCCGCCGTCCACCAGACGGGGTTCATGACGTCCGCGGGCGCACGGACCACCACGAGGCTCGCGGTGGGGGCGCCATGGCGAGCCATGACGGTCTCGTAGACGGGGCCCTCTGCCTCCCAGGGCGAGCCGATGGCGAGAAGCTGGGCGCCGGGGAGCAGACGGCCGAGGACCGCAGCGCGGGCGTCGCTGAAGTTGACGACGGCCTCATCGCCGCTCATGCGCGGGGCCTCGTCGAAGATGACGCCTGCCGACCAGCGAGCAACGAGGGTGCCGCCGGCCTTGCTGCCTGCGACGACCTTGATCTCGATGGGGCGCCCGGACGGATGGCGTAGCGTCACCGTGTCGGCGGTGGGCTCGCCCACCAGGAGCTGCCGGAGCACCGGGCTTGCCTGGACGTTGCCCAGGATGTGGCCGTAGACCACCTTGGCCGTGTCGATGCTCAGCGACACCACCGACACGCGCGCCATCTCGCCAGCGCCGAGCTGGGAGATGTCGACCGTCTGCGTGGACAGCACCGCGGCGGCGGCAGCAATCAGGCTCTTCGCCGCGCGGATGCCGGCGATCAGGTAGACCTCGCGGGGGCGAGCAAGGGGCAGCGCCTCGACGGCAGCGGCGCCACCGAAGGCCCGGAGCACGTTGGGCTCGCTGGCGAGGTCGCCGAGCGGACGCCCCTCGATGGCCCTGCACACGGCGCGCTGCACCGGGGTCGCGGTCGGTAGACCGAAGCCGAGCCGGGAGGTCAGGAGATCCTCCAGCGTGGGCGGGCCCGAGGGCTCGGCGGGGGCCTTCTTCTTAGCGGCCACAGCGCCTCATGGTGACCTGGACCCAGAGGCGGCGCTCCGTCGTAGGTGGCAGCTCGTCGCGCTCCAGGAGGTAGACCACGCTGGCCACGATGCCGCGGCGCATGACCCGACGGACACCCCGGCGCCCTCCCGAAAGGGGCTGGAGGTCGAGGGCGGTGACCTCCTCGCCCACGCGAGGCACCGGGCTGCCGGAGGGCAGGGTGTCGACCCGCATCGAGGGCCAGTGGATCTGGACGATGGCGCTCATGACCTCACCGTCCACCAGGGCCACGCATCGGCCAGGTCTTCCATCTTGCCAAGGAGGTGCTGGAACACCGGGCGGTCTTGCAGCTCCGGGGGGTGGGCCGCGATCCTGAGGGCGATGGCCACCACGGCGTCTGCGGGGTCGTACTGTGCCCCGAAGAGCCAGATGCGGAAACGCTCCGGGTCGGGGGCTCCTCGGGTCTCGCCGTTGACCACGCCAGCGACGTGCGCCGCGGTCACCGCAACGTGGAGTAGTTCGACCCGCTCCCGGGTGAGCCTGAACGTGGGCTTGTGCAGGAGCCACGCGGGCGGGGGCGTCTCGGGCTGGAGATCGGCAACCCTCACGAGCCCCCCTTGAGGGCGTCGAGGGAGAGACCGCCGGAGGGGGTGAGGCTGAAGGAGCTCTTGACGAGGCCGGTGACTTTCGACAGTTCGGCTACCACCTTGACCCGCAGGGGGATGCGCTTGGCGGGGTCCGCCACCGTCTCGACCTCCCGGAGCGCGAGCAGGAGCTGGGAGACCACGAGGCGCCGGGTGGGGTCGTCGCCGATGATCCGGGCGAGGACGGCGTTGACCTTCTCCGCAACCTTGTCCACGCCGTCGGGGGTGCAACCCCACTCCGCGGCGAGCTTGTTCCGGTGGTTGGAGTTCCAGACCCCGGAGAGCTTCAGTCCGAGGATGTACGCGGCCTTTTCTGACGCGAGGGGGATGCCTGCGATGGGGCGCGCTTCCCCGATTTCGGGAGCGGGCCGAGTGTCGTCCCCGACCAGTCGGATGGTTTTCCCCGAACGGCCCGAGGAACGGGCGGCGGCGGTCCCCTCGCGGGTGGTCATCGGCCGTACACCTTCAGGGTTCCGCCCGTCATGACCTTGGGCCAGAGCTTCTCGCCGGCCCGGACCTCTGCATCGACCAGACCCCAGAGGGCGTTGAGGGCCGCCATCGAGCAGCCACAGGCGACGGGGCGCCGGGTCTGGCCCATCTCGTCACGCTGGACGCGGCGATAGCGGCGCCAGGCCACGGCCAGGCGAGCACGGCGGCGCCGTTCGATGCGGGTCATCGTCCCCCCGTCAGGATGCGAGCGGCGGCGCGCAGGGTGGCCAGATCGTCGATGGCCTGGCGAGCGTCGCCCGCGGTGGCGAGGCCCTGCGTGTAGGACGCCTCGGCGATGGCGAGGAGGGCATCGAGGGTGAGGTCTTGGAGGGCTCCCGCGAGGGCCGCGGGCTCTCGTGAACCACCCCCGGGGAAGTGCTGTGCCAGGAGCCCGGCGACCTTCATGACGTGGTGGTCACGCGCAGCGCGGATCTTGAGGGTCAGCTCGGGGGGCAAGCGTGGGGGCGTGCTCATGGTTCCACCGTGTTCAGCGCCTTGAAGGCGTCCTTGAGGGTCATCACCGGGCACAGCTCCCGGAGGCGGGCCACGCCGGGCGGGTCGTCTTCCCCAGCCGCGTCGAGGGCGCTGAGGTAGTCGGCTACCGCCTCCTCCAGCTCGCGGGCCCGCGCGGTCTCCTGCTGGACCAGAAGGAGCAGGGTCAGGGGGCTGGCGTCGGGGTCGAAGGGCACGCCCAGGCCATCGAGGGCGACCCCGTAGGCTATGGCGCGAGCCCTGGCGATGGCGTCCTCATGCGCTGTGTCGGACGGGGGCTCACCGGTCACGCAGCACCTCCTCCAGCCTCTCCTTCGCCTTGCGCTCGCCTTCGGGGTCCACCCGTTCCCTGGCCTCGACATACGCCCGCGCTGCCTCCTGGGTGGCGGTGAGGCGCCCCCGCAGGGCGATGGCAAGGCCACGCCAGGCGGCGAGGTCGTCGGGGGGTGGGCTCTCGCTGTAGGGCCCCGGGTGTGGTGGGGCGTACCAGCCGATGCAGCCGTCCTCGTGGGGCCCTGCGTGGCCCTCGGGGAGGCGGCAGCGGACCAGCTCGCCGAAGTCGAGGGTGGTGGCGGGGCAGCTCATGGGCTCTCCTCCGCGCGCTGGACCCACGAGGACGGCACGGCGACGCACCGGCCATCCTCCAGGACGCATGCGCGGTAGTGGAGGGGCGGCGGCTCGTCGGGGAAGAACAGGGCGACGTCGCGGGCCTTGCTGGAGACGAGGCGAGCGGGGAGACCCATGCAGGTCAGGGACGGGGCGGGAGAGGTCACAGGCACCACCCCCCGCCGAAGCACCAGGGCATGTACCACGATCCAAATTGGTCGACGCACTGCGCGTCAGGGTGGAAGGCGGCCTTCCACAGCGCGGGCGAGGTCTCGCCTTGGCAAAGAGCGAAGGTGGTCTTGCAGGTCATGGCGTCCTCCTCGGCGCCGGCTCCTCGAAGGTCACGAGGATGCCCGGGCTGTTGCGGTGTCGCTTGTGGGGCTCCTGGGCGTAGCTCCAGGTGATCGGTCCTCGGGGCCCGTCGTCGACGCCGAGCCATGCGGCTACCGCGTCGCGGCACGCTTTGAAGGCCCCGCTGAGGTTGTCGTCATCGAGGGTGCCCGAGGCCAGCCGCGTGAACGTGACGCGGAGGCGCCGGGGCATCTCCTCGGGGTTGACCGACAGGCACCGGAGGGCAGCCGTCAGGGCGTCCCTCTGGCGCGCGGCCCGCTTCCCCTTGACCTGATGGTGGTCCCTTTGGTTCGCCTCGCTCACGGTGGCGATGGGCGCGGTCACGATGAACAGGGTGCGCCACCGCGGGGCCTGCTCGTCGAGCTCGCGCAGGGCTTCGGTGAGCTGGTGCCGGGTGAGGTCGAGCAGGCTCTGGAGGGCCTTCACCCTGGCCTGGGCCTTGGTGAGCGCCGCGGCGCTGTGGTGGGGGCTGGCGAGCACGGCGCCGGTGGCGAGGGCTTCGTCCTGGGCGAGCTCGGAGAGGCGGATCATTCTGCGGCTCCTTCGATGAGCGCCAGTTGACCGGCACGGACGGCGCCCAGCGTGCTGCCGCTCTCCTCGGCGCGGAGCCGGGCGGTTGCGGTGGCGTGGTGGGTCGCGTCCATCTCGGCGCCGAGGAAGTGCCGCCCCAACCGGAGCGCGGCTACGCCGGTTGTGCCGCTGCCGGCGAACGGGTCAAGGATGGTCTCGCCGGGGTCGGTGAAGAGCGAGACAAGCTCCAGCATAAGCGGCAGCGGCTTGGTGGTCGGGTGGGGATTCTTGGCGCCACCGAGAGGCGTCTTTGTTTGAGTGAACACCCCCAGCTTGCCGCCACCGTTCCACCTGGAACGCCCGCTAGGATGACAGGCGACGATGCACTCGTAACCCATGCCTGGGCGGTCGCCAGAGAGCTGCGGCTGGCCATCGGGCTTTACCCAAAGGCACGTCCGTTTGTAGGCCAACGGACGGAGCGCTTCCACCCAAAGCATCGCGGCTTCGATCTGGCAGAACACCAGAGCCCAGCGACGGACAACGCGAGCGATCTCCGCGCCGGCCGCGGAGCGCTCTGCAGCCGAGATGGGCGGGAATGACAGAGGTACCGTAACGATCTCTCGACCTCCTCCGGGGAGCGTCTTGCCCCTTATCCGTCGCCCCGCCGTATGCGCCGCGGCCTCGTAAGGCGGGTCCGCGATCACATGGTCGACGCTCTTGTCTGGCAGCGAGCGCATCCACTCGATGCAGTCGCCATGGTGGAGGGTCCAGGTCACGAGGGCTCCTCCTCGGGGCGGGGCCCCAGTTCGGCGGTGGTGGCCGCGAGGGCGGCGCCGATGGCACCGGGGCGGGCGGCGAGGTGCTCGTGGTAGCGGGCATCCCAGGCGGCGGCCTTGTCACCAGTCAGAGCCGTCACCGGGGGGTTGGTGACGGGGTTGGTGACAGCCGAACCCCCTAGAATCTCCCTGTTGTCACCAGTGTCACCAGTGTCACCAGTAGTAGAAGAGAGAGGATTCTGAGACGACGCCTTGGAATGTTGAAATGGCGTGCGCGAGCCAGGACTGGTGACACTGGTGACAACGCTGCTTTTTCCAGGGTTGTCACTGGTGACAGGGGGGGTTGGTGACAGACCGTCTGGTGACGGCGTGTCCGGTGACAGGGGCAGGAAAACCCACTCCCTCGCGTCCTTCCCGTCTCGCTTGACCCGGATCTGGCGGCGCCCCCAGCCCAGGCGGCGGAGCACGTCCCCGATGCGGAGGCGCTCCCGCTGGGTGATCTGCTCGAGCTTCAGCCCGATGGCGTCGACGAGCACGTCCTCGGCGGAGGTCTGGGCCTTGTTGGCGATGAAGCGGGAGACCGCCCCCTCCCAGACGTCGTCCATCGTCCGGTCGCCCTGCTCCTCCGCGGCCTCCGCCCAGAGGTGCTCCTCGAGGTTGGCGGCGGCGCCCGCGCTCCAGGTCGCCATGGCCTCCGCCCAGAGCTGGTCGCGGTCCCGGCGCAGGGCCTCGAGGTCGATGAGGCCAACCTTCACCGGCCAGAATCGCCGGTTGCCCGAGACGTCCACGAGCCAGACGTCGGCGTTGGTGCTGCCCCCGAAGATGCATCGGCGGGCCATCATCTCCGGGTCTTCGCGGTAGGCCAGGCGCTGGTTGTCCGTGCGCCGGGTGAGAAACGCCTTGGTGGCCTCGAGGTCGCTGCGACGCATGGCCGCCAGCTCGGGCAGCTCGACGATCCAGGAGCGCCGCACCTGGGCCACCGCGTCCTTGTTGTGCAGGTCCACCACGTCGTCCGTGAAGTAGTCCCCGCCGAGGATGGAGAAGACCGTCGACTTGCCGCGCCCCTGGAGCCCCTCGAGGACCAGCATCCCGAAGAAGGGGCAGCCCGGGTGGAGGGCTCGAGCGACGCCCTGCCGGAGCCAGGCGGCCCCGACGCCCCGGGTGTACGGCGTGTCCTTGGTGCCGCAGTAGCGGACCAGCCAGGTATCGAGGCGGGGCACCCCATCCCACCGGAGCCCCTTCAGGTACCCCTGGACGGGGTTGATCTTGCGGCTGGCGGCGATGGCCTCGAGGGCCTCCCCGACGGCCTTCGAATTCGTCTTGAGGTGCCAGACCCGCTCGAGCCAGATCACCGTCTTGACGCGGGTGGCCAGGCTCAACCGCTCGGGGGTCCAGGCGCCGGGCTCGACCTCGACGAACGGCGGCGGCGCCACGAATTGCACCTCGCCGCGGGCGTCGTTGTAGACCACCACGCCCTCCCACTCGGGGGCGTTGCGGAGGATGGCGTAGACGTTGGAGAGCCCGGCCTCGAGGGTCCGGACGATCTGCCCGTCCCGGCCCACGGTGCTCTTCCAGAGCAACTCCTTCTCCCAGGAGTCGCCCTCGAGCGGGTAGCGCTGGCCACCGCCGCGCACGGCCTGAAGCTTGGCCACGCTCACGCATCCTCCAGAGCGCGAAGGGCAGGGGCCAGGGCGCAGGACAGGCCCCGGAGGCGAGCTCGCAGCGAGGCGCCATCGAGGGCCCCGACGTGGCGCCGCTCATCGTGGCTCGCGGCCTCGACCTTGGTGAGCTGGTAGAGCGTCCTCAGGTCCGCAACGAACATGCTGAAGGCGTCCGCGGCGATCACCTCCAAGACGAGACGCCGCAGCGGGGGGCCCACCACGACGGGGCTCTCCTCGATGGCGGCGACCTCGCGAGCGAGGGCTGCCCCCTGGACGCCGGGGAAGGCAGCGCGGAGGCTGAGGAGGTCGGCGCCGCTGCGGAGCCTGGCGAAGATATCGCCGCGGACCCGCGAGGCAAACGCCCCCACGGTGAGCCCGTCGAGGTCCGCCGGGGTGGCCTCGCCCAGGGCCATGGTGGCGAGGATCTTGCGCTCGTGGGCGGCGAGGCAGATGGGGGCCAGGGCATCCCGGAGCGCCGCGTCAGCCGCCGCGGTTTCGAGGACGTGCTCCGTCAGCCGGGCGGCAATGGCGTCATCGACGGCGCCACGCATCGCGTCCCGGAGGTCATCGAGGCTGGCGGCCTTCATGGCGACGACCTCTCCACCTTCAGGTGACCCTCGTGGGGCAGCCCTGCCGCGGTCCTGGCCTCCGAGAGCACCGCGACGGCGTCCCGGATCCGCTCGAAGGCGCCGAGGCGTCGGCGTCGGAAGATCACGACGAAAACGGCCTTACTCATCGTAGCCCCCCGTCCTCGGCATCGCCTCGGAGATGGCGTTGCGCACGGCTTCGGCTACCCGCAGGTCATCCTGTCCCCGGGCCAGCGACCGCCTCAGCAGATCCACGCCCTCCTGCTGCGCCTCGACCTCCCGGATCGCCACCGCGAGGGCGCGCGTCCAGCCGACGGCGATCCCCGCCTCGTGAGCCGACGCAAGGGCCTCGGGGGCTGGGGTGCCAGCCTGGCGCCGCCCCTCCTCGATGCCGGCCCCGATGAGCCCGGCGAGGGCATCGCGGACGAACCTCAGCGCCTTCGCCTCGGGACAATGGACCGCCCGGAGCCCTGCGGATATGACAGAGACGCCGTCCCGGTTTCGGAGGTGGACGTATCCGCCGCCTTTCTCGTCGAGGTGCTCCGAGACGCACGTCTCCGCCAGCGTTTCGGCGAACGTTGGGGTGCTCATTCCGCCGCCACCGCCCTCTCGACCTCGGCGCCCCACGTCCACACCCGCACCGGGATCCCCGCGGCCTCCGCCAGCCGGGTTCGGGTGAGCGAGCTGCTACGGCTCGACGCCCCCGCGACCAGGAAGGAGAGCACCTCGACGGCGCCGCCCCCATCGCGGACCTCGACGGCGCGCTCCATCAGGGCCTGGTCCCGACGAGCGACCGCGGCGCCGCCGGCGGAGAGGGTGCGCTCCGTCCACCGGGTCCGGACGTGCCCGTCGACGCGGCGCTCCCCCGAGGGGAGGTACGCCACCACGGACACGCCCAGGGTGACGGCGATCATCTCCGCCAGCACCTCGGGGCCTGGGGAGCCGGCGGAGATCAGCACGCCCCCGCGACGGCGAAGGGCGAGGAGCTCCGTCTGGAGGCGGCAGTCCACCCAGGCGAGGGAGAGGGGGTCGCGGCCCAGCTCCTGGGCGCCGAAGACGAGGAGGAGGCGCTTCACCGAGCACCGCCCTTCGCCCGCGCAGCCTCGACGCGACGGCGCACGGCCTCGCCCTCGAAGCGCGCCCGCTGCTCTGCGATCTGCGCGGCGGCATCGTCCAGCGCCCCGAGGCGCTCCCGGAGCTGCTCGTCCGACAGGCTCGACGGGTCTTCGCGCTCGGTCGCCAGGAGCAGCCCGGCGATGCGCGCCAGGGCCGCCGCCAGGCTCGAGCGGCTGGGGCCATCCGAGGGCGGGGCGCCCATCGACGCCACGAGCCCGCGCGCCACCATGACCCCGAAGGGGCGGGGCGCCAGCACCAGGTCGAGCACCCGGAGCCCGCCCACGGTGGCCTCGTGGCGCCAGCCGTAGACGGTGGCCTGGCTGCGACCCGTGCGACGCGCCACCAGCTCCGCGGGGCAGCGGTCCAGGGCGAGGGCCGCGAGGGCAGCGAGGCGACCGCGGGGATCCTGGAGAGAAACCTCGACGGCCTCCAGGACAGGGACGGGGACAGGGACGATAGGTGTGTTATGCTGATTCATCGGGGTCTCCTTCAGTGTGGGTTGGAGAGCCCGGAGTCTCGTTGGCGCGAGGCTCCGGGCGAGGGGAAATCTTCGATTCGAGCCAGGCGAGGTGCTGGCGATGGGTCTCCGCGTTGGCCTGGGCCGCGCGCAGTTCGTCGCGGTGGTAGGCCACCGCCTCCAGCGAGGCAGCGAGGCGCTCGCGAGCGCGCTTCAGCACCTCATCGTCGTGGTCGCGCCACTGCGCCGAGCCTCGGGACACGGACGTTGCCGCGATCCCCCGGGGCCAGGCGTAGACCCGGGCGCTCACCGGGCACCCCGACGCGCGAGCAGCTCGTCCAGGGTCCGCGCTGCCTCGATGCACCGGAGCGCCAAGGCAAGGTCACCAGGCCCGCCCATCGAGGAGCCCGCGCGCTCGTTGGCGTCACGGGCCTCAAGGGCGAGGATGTTCCGGGTCCCGGCGATGCGGTCCCGATCCGTGGCCGAGAGGGGCGCCGGTGCCGCGCCCGCGATGCGCTGGTCGAGGGGGTCCATCACGCGGCCTCGGAGGCGGCGGGGGTCTCCGCGCGGACACGAGCGACTCGGGGGGCACGCGCCGGCTGGAACCAGGCCTCGACCGGGATCGAGAGGTGCCGCTCCAAGAGCCGGAGGTTGTCCGCGGAGGGGCGCCGCTTGCCGGAGATCCAGTAGTGGATCGTCACGATGGAGCAGCCCAGCAGGGTGGCCGTGCGGCGGTACCCGCCCTGTCGCTTCACCGCCGTCGCAAACCGCTGACCTCCTCGACTCTGCGCCATGATGTTAGTCAATAGCTAACATTCTGCCAGCGGTCAAGGTGTCTAGCAAAACCAGGCGTTCCCGTCCTCTACCGGCACCCGGAAAGGTTGCTAACGGTTTGTTATGTCCGACCTCCGTCATCGGCTGGAAGAGGCGATCCGCAAAACCGGACTCACGAAGTACGCGATCGAGAAAGCCGCGGGCCTCGATAGGGGGTACCTCTCGACGATTCTGCGCCGGGGGTCGATGGGGAAGGCCGCAGCCGCAAGCCTCGCCCCCGTGCTGGGCGTGGCCGAGGGGTGGCTCCTGGCGGACGACACCCACCGCGACCCGGAGCCCCCCGCCTCCGACCGGGCCCCGCGGGAGCCCGCGCGCCTGGACGGGGCCCTCGAAGCCGCCTTTGACGCAAAGCGACACAAGCTCGGAGACGCCCTCGCCGTCCAGGAGCTGCTCCGCACCGGACTCACCCTGAGCCACCCGGAGCAAGCGGAGGCCCTCGCCCGCGCTCTGCTGGACGGCGCCGCGCACCTGCGCCGCGGAGGCTACCCGGTCACGAAGGACGCCCTCCTCGAAGCCCTCGCCCTGCGCGTCAGCTCGCTGGAGTCGATGCGCGCCGCAGGCTGACGGCGAACCGCCAGAGCCAGAAGCCCACGCTGGCGCAGTGGCCCACGAGGTAGACGGCGAGCCGGTCGCCGGGGACACCGTAGTGCGCCGCCAGCCCTAGTAGCGCCAGGACCATCCCGATGGCCACGGCGCCGGCCACCGTCACCTTATCCCAGGGGGCGTAGTGCGCCGCGGTGCGTCCGAACGCCATCCAGAGCCAGCCCCCAACGAACATACCCACAAGCTCCGCCATCGGGCGAGCCTAGGCACTGCCACAAAACGAGGCAAGGCTAACTTTTTGTCGCATACCCTCTTGACGGCTAACAGGATGTTAGTCATTGTTAGGGCATGACGACCCGCCCCGCAGCCCACCTCCCCTCGCTCCTCGCCTTCGCCCGTCCGTCTGACGACCTGGAGGCCGCCGCCAGCCTCGACGCGGACCTCCGCGAGGCCCACGCCGCCGCCAGCCTCCTGGGGGTCGCCAACCCGTTCCTCAGCGCCGCGACCCTGCTGGCCGCAGCCGGCATCGCCCTCGATGGCGGGAGCCTCCCCTGGGCCCTGCTGGACGCCGCCGACCGCGTCATCTGCGACCTGCGGATGGAATACGGCTGTGAGGACTGGGATAGCGCCGACTGGCGTCAGGCCACCGTGCAGGACACCGCCGCCCTCGATGACCTCGCGGTGGAGCTCCGCTGCCGCACCCGGGCCCTGCGTGACGAGCGCCTGCCGGTGCGCCGGGTCGCCTGACGCTCGCCGGCCACGGTCCGCGGTCCTCTTCGGATGGCTGCGGGACGGGGCCCACGAGCCCACCCACCACGGAGACCACCATGCCCACCGTCAACAGCGTCCCCCGCAGCATCTTCCTCATCGAGTGCGCCAAGTCCGGCGTGGACCCCCGCACCGTCCGAAAGGTGCTTGCGGGGCAGACCGTCCGACCGTTCGCCGCCGAGCGCGCCGCCCGCGTCATCGCTCGCCTCAACCTCACCCCCGAGCAGCAGCCCTCCTGAGCCCGAGGAGACCACGACCCATGCCCACGATCCTCCCCAGCACCATCCTTCGTACCCTCCGCGACGACGAAGATCGCATCTACGACGGCGCCCCCATCCGCGCCGCCCGTGCCCTCACCGGCACCCCCGCGGACGCCAGCCTTCCCCCCGCGGTCAAGGCCAGCGCCCTCCACGCGGCGTTCCTGCTCGACCTCCACGGGACCAGCGCCGCTGCGCTCCCCGTCGCCCTCCGCGAGGAGCGCCACGCCCTCGACCTCCGCCACGCCGACGAGGCAGACGCGCTCGTCAAGCTGGTGATGCTCGCCCGTCGCGGCCAGCTCGTCGGCGGTGTCGCCCCCGCGGTGCGGCGCCGGTGCCAGCAGATCCTCGCGGCGGACCCGCTCCCCCTCGCCCGGGAGCGCGCGGAGCTTGCCCTGTACGGTCTCGACGCCCCGGCGGTGGCAGCGTGAGCGCCGCCCTGCAAGCCCTCGCCAGGGCCCTCCCGGATCGAGAGGTCTATCTGCGCGCCGTCGCGCCGGCCTTCGGTGAGCCGCACTTCCGCATCGTCATCGTGGACGGCGCCGGGACGAGCTACCGGGTCACGATCACCGGGCTTCCCGACCACGACGCAGACGGAGCGATCCGGCTCATCGCCGCGGAGCTGCTCCGAGAGCACCGCGACCTCGTCGGCGACGCCGAGGCACGCGCCCTGAATGCGCTCCTTGACGAGCTTGGGAGGATGTCGTGACCGACGCCTACGCCCTCACCAGCCCCCACGCGGACCGCGCCGACGAGGCCCCGGGGATCCCCCTGCGCCGGTGCGACCGGTGCCGCCGCAGCTTCGTCCAGACCTGCCCCTGCTCGCTGGTCCCCGAGTTGACGCACGCGGCAAAGCTCCTGCTGGTCCACCTGCGGCGCCGGTCATGGCTGCCGGTGGGCTACGGGCGCCACGCACGCACCCTGGCGAACCATGGCCTCCTGGAGATGTGGGGCTCCTCGCCCACCAGGTACAGCCTGACGCCGCTGGGCCAGGCCCTCGCCCGGGAGGCGATGTCGTGACCCGCGCCCTCGCCGCCCACGCCGCGACCAGCCTCGATGACCTCGCCGCCCTGGCACGCGCCACCGGCCGCCCCGTTGACTGCGATCCGGGCCTGGTGCCGTGGGACCGCGCCGACGAGGAAGCCGAGCTGGCCGACGCCCTGGAGCTCGCCGGCGTCCCGGTCACACCCAACCGCGCCACCCGGGCCCGTCGCCTCGGCGCCGCCCTGCGCGCCGCTAGGAGCCTGCCGTGATCCCCTGCATCCCGCCCCCGCCGCCCAGCAGGGACACCGCCCCCAGCCCGCCCCCCGACGAGTCCGGGGAGTGGGTGATCCCGCCCCGCCGCAGCGCCGCCCTCCTCCACGAGTGGCGCACCGCCGAGCATGACACCGACCTGACCCCGCCCCCAATGGAGGCCCCGTGATGACCCACCCTCACCTCGCCCGTATCGCCAGGGCCCTCGACTGGCTCCGGGGGCTGCTGTGACCGCCGCCCTCAGCGCCCCCGCTCGCGCCCTCCTCGCTGACCTCCAGGGACAGCCCGCCATGGGTGAAGGCTCCCTGAAAGCCTGGGGCTCCCGGCGCCGCCCGCAGCTCACCCTCACCCAGGTCGAGACCCGCGCCGCCGATCTGGTGGACGCCGGCCTCGTCACCCGCGAGGTCAAGGCCGATGGCCGCTCCATCTACCGCGCCGCCACCCTCGCCCCCCGCGCCGAGCCTGCGCCGGTCGAGGTGGTGACGGAGCCGAGCCCCACCCCGCCGCCGGCCAGTGAGGCGAAGCCGAAAAAGGCTGCGAAGAATCCCGTTCCTCAGAAAGTGATTTGCGGCGGCTGCGGCAAGCTCGACGTCTGCAACGGGGATCCATCCTGCCCCTCGTGCGCGGACTACATGCTTCGGAGCGCACGCGAGACCGGAGCAAAACTCGCCGCCGTCGTGGTGGACCGCGAGGAAGAGATCGCCCGCCTCGCAGAG
>Ga0181352_1000124_pt1 | contig 36715 bp, 36 predicted proteins | sample Fa13VDMLBSN_FD_130103 | JGI IMG/M metagenome (GOLD analysis project Ga0181352, IMG submission 130103) | Freshwater viral communities from Lake Michigan, USA - Fa13.VD.MLB.S.N | ecosystem: Environmental > Aquatic > Freshwater > Lake | place: USA: Michigan | collected 2013-09-23 | reverse complement strand
GGCGACCAGACCCATGTCGATGGCGACGGGCTTCTCGCTCGCGTCGAACGCCTCGATGGGATCGTGGTAGACGATCTTGACGATGGACGGATGCGTGTTGCGGATAGCCTGATCGGTGTGCTTGTTCATGTGATGATCCTTATGGGACGACTTCGGTGATGGTGATGGAGGAGGCCATGACTGTCCCAAATATTCTGCCGCCCCCTGTTCCATTGAACGTGGTCGTGCCTGCTACATTGGAGCCTGCCCGAAACTTAAATGTCGTGCTGCTCGTAGTGCCGCTAGTCATGTAGTGAGTAAACACCACGGCGATCATCGCTCCAGAAGTGTTGCCTTGATACATAGGCCGAGCGGCGAGCGCGTTAGCGGTCGAGTCCTGAAAAAGCGCCCCCATATTCGTGGAGGCAGCGTTACTGTTGGTGATACAGGCCGATACTTCGATAAGTAGCTTGCTGGTGTCGGACCTCGGTGTGATAGCCAAGGTCATGTACTCGTCTCCTTCAGTATTCTGAGGAATAGTGTCGTCAACCGGCATAATTGTAGTCCCGGTCGCAACCGCTCCCGTCTGATAGTTGACGATCTGCAACACCGTGCCTGTCGATACCGTCGAGCGCAGCGTGCCCGTCTCGGCTGGCAACGTGATCGTGTTCGATCCGGCGATAGCCGTGGGGACGAGGGCAATCGTGCCGCTCGTTGCGCCCTGAAGATTGATTGTGCTCATACGACTGCCCAACTGCTTCCGGCGGAAACGGTAACGGTGATGCCGCCGTTCACCGTCACCGGACCCGCCGACAGGGCGTTGTATCCAACGGCGATGGTGTAATCGACGGCGACGGTCTGGCTATTGATGAACATGGCGTTCGACGCGGTGACGGACGCGCCCGTGACGACACCAGAGGCCGTGATGTTGTTGGCGAGTGCCGTGCCGGTGAGCGTGGGCGACGCCGCAAACACCAGCGCGCCCGTTCCAGTCTCGTCGGTGACGGCGGCAGCAAGGTTTGCGCTCGATGGCGTTCCCAGCCACGTTGCGACGTTCGCGCCGAAGCTCGTGATGCCGGTGCCGCCGTTCGCCACGGCAAGGGTGCCAGCAAGGACGATGGCACCCGTAGTGACGCCCGCAGGAGTCAGTCCGGTGGTGCCACCGGAGAAGCTCGTCACGCCGCCCGTCGAGGCAGCCCAAGAGGGAACGCCAGCGGCCAAGGTGAGAATGTGTCCGTTGGTGCCAGCCGGCAGCTTCGCCAAGGTGCTGGTCGTGTCGGCGTAGACGATGTCGCCCACGGCATACGAGGCAAAGCCCGTGCCGCCGTTGGCAGCGATGAGCGTACCTGCGAGGACGACTGCGCCTGTCGATGCGGTGCTTGGCGTGAGGCCCGTCGTGCCTGCGCTGAAGGTCGCCACACCACCGGCAGGCGTGCCCCACGTTCCGTCGCCACGCCAGAACGTGGTCGCGGATGCCGCTGTGCCGCTGTTCAGGTTCGTCACAGGCAGATTGCCGGTCACGCCCGTCGTGAGCGGAAGGCCCGTCGCGTTGGTGAGTGTGCCGCTGGACGGAGTGCCCAGCGCGCCGTTGAAGGTGACGAAGGCACCAGCCGAGCCGACGTTGGCGGCGAGCGCGGTCGCAACGCCCGTGCCGAGACCCGACACGCCCGTACTGATTGGCAGACCCGTGACGTTGGTCATCACACCAGAAGCCGGCGTCCCCAGAACAGGGGCGGTCATCACCGGAGCGGTCAGGGTCTTGTTGGTGAGCGTATCGGTCGTCGCCTTGCCGACAAGCGTATCGGTAGCGGCGGGCAGAGTCAGGATGCCGCTGGCGACCGCAGTCGCACGTACCGTCGTCGTTCCGCTCGTTGATCCCGCGAGCAGAAGATCGTCGTTGACGGTCAGGTCGCCATCAATAGTCAGGTCGCCCAGAATCGTCTGCGGGCCTTCCCACGTTGCGCCAACGAAAGTCGGATTGGTAATCGTCGGCTCATTGGAAAAAACGAGCGAGCCGGCCCCCGTCGTGGGGTAAGGCGCACCGGTCTGCGTAGCAAGACGCACGGGGGTGCCGCCTGTGGTGACAAGGGTAACGTATTGGGTTTCGGGCATCCTAGCCTCCAAACTTTCCGTTCAACCCGGCGATCAGGTCGCGGCCGGTTTTGTATTGCTTCAGGAACGGATTGGACCTGTATGCGGCTGGATCAATCGTAGAAGTGATCGGCGCGTTTATGTCGGCCAAGACGGCAGGGCCGCCCGAGTGCCCCAGAAGATGAAGCAGATAAAGCTCGCCACCGGTCGGCTTGCGACCCAGAACACCGTTCAAGATGACCGCGCTCTTGCGCGTGTAGTGGTTCATCGCCTTCTTCTGCTGCTCGACGTCGAAAATGCCGTCAGCGGTCAGGCCGAGCGAAGGGTCCTCCTGCATGATCCCCCGCCATGTCGACGGCAGGAACTGGAACAGGCCGGACGCGCCGCTTCCCGGATTGACCGCCTTCGGGTTGTTCCCGCTCTCAAAGCTGGCATTGCGCACCACGTAGTCGCCGGTCGCGTCATCCAGAGGTTCATTACTTGGAGATACTTGGGGCTGATTAGTCCCCTGAGTTGAGCGCAGCGCCCTAAGTTCAGCGAGTTGCTTATCAAACTCGCGCATGTTCTTGATAAACTTGTCGTCTTCGGGCTTTTCCTGAAAACCCTTGTCCAGACTCATGGCCTGCTTACCCAAGTCCCCCCACTCGTTGGACTCTTTCATTTGGGGAAACGTCAAAGGAGGCGGCATCGGAGGCGCAGTTGAGCGCATCTGGTCGGGGGGTGTCATATTCGGTCGCCCCTTCGGCTGAGCCGAGTAGGCGGTCGGGATCGGGGACTCGCGCAGCAGCCCGCGCATCGCAGCGATGGGTACATCGGCTGCGGTGGTCGGTGCGCGCGAAAAGAAGTCCCCCAACGGCATGTCTACTGCTCCCGTCCGGGATACACGTAGGCCGCTGCGGCAGGGGCGGCACGGCTGACGCGGTCATAGGTGTCGCGGCGGCGGTCGAAGCCGCGCATGATGTTTTCAAGATCACGCAACGAGCTACGATTTCCGGCAGAACCCTTGCGACCCAGCATTTCGGCCACGCGGTTTGACACCGTTTCGGAGCGATTGAACTTGTCGCTAACCGCCTCCCACGCCTGTCGAAGAAAGCTGGGAGAAGTCGGATTGATTGCCGCATTGACGACCGCGCCGACGTTGGGGCCTTCAAGTTCCTTCATAAGTTCCAGACGAGCGGCCGTCTTGCTGTTGCCGAGCGCGCCCGTGACAAGGTTCTTGTAGTTTTCGTTTTCCTTGGTGAGCTTGTTGTGAAACATGTCCCACGCGCCAATGCTCTTGTTGTCGAGTAGAGCTTTCACACTCTTTTGCAGCTTTGGCTGGTCGTAAAACGCCGCCCAGTTGTGCCCAAACTTTTTGCTGTCGGATTCTACGACGCGCTCACGCAAGGAACGAGCCGCTCCGGTCAGGAACAGGTCTTTTGCTTCTTGTGGGATGTCGGGGTCTTGCAGGTATGCACGGATCATCTGTTCGTCCATCGCGCCCGTATTATCGACGCTTCCCGGAACAAACACTTCGTCGCGGCCTTTTTTCAAGGCGGCGAGGCGGTCGGAGTCGTCGCCGTACTGGGCCATGGCGCGCTTGTACGGCTCGTTGGCTTCCTTCATCGCGTTGTTAAGATCGCGCTTGGCGTTGATGTAGGGAAGATCGTCAAACTTCGGGTTCAACATCTTTTCCGCGCCAATAGACGCGTCAATCTTACGCTTTATGTCGTGAAGAAATTGCGTGTTGTAGCTGCGCAGGCTGCCCGTCGCGTCGATGGGTCCGACAGAGCGGCGCGGACGCGACGTCTCGGCCTCAAGAGCGGCTTTTTTCCATATTTCCGGGTTCAACTTCCTGATGCGGTCCAGCGCGTCGTCAATCTCTGGCGTGCGAATGTTCATCTGATACGCAGGCTCAAACAACGCGTCGGCGTTCTGTTTGCGCGCGGCTATCAACGCCTCGTCGTTAGCCTTGAACATGTCGTGTCCCCACGCCGAGTCCATGGCGTCTTCTATGCGGCCATGCTGGCTCTTGCCGTGCATGGTTGCAAAATCGAGGTTCCTGTCTACCTGCCGGCGAAGAATGTTGTTGGCGAGGTTGCTGGTGTCCTTTCCCGGCTTCTGAAGCACAGCTTCGGAAGTGCGCGGCAACAGGTCGGCCAGCATGGGGTCGGTCCACGCGTTTTGTTGATCGCGCATCTCGCCGCGCAGGGTCTGTCGCGCCCTGTCGGTGAAGTTGGGGTCGTTGACGTCGATGTTCTTTTCGCCAGCGATGCGCTTGCGCAGGTAGTTGGCGACGGCGTTATCGGCCTTCAGATTGCTTAGAGTCTTGACGCCCTGAACGGCAGCATGAGCGCCAAGTCCGAGACCTGCGCCAAGGAGACCCATTCCGGCCGCGTTGCTGGCTCGCTCACCAAAGTCGTTCTCGCCTGAAGCGAAACCAGTCGCCGCCCCGGTCACGCCGCCGATCAGGGGGGCGGACTTCCATGGGTTGGCCGCTGCCCAGCGCGACAGGGCGGTAATTCCGCGCCCTGCGAAGGGTAGCGCCTTGGCCCCCTGCATCAACGCCCCGCCAATCGGAAGCGTCCCTATGGCCCCCAGCGCTTCGATTGCCATGGCTTCGCCCGGACCGTACTGCTCCTTGTAGTCCTTTACGCCTTGGCGTTCCTCGCCCAGCGCGGTGTCGTAGTCCGCTCCGCCCATACCTTCCGGCAGGAACGAGCGCACACCCGCCACGGCTTCGTCGGCCACAGGCAGCGCGCCCTGCGCCAGAGTGCGGTACAGGTTGACGTCGCCCAGACGATTTTGGACGCCCGGAAGGCGGGACAACATGTCGGCTCCCGGCAGTCCCCTCAAAGCTATCTGGGCGGCCATGGCGAGCTTGGGATTGAACTTCTTGCCTTCCGGCTGTTCTGGTTTTTCCGACTCAAGCTCGGTGGCAGCGTTCTGCTTCATCCAGTTAAGGATGCGCTTCTCCTGAACGTCGGCGGGAGTCTCGTCGTCAAACTGAAACTCACGCCCGTACTTGGTGACTGTGCCCATGTCAGTCCCACTCGTTTCCTAGTTTGATATATCCGCCGTCGCGGCGGGCCTGCGGCGCACCGCGCTCGTTGCGGAAAAACTCTTTCCAGTTCTGGCGTTCCATGTTGGGCAGGTACTTGGAGCCTTCGACCTTGAACGCCTGCCCCTGCGGCGAACTAATGTAGCGCTCCCACGCAGGGACCATTCCGTCCATCGTGCGGTAGGTGCTGAAGTAGTCGGAAAAGAAAGCGCGGCGGTCCTTGTCGCGCGCAATGATCTGCTTCTGGATGTCCATCAGGTTTCGGTTGGCCGCCGCGTCCACGCCCATGTTGGCACCGGCCGAGGCGAACAGTTCGCGCTCAAGATTGGACACCGCGCCCTGACCCTTCGGGATGTTGTGCAACTGCATGCCCGTGAAGATGCCCTTCAAGGTCTGCGAGTCTTCCGACAGGTTGGGGGTTAGGCTGTTTGGCAGAAGACCGTACTGAGGACCAACAACTTTGGGGTTCTTAGTCAGGATTTGCTCGGCACGCGTGATGTTCGTCAGCAAGTCGGCCTGCGTCTTGCTCGTCTCGTCCCAGTCCTTCGACTCCTTGTTGAAGGCAGTCTGCTGTTCTTTCATAATCGCCGGCCGTTCCTTCGGCCCGACCGAGTTGTAGACGTAGCCTGCCGGCGGCGGCGGCAAGCCAGCCTCGACCGTAGCGGCAACCGCTGCCGGATCGGTCGGCGCGTCGAAGTAGCTCTTGCGAGTGGCAGTGCCCGCGCTCGGGGCGGCCTGCATGGTCTTCGTTACCTGATCGACAACTTCCTGCGGGACCTTCATGCCGGCCGCCTGCATGATCTTGATGTTCTGGATGAAGCGCTCACGAATGGCGGCCAGACGCTCGTCGTTGGTCGCGTACATCTCCGTGGATTCGTTGGCGACCGACTTGCGGGCTTCCTCAAGCGCGTCCTTGACCGTCTTCTGAAGTAGTTGGGCTTCCTTGACGTCGGTTCCACCAGTCTTGGTCTGCGCACGGATGAGCGCCTGCTCGATGGCACGAACAGCCGTCAGGTCGCCCACCTGAAGCGCCTTCATGTAGTCGAGCTTCTTCTCCAGCGGAAGGTTCTCCAGCGCGCCGCGACGGAGCGCCATCTGGCCCAACTGGAAGTTGACGTTGTCTTCTTCCTCACGATCCTTGTGAATGGCAGGCACGGCGCGGCCGAAGCCCTCGCCCAACTGGTTTCCGAAATTGCCGCGACTGGTCAGCATGCCGGCCGCCATCGCCATCAGGGGCGCATTGACCCGTCCTTCGCGCGACGCCTTGATCGCCGCCGTGGTGTCGTCCAGCATCTTGGTCATCGAGTCGGTGTTCAACTGCATCCGGCTCAGGACGCCGTCGATGTCCGGCTCACGCTGCGTCATCGCGCCGCGATGCTGGCCCAAGAACTTGGTTGCCAGTTCGATGTTGGTCGCGCCCGTGTCAGGCGGGTACACCGACTGAGCGGTCGGGACTGCGCCGAAGGGGGATTCGCCGTCGTCAGCCATTATCGCACCAACTGTCTAGCGAGCCACTCGCCCGCAGGGCGCATCAAGGACCGCGCGCCTTTCATGGCGGGGATGGCCGTTGTTGCCGCGTCGATAAGAGACAGGCCAGCCCCTTCCGCCGCGTCACCGGGCCTGCCTTCATAGATGGCGCGCAGGGCGTCCGTCATTCTGCTGTTTGCCGATCCAATCGCCCGGTCCGGTGCCCATTCGCGCAGGAACTCCACGTTCTCGCGCGCCTGCGGCGGCATCGAGTTGAAAAGACGCTGGAAAACGTCCTGCGGACCCCAACCGTGGTACTGAGCCTCGCGGCCGGTCGGGGCGTTCATGTCAGACTGCTCGCCGGGGCCGAACGGCCGGGGCCGGTTGGCCTCCCATTCGCGCATGGCCTCAAGGCGTCCGTCCAGCCCTTCGCTGGAGGCCAGAAACGGGCTGTAGCCGCCGTTTGCGAAGCGGGCAGTGATGGGACCACGCTGGACCTTCCAGTCGTTGTCGGGGCCGCAATACCGGCCGCCGCGCCGCATCATGCTCATGCCCATGTTTCCGAACGGTCCTGCCATGCTCTCGATCTGATCGCCCGACGTAGTCGGACGCGGACCGGTCATTCCACCGCTGATCATCCGGCCAAGGCCGAACGGCAGCGGGTCGGTGAAATCTTCGGCCGCATCATTGTCGATGTCGTCTGTCTGACCAGAAATCAAGTTCGCGCCCGTATGGCCCAAAAACTTGCCTATGGCCGGACCTACACCGGGAATCGGAATAAGATTCCCCAGCAGGCTGCCTGCCGTCCCCAAGATGCCGTGCAGAATGTCGCCGCCTTCTTCGTAATGTCCGGGAACCGCACCGCCGCGTGCGAACGGGCTGGCGACTTGGCCGTTAGGCTGGCGTGCCATCGGATTGGGGGGAGCCATCGGCGGCATACCCGGCATGCCTGTCGGCATCATCCCCGGACCTTGTGGGGCCTGTTGCGGGGCGTTCCTGAGACGCATCTGGCGGACGGTCGGGACCATGCCGCCGACTGCCCTCTTGATGTAGCCGCCGTCCTGCACACCCACCGAGCCAGAGCTTGGACCGCTATTGCCGCCGCCGCCGCCAAGCCAGCCGAGGCCGTTCTTTCCAAAGACATTGCCCAGCGCGCTCGCACCGCCAGCACCCGGAATGGCTAGAGACGCAAGTCCCATTCCCGCGCCCATAATCTGACCGAACGGTGATCCTTGCGGTTGTACCGTCGTCGTCGTGCCTTGGGACTGGTAGCTGCTGTTCATCGGCAGCGTCCAGCCTTGCGCAAGGGACTGAGCCTGTTGCAGACGGTTGACCGTGTTGTTTTCTTTTGCCTGCCACTGGCTGTAGTCGAACGCGTTTTGCTGCTGGCGGACGTCGCGCTGAATACCTCCCGACGTCGCCAGCGCGTTGGCGTCTGTGCCTGCGGCGGCCTGCGTGGCTTGCCCAAGGCTCGTCTGGGCGTTGGCCGTGTTGATTCCGGCGCTAACCCCCTGATTTGCCAGATTGCCGGCAGCGGTTCCAATACTGGCCGTGCCGGTCCGGTCGTTCTGCGCGAGCGTACCGGTCGTGGCGGCCATGTTGGCGGCGCGGTTGGCGTCCTGATTGAACAAGTTTCCTGCCGTGGAATAAGCGTTGTTCAGATTAACGGACTGCTGACCAAGAACCGATTCCTGTGTGTCGCGCAACGCGCGGCCGGCAACGTCGGCGTGACGATTGCGCCCGAACTGAGCGGCGGTTCCACCCGAGAACGTGTCATTGATTCCGGGAAGCAGCTTCTCGTTCAGGTTGCGCGCACCCAGATCAGCGATGCGGTTGTTTACCTGATCGACGTAAGGACTCATGTAGTCCTGAACGGCCCCCGGAAAAGTCTGGCTCGCCTTCTGGACGAACGGGGACGCCGCCTGTGCGCCGGTCTCCATACCGCCAGCTTGGTCGATGTAGCCCTGTCCGGCACCGGTAGGACTCAAGGCCGCAACATTGTTCAGGCTCGTGCTGGCGTTCTGAAAGTACGGCTTGTAGTTGCCCTGATTGGTGCGGATGTTGCCAAACGCCGTGTTCTGGTCGGCCGACAGTGGCGCGACGGCCTCGCCCGTGTAGGGATTGTAAGGCATGTCAACGACATGGCGGGCCTGTCCGACGACGGTATCGCGCAAATCGTTGTAGATCGGATTGTTGACCGAAGTGCTGCTGCTGCCGCTCTGGTTAGTTGTTGAGCTTCCGGGGGTTCCTGAAAACAGTCCGCCAATGAAGTATTTTGGAATCTTGCCGCCCTTCTTGAACTTGACGAACGGGTGCATGGACTTGCCGATAGGCGTGGAGTCTATGCTGAAGCGGCCCTTGCGCTGGTCATACTCCTGCGCTTCGCGCTCAGCCTGCTCGACCGAGATCACGCGGCGGCCTTGGTTGTCGACAACGATCTTACCGCCGTCCTTGCGACGGAGCGCGCGACGTTGGGGGAACTGCGGACCGGCGGCGCGCTTGCCGAGTGAGCGCTTGTCGAAAGGACTGGTCATGCCTTTTCCCTTCCGCGCCGACGAAGACCGTCGCCCATCGGATTGCCGGCGATGTAGGACGACGCGGCGGGCTTGGCGTCCGGGCTGATCTTGCCCTTGGCAAGCGCCTTGCCTTTGTGCTTGCGCACGTTCTGGCGGAACTCGTCCATCTTCTTGGCCCCGGCGTCCGGGTTGCCGTCGCCCAGCAACGCCATGGTCTCGGCGTCGATCACGTACTCGCGGGCGCTGAGCTTGGCGTTGACGTCATCGGCGCGTCCCGGCGCTTCGCTATAGTCGTTGCCGACGTAGTTTTCGCCGCCCGAGTCGAACGTGCGCATCGGCTCTACGCCCCTCTCGTCCACGCCGTACAGGTCGGGGTAGCCGCCACGCATGAAGCCGGGGATTGGACCGCCGTCCGCGCGGCCGAAGGGGGAGCCAGACTGGGACTGGGCGGCGGCCGGTCCGCCAAATATCTTGCGCAACCAAGATAGCTCCGGGACGGCCAGATCGGGACCGCGAAGATCGACGGGGGCGGCCCTGTTCAGATGCTCAGGAAGGGGGCCTGAATTCAGCAATTCATATGGAACACTGTCCGGTTGCAGCGTCCTCGCGTAATACTGCATAGGCGCGTTGCGAACCCCTGCGGTCGGGGCCGGGGCCGGCATGAAGTCCGCGCTGGTGACAGGCGGCGGGTCCTGCTGCGCGCGAGGGCTATTGCCCGACATCATGCGGTTGATGCGCTCGATGATGGCTTGGTTGCTGGAAATACGGCTGGCTGGTTTTGGCTCGGGGGGCTGCTGCCAGATCGTTCCCGCAGGGGCGGGGCCGCCGAACGGAAACGTCGGGTCCATGGCCTGCGAGCCGGCGGGCGGCGGAAGGGGCTGGCTGGTGATGCCCTGCTGCTTGGGCTGACCGAACAGGGAGCGCATGACGCGCGTCATCAGGTCGGGGTCGTCGTGACGATTCATCCAAGGGGCGGGACCGCGCTGCGGGCCAAGTTCCCCCGCTCCGTAGCGTGCTACCGCTCGTGCGACGTTGGGTGAAGTGGGGTCCCAATCGGAACCGTACTCGTCATAAGGGGGCATGCCGGTACTCGCGCTAAATCGGGGGTCCCCGCGCAAGGCCGACAGATCGCCGTCAGTGGCCTACCAGTGCTGGATTAGAAGGCATCATACGAGGCTTTTAAGGACCCGTACAGCGGATTTGGCGGTTTTTGGGCAGCCGTGGCGGCGCGGCGGGCAGCGGTGCTTTCTGGTCCGATTCTGGGGGCTGCCACAGAACGACCACGCGCATCAATAGGGGGTCCTCGGGCATTTGACACACGTAGTCCGCTCAACTTAGAGCTTGAAAACCCAAAGTTCCCCCGTTACGCTCGGGCCGCGAGCGTAACGGGGTTGGTTTACGACGGATAAGACTGCTTTAGCGCCGCCGCCCAGTCTTCCCAGTTTTCATATTCGTCGGGCCGTGGCGTCGCGCTCGCATACTGAGCCAGACGCTCGGCAAAGGCTTGCCAAGGATCGTCGGGATCGACGTCGGATCGTATCTCGGGATTGAAGCCAATAAGCGTATCCGCCCAGTGCTGCCATTCCATACCGTACGGATTCGGTATCTGGCTGAGCATCAGTCCTCGCGGCGGCCGTCGCCTACAACGGTGTGGATCAGCGGAGCGCCCCAGAAAAAGTCGCCGTTCAGCGTGTTTGACTCGATCTCAAAAGCGTTGAGCCGGCCGGTGTGGGTGAACTTCACCAATTCCTGCTGCGCGCTGGGATTGGCAACGATCACCTTGGTCACGGACGTACGCTCCGGGGCGCGGGCGTTCTGGCGCGAGATGATACGGAAATTCAGGTCGCCTGACTGAAGGAAGTCCGGCTCCAGAAGATTGAAAGACATGGCGCGGTCGACGCCTGATCCCTGCTGCGTAGGAGCAATCAGCGACTTCTCGTTGGTGCGGATGCTGGCCCTGATCGCCTTGCTTGTCGCCTGCGCACCACCGATCTCGTTCAAGCCGAACTCGTGCTGCCAAGTCGAGTACCCGTTGGTGTCGTCGTTCAGGGTCGGGGACGCCATGATCGGGTGGTTATAAATCTGCTCATAGATTCCCGCGCTGCGCATGCCGTCCGGCAGCGGAGTGTCGTACCAGTATCCCTTGTCGACCTTGTAGATGACGGCGTGATTGCACTCCGTCGAGTTTCCTTTCGGGAAGCACCACCAGATTTCATTCCAGCGCGGAATCTTGAAGGCAAACACCTTCTGTCGGTATTGCATGTTGACGTTGTCGAGAAAGAACTGGACGTTCTCCTCGTTCTTCAGCGTACGCATCACGCCGTTGAACATGGCAAAGCCGCTCACCGTCGCCCAGTAGTAAATGCCCATGTGCTCAATGACGCCGTTGGACGACAAGATGGCACTGGACGTAGATATCGAATCGAACAGGAAGATGGAGTCGCCGCCGACGAACTGCATGCGGATCAGTGAGTCGAGCGCCCACAGAAGACACGCAGGACCCGAAGTTCCCCGCAGGGGAAGTCCTTTCACGATCTTGGTGCCGGACGGTCTTGCCGTTCCTGATCCTGTGCCAGACGTCGTCAACGGCTGACCGGGCATGCTCCACCCGACAAACCCGTCCTGTCCGTAACGAACCAGATAAGGCCAGATGGCGCACACGCCGCCAGTGATTTCAGCGATGTCAGCAGGGTCCGTTGCCGTAAGCTCAAGTAGGGCCGCCGTGTCACGAACTTCGCCGTAGTAGATCGGGCGCGCCGTTGTGTTTGCTATGTCCAGAATGTTAGGCGCGGCGTGCGCGAATAGCAGGTTCGCGTCGTTCGCCGTGTCGTACATCAACGAGAACTGCCAGTTGTTGTTCGCGCTCGCGTCGAAACCGGTCGGCGTACGGTCGATCAGGCCGGACGACACTTCGCTGTTGATGTTGATGGTGTAGCGCTCAAGAACGCTCTGCGATCCTATATGGACGTAGCTGTACCCGTCGTAACTTTGGACGTCCAAAGCTCGCCCAATGCCACCGATGCTACGCATTTGTTCGCGGTAGCCCAGCATCTTGCGTGGCAAGTCCAGATCAAAGCGAGTCCAACGGGCTTCATTGTATCGGCGCTGGGAAAACTGTGTTCCGTCTTGTTGCACACCCGGCTCGGACAACAACGACACCGGCCTGTAAACCGGGGCTTTCGACAGGTCAGGAAGCGGGGGAGGCATCAGGCTTTGATGATGTAATTGAGGACGATGGTGGGCTGTACGACGTTGGCGGCGGTGCCGCTGCCCGCGCTGCCGGAGTTGGCATTGTTGACCAATCCGGCGGCATAAACCACCGATCCGCCGCCTGTGATGTCGTTACCCGCCTGCACGTTACCCGGCACGAGATGTGTGTGCGCCGCCAACTCGGTCGCCGTCTGCGCGTGGCTCTGCTCACCGCCCGTAGCGGCCAAGGTAGCCGCGCCTGTGATGCCGCCAGTAGCGCCGCTGCCCAGCCGGCCTGCGCCGCCGTCCACGCCAGCAATCACACGGCCACGAAGATCAGGGACATTGAAGTTTGCACCCGCTCCACCGAAGGCGTAGCCGATGGCAGCAAAGAGAGCCGCCTGCGCCGCCGTCGTGTAGGAGGTGCCATCGCAAAGCAGCCAGCCCGTAGGCGCAGCCGCCCCGGCATAGGCGTTGACTACACCGGGGGGCACGGCGGCGATGGTCGCCGCATCGACATAGGCGGTGCTGGCGGCCAGCGTGGACGCGTTGAGGGGGGCCTGTGTGCCCACCACAGGGCTTGAAAGCGTCGGGGCTGTGGCGAACACCGCAAGGCCGGTGCCAGTCTCGTCGGTCAACTGCCCGCGAAGATCGGCCGACGAGAAGGGCGTGACCTGTGCGATAGCTATCGCAATGGAAGTGTCGGCCAGCGCCGTAAGTCGGCCCTTGGCGTCCACGGTCGCCGTCAACGTCTCAGACGCCGCACCGTACGATCCCGCCGCCACGCCCGTATTGGACAGAGTGAGCGTGCCGGTCGTGGTGATAGGGCCGCCCGTCATGTCCGACGACGTTGCCACGCTCGTCACGGTGCCGCCCGCGTCGCTGAAGGCAACTTCCATGTTGGTGCCGTTGCTCCGCAGGATACTGAAGTTGCCCTGCGTTATCACAACACCTGTATCGAGACCGCCTGCTTGAGCGGTCAGGGAATAAGCCCCTGATGTACTGTTCCAGACGAACCAGTATCCGACGACGGACCCGTAATCGACAATACGGGCACCGGTCAGCGTTCCGGTGTAGTCCTGAACCTGAGCGGCGACTTCTGCCGAGTCCAGTGTGTAGGTTCCTGTTCCGCCAACAGCGATGCTGGATGCGGATACGGTATTCACCAACGAGCGACCGTATCCCAACGAATTAAGGTTGATGCCGTCGCTGAAAATCATCGCGTTTTCAGACGGAGCCAGAATCTTGTTGGCCGATCCGTCGATGGTTTCCGCGCCGGCAGGGGTCAGGGTAAGGTTCCCGGTGCCTGCGTTGATGACGTAGACAAAGAAGCCATTACCAAGCGTGGCTGCGCTCGCAAACGTGTAGGCAACTGCGCCGGACCCGTTCTGAAGAACAGAAGCGCGATCCGCCTCCGTGACGGCGTAGTTCGCCAACAAAGGGACAGTCAGCAGATTTTGGTCGAGCAACGTGGTGCGCGCACGAAGACCGTAGCCTGCCAGCGACGCGGCACTGGCACTCGACGTCCCAACACCAAACTCGATGGCATACCACGCACCTGCCGCAGTCGCGTTGGTCTTCAGGACGAAGTACCACGCCTCGCCGGACGCAACTGATCCGAGCGACCCCCCCGCCGAGTCCAGAACGGAGAAGGTATCCGCGCCGGTATTGCGGATCAGGACGTCGTTGCCAACGCTCGTCTGGTTGGCGGGCGGCAAGTAAACGGACAGGCCCGCCGTGCTGGGCAGGATGTCGATCTTGTCGGCCGCGACGTTGTCGTCTGGAACGGCCTGAAGCGGCCACACAAGAACCAGATCGGCGCTGATGCTGTACGAAATGTACGACAACTGCGAGGGGTTGATGGTCTCGCCGCCAAAGATATCTGTGTAGCTGGGCATGTCGGCTCCTAGTTGGTGTCGCGCACTTGAGCGCGGTCGACCATTCGTCTCAGGTCCTCGACGTTGATTGCATCGAAATTCTGCGCAGCCAGAGACTGCCATACCGGCAGGCGCGAGTCATTCCGAAGGAAAGGCTCCATGCCCGCCAAGCAGGAATAGAGCAACAGGAAGGGGGCGAACTTGGTCAGGTAGTTTTCCGACACCGACTCATCGAGCAGCGGCGGAAGAACATAGACCATGGCCTCAAACGGGTAGTCTTCGGCCGGGGTAGGCTGCACCAGCCAATTCGACAGATTGTAGTCGCAGTACATCTCGGGCTGGCCCGTCTGCGTGTCGTCAGGGTAGATGCCGCGAATGTACTCGTAGGAACGGGGCTTCAAGATGTTACGCGTATTGCTGCTTGTCCCAGTGCCGTAGTTGATGCTCGTCGTTGACCGCCAATTGGCAGGCTTGGCGATGACCGGAACGCCCGTCTGCATGGTGCTTACGAACGGGGTCAGGTAGCCTGTGATCTTGAGCCGGTCGGCCAGAGTGCGCTGCGTGTTGGATATGACGCGCGGAATCTGGCGCAGTACCGTTTCGTCGGCCGTGTCGCCGCGCTCAAGATAGTCCTTCAAATCTTGGACAAGGGACGCATAGGTCATAACGGCGGCGGGCATTTAATCCTCGTCCGGCAGGCTTTGTTGGATGGGCGGCTGAAGCGGCAGAACCGCCTCATCCGCTGCGGGCACGGTCAACTCGTTGTCGGGGCGGACGAACGGCAGATTGTACCTGTCGGGCGGCGGCGCAGGCGAACGGAAGGGATCGTAGGAGTCCCAGCATCCCGGCGACAGTTCGCGGCGGCACACCATGAACCCTTTGATGTTTCCGTCCTCAGTGATTTCAGACGCGCGGCGCTTTCCCTGACAACGCTGGCAGATGTAGATGCCAAGATTGGCTTCGCCGCGCGTGTCCAGAAACTTGGTCCCGCGCGACATTGCTCCACTGGCATAAGGAACGCCCGCACGATGTCTAGGCACGATAGACCCCCAAGCCGGGGTTGTATCTCATGGGAGCCGGATCGCGCTCCTCGCCGGCCGCCAACTGGAACGCTGTGGTTTCTTCCTGAACGAGCATGGGGTAGCGCGCCATATCGGACTCGGGAAGACTGCGGCACAGGCGTCGCGCCATCGTGGCCGTGATCGCCTCATACCAGCGACGGCTTACGTCCATCGTCTGGGTCATGTCAGTGATCTGGTCGAGGTAGCGACGACGCCAGCAAATGAGTTGATAATACTTCGCCTGATCGTTGGGGCGGGGCCAGACATACAAAACAGGGGTGTCGAGGCCGCGCTGCTGATACCAGTTCCACGGGGGACCCGGAGTGTCCTTGGAAGGCATGGCGTTCCAGTCGTCAAGCGACCATACACCCATGGGGATTTCAGTCGGGTTGTTGCCGAAGTAAATCTCAGCAACCGACAGGATCACATCGCTCACGGCGCGAACACGCCAACCTGTAGCGGCGGGCGTGCCTGTGATATCCCGCCAGAACCACTCCTGCTCGCCGGCCGCTACCGTGATATCCGCCGCGTCAGCAGAGACCCATGTTGCCCCATCATCCATCGTGTATTCGTAGAAAAGGCCGAACTCCCCCGCCGAAGCGGCGTCGAAAAGAACACCGACCGTCGTGATTTGCGTGGCTGTGCTGAAGTAAGCCCCGATAGACCCGTTGATGGCTGTCTGTGTGCAGGACGTATCGAAGTCGTCGTCAAAGGCGTTAGCGGCCGTCCCGCCCTGCGTAGAGAACGGATTGATGACGTCGGGACGCATCATCGAGCGCTGGTTCGTGCTGATGACAAGGCTGGTTCCGAGCGGACACGTAACCTGATTCTGGTTCTGGTAGAGCGGCAGAATGATGCGATCCCGGCCCCAAAGCTGCATGCCGAGATTGAGCATCTCGTTCAACATGACGTTGAACTCATCATACGCAATGTCGAGGATTTCAGAGGTCCACTTGGCGGGCGGAATCCCCGCGCGGCGCAGGGCAAGCTCCAAGGCGTTCCGGGCTGTGTAGGGCCTCAACGCGCCCGTGTTGCTGCCCGACAAGCTCATTTAGGAAGTCCTCTTAGACGATGGCCGTAATCGTAGCAGCCCCGTTGGTCCCTGTCTTGGTCGCTCGCAACCGCAAGTAGGGACCGGACAGGGAAATCAGATTGACGTTCGTATTACCCGTGATCGCGGCGTTGGCTGTGAACCATGACGTTCCGTCGAGCGTGCCTTCGACCAGCACGCTGTCCGCGCCGTTCGCCAACTGCACTGTCAGCTTGCGATTTTGCGTGCCGTTGAACCGGTAATCTAGGTTGCCCGCACCGATCACCGTCGCCGTGACCGTGGCGGCGGGGATCGTGATCGTATAGCTGCGGACCGAGTAGCTGCTCATTCGTCAGCCTTACGTCGGGTTGACGGCGATGCCGCTGGTGGCGGCAGTGACCGTTCCGCCGTCCACGTAGATTTGGCCGCGCGAGGTGGCGTCGGTGCCGAACTCCGTGACGCCAACCAGCGTGCAGTCCTTCATCAGCAGGAGTCCGCCAGCAGATGCCGGCAGCGTGGCGAGGGCGCTCATCGTGGTCGAACCCGACTGCGCGGCGTTGCCGAACGTGCAGCCCCGGAAGAGGGTCGTACGGTCGATGCAGCTTGCTCCGGTGCCAAGGATGCCGAGCGTCGTCGCGGACGAAGTGTAGAACGGGAAATTGCAGTTCCAGAACTCGTTGCGGGCTGCGCCGCCCGACAGTTCCAGCGAGGCGTTCGCCACCGTCTTCGTCACGGTATCGAGGCCGATCTGGCAGGTGTCGAAGCGGTTTTCGCTGCCGCTGACCAAGAGCGAACGGCTGGAAGTCGACTGCGCCGAAGCCGCGTCACCCGCGCCACCGAACTGCACGTTGACGAAGTTGTTGCGGCTGCCCGAGACGGTCCAGCAAATCTGCGCCGAGCCGCCGGTCGAGAAGCCGTTGAACAGGGCGATGTTGGCGATGGTGCAGCCCGAGCCGGACATCGTGACGAAGTTGCCGCTGCCGAATGTCGCCATCGTGTAGGTGCCGGTCGGCGGCGCGAGGCGGGCGCGGCTGTTGGGCGAGGCCGAAGACATGCCGATCAGGTGGCAGGCGTTCTTCGTCCATGCGAGGGTGCCGGTGGTCGGGACTTCCGTGCCCGCAACAACGGCGGCGGCGGCGACTGCGTTGGCGACACTCAGGCGCTGGGAGCCGCTGGCCTGCCCGTTGGCGACCAGAACAACCGTGTCGTTGTACCCGTCCCGGCAAGCGTTGTAGGCGCGATAGATGGTCTTCATGGGCTGCGCGGCGGTGCCGGGATTGCCGTCGCTGCCGTTGACGTAGTCCGCGAAGTAGATGTTTCCCGACGTAAGGGGGATACCGCTCATGCCCATCGTGGGCACGCCCATGACAGTGATGCCGTTGGGCCAATTCGTGTAATCGGACATCAAACTCTCCCCGAAGGTCAGTTAAAGATCAGGGGGCGACGGGGCAAGGAAACAAACCCATCAACCCCCTGAGTGGTTGCACGCCTTGGGCTTACGCCCCCGGCGTCCCCCAAACGGTGCGCCAGTTCGTCCAGCCCACATCCCAACGGGATGTGCACTTGTAGCGCATGGTGTCGGTCTGGAAGTCGCCTTCCATGCTCTTCTGGGCCATGCGGCGGGTGATGAACTGGAGGCCCATCTGCTCCGTGGTCTTGATGAACCACGCGGTCGGGGAGGTCAGGCGTGTGACCACCTGATAGCCGTCCGGCAGGGCGTTGGTGTTCATCACCGCGTTGATCGCGTTGTTGCCGTTGCCGGGGCTGAGCGCCGACTTGGTGATGCGCGCGGCCTGCCACTCGTTGTCCGGCGACACGATCAGCTTGCGCGGAACGATGCGGACATACTTGCGGTCGTTGTCGATGGCCTTGCGTATTTGCGTCAGCATCGACTCGACGCTCGTCTCCGACAGGGCGGCGGCGGTTGTCAGAAGGTTGCTGGCGGTGCCGCCGACGATGGGATGCGAGGTCGAACAGAGCGACACGCCGTCGCCGCCGAGATACGAAGCGTTGAAGGCTCGATTGAGGACGTTGGCCGCCTCGGTCTCTTCCGTCTCGGCCATGCCCTGTCCCATCTGCTGGGAATAGATGCGGCCGATGGAGATGTGATCGCCGTCTTCGACCAGAACTTTCGTCAGGCCGAAAGCGATGCCGAACTGCTTGAAGACGTAGGTCTTGTTGAAGACCACGCCGCCGCTCTTGTACGTGACCGGGCCGCCTTCGCCCATCTGCGGGGCGACGCCCAAGCCGTACATGACGGGTTCCATCTGGTACGACCGTTGGATACCCGGCTTGACGAGCATGAAGTCACGGAACTCCTTGCGGAGGTCGTACACGCCGTCGAAGTGTTCGCTCAGGATCGGCTCCACGAGGATGCGAAACTGTGCGGAATTCATTGCATTGGGCATAGGACTCTTCCCCTAATTTCTTGTCCCGGTCGCGTACTCAGGCTCGACCGCTGCCATAAAAGATCGTGGAGACCGTCGCCGTTAGGCGACGGGTCCCTGAATCGTCGGGCGGACCCGGACGATGGTGTAGGCGTCACCCCACGCGTTGTCCGGGTACGGTGCGATGTTCTGGATGGTGAAGGTGCCCGGAGTCGCGCCCGTGGTGGTCGCGTCCAGAGCCTGCGTGGACAGGCCGGTGTAGGTCGAACCCTGCGAGACGTTGGCGAGGTTGATGGCCTCACCGAGCTTCGTCTGTGCGATGGAGCCGTTGGCCTGCGCTTCGTAGATGGCGTTGCCGTCGAGGGCTTCGTACTGCATCCACATGTAGCTGCCGGCGTCGTAGGTCTGGCCTGCGGGCCAATAGGGCATGGGGCCGAAAGCTCGCCCGCCCGTGATGTAGAAGCAGCCGACGAAGATGCCGCAAATGTCTTCGGCCCCGGTGCCGACCGCGACGAGCGTGCCGTCCGTGGTCAGCTTGACGGGCGTGCCGGTGAACAGGGAGGTGCCGTAGCCAGATGCCACCGCGTTCACGAGCGTCTCAATGCGAGGAACGCCGGACGGGTGATAGACACAGCGAAGACCAAAAGGGGCGGCGGTAGCGGACATAATCAGCCTCCGTGGGGGCATTGAAAAATGCGGATTGTGTTTGGCTCTGTGGCTATCAACCGCTCGCCTGCGGGACTGCCTACGGTACGTCGCCTGCCAAGTCCGGGGCCACTTCAACCTACACTGCGACAGTAGAAGCCTGCGCAACGCCGTATTGAAGTGGTTGGACTTAGTCGCGGCGAACGACTGAGTGTGGGTATCAAAGCGCAGTCTGGTGGGGTCGTCAAGGGGTCCCCACCAGATTTAGAAAAATTATTCGCGGGGCGAGCCGTCCGGGTGACGGGTCACGGCGACGTTTGCCCACATGGCGTTGGACCGGTGAGCGCGGATCACGAACGTCTTGTCCGGGCCATCAGGAAGCTCGGCATCCAGCACATCGCTGTACGCCTTGGCCGCCGCACGGACGCGCGCCATCTTGGCAAGCTGCGTGTCCGTGGGCTTGAGATACTCGTAGGTCGTTTCGTGAAGGATGGTCATTCAAATTGACGCGGAGGTCTGGTGAACTGGCGCAGCGTCTCCATGCCGGGGGCCATGGCCGTCCGGCCGCCACGGTCACGAATCTGCTCGCCGGCCGCGTCGAGGCTTTCGTAGATCGAGCGCGACTGATCCATGGGCTGATCGTGGTGAAGCTCCCGCATGATCATGCAGTAGTCTTCGTAGCGGATTTCCATGGCGACCATTTCGCGCCACATGATGCAGCCGTTGAAGACGCTGTTGGCGTCGGTCACGGAGAACTCGTCAGCGTGCCAGTTCTCGGACTTGGCATCATCGAGCTTGTAGAACCAGTAGCCGAGACGGAGCCGACGCTGCGGCGTGTCGCTGTTGTGCGTCGTGGACACCCAACAGCGGTGGAAGCCGTCGCGGTGCGGCAGGTTGGGCAGCACGGAGTCACGGAAGATTTCGCGCATGCGCTGGCGCTTTTCCGGGTCCGTCGCGGCCGACGCCGCGTCCCATTCGTCGTTGTTCAGCGGTCGCCCGCCGCGTGCAGCATCGACGCTTTCGTGGAGCGCGGTCAGGCGCTCATCCACCGGGCGAGGGTCGTTGCGGGCCGCCTCCTTGCGCGCGGCGGCTTCTGCCACCTCGGCTGCGGTCGGCATGCTTGCATCAAAGCCCATGCCGGTCTGGCCCATGGGGATACCCGGCTTCGGTCCACTACCCTTTGACATTATCGTGCCCCCTGTCGGCGCAGGCCCTCAGTGCCCTTGCGCCATCTGGCGAGAATTCGGTCGCGCTTGGCGACGTCTTCCTCGGTGAGTTTCTCTTCAAGCAGCCCTTCGTCCCGGAGCAGTCCGACCTGTATCTCGGTCAGGTCCCGGTTCGTGGTGGTGCGGCCGTTCTGGGTTGAGCGGCCAGACCCGGTCGGCGGCCTGCTGCGTCCGTTGTTGGCCGATGCCTGACGCTGCGGACGGCGTTGCGGCTCGTCCTGCTGGTCGTCGTCTCCGCCGCCGTCACGGTCCGGTTTCAGGCCGTATTGGGCCATGCGGCGCTCCATCTGCTCCCAGAAATTCGGGGTGTGCCGCTGAAGTCCGCGAGCGGACAGTTCTTGGTCAATCGAGCGGACGATGTTGCAGTCGGCGTCGGCGCTCTGCGGATCGAACCACGGGAAGCGATCACAGAAGCGGTCGAAGCGATCCTCGACCGCCGCGACGATTTCCGGGTCGATCTGGGGGGCGGGGCGGCGCTCCTGCACAGGCGCAGGACGGACCTGACCGCCTTCGCGCTCGCGCATGGTGGTGTCCATCAACTGGGCATGGCGGTTCTTCATGCCCCACAGGCGGCCCACGATGTTGTCGCGGATCGTCTGCGCCTTGCTGTAGGTGTCGCCGTCGCTGTTCTTGACGGCCGACGCCATTTCCTCGTCGGCCATGCGGAGCGCGCTCTCCAACTGGACGATCTGGCCTTCCAGCGAGTTGACGGCCAGTCCGCTTTGGCCGGTCGCCAAATGGCGGACGACGCCGCCAAGCTGCTGAAGCTGCTCCTTCAGGGCGGTGATTTCGGCCTGTGCCTGATTCTGCGATTCACGGCGGCGGGCGTTACGGCGGCTGCGCCGGCCGGGGCGCTGGTTCGGGTCCTCGTCCTGCTCACGCGGATCGTCCGAGTAGGCCAGACGGGCGTCTTCTCCGTCGAAGTCTTCACCGCCGCGATCTTCGCGGGAGTCCTGCTGTTCAGGATGACGTCGGGCGGTGGCGGGCGGCGAGTCCCAATCCTTTTCGTCTTCGTTCAGGTCGACTTCGACGCCGTCGCCCGCGCCGGTATCCCCGACAATCGCCGTGTCGGGGTCGAGGTTGCTTTGCGTATCCGGCAGCGTAAACGACTCGCCGCCTTCCCGTGAAACCTTACCTTTTGCCATGTGTTCCCCTGCTTTTAGACGATGCCCTTGAGGGCCAGCGGATCGCCGTAGACCCGGCCGACCGCATCCGTGTCGTTGACCATCACGAAGAAGGCCGTGCGGTTCTGCTCGTCGTTGAGCGGCACGCCGACACGGTCGCCGCCGAATTTCGGTACGCGCACGAACTCGCCCGGAACGGCCCATTCCCCCTCGGGGAAAGGCTCCATGGTCAGGCGGTTGCGGTAGGCGACGGGGCCAAGGGCGCGGACGACGGCGGTCTGGACGTTGAACTTTTCAAAGTCGACCGATTCGTCGGCAAAATAGAACTTTTTGCCGTTGGAAAGAATCTTGAAGTTGCCGGGGGTGCGAAGCTGCACCAAGATGTTTTTGCCGCACGGCAGGTAGGGCGGCGACACATCGGGGAAGGCGTAGGCGATCTGATCGTTGTACGCCTTTCCCAACAGAGTCTTCAGGGACGGCACTTCCGGCTGTTTGAGGTCAACGGAGCGGCGCGGCGTCAGAGTCTCTACGTTATCCCTCGGCATCAAAGTTCCTTTCGGCGGTTTCCCTGCGGGCGGCTTCCGCCTCCCCTTCTACGTCGAGTTGTTGTTTCAGCATTTCCAGCATGAACAACATTCCCGTCAGTCGGCCGTAATGAAACTCCGTGGTCTCACCATCTTGCGGATTGACGAGCTTTTTGAGGACGTACTCGTTCTTGAGGTCCTCGATTACGCGAAAGACCAACTCCATCAGGAGTTAGCGCTTCGGGGTTTCGGACTTGCCGCTTGATCCCTTGGAGGTCGCCTTGGCGACGGCGGCCGGCAAGCTCATCCCGGAGGCCATGTTCTTGTGAAGATTGGTCGGACCGGCGGGCAGCGTGACCTTTGCCATTTTGATCTCCCTAATTACGCTAATTTGTGTGCGGTAAAATAGACCCCTAAATGTAGGGGCGTCAACGACGTTTTACGTTGCCCCCACCACAAAATGCAGGGTCGTCGTGGTACTTCGGCATGGACTGCCCACGGGGGAAAGCGCGTGCCGGAATGGCCGTATCGAGCATCTGCGTGGGCGACGCGCCCTGTCGCTCGCCGCTCGGTAGCTTGGTCTTGGCCGGCGCGCTCATCTTCGGCGGACGCCCAATTCGGGTAAAGACGTTCTTCGCCATCACTCACCTCCTGCTGACGGCTTAGGGCGTGCCGCTGCCGCTGCTACCTGAGCCTCGTTGCGCTCTTCCGCGATTTCCAACTGAGTCTCGTTCTGCGCCGCCGCAATGGCTTCACGCGACTCGTTGCCTGCGTCGGCCGTGGCGGCGTTCGCCATCCTGTCTTCTGACGCCCGTTGCGCTTCCAACTCAAGCCGGCGTATCTCAAGGACCTGAGACACGCGCTCGCTTTCGGCGTCGGCGGCCTGCTTCTGGGCTTGAAGCGCGGCGTTCTGGTCGTTCTTGCGGGCGGTCACGGCGTCCTGCTGGGCGCGTGCATCGCGGCGTTCCTTGATATCGACAACCTTGGCTTCGTGGGCCATGCGGTCTGCCGTGCGCTGACGCTGAACATCGTCCTGTGCGACGACGCTCGGGTCCATCGGTTGCGGCGGGGCCAGTTCCTTCATCAGTTCGCGGGCCTTGTAGATGATGTCCGGGACTTGCTTCATGTTTTCGGCAGCAAGCTCCATGACGTCGTCGCTCAACGACGCCATCAGGCGGTCCAGCGGAACCTCGACACCTTCGTTCATAAAGGAATCGAGCGTGATCTGGGGATTGCCGGTGCGCTGGCGCAGGGCGGCAGTGGCCGCTTCCAGCATCGCGTCGGAGTACCAGAGCGACACATGCTCTCCTAGGTGGGCGATGATCTTCGGGATGAAGTTGGTGGCAATCGCCGGATTGGACCCGAAGATCGGGTTGTTCAGGTACTCAACGTGCATCTTGATATGCGCTTCGTGATCCTGTCCGGGAAACGCCTTCAGGACGCCGCTGCTCGATGCCGTGACGTTTTCCGCCACAGCGTTCATGCGCGTCGGGGCCGGGTTGGGGATCAGGAACTTGTCGGGGTTGGCAACGCCATACTGGCGCAGGAAGTTCTCCTCGGTCGCGCGGACGTTGTAGACACCCGGCGTCGTGGCCGCGACCATCTGGGCGCGTTGGGCAATGGTCTGTGCCATGGCTTTGCGCTGAAGGTCCGAGAAGATGCGCGGGTCGGACACAGGGATAACCTGCATCGGACCTTGGAAGTCCTGCGGCGTGACGCTCAGTTCTCCCATCTGGTCGATGATCGTCGGGACCGTCAGCGTGTCGCCGTTCAACTGGTAGAGCCACTTCAGGAACAGCCGCATCGAACGGTGCAGTCGGGCGTGCACCGCTCCAAAGTTCTTGAGACCCTGCTCAATGAACATCTGGGCCGTGCCGACCGGGGTCTGGCCGTTGATCTTGTCGTATTCGTCAAAGGTCGTGCGTACGACCCCGCGACCGGCGTCTACAAGGAAACCCAGAAGCTGGAACAGGGTAGGGCTGGGTTCGTTGAATTGCAGCGGCATGAAGGTCTTGCGGATGTCATCCTGCACCAGCGAGCCTTGAATCTCGGTGATCTCGGTCACGCGCGGGCTGACGTTCTGGCCGCCTGCTGTTGAGCCGCCCTTCAGGCGCACGCCGGTCTGGGTCGTGTTGAGCATGCCCGCGTCGAGCAGGGCACGCAGGGTGCCGGTGGCGGCCCCCGTCAACGAGCCGATCATGTGCGTCATGCCGACCGGATAGCCGCCGCGCCACGGCCAGAACGGCCACTCGATCAGGAACATCAGGCGGTCCTTTCGGACGTCGCCCTCTTTCCAGTTGCGGTAGATCGACAGGATTTTCCGCGCTTCGACGTCAATCGTGACCAAGTACGGATCGAGCGGGTCGTCGTCTTCAGCGAGCGGAATGACGCAGGATATTTCGTAGACTTCGCGGATGCCGTCTACGTTCTCGGACGGCTGCGAGCGGCCGGTGATGCGGTCGTTGGCCTGCGACGATGCGGATTCCTCGGGGAAATCGGAGCCGACGCCTGAGATATCGACAACATCCCGCCATAGACCGGATGTGACGTTGTTCCGGTAGGTCCAGCGATCCACGTTCTGGCGATGCGTGATGCGAGGCTGACTGTAAAAGTCACCGTCGTTCCACGGCCGGAAAACGTCATCAATGGCGATGAAAGAGACGGCCGGGATGCCATTGTCCTGATAGCCTTTCGTGTAGAAGGCACCACCAAGCGGGCACTGGGTAAAGCCCACTTCAAACTCATGGTAGGCCGACTGCATCTGCTCGGTAAGCTGCCAGTTCATGTAGCGGGCGACGCGCTTGGCGCGCTCGGTCTTGGCGTCGGTCTCGTCGCCCGTGATGGCGGCCTTGACCGGACCATCGGGCGGCAGCATCTCATTCATCACGCCGCCGCCGAAGTCGATGGCGGCTTCCAGAAGCAGAGGATGCACTGCGCGCGATGCGCCGGGGAAGTCCGCGCCGCCAATGACATTGCTGCCCATGCCGGTGCGATTGAGACCTTCTTCGTACTGGCGGTCGCGGTCCTTGCGGCTTTCCTTGTCCTGCTCGACGGCATCCAGCATGTCCATGCAAAGCGAGGACAGGCGGGCGTCTTCCATGAAGTCGGCCAGATTGTCGAAGTGACCTGCCGAGTCAGGTCCCATGTCCTCCTGCGGATTGACCACCGTGGCGGTGCCGTCCTCGTTCAGGACGATGCGGTTGCCTTCCGGGCGAACGTCGGTCAGGTCGGCAGGGCCGCCAATATTGGGCTGTCCGAAGGGATCGGGAACCATGACTTCGTCTTTGTTGTTCACTTAGGGGTCCCCCACATTTTTAGTGGATTCCATGTGCCATCATCATTCAGGTACTCAAGACGTTCGCGGGGAACGAGCTTTTCGCTGAAGTAGTCCCCGGTGCCGCTTTCCCGCGAGATGTGGCGCGGATCAAGATACGTACGCAAAAAAGCCGTTGGTCCGTCGTCTGCCGGCGCAAAATTAGATGCGATGTCGGGAGACGACGCAAAATAGGCCCGCTTCGTGATTCGACCGTCAGGCCACGATCCTTGGTCCGTAAACTCGTAGGGCCAGTGGGTTTTGAGGCCCTGCTCCGCTATGTCATTCAGTCGGTTCTTGCTTGTGGCATGATACACGAAATCGTCCGTCGCCGGGGCCTTGTTGAGCGGTCCAAGAGCTTCCCGAAGAATAGAAGCCACTTTTCCGAGTTTGCCGCCCGTCTGGTAGCCGGGGACATCGCCGCCGTCGTTATAGAACTGGCCGGCGTAGCCCGTCATCAGGTGGCGGACGTCACCGCCATCCTCGTAGCCGAACTCGCCAAGGGCGGATGCGGGGACGCCGCTAATAGCGTTCAGGTCTTCGTGGGGATCGGCGCGCATCCAGTTTATTCTAAGGTCCCCGATAGTGTCCGGGTGAAGAACGCCTGCCTTTTCTGCCTTAGCCAAAGACTTGCGATCATACGCGTCAAACTTGCTCCAAGGAGCAAAAGCAGGGCGGTTGGCAATTTGCGCGATCTTGTGCAGCGCGGCAGCGGCGTCGTCGGGATGGCCGTATTCTTTCTTGCTGACCAAGGCGCGAACTTCATTCCACGGCAGCCCGCCCTGAATCTGGGCCTCGACGTAATGGCCGGGGACGTCGCCGTTCTCCAAAAAACCCTTCAGATTGCGCGGCGTAAAATTGGCTAGGTCTCCTTTGTAGCCGTCCAAGGCAGCCCTCATGTATTCCCTGAACCGGTCTTTCAATTCCGGGTCACTGGTCAGAGACTTGAAGGGATAGGGTCCGTATTCCGGTGCAGAACCCAAGGAATCACCAAAGTAAAACGTCGAGCGCTCGTTGACCCTCGGATCAAGAACTGCGCCCCAATTTCCATAGGTGCGCGCCGTGTCAAACGTATCCCTGTCCGCAATGTGACCGTAGATGGGACGTTCGTGTGGAGGAAGGTCGAGCGGGAGGCCGAACGCTTTTCTCTCAAACTGGGCGCGATAGTCAGGCTCGTACGAGCCGTTGCTACGGCCTGTCTCAAACTGAGACTTAAAACGGCCGTCCGCAACTACTTTGGGAAGTACATTCTCGTCCACGCCCACGGTGATGGGCTTCTTCAGGATGTCGCGGAGCGCTCCAAGATAGCTGCGAAGCTCGCCGTATTTTCCGCCGCCCGAATAGCCTTCGACCTCACCGCCGTCACGATAGATGGCAGGAGAGAAGGGATCGTAAATACCGGAAGGCTCGATATCGAGCAGGAGCCTGTTGATGTCTTTGCGCCCGTAGTTTTTAGACCCCGGACTGTGCATTATGTTGACGTCCTTGACGTCAAATCCCTGAAAGGGAGCCAGAAGCATCTCAAATTCGTTGTCCATTTCCGAGTACGGCATCACGTTAGCGCCGCGTACTTTGGTCCCTTGTGGGATTCTCAAAGTAGAAGGCACTTTAACCTGAGACCCATAATCATATAGTCCGTCATGGGATGAATGAGGCTGAGTCATTCCCCACTCAAGACCCGAATCCGGCCTGAAGGTGAAACTTCCAAATCCCCTGCCGTGCACCTGTCCCGGTGTCGCTTCGGACAGAAGGGAGGGATTTGCCCGTATGCGCGCACCGCGAAAAATATCAAACGGAAGCTCGTACTCCATGTCTTGGAGATACTTCGCCAACTCAGAGGCATCCGAATAGATACGATCTTCCCTGTAATCTAGGTTGTTGCCGGCTGCTTTTCCTGTGCGCCACCATTCGTTTCCAAAGTTATAGGCGTCGTCTTGCAATTCCTTGTTTGGGTTTGAGGCAAACTCACGCAGAGCCTTATTGAAATCGTGGTAGTCCGACGACGTATAGGACGTCATCCTTGCAGTCATACGGTCGGGATGAATGTCGGGCTGGTAAGGGAACCTCCCCTTGTCCATAGCCGTCTTCCAATTGTCGTTGGGATCGTGCGTATACGCGGTTGGGTAATGTTGATTAAACCCGCGCGTATGAGTTTCGTCGTAAGGAATCGTGTTCCGCTTTAGCCCGCCAAGGTACTCAAGGACAGGCTGCAACGCGGCATCGAAGCCCTTGCGCATGATCTGAGCGCCGCCGCCCGAGTAGCCGGGGACGTCGCCGCCGTTTGCGTAGCCGTTGACCTCACCACCATCCCGGTGGATTGCAGGGGAGAAGGGATCAAAAATTCCAGACGGGACAATATCAAGCAAAAGAGAGGGGGTATTGTCGTAACCAAGCTCACGAATCTGTTCAGGTGTGAGTTTCCTCTTCAATATATTTACATCTTTGACCGAATAGCCCTGAAAGGGGGCCAGCAGGAACTCTGTTTCGCCGCGATTTTCGGAATGAGGAGCGGCGTTAACTCCGCGTACCTCAGTGCCCTTGGGAATACGGGCAAAATATGGAACTTTAGCGGGGGCCGAATTGCCGGGGGGTATCAAGTTACCCGGCTTGAAAACTTCCGCCGACATGGGATCAAAACTGAAACTTCCGAAGCCCCGGCCGTGCAGAAGTGCCTCAGAATCTCCAAGCAAAGACTCAAGATCGTGGGCACGCATCCGTCCGCCGCGATAAATATCGTATGGAAGCTCAACAGGATTATCCTGCAAGAACTTGGCAAGGCGGGGGACTTCGCCGGGTGCGCGCCACCAATTCAGGTTACGCAATCCGTTATCGCTGAACATCGTGTAGTCAGAATCAGGCGTGGGGGACGAATACTGAGTCTTCCACTTGTTATCCACGAAATGGCGAAGTTCCCTGTTGTACGAACCAGAATGTTGAGCCGTGTAGTTCGCCAGAGTACGCGCAATATCGTCATCGGAAAGTTGAGACGAAAATTCTTTCTCGCCGTTACGCGCACGAAGCAACTCGTCTTCTATGTTGTACGGAATGGTGGTCCCGCTATCCACATGGGGGTGCCACCAATCCCGGTAACTCTCTTTCGGTGCGCGTTTTGCGCCGCCCAAGTATTCCATGAGCGGACGAAACGCCTTGCCCAAACTATCGACCACCGCTCCCGAAGAGTAGCCGGGGACGTCGCCGCCGTCTGCGTACTTGTTCGTGATCTCAAGAATGTCGTCCATGCCGGGGGCGACGACGTAGTTTTGGGTTCCGTGACCACGGGCCAATGATTTGGAGTCGAAGTAGCGCGTGCCTGCGCCCCCTTCGCCTACCAGAAAGCGAGCGAAGTCCGGGCTTGAGACTTGGTCCTGCATGCGCGGAAATTGCCGCGTCGGCGGACGCAAAATCCAGTCCTTGGGGGCTTGAAGGAAGTCGGCCGCGCGAAGACCCAGAATTCCCTGCTCGTTGAGCGGTGTGTCCAAAGACAGGAACTTCGACGGGTCTTCGTGAATGTTGACGTCGTACATGTGCGCAGCATCGCCGCCGAAATTCTTTCTATACCACGCAGCTACGGCGGGGTTTTCCGCAAAATAAAGCCCTTCGCCAAAGTCGCGGTTGCCTTCCCCTGTTCCAATCTGGGACGATTTGAATTTAAGGAAGTCGTGGGGTGAGGCATGATGTGCCTGAACTGGCTGCGAGATGCCGCGCATGTACTGGATCAGCTTGTCGAGACCCGGCTTGATCACCTTGCCCGCGTCGGCGTAGCCGGGGACTTCGCCGCCATGGGCTAGGCCATTCGCGCTGAGCGGGTTGTAGCCCTTGGACGACATGTACTTGAACAACTCGGGCCACACTTCCCCGGCCGTAAGACCTGTGTGCGGGGAAATACGGGATGCGGGATCAACGATGATCGGCGTTATTCCTGCAATGTTGTTAGCCGTCATGGCGTGCTGATACGACGAAAACAGCTTCGACATGTCGTCGGAATTTCCAAGAGGGATGTTGTTGGCTAGGGAAAAATCCTCCGAAAGACCGAACAGCTTGTTGATGCCGTCGTGGTCGAACTTTTCCGACGCGCGCTGGCGGGCAAGAATATCACGGAGCTTGGCAACGTCGGCGGATATGTCGCCGGAATTTTCCAGCGCAGGGATCAGCGTATGAGCCGAAGGACCATGCTCAGGAATTGAAATCCACGAGTCCTGTCGGGCGAAGTTGGGGTCGTAAATTACCGGGTCCTTGCCGCCCCACTTATCTGCGTTCCCCCATACCCTCCAGTCACCTGAAGAGGGCAGGGCGTCCATGTTAGGGTGGGCATGTGCCGTGAAGACGGGCGTTCCGTTCGCGCCCCTGAAAATGTCGGCATACCCCGGTGGCATCATCACCGAGTCCCTGAACCCGCTCGACGTCAGCGGCAGGACGCGGCCAAGACTTTCGCCCGTGACGTTGGCCTCGTGGCCCTTCGTCGCCATGTGCTGGCTGACGTCCTGAACCGCCTTGCGCTCGTTGGGCGTGGCGTAACCAAGAAGGTCCTTCATCCATTGGATGGCTACCTTGCCGGCGTTGGCGTAGCCGGGGACTTCGCCGCCGCGCGCAAAGGGCGTCTCAAGCTGGGGCAGTGTGTCCGCCGTCAGATTACGATTGTGCAACGGCTGAATACCCGGAGGCTCGGGAATGAGCTTGTTGTCGTACTGCGCAAGAAACTGGCGAAGTCTCTCCTGAAGATCGTCCGTTTTAGAAAGGGCGTCAAAAACACCGCGCGGAGGCGCGTCGTTCGCAAGGTTTTTGTTGGCTACCCAACCGCGCGGCTCAAGGCTGACAAGGGACCTGTACGAATCTGGCGCGATGTCCAGAGGAGCGTATCGGGCAAGCGACATGCTACGGTGGCGACCATTGTGGTCGACTGTTTCCGGTCGGAAAGGCGGCACAATCTCGCCAACTCCGACGGATCGTTCTTTTTGGGAAATTCCAATTCCCAATTTAGGAATATCGTTCCATCCGCTCGCCCCCGGCATCTTCGCTACATCGGAATAGTTTTGAAGAATTTGATCAAGAGTGCCGGTGCGCTCAGCCAGCCTGTAGACCGGTTCCTTCAAGAATTCTTCGGGAATTTTTGCAGCGAAATCCTGAAACTTGGACGGGTGCATCGTCGTAAACAGGTGTCCCGCCTCGGGATTGGTCGCCCGCTCCAAAGCGCGGGGGGTGTAGTACGAAAGATCGACGCCCCGGTCGGCCGCCTCTTCAAGACGGCGAGCCTGATTCAGCCCCCACAGGTTGTTGATCTTGTCGATGGCTTCGCTGGTGCGATACGTGTTGTCCGGGGTCCGCACGCTCCGCGCAACGGACTCTTTCAGCGCCTTGATGATGGGCGAGAACTTGCCTCCATCGGAGTAGCCCTCTACGTCGCCGCCATCGGCATAATGCTGCGAGCCGTAAAGCGCCATCAGCCTTTTCATCCTGTCGGACGGCTCTTTCGGCTCAGGCGCGTCGACAAATCCACCATCTTCATAGTAGCGTCGAACAGCGTTAAAGGACGGATCGCGAGACAATTGGCACCGGCTCCGTGGCAATTGACGCTCACTTTACGCTCAAACAGGTCTTTTTGGCTAGTGTTTGCCCAAAAGATCAGATTGGCGGGGGCGCGACTGCAAAAACATCGCAGGCGTCGGCAAACCTGCCATTGATGCTCGCGGACTGGACGGTCTGCTGGGCCTCGACAATGGACAGGGGCTGACCTTCCAGCTTGGCTCGGTCGGCGGCCTCGTAGCGCCGGAACTGGACGGCGCAGGCGTGAAACAGCCTTTTCATTTCCATGACCGTCTGGTCGTCTGTGTCTGCCACGCTTGTCTCCTTTTAACGCCGGGTTCGTCCTTACCCTAAACCAACCAATGCGAGGGCGGGGGAAGAGCTTAACGCATATCAGGGTCCATGGCTCACCACGGCCCCCTGTACGCGCAGGTACGATTTGCGAAGGCGTCCCGGCAAGCCACTAAGGAGGTCCCCCGCCGAATCAATATACGCCAATTTAGACGGGCGTCAATCATAAGGCGAAGTGACATGCCGGGGGGCGGCACGGCCGGATTCGACGTCGTAGCTGTACTCAAACTCGGCGTTGTTCATGGGCACCAAGAGGGGGGCGTCCCGCTCCTCGGCCTCGCGGTGCAGACCGTCCGGGATGAACTTGTCGCCAAAGATGCGCAGGGCTTGTGAAACACTGTCGATCCAGTCGTCGTGCGGCGTCGTTCCCGGACCCGAATAGATGCAAAGCTGCTTCAGGACTGGCTCGATCCAGTCCTTGGGCTTGCCCCGGCCGACATGGACGTTGTTGGAATCGCGCTTTTCGCTTTCTGGCAGCCAGACCCGACCGTGCCGGATGAAGTGCGAAATGGCGTGCAGGCGGCTGAGCTTGTCGGCCCGTCCGGGGTTGTAGGGGTAGGAATTCACGCCTTCGTTCGCCAACTGCTGGCGCAGCGAGATACCGGAACCCTTGTCTTCGATCACCAGAAGGTCCGGTTTCTTGGTCTGTTCCTGATGGTAGCCCGTCCCGACGAGCGGTTGGAAGTAAGTCTTGGACCGACGTCCGTAGACGCGAGTCATTTCCTTCTTGCTGCGCTCAACCAGTTCCGGGAAGCCCAGCCAGTCTTCCCAGCAGTTCTGAAGCATGATGTGCCACTTGCGCTCATGCTGGAACACGCCCCAGACCGTGCACGCCGTTGGATCGGACGAGAAGGTCTTTTTGTCGTAGGTCTTCTCGGTGAAGGCGGTGTCGAGCGATACGATAACGTACTCAAGCCATGGCATGGGCTGGTCGCTCGGCCAGATTTTCAGCCAGCTTCGCTTGATGATGGCGGACTCGGAAATGTCGAGCAGCTTGCCCAAGATTTCCTGATCGCCAATGCGGGTGCCCGCGTACTGGTTCAGGTCGTTGAAAAACTCGTCGGCAAGGTTGGCCCGGTTTTCGTACGACGTACCTTCGATCAGGTGAATACCGGGCTTGACGATCATGTCGGCAAGGAAGGCCAGCGGTCGCGGCGTCGTCGTGTAGAGTTTCTGCGGCTGGACGAGCGTGCCGTTGGGCAGGCGATAGGCGATACGAGTCGAGAAGTCGATGTTGCTCAGGCACTCTTCGGCCTTGTACCAAGCCGCCAACTCATCGCCCCAGACAAACGTCGCCTGTGGACCGCGCAACCGGTCGGGGGTTTCCGACGAGAAGCCCCGGATGACCGTGCCGTTCCACAGCACAAGCTCGGGATAGGGGCTGTACGTCATGGACTTGATGCAGACGCGCGGGATCACCGCCGTCAGGCCGGACGGTCCTTCAAAGACGACGCCGCGCAAATCCGAGTAGGTAGGGGCGATGACATGAATGATGACGCCGGGATACAGGCCAGCCTGTCGAAAGGCCCACTCCGCGCCGACGCGGGTCTTGCCGAAACCGCGACCGGCTTTTGCCAGCGCCGTTGTCCAGCCGTTGAGCGGTAGAATCTGGTTGTCGCGGGCTATCTCCTGCCACGCGCGTTGGCCGTCGAGAAAGGCAATGTCGGCGGCACTGGCACGCGACAGGGTGTCAATGATCGGGGGCATTTCGGTCCCGGATGCTACAAGTCTTCCGGCTCGGTGTCAGTGAAAACTTGAGCGCGGCGAGTCGGACGGCCCCGCGCAGTTGGCCGATCCCAATGAATCGCAAAATCGTCCGGCTCCGACATTCTTACCAGCTGATTCGTCAGCGCGAAGGGCACGCCGTACTGCTGAAAGACATAGTTGGCGTTGTAAAGAACGCCGCCACCATTGCCGTAGTGAACGGTATCCCCCACGGCCGCGCCTGCGGGCGGAGCGGTATGGCGGGGGTGGTCAACTGTCTCCATCTGTCGCCGCAGGATCTCGGCATAGACGGAACTTGTGCTTGGGGGCGGCATGACTAAATCTCCTTCTCCTTCGCCTCCCGTCTAAGGCGCTTCCGCGTATTGGTCGAGCCAAAAGCGGCGTCCCCGAACAGGGTCGGTATCTTGGCAGGAACGGAGTCGAACAACGCAGGGCGGCCGGCGTCTTCCAGACGCTTGAGCGCTTCATCGAAGTAGGTCTGGTTCTTCTCAATGCCAATGAACTTGCGGCCTAGCTCAAGCGCCGCGACACCTGTTGAGCCGCAGCCCATGAAGGGATCGAAAATCGTGTCGCCGGGATTGGTGAAGTCGCGCACCAAATCCTTCATCAAGGACACAGGCTTTTCGGTCGGGTGCTTGTCGCCTTGGCGGCGCGAGCGATTGTGATAGTAGATGCCAACCTTGCCGCCCGCGTTCCAGCTTTGCCGGCCGCCGCCACACCAGTACGACTGGAGGGTTTCGTGTCCGACGCCGGGACCGTGGCCCCGGAAGTTGGGTTTGGCGTCCGGCTTGATCCAGAGCATGGGGCGGAAGTAGCGGATTTTTTCGTAGCTATCCATGATGCGTCGCCACGCCGGTATCTGCTCGGCCTGACAAAAGACAAGCGCCCAGCCGACGACGTTGTCGTGGCAATAGTCCGCCAGAAAATGAACGTCGTCAGAAGTGAGCGCCTCGAAAGGCACCGGCACGGCGTCCACTTCGCCCGTCGCCGTGCGTCCTACCTTCTCCTTGTCGTGCACCTCGTCGCCGTACGGAGGATCGGTGATCACCGCCTGCACGGAGCCAATGACCGGATAGTGGTCCCGATTGACGCCACAGATGATCGTGAAGTTGTCGCGCGCGATGATCACAGGTCTTCGGCCTCCGGGCCGGTGAAATTGGGGTCCGAGAGTCTACCCCTCTACAATGTCCAGCATGGACCCCTGTCGTCTTGTACCACTATATTTGAGGAAATCAAACCTCGATGACTTCGTCCGCTCCGTCCGACTCGGCGTCCAGATAGCCGACGCCTTCGATCTTGAGGAAGATCATGTCCTGCTCGAAATTGCCGCCTTCGTGGATCACCGGACCGCCGTGCCCGCCTTCCCAAGTCAGGACCGGGGCGGTGACGTACAGGTAGCCTTCAAGGTTGTCGATCATCTCCTTGATCGCTTCCTCGACGGCGTTCGGGTTGTCTTCCAACTGTGTGCGCGTCAAAGTGCGCTCGCCCTTGAGGACAATCTTTTGGGGATTGCGGATAAAAGACGTCGGGAAGCCGGCTGCCATGGGAACAGGCATGGCGTAGCGCGCAGTTACCTGCGGAGCGCGGATAGGACCGTTGTGGCTCGGGGGAGGCGAGGGTACTTCGATCCGACGAGAGGGGACCGGCGTCGAGGCGTCATGGTTTCCGTAGAGCGGCGGCGAGCGGTACCAGTCAGGTGCGAACCGCCTAGGCATCTTCCTTTTCCTTTGCCCTTTCTAGCTCCGCGCGCTTCCAGTTGGCTACGAGGATCGTCTGGTTGCGCTGCGCGATCTGGTCGGCCGTGTAGAGAAGCGGGACGATCAGGTGATGGTAGTACCGGAAGAAAACGGAGTGGTTCATTGAATCCTTTCGTGCGGTCCCTTGACCGTCTCATTCCCGTGTTCGTCGTAAGTGTAGACCGTGCACCACGGGCAGCCTTTCACCTGAGCCTCGAAAGCCTCGGCAAGTTGCAGGGTACAGGCCGGCGGACCTGCACAGGCAATAACACGGGAAGTCTTGTCTTCGGGATCGACCATGATGGACCCTATCCTAGTTGAGCGCCGCCCTGAACTTGCGCTCGCTGTTCTTCAGTTCGCGCTTTTCCACTCCGTCCAGCTTCGACACGGTGAAGACGGTCTTGCCTGTCGGGTGCTTCCACTTGTAGTGGCCCTTGCCTGTCCTTCCGTCGAAGGAAAATCCATAGCGGACGGCTAACGATTCCAGTTCCTTGAAGGCTGTATTGACGCTCATGTGTGTTCTCCTACCGGTGAATGTCCAGTCCAGAAACCGCCAGCGAATCCATGTGATTCTGGACCGCCTTGATCGCCGCGACGGCCTGCTTGCGCCGCGCTTCCCACATCTTGTAGCGCTGGCCCTTCGCCATGGCTGCGCCAAGACCTATGCTTTCAAGGTCGGGGCCGACGCCGTCTGCAATACAGATCGCGCGAGCGACGGCTTCGACCAGTTCTTCTGTTGGCTTCTCGCTCATGGCTGCATCCACTTCTTGAGCACAGACATCTGCGGATGATCGACGGGGTTCTGGTAGTCGACCGGATCGAGGCCGAACATGTAGCCCATCCAGCGATCCCCGCCTCCCCACCATGTCGCGTACTTCCACACATCAGAGTTTTCTACGACGTACTGGAGCATGAGATCAACGGCCTCCATGCTTGCCGGGTCAGACGCCGCAGCGAACTCGCCAAGGAACAGCTTGTGGCCCTTGGATCGTGCCCACAGCGTGACGTCGGCCAGACGATCAGCGCCGATGGTCGGGCTGTAGGCGATTTCCGGCGTGCCACCCGCCGCGTTGCCGTCCATGTACTGGTGGATTTCAAACGCATAATTGTTGAGCGGATCGACCACGCCGCCGCCGACGATCTTCGCGTTGTCGCTCTTGGACCATGTCCAGCCGCCATCGTAGTACGACCCCGGCACCACAATGAGTTGCTTCGCACCTGTGCTGCGGATTGCGTCGATGGCGCGGTTCGCCGTCCTGATCCACTGGCGGGCGCACTGGTCGTAGGGTTCCGACATCAGCATCAGGATTGTGGAGTCCTGTCGGTCCTGATAGTGGATCGCGAGCATCGCCCAAAGGTTCGCAAACATTTGGTCTGTCACTTCACTGCCGCCGATCAGCTTGCCGTTGAGGTAGCCGCCGTTGTGAACGTCGATGCCGACCATCTGTCCGCGTGCAATGCAGTGGTTGACCGCCGCATCGAGTCGTTGCATTTCGACAACGTCGAGCGGCCCAAACATCTGCGGCTGGACTCGCTCCCAAGTGAACGGCATCCGCACGATCTCCATGCCCTTGTTGGCGTAGTAGTCGATGCTCTCGGTGCCGGGATAGCCGTAGTTCTGCCCGTAGACACCGCCCGGTGTGAATTCACCGCCAGACAGCACGATGCCGATCTGGCAGCGATCAGCAGGCACGACGCCCGTGAACCGAGCCTTGGTCACGTTCGCCGCGCGCCATTGCCAGTAGGCACGGCGAGCCTTGACGCTCCAGAGCTTCAGGAATTCAAGTTTGGTCATGTGTTCTCCAGTGCTGCGCGTGCGGTTTCGTATTGCATGACGGCTTCCCAGTGTTCGCCGTTTTGTGAAAGACCAGCACGGCGGATGAGAATGTCGGCGCGCTCTAGCGCAGCCCGCAG
>Ga0181352_1000121_pt1 | contig 36878 bp, 62 predicted proteins | sample Fa13VDMLBSN_FD_130103 | JGI IMG/M metagenome (GOLD analysis project Ga0181352, IMG submission 130103) | Freshwater viral communities from Lake Michigan, USA - Fa13.VD.MLB.S.N | ecosystem: Environmental > Aquatic > Freshwater > Lake | place: USA: Michigan | collected 2013-09-23 | reverse complement strand
CGCTTTGAACGTCAAGTCGCGTCAAGTCTCTTGGCGTTCAACTCATGACGCAGCTTGTCCTTCCCCGTGAGCCGATGTTTCTGGACGAGTCAATCATCCAGCGCCCGAGAGACATGCTTCGCGCCTTCACGCTCGCCGCTGATCTCGGCGGGCTTGAGGACAAGCAGGCCGCAGCAGCGGCGGGGATGGACCCGGCTACCTGGTCCCGCTTCAAGCAGGGCGATGTCGGCATGAAGCCCGCAAACCTCGCGTCGTTCCTCGACCAGTGCGGGAACGATCTGCCGCTCGCGTACTGGGCCATGCAGCGGGGCTATTCGCTCGTCCCACGCCAGACCGAAATGGAACGCCGCTTCGCGGTCGAACACCTCGAGCGCGAGCGCTTGGAGGCCGAGAACAAATTGCTTCGCAACCTCATCACAGGGAGAGCAGTCGCATGAGCACCACAGGAACCGTCTACATCGTCAAACCGCGCGAGGAGTCGGGTGTCACCGCATCCCCGCGCCTCGTTCGCGCAGCTCGTCGCTCGTCGGTCGAGAGCTACGTGCTCCAGTCCTTCAGCATCGAGAAGGCCACCCCGGACGAGTGCGTATCCCTCGGCTCGGCTGGCAAGACGATCGAAGAAACGGGCGAGTAGGGCGGACAAGATGACATGGCTGATCCCGCCATCACTGTGCTGTCCTTGTGCAGCGGAATCGGAATGCTGGACGAGGGATTGTCACTCGGCGTCGAATGCCTCCTCGGACGCCCCGCAAAAGTGGTGGGTTACTGTGAGCGGGAAAGCTTCGCCGCGTCCATCCTCCTGGCGCGGATGGCAGACAAGGCCCTGGAGCCAGCGCCTGTTTTCGTCGGCAACTTCGAGGACGCCGACTGGCGCATGTGGTCTGGAGCGGTGGATTGCATTGTGGCGGGATTTCCGTGCCAGCCGTGGTCTGCCGCCGGACGACAGCAAGGCACCGACGACGAACGCTGGCTCTGGCCCGCAATCGTTGGCCTCATTTCAGAAATCGAACCGCCACTTGTCTTCCTCGAAAACGTGCCTGGACTTGTTTCAGGCGGCGGACTTGAGCTCGTCCTGTCTGACCTTGCCGCGCTCGGGTTCGATGCGGAATGGTGTTCTCTCGCCGCAGCCGACGTTGGCGCTTCGCACGAACGCGAAAGGATCTTCGTCTTGGCCCAGCACCAGAGCCGAGGACGCGGAATCCTGCGGGAATCATCCGGGCGCGGTGGACTCGTTGGGGGGGGGCAGTAAAGACATGGGGAACTCCGCGAGCAACCGAGGCGAAGAACGGCGCGAGCTACACGGCGAACACGACCGGCAAGACGCTGGCGGCGGACGTGGGCGCATGGGCAACGCCGATGGCCGCGGACGATGGAGCGAAGGTAACGCCGGCCTCGCATCAGGGGGGGCTGATTGCAATGACATCGAATTGGTCAACGCCGCAAGCGCGAGACAAGGCGCCCGGAGCAGGGACGACCGAGCGGGGGGGCGACATCGTGATCTCAACAGGGAAGCAGATAAATGGATGACACCTGTGGCGAACGACGACAACAAAACGCCGGAGGCACACATGGCGATGAAGGCTCGTATGAAAGGTGGGCCGCGCTCGACGATTACGAGTTTGAACGTGCAATCGCAAGCATGGCCGACGCCTGTTGTGACGGACTCGTTTGGAGCGAGGAACGACACGGCGACGAGGGACGGCTCGAAGGGGGGGCATGGGAATCATCATGCCGGGACAACTTTGACGGACGCGATTAAATCATGGCCGACACCCGCGGCACGGGACCACAAGGGCGCGAACAGCGAGGAACACGCGCTGGTAACAGGGGGGGGGCAGGAAACACATGGATCAACTAGCGAACTATGTGGAGCATTCGCCCCAGGCCCAACCGATCCGCGATGGGCAGACGTCGTGCGAGACGAACCCTGGCTCGCGCCGGCGACTGAATCCGGCGTTCGTGGGCTGGTTGCAGGGCAATCCGTGGTGGTGGACGAATCCAAAGCAGATCAACTGCGCAGCCTCGGAAATCAGGTCGTGGCGCTCCAAGCAGCTTGCGCGTTTGTTGGACTTGCTCGGCGAATGATGAAGGCTACTTTCGCATGACCGACGCTCTCCCCGATCCGCTCGTCCCGGCTGAGGTTGATCTGCGGGACTTCGGCTTTATGCCGCTCGATGTCCGGACCCTGCTCACGTCCTCGCTCTGGATCAAGGCGAAGAAGGACCCGAGGGTCGCGCACGCTGCAATGTCGCTCTGGTGCGAGGCCTGGCATCAAGTCCCGACCGGATCACTCCCGGATGACGACGAGGTTCTGGCCGACCTTGCACGCTGCGACGAAAAGGAATGGAAGCGCGTGAAGGAACGCGCCTTGTCCCACTTTGTCAAGTGCTCGGACGGTCGCCTGTATCACCGCACGGTGTGCAAAAAGGCCCTCGAATCGTGGAAAGCGAAGGTCGATCAGCGCAACCGCACGAAGGCCGCGACGGAAGCACGCGAAGCCAAACGACGTGCCGCACAAACGCAACGTGACGAACAACGTGACGTTGACCGTAACGAACCACGTGACGACAAACGCGACGAGCAACGTAACGTAGAACGTGACGTACAACGCGACGTTCACCAAGGGACAGGGACAGTAAAGGGACAGGGAGAAGTAAACCTAAAACCAACGTCAACACCTACAGCCCCGAGCGATTCATCGCTCGACGCCGCAGACCCGCCGATCGAGTCGATGCCGCTCAACACCGGCGAAGAATTCCCCATTCGCAAATCGCTGATAGCGGAGTTTGAGCGCCTTTACCCCGCGCTGGACGTGCCTCAGACCCTGCGCGAAATGCGGGGCTGGTGCCTCGCAAACCCCACGCGCCGAAAGACGAAATCGGGTGTGCTGCGCTTTGTCAACGGCTGGCTTAGCAAAGAGCAAAACCGCGCTCCCGGAGGTGCCTGATGGCGTTTAAACGCGACAAGCTGGTCGAGGTAAAAGCGCCGTTTATCCGGCCTGCATGCTCTTTGGAAAATTGCCAGGATGACGCGATCTGCCGGGTTCACGTCCCGACCGGGTGGGCGAACTTCTGCCGGTTCCACTACGACCTGCATTGGACCCGAGAGGCTCGGGCGTACACCGCGAATCTCGGTGCCAAGTCCGCGAATGACTGCCGGGCATACGTTCTCGCTCATCGCAAGGACGCAGCGGACCGGGGATCGAAGGGATGGGCTCGGGACATCCTTTCCCGGCACCAGCGGGGCGAACGGCTCGCGTCCGGGCACCCGATCACGGCCCTGCATGTCCGGCTTGCGACCGATGCGACGCGGGGATTCTTCGGGTCCGACCGCACTCCAGGGAGCGACGACGAGTGAACGGCAAAGTGCGGCCCTCTGCGACCTCCGCTTCGCGCGCGCCCGCGCGTTTGGAGCCTCCGGTGACGAGCGAAATCGTGACGTACCCGCTGACCGAGACGGCGGAGGAACGCAAGCGGCGGGAGGCCCTGAAGAAGCCTCAGCCGACCTACAGCTACACCGTGACCGGGAGGGATTGGCGATGATTTCAGCGGCGACACAGACGCGCAACTCGGCATTTTTCGCGCACCGCGACAGCGGAGGGCTGAACAAGCAGCAGACGCGGATCATGCTCGAAGTCCACGCGCATCCGGGGCGGGATTGGTCGCTGCGGGAACTGGCGATCGCGACGCACTTCGACCTGTCGGCGGTGTCGGGGCGATGCACGGAACTCAAGGCGCTTGGCTACCTCGAAGAATGCCCGGCGCGGTCTTGCTCGGTGAGCGGGCGGACGGTGACCCCGGTGCGTGCGCGGGCTGCGCAAGGGCGGCTGCTGTGATCGCGTCGAACTTGGGGCAGATTCTTGGGGGCTTCATGCTTCGGGCGCAAGGCGAGGAGCTTCCGCCTGTGCAGCCACGCGAGAAGCTCGGCATACCGCACGGCAAGAAACGTCAGGTGATCCTGCAGCTCGTCACGCAGTCGCCGAAATCGATGGGAGAGCTGTACGAGGTCATCGGCGGGTCTCGCGTCAGCCTGAACGTCGAGGTATCGCGCATGAAGGCCGAGGGGCTTATCACCGCGACCGGCGCACGCGGTAGCAGCAGGTATTCGCCCGCATGAAGCTCACGCTGCCTTACCCGATCAGCGCAAATCGCTATTGGCGCAACGCACGCGGGCGCACGTTCGTATCCTCCGAGGCGAAGGCTTACAAGCAGGCCGTGGCGCTCATCGCACGCAATGCGGGGCTGTACGAGCCTGCGCTGATCTCGGCGGTGGCGCTGGACGTTCGTCTGATCCCGAAGAGCGGCGTTTGCATGGACTTGGACAACGCTCTGAAGGTCACCATCGACGCCTTGAACGGGATCGCCTACGAGGACGATTCGCAGGTGCGAAAGATCGTCGCGCAGAGGATGCCGCCTGATGGCGTAGGGCGGCTTTTGGTCGAAGTGCTACCGATGGGAGTCGAATGATGGAGCAATCCAGCACGAACCGAGGTTGTCGCGTGGCCGTATCGCGCAGCCTGACACCGCGCCCGTTCGGGCAGTACCGCTACGACCGGGGCATGGTCGAGGCGCTGAAGCGCGTCGAGGAATCGCGTCCCGCGCCGAGCTACGGTGAGAAGTTCAAGGCGAAATGACTCTCGCCCCCATTGTCCCCCCGGATTACTGGTTTCGCGTCATCGTGGTCGTGAGCGACGAGGCCAAGGCGTACAAGTCCGAAGTGGGCCGGATCGCGAAAGCATCGGGCCTGCGCTCGCCGTTCTCAGGACTCGTCGAGATGCGCATCCGCCTGGTCCCGAAGAATCGCATTTGCATCGACCTCGACAACGCGCTGAAGGTCACGCTGGACGCGCTGAAGGGGATCGGCTACGGGGATGACGCGCAAGTGCATCGCATCGTAGCGGACCGGGCCGAGCCGGACGGAAAGGGGGCGCGGCTGGAGGTGGAGATTCTGGCGATGGAGCCGAGCGCTCCGCCGCTGTTCGAGGAGGCGCACGCATGACATCGATTGCCATTGGCGTATTTTTTGGGCTTGTGTTCATCGCAAGCATTGTCGGCATGGGGTTGTTTGAAATCGCGAACGCGATTCGACAGCGCGATGCGGAAGGAAAGCAGAAATGCAAGGATAAAGAAGCCACTTGGAGCGTCAAGTCATCCCCGCCCCAAGTCATAAGCGCCTTGGAAATAGACGCGAGTGATTGGAGTGAATTTTGCCAAGCGCGTGAAGTCATCCGAAGGTTGCTCAAGAAGAATCTGAGCGAGCAATGGGGTTTTGTTCACACCGTAAAACGCCCAAAGGTTTATTGGGAAAATTGCGAGATCGTGAAGAAATGACCCTCGCGCCCATCGTTCCCCCGGATTACTGGTTTCGCGTCATCGTGGACCTTGAGCGGCGCGGCCTGTCCCTGCGCTGCATCGCGGCCAAGACCGGCACCAGCAAGTCCGCATTGGGCCGCTACAAAGAGGGCATCACCGAGCCGCGCTATTCCGAGGGGATGCGCCTGATTGCGCTCTCCAAGCTTATTTGTCCCGAGTACGGGACAGCCACCGAGGAACAATCGCGCCTGTAGCAGACGGGCCTTTTTGTTTGCTGCCTCTTCCTTGCAGCCTCCCAATTCGGCCCGCCTCGTGCGGGCCTTTCTTTTTCTCGGAGCGACGGGCATGGCGACACCGGCAGAGATTCAGGCGCAACTCGACACCGCTGGCACCGGCAAGGTCGCCAACATCACGATCAGCACCCACGCGGGCGCGACCTACGACAACCACTACGTGGTCGGCATCGACAGCTACGCGGGGCGTTCGCGCTGGTGCACGACTACCCAGGCGGACAGCGCGGCCACGCAAGCCGCGTCGATCCTGACGCAGTTGCGCTCGGGCTAGATGTCCAACGTCACCTCCTACACGCTGGAGCAGGCCGAGGCGATCTGCGAGCGCATCGCCAAAGGGGAATCGCTTCGCAAAATCTGCGAATCGGAGGACATGCCGAACCGGCGAACGGTGATGCGCTGGCTCGCCAGGAACCCTGAGTTTCAGGCGATCTACGCGCAGGCCCGCGAGGATCAAGCGGACTTCTACGCGGACGAAATCATCGAGATTGCGGACGATCGATCGAAGGATTACATCGTCGGCGGACCGAACATGGACGACATGGTGCTGGACACCGAGCACGTCCAGCGCTCAAAGCTTCGCATCGACTCGCGCAAGTGGATTGCGGCGCACCTGAAGCCGAAGAAGTACGGCGATCAGATCAAGCTTGAGGGCGCAGGGCCGAACGGTGAGCATCTGGTGCAGGCGGTGGTGAATGTCTCCATCGGCAATTGACTTGCACCTTCACAAGAAGCAGGGCGCGGCGTTCCTCTCGACCGCGACCGAGATCCTCTACGGCGGCGCGGCGGGCGGCGGTAAGTCGCACCTGATGCGCTCGGCAGCGATTACGTGGTGCGCGGAGATTCCCGGCTTGCAGGTCTATCTATTTCGCCGCATCTCCGAGGATCTGGTCAAGAACCACATTGAAGGGCCGAAGGGGCTGCGGGCGATCCTCGCGCCGTGGGTGAATTCGGGCTTGGTGCGCATGGTCGAGGATGAAATCCGGTTCTGGAACGGATCAAAGATTTACCTCTGCCATTGCAAGGACGAAAAAGACCGCTTCAAGTACCTCGGCGCAGAGATTCACGTTCTGCTGATCGATGAATTGACGACCTTCACGGACGTGATCTATCGCTTCCTGCGCTCGCGCTGCCGTGCGGTTGGCCTGAAACTGCCGCCGAAGTACGAGGGGCTTTTCCCGCGAATCATCGCAGGGTCAAACCCCGGAAACATTGGCCATCACTGGGTCAAAGCCGGGTTTATCGACAACGCGGTACCGCTTGAGATTCGCCCGATGGGCGATTCCGAGGGCGGGATGCGTCGGCAGTACATTCCGGCTCGGCTGGACGACAACCCGAGCATGGCGGCGGACGATCCGAACTACCGGCAGCGGCTGCGCGGGCTTGGCTCGCCGCAGCTCGTGCGGGCGATGGAGGACGGCGACTGGAACGTGATCGCGGGCGCGTTCTTTCCCGAATTCACGACCGAGCAGCACGTCATCGAGCCGGTCGAACTGCCGAAGCATTGGATGCGGTTCCGGGCTTGCGATTGGGGATCATCGGCCCCGTTCTCGGTGGGCTGGTACGCGGTGAGCGAGGGCGAATTGCCGCAGTTTCCCCGAGGCGCTCTCGTCAAATACCGCGAGTGGTACGGGATGAAGGACGGCCAGCCCAATGTCGGGCTGAAGCTCACCGCCGAAGAAGTTGCCGAAGGCGTGATCGAGCGCGATGACCGGGGCTATGAATTCAAGTTCCCGCATTCAGTCATTGACCCGGCTGCGTTTGCGGAGAACGGCGGGCCATCGATTGCCGAGCGGATGCTGCGTCACACGAAAAAGCGCGTTGCGTGGAGAGCGGCGGACAACAAGCGCGTTTCGGCTCGCGGGGCGATGGGCGGATGGGATCAGCTTCGCTCGCGCCTGAAGGGCGAGGACGGGCGCCCGATGCTCTATTTCTTCTCGACCTGCGTACACACCATCCGCACGTTGCCCGCGCTTCAGCACGACGAAGGACGCCCGGAGGACGTGAACACGGACGGCGAGGACCACGCGGCGGACGAAACCCGCTATGCGTGCATGTCGCGCCCGTTCCTGCGTAAGCCTGCCCCGAGCGAGGTAAGCACCGAGGAAGCCCTGATTGCGGCGGACATCAAGGCGATGAAGTTCAAGGATGTGCGCACCGCGCATTTTGACAAGCGCCGGAAAGAACGGGCCGAGGCGCTATGACGCAATCTATCGGCGGCAAGCTTTTTTCCGATGCGGGGCAAATGTCCGCGCTGAATGCCGCTGCGGGCGTCCCTGCGGGGGCGTCGTTCATCAACGGATGGGCGGTGGAAGGCGCGACCGGCAAGCCCTACGTGGAGAACTTGGGCGCTTCTGCGGTTCCGGCTGCTGCGCAATTCATCAACGGGCTTGCGTTCCATCAGGACGGGCGGCTGTACGTGACGACTGTCGCGCCTGCGGCATCGGATCAGTCGATCGGCGGCTTCAACGTGCGGGCGGATGGAGCGCTTCGCGTCAGTACCTCGGCGGTGGATGCAGCGGACATGTTCAACGGCGGATGGGCGACGGCGCAGACCGGCGCGGCAAGGATGGCAATCGCATGAGCGCTGAAAAACGCACCGTTTCGGAAGCCGTTCGCTTCTGGAAGAACGAGATTTCCGCCGCTCGCAAGCGCGAGAAGGAGTACATCAAGGAAGGCCAGCGCGTCCGGGCGATCTACTCGGGCGAGAAGCGCGGGCGCGTCCCGTTCAACATCCTGTACAGCAACACCGAGACGCTGCTTCCTGCGCTTTTCGGCACGACCCCGAAGCCGGTCGTTCAACGCCGCTTTAAGGATGCCGATCCAAACGGCAAAGCCGCTGCGATGGCGGGGCAACGGTGCCTGGAATTCCTGCTCGACACGAATCTGGAGGAATACGAGACGTTCGACGCCACGATGCGCGATGTTACGCTGGATGCGCTGCTCCCCGGTCGCGGCCTGTCCCGCGTGAAGTACGAAGCGGACATCGTGGACGTGCCGCAAGACGATGACGAGGCCGAGGGCGACACCGACGACAGCCCGGACGGGAACGATCAGGACGACGCGCCGACCGGCTCGCCGGAACTTGCGCAAGAGGCGCAATCCTCACCCGCGAAGGCTTACGAGACCGTCTGCACGGAGACGGTGCCGTGGGATCGGGTGTATTTCGGCTACGCGAAGAAGTGGTCAAAGGTGCCGTGGGTGGCGTTCGAGCACCACATGGACAGGCCGGAAGCCGAGAAGATGTTTGGCGTTCGTGTCGCGGCGCAGATGGTCTTCACGCCGGGGGACGAGGACACCAACGGCGACGATTGGGACGGAGAGCGCAAGAAAGAGCGCGAGGACCAGAAATCCGAGCGCAAGACATGCCTTGTCTACGAAATCTGGCACAAGAAGGCGCGGAAAGTGCGCTTCGTCTCGCCCACGTACCCCGAAGGCTACCTGAAGGAAGAGGACGATCCGCTCGACCTGACCGGCTTCTATCCGGTCCCGAAGCCGATGCGCTTCCTTGCCAAGACCGAGGATCTGAGCGCCACCGCGCTTTATACGCTGTACGAGAACCAGGCGACCGAGCTTAACAAGATCAGCATCCGCATCAACCGGATCGTGGAGGCGATCAAGGTGCGCGGGGCGTATGACGGCTCCCTCGGCGACACGCTGAATGACCTGTTGAAGCAGGACGACAACTCGATGATCGCGGCGGAGAACGCCTCGTCGATCCGGCTGGAAGGGGGCCTGGACAAGTACATTTGGTTCATGCCGCTGGAGCAGCTTGTCGCGGTGCTGCAACAGCTCTACCAAGCCCGCAACGAGTGCAAGCAGATCATCTACGAGGTCACCGGCCTGTCGGACATTATCCGGGGGGCATCGGTCGCATCCGAGACGGCCACCGCGCAGAACATCAAAAATCAGTGGGGAAGCCTGCGGATCAAGATGCTGCAAAACGAGGTGCGACGCTACGTGCGCGACACCTTGCGCCTCATGCTGGAGGTTGCTGCCAAGCAATTCTCCGTTGAGACCTTCGCGCAAATGACCGGGCTTCCGTATGTGACTGCCGAGCAGAAAGCGCAAGCGCAAGCGTTGATTCAGGCCGCGCAGATTGCCGGCCAGCCGCTTGACCCTCAGACACAAGCGCAGATCGGGCAAGTCATGGCTGCGCCGGATTGGGATTCGGTGCTTGCGCTTCTGAAAAACGACCTGTCCCGCGCCTATCGGATCGACATCGAGACGAATTCGACGGTCGAAGTCAACGAGCAGGAGGACAAGCAAAACATTGCCGAAGCAATGGGCGCGATGGGCCAGTTCGTCAACGGCATCACGCCCTTGGTCGAGCAGGGAATCATGCCGTTCGCCGCCGCTCAGTCGATGCTGCTTGCAATCGTTCGCCGCTTCCGCTTCGGGACCGAGGTCGAGGAAGAAATCAAGGCGATGCAGCCGCCGCAGCCCAAGCCGGATCCGAAAATCGAGGAAAAGCAGGCCGAATTGCTGGCCGACAAAGAGAAGGCCGCGATGCAGGCTCAAAACGAGCGGGCAGTCGCGCAGGAGCGGGCGCAACTGGAGCGCGAAAAAGCCGAGGCCGATCGCCTTGCTGCCAATGACAGGCTGGCCGCTGATCGAGCTATCGAACAGATCAAAGCGCAAGCCCAGGCCGAGATGCGCCGGGACGAGCTGGCCTCAGAAGAGCGCATCGCCAGGGAACGAATGGTGATGGAGCGCGATCTGGCGCTTGAGAAGGCCGCGATGGAGGTCGCCGGGAAAGTCATGGCCGAGACCATGAAGGCGCACGAGAAGGCCGAACCGCCGCAGCAGGAAGCCGCCGAAGGTGCGCAGCACGAAGCAAACGAAGTCAATCCGGCCATCATCATGCAGCAGATCGTCGGCATGCAAGGAGAACTGCTTGCGGCAATCAGGGCCACGAAAAAGAGGACGCCGGTTCGCAATGAAGTGGGCGAAATCCTGCACGTCCTTGAGGAGCCTGCGTAATGGCCGCAGGGTACGCAACGACGCTGCGAAACGCCCAGCTTGACGCCATTACAGCGGCAATCGGCAGCGCGGGAAAGTTGGCGCTCTACGATGGAACTCGCCCGGCAACGGGCGGAGCGGCAACCACCAAGCTGGCCGAATTCACCTTGGGGACGCCTTTCGCCGCCGCCGCTGCCAGCGCAACGCTTTCTCCGACCCTTCCTCCTGACACCACAGGGATTGCAGCGGGAACGGCCACGTGGGGACGAATCACGACCTCTGGCGGGACGTTCTTGATCGACCTTGGCGTGGGCGCAGAGATCACGCTGAACACACCCGTGGTGTCAATTGGATCGACTTGCTCGGTCACGTCTTTCTCGATTGCCAGGGGGAACGCCTGATGGCGACCGGACAAGGAACGGTGACCTTCGATTTCGGCGCTGCCCCCGGAACGAACGTGACAAGCGCAGTTGTTTCGGACGCCGGTATCGGTGCGGCCTCCAATGTCGAGCTTTATCTGATGGGGACGGATTCGACGGCGGATCACAACACCATTGAGCATCAGATGCTTCCCCTTGGAGGGCTGTCGGTTCAGGCCATTGCAAGGTCGGCAGGGGTCGGTTTCACGGCGCAGGCAATGAGCCTTCTGCGCCTGACGGGGGAATTTAAGGCTCGCTACGTTTGGGCTGACTGAAAATGGCAGGATTTCGCATCGAGGGCAACACCAGCGGCAACGTGGCGGAGGTTGATTCGTCCAATCAACTGAAAGTCGTTACGGAGACCAACCCGTCTGCCAATCCCGGCAATGTCGGCGCAGCGCGGTTTTTCTCTGAAAACGACGCTGGAACCAAGACCGGAAACGTGTATATCGCCAGTCCCGAGACGGACGACGACTACCGGATTCGCGTATCCCAAGAAGCGTTGTTTGACTGCGAAACGTTCAACTACACGGCGCAGAACACCGGGAAATTCGCGTACCGCAACACAACGATGGCTAACACGTGGGCCGCGTCGGGGCTGACGACCAACAGCGGCAACATCACGACAACCACGACCGGCACGCAGATAAACACGTACGCCGAGTTCCCCGTGCTTGGCGCGTCCATGCTGTATTGCGAGATCGAAGGCAGTTTTACAGCGCAGCCGACGACGAATACGACGGTCGATTTCGGCATGTGCCGCATGGCGACCACCAACCCCTACGCGCCGACCGATGGGGTCTATTTCCGCGTCAACTCGTCGGGCGTGTTCGGCGTGGTCAAATCCAACGGATCGGAAACGACGACGAGCGCGTTTGCGTTCACCTACACGAACAACCAGAAGTATCAATTTATCGTCTCCGTTCACGAAACGGCGGTTTATTTTTGGATCAATGATGTTCTCTACGGAACGATCCCGACGCCAGTAGGTCAGGGCCAGCCGTGCATGAGTGCCTCGCTGCCGTTTGCAATGCGGCATGCAATTGTGGGCGGTGCAGCAGGTTCCGCGTTCTCGTTCGTGTTGAACGACTACACGATCAGCATCGGCGGTCCCAACATTGCCCAAACTGCGTCGATCATGGGGCAGCGGGTGTATGGCTCCTATCAAGGGCTTTCGGGCGGAACAATGGGGTCGCTTGCGACCTACGCCAACAGCACCAACCCGACTGCTGCCGCGCCTTCCAACACCGCGCTGACGGCCAACCTTCCGGGAGGCCTTGGCGGACAGGGCTTGGTGACCGCAGCAGTGGGCGGATCAACGGACGGCATTTGGGGCAGTTACCAGATCCCCGCTGGCACGGTGAACATTCAAGGCAGGCGATGCGTTCTTCGCGGGGTGCGTCTTGACGCGGTGAATACCGGCGCTGCGGTAGCCACCACAGCCACGACCATCGAATTCAGTCTTGCTTACGGGCATACGTCCGTGTCGCTTGCAACAACAGAGGCGGCAGCGGCAAAAGCGCCTCGCCGGGTTCCACTCGGATTCATGACATGGCCGGTAGCAGCCGGGATCGGAGCGGGCCCGCAGGGCGGCGCAATCGTCGTGGACTTTGGCGATGCGCCCGTATTCGTGAACCCCGGCGAGTTTGTGCAAGTCGTGGGCAAATTCATTGTCGGCACGGCAACGGCATCGCAGACGATCTTTTTCATGTGGACGCCGACCTACGGCTGGGAATAAATGTCACTTCTCCTTGCGCTTACAGGCGGTAGCGGCTCGGTCACGGCGGAAATCGCCTGGACCGAAAGCGACGACGCTTGGGCAATCGTCGGAGAAATTGCCGCGCCTGTCGTGGACGCTGCTATCGCGTGGACGGAGGACGATGACCAATGGGCGGTCATTGGCGCGATCCAAACGCCGGTTGCTCCTGCGGCGTCCGGTGGCGGCGGTGGCGGCGGATGGCTCGGAGCAACGCAGGAAGAAGAGCGGCGGCTACTTGCGCAAATCGAGGCCGTCCTTCGTGAAACGCTTGCGCCCAAGAAAGCCGCCCCGCTCCTGCGCGAGCTGGCCGGTGTGCAGGCCGTTGCCGAGGTGCGGGCGCAAGTCCAGAGGATGGCCGATGAAGCCAAGGCGGACGCCCAATTGCAGGAAGTGCTTGCGGATGTCCAAGCCCGCATCGCCATCTTTGTGGCTCGCAAGCGTCGTCAGCGCGACGACGAAGAACTGATGATGGTGCTCTAGTGCCTCTCCACGACTTCCTGTGCTGCGCTGGCCACACGTTCGAGGCGTTTGTCCCGCTGGTGGACCTTGAAAAAGAGCGCCTTTGCGACTGCGGATCGCCTGCGCACCGCGTGTTTCTCACCGCGCCGATGGGGATAGTCAAGAACGTCGAGTACACCTCGCCGATCGACGGACGGGCGATCACCACGAAATCCGCACGCATCGAGGACATGGCTCGGCACAACTGCGTCGAGTACGCCCCCGAGATGAAAAAAGACTACATGAAGCGCCTGGAACGCGACAACGAGGCGCTCGGGCGGCGCGTGGAAGAAACCTTTGATGCAGAGATCGAGCGCATGCCCACCCGCAAGCGCGAATTGCTGGAACAGGAACTGCGCAGCGGCGCGGATCTTGAACTCACCCGAGCCTGACAGGCGGAAAGAACGACATGGACCTTGACATCAACGAAGCTTCCAACTCCCTCGCGGCGGACATCCTCGGCACGGAGCCGCCTGCGGACGATCTGGATTCGGCGATCGACAAGGCCGCAGACGCCGGGACAGGCGCGGAGACAAACGATGCCGACCTGAAGCTCGACACCGAAGCGCCTGAAGGCGACACGGCCACGGATGCGCCCGCCGCACCGGAAAAGATCGCGCTTCCGCAGTCGTGGAAAAAGGATCTCGCGCCCGTGTGGGAAAAGATGGACCCGGCTGCGCAGAAGTATTACCTTGAGCGCGAAAAGCAGATGCTCGACGGACTGACCGGCTACAAGTCCGACGCCGAATACGGGCGCTCGCTCAAGGGCGTGATTGACCGCTATCAGGACGTTCTCCAGCAGCAGGGGATTGACGCCACGAAGGCGGTCGAATTCCTGTTCGCCGCGCACAAGAACCTGTCGATGGGCAGTCCTGAGCAGAAGATGGCCTATCTTGCCCGCGTGGCGCAGTCCTACGGGCTGACGCTGAACGCTCAGGCGCCTGGGCAGGGGCAGGAGAGCGCAACGCCGCTGCCGCCCGAGGTGACGGCCTTGCGCGATCAGGTCAACCGCCTGACCGAGACGATGACCGCTCGGGAACGCGCCGATTACACCGCACGGCAGGAGCAGACCGCGAAGGATGTAGATGCCTTCGCCCGCGATCCTGCGAACCCCTATTTTGATGAAGTGGCCGACGACATTGTGCTGCTCATCAAGACCGGGCTTCCGTTGAAGGAAGCCTATGAAAAGGCCGTATGGGCCAACCCTGTGACGCGCCAGAAGGAAATCGGTCGGATTCAGACAGAAGCCGCCGAGGCGAATCGCAAGAAAGCACAGGAAGCCGCCCAAAAGGCGAAGAAAGCAACCGCAGCAAACGTCCGAGGTCAAGACACCGCTCGCGCTCCGACAGGGCCGAAGGGAACGATCCAGAACGTGGATGAAATTCTCAACGACACCCTCGCGGACATCAGGAATCGAACCTGATCCCGCTAAACCGACAGGAGCTTTACAAACATGGCATCCCCCAACAGCACGTTCACGGAACTGGTTTCGACCACGTTCCGCAAGGTGCGCAGGGATGTTGCGGACAACGTATCGAACCGCAACGCTCTGCTGAAGTACATGAAGAAACGCGGCAACTACCGCACCGAGGACGGCGGTCTGACCATCGCCTGCCCGCTGGAATACACGACGAACAGCACCTACCAGCGCTACAGCGACTGGGACGAGCTGAACATCGCGGCCAGCGACGTGATTTCGAGCGCCGAGTATCAGTGGCGGCAGATCGCGATCAACGTGGTGTCCAGCGGTCGTGAACTGCGCATCAACAGCGGCGACTCCCGGATCATCAACCTCGCGAAGTCCAAGCTGAAGAACGCGATCCACACCTACAATAACAACTTCTCCTCGGACATCTATTCGTCCGGGTCGTTGTCGAACCAGGTGAACGGGTTGCAGGCGCTGATCGCGGACGCAGGCACCGGCACGGTCGGCGGCATCGACTCCTCGACGTGGACGTTCTGGCAGAACAAGGTGCAATCGGCGGCGGCACCGCTGCAAGGCGGCTCGGCCATCACCGTGGGTCCGACCACGATCGAGAGCGGGATGATGCTCCCGCTCTGGCTTGAACTCGATCGCGGACCGGACGACCAGCCCGATCTGCTCGTGTTCTCGAACGACTACTACTCGTATTTCGAGGCCAGCCAGGTGTCGCTCAAGCGGTACATGGACAAGGAGATGGCGGACGCCGGCTTCGTGGGCCTGAAGTACAAGAACGCGGACGTTCTCTTCGACGGTGGCTCGGGCATCCCGACCGCGCACGGGTACTTCATCAATACCCGCTACCTCGAACTCGTGGCGCACAGGGACGCCGATCTGGAAGTGATGGACGAGATTCGCCCGGTCAATCAGGACGGCGCGGTCGTGACCATTCTCTGGATGGGCAACCTGACGCTCGCCAACCGCAACCGTCAAGGCGTCATGAAGGCGTAAGCCCTCTCGACGCGGAAAGGAAAACGAATCATGGCTTATGCAATTGTCAGTCTTGCCGGTGCGCAGCCCATCGCCAACACCGAAACCACATCGAAACATCCGGTCGGGACGAAGGTCCGTGCGTGGGACCCGATCTACGGCGAGGGGGAATTCATCTATCTCCTCGGCGTTGCTTCGACGGTGGTCGGAAGCATGGTGACCTTCAACGCCTATACCGGCGCGACCACGCTTTGCCCGAATACGGCAAATCTGGCGCAGCCGGTGGGCGTTGCGATGTCAGCCAACGTCGCCAGTCAGTACGGCTGGTATCAGATCAAGGGCGCAGCGGTCATGAAGAAAACGACCGTCGCTGTGTCGCCCGATGTGCCGATCTTCGTCAGCGCGACGGCGGGACGGATCATGCCGACCGTCGCCTCGGGCAAGCAGGTGCTCGGTGCGCGTACTGCGAATGCGGCCACGGTGGTGACGACGACCTCGACGGTCATTGTCACGATCGAGTACCCGCATATGCAGGGTCAGAAGATTTGAGCGTCGGCAACGGCGCTGTTTAATCTCGCAGGGCGGCTTTCGGGTCGCCCTGCGAATACCAAGGACAACGATGATATTGCTGCCTTCCCGAGGACGCCCCCAAAAGCTCAAGCGGTTTTTCGACGCTTACGCCGCGACCAAGGCGACCGAGCCGGGGCTGCTCATGACCGAGCCGCGAGACCGGGAGGCGTATCTGAGCGTGGATCTTCCGGCGAACTGGCGGCATGTCGAGGTCGCGCCGTCGCTCGTGGGCAAGAAGTACAACGACGGAGCGTTCTTCTACGCGCCGGGCGAGCCGCGTTACTTCCTGATGGCCGATGACTGCGTTCCGGAGACGCCCGAATGGGACCGAGCTCTGGCGCACGCGGCAGGCAGTTGGAAGATCGCTTTTGGTGACAACCTGATGCGTCCGAATCCCCCGATTGGGCATCCCTGCATCGGTGGCGAGCTGGTCCGCGCCTTGGGGTGGATTGCGCACCCGGCTTTCGGGCATTTCTACTGGGACAACCTTCTGCGCGACATTGCCCAGGACGTGGGCGATACGCTGGTCTATGTGCCGGAAGTCATCACCCGGCATCTGCATTTCACCGTGACGGGCGACAAGGATGTGTTCGAGCGCGGTCATGTCGGCGCGGATCAGTCCTTGTACGAGGACTGGAAACTGAACGGCAGGGCGGCGGATGTGGCGCGGGTACGCTCGGCGCTGGAGGTCACATGCTGACCGTTTGCTGTGTTCAGGTGAGCAACTACCTCGGGCGCGGCGCGGAGTACGTGAACGTCCTGTTCGACATGGTGCGGCGAAACCTGCCGGACAGTTTTGAAGGCCGCTTTGTGTGCTTTACCGATGACGCTCGCGGACTGGATGAGGGAATAGAGACGCGCCCGGTTCCCGGCGATCTGGAGGGCTGGCACAACAAGCTGTACCTGTTCAAGCCGGGCGTGTTCAAGGACGGCGAGCGGGTCATGTTTCTTGACCTTGATACGCTCATCACCGGGCCGCTGGACGATGTGGTCAAGTACGAAGGCGACTTCTCCACCTTGCGCGATTTCTACCGGCCTGAGGGCCTCGGCCCTGCCGTCATGCTTTGGCGCGGCGGCTACGGGACCGAAATCTGGCGCGAGTTCGTTTATGCCGGTAAACCGCATCTGGCGCGGGGCGATCAGGAATGGTTAGAGAACTACTTCCGATCCCATCAGGACGCCCGGTATCCGCATGTGGTGAATTGGACGCCGCCGCAGCCGGAGATCCTGCAAGACATCTTTCCGGGCGTGTTCGTCTCTTTCAAGGCGCATTGCCGCCCGAATCCTCCCCGCTCGGCGCGGGTGGTGTGCTTTCACGGCGAGCCGCGTCCGCACAACGCGGGCGGCGAATGGGTGCCGATGATCTGGAAGAAAGGCGGCGGAAGTGCTCGGGAACTGGCGACGGTGTGCAACACGGCGGACGAGAAACTCGCCGCGAACATCCGCCATGCGTGCAGCCTATCGGTTCCGTGGTTGCCCCGCATGGAGGCGCACGACCGGCATGCGGTGATTGTCGGTGGTGGACCTTCGCTGCGCGAGACGATGCACGAGCTGCCTTACTGGACCGACAATGGCCACGCGGTATTCGCCACGAACAACACGTTCCGGTTCCTGAAAGCCGCAGGGGTGCAGCCGGAATATCACGTGCTCATGGACGCCCGCCCGGAAAACCTCGCGTTTGTGCAGCGCGATTCCGGCACGACCTACCTGATGGCCTCCCAATGCGATTCAAGCCTGTTTGAGGCGGTGAACGGGTGTCCGATCGTTCTCATGCACAGCAACACCGCAGGGGTGCTCGATCACATCCCGCAAAACCGGGGCGCGGTCAACCTGTTGTCAGGCGGCTCCACCGTGGCGTTGCAGGCCATCGCTGCCGCGTACTGCCTCGGGTATCGCACGTTCCACCTGTACGGGATGGATTCGAGCTTCGCCGCCGATCACCACGCCTACGATCAGCCGCAGAACGACGCGGACCGCGTGGTCGATTGCGTGGCTGGTGGTCGAAAGTTTCGCTCGGCGCTTTGGATGATCGCCCAGGCGCAGGAATTTCAAGAGTTGGCCAGGCAATTGGTCGCTGCGGGCTGTGTCATCACGGTTCACGGCGACGGACTCCTGCCGCATGTTGCGCGGGAGATTTCAACGGAAAGGAAGGCTGCATAAATGGACATCAAAGAGGACCGCCCCGCGTATGTGACGTTCGAGCGCCGCGCCAAAGAGGACCGGAACGCGAGCATCGAAGCCGGGCATTACGTCTCCAAGGACGTGGATGTCGCAATCATCACGCCGCCGTACTCGAAGGACCGCATCGAGCAGGAAGTGCCGGACTGGCTGGCATCGCTGGAGGCGAACGTCGCGGCGCAGCGCCTGCCGGGCGCGTGGCGCGACAAGTACAAGGCCGCTTATCAGGCGTGGAAGGACGGGCAGGAAATCCCGCTCGACGGTGTGCCGATCAAGGGATGGGCCATCCTGTCTCCGGCGCAGCAATCCAACCTGATTGCCATTGGCGTCAAGACCGTGGAGGACTTGGCCGCGATCAACGACGAAGGCATGCGGCGCTACGGCATGGGGGCGCTCGATCTCAAGAACAAAGCAAGCGCGTGGCTGAACTCGGCCAAGGACTCCGGCAAGGTCGCGCAGGAAAACGCCGCGCTCAAGAGCCGGGTGGATGCGCTCGATGCGCAGGTTCAGGAACTCATGGAGGCGAACAAGCGCCTTCTTGCGCAACTGGACGGCGGAAAGCAGAAGAAGGCCGCGTAAATGTCGCTCTTGACCCTCGTTCAACGGTTCTGCGAGCGCACGAACCTTCCGTCCCCCGCAACGGTGATGGGCAGTACCGATCCGCAAGTGACGCAGATCAAGGCGTTGCTTGAGGAGATCGGCATTGATGCCAACAGCCGCGCCACCTGGCAGGGGACCACGTTCCAGAAGTTGCACACGACGACCGCTACCGAGGACCAAGGGCCGATGACGACCGTCGCAGGCGGCGGGTGGGGGTCGGTCATGAACATGACCCTTTGGGACCGCTCGACCATTCTTCCGATCCTTGGACCCATGGACGGGGTGGAATGGCAGGCGCTGAAGGCGGTGTTCGTCACCGGGCCGCGCTACCGCTTTCGCATCCTGAACGGGAACTTCCTTGTCAATCCGATACCGCCTGCGGGTCTGACGTGGGCGTTTGAGTACAAGTCCCGCTACTGGATTCTCGGCGCGGACGGGACAACCTACAAGGAGTATTTTACCCTCGACACCGACACGATGCTCCTGCCGGAATCGCTGCTGCTGATGGGCCTGCGGGCGTGGTGGAAGAAGGAAAAGGGCCTGGACTACGCCGAGGACATGCGGATGTACGAAACGCAGTTCAAAGACACGTCCAACCGCGACGGCGGCAAGCCGGATCTGCACATGGACGGGAACAACTGGAACGGGCCGAAACCCGGAATATGGGTGCCTTCGGGGAGTTGGCCGCTTTGAGGGCTGCGATCCGATCAAAGGGGCAGGCGCAACGCCAGCAGATTACCGGCTCGCAGAGTTACCCCGCGCCTGTGGGAGGCTGGAATGCGCGAGACGCGCTCGCCGCCATGCCGCCGATCGATGCGGTGTACCTGATAAACGTGTTCCCGCGAACCTCGTATTGCGAGGGCCGGGGCGGCAGCGATGCGCACGCGACCGGCATCACCGGGACGGTCAAAACGATTGCGACCTACAACGCGCTCTCCGGGACCAACAAGATGTTCGCGGCGACAAGCTCGGGCGTGTGGGATGTGACAGCAGCCGGTGCGGTGGGGGCGGCGGAGGCGGTGACCTCGACCGAGGCCAAATGGCAGACCGCCAATTTCGGCGACGGGACCAGCAACTACCTGATTATGGTGAACGGGACCGACAAGGCCCTGTATTACAACGGCTCGGCATGGATCACGGTGGACGGCGTATCGACCCCCGCGCTGACCGGGATTGCAACGACCTCGTTGATTCATGTGATGGTCTATCAGGGGCGCTTGTTCTTCATCCAGAAGGATTCGCTTTCTTTCTGGTATCTCGCGGCGGGTGCGGCAGGCGGGGCATTGACCGAGTTCGATTTGTCCTCGGTGTGCAAGCAGGGCGGCCAGTTGATGGCGATGGCAACATGGACATTCGACGGCGGCGCAGGCCCGGACGATTACGCGGTGTTCGTGACGAGCAAGGGTGAAATTGCGGTCTATACCGGGACCAATCCTTCGGTGTCGGCGAACTGGAGCCTAAAGGGCGTCTATTTCCTCGGCCAGCCGCTCTCCCGGCGCTGTTTTGTGAACTACGGCGGCGATCTGGTTCTCATCACGCAGAACGGCGCGTATCCGCTTGCTGCGGCGCTGCAATCGGCCACCATCGACCGGCGCCTGTCGCTGACCAACAAGATCGAAACCGCGTTCACGCAGGCGGCGCGGCTGTACGGGTCGAACTTCGGATGGGAGGCCATTCTCTACCCCGCGCAGAACGCGCTGCTGTTCAATGTGCCGGTGGACGAGACAGGCTCGCAAGAGCAGTACGTGATGAACACCACAACCAAATCATGGTGCTCGTTCAATGCGTGGGGGGCGCAAACCTTCGGTCTGTTGAACGGCGAGCTGTACTACGGCGAAGCCGGACAGGTAACCAAGGCATGGACCGGGACCGACGATCAGGGCAGCAACATCGTCATCGAGGCAAAACAGGCGTTTTCCTACTTTGGGGCGGAGGGGCGCGAAAAGCGCTTTGTGCTGTTCCGCCCGGTGTTCTCGGCCAACGGCAATCTGTCCTTCCTGACAGGCCTTGATGTGGACTTCCGGGATGAAGTGATTTCGGGCGAGGCGACCTACAACGTGAGCGCCGGGGGGCTTTGGAATACGGCGATTTGGGACACGTCCTATTGGGCCGCGAATCTGGAGGTGCTGAAGGACTGGACCTCCCCGCAACGGAACGTGGGGTATTGCGCGGCAGGCAAGATCAAGATTGCGACCAACCTGCTGACAATCCAATGGATGTCGTCGGACTTCGTGTACGAAGTGGGAGGCATCCTGTGAAACTGCAATTTGCGCTTGAGCCGCTCAAACCCATTTGGGGCGACATCCTTCGGCTGGCCTCAGAGCATTGGAGCGAGACCGAAGGCTATCGGCATGGGCAGGTATTCGCCCCAGATGCGTACCGCTATTTTCAGTACAACGACATTGGCTTTTACCTGATGTTCACGGCGCGGGATGAGGGGCGGATGGTGGGCTATGCCGGGATGTACGTCACGCCGAGCATGCACACGCAGCAGATTATTGCCACGGAAGATACGTGGTTCCTTCTGCCGGACTACCGCAAAGGCCGCAATGCGCTCGCCTTTCATCGATTTGTTGAGGACGAGATGCAGCGGCGCGGGGTGGTCGAAATCGGCATGACCGCGAAGCTGACCAACCATGCCGGAAAGATCCTTGAATACCTCGGATACAAGCCGGTTTCCTTGCAGTATTCAAAACACCTGAAATCCTCTACAATCGAAGCGTCCCCCCAGTCCGGGACGGCCCTCTCTCAGGGGTGCGCTGACAGCGCCATAACGGAGCCTGTTATGGAGTTTGAACATGTGCGCACCGTCGCCGCCTGCACCGCCTGATTACGGAGCCGCCGCCCAAGCGCAGGGCCAGGCCAATGTCGAAGCCGCCCGCGCCACCCTTCGGGGGTCCAACCCGAACATCCTGACGCCGACCGGCTCGCAGATTGTCACGTGGGGGTCTCCCACGTTTGACGAGGCGGGCTACAACGCGGCGATGTCGAAGTACAACGCGGGCGGAAATGTCCAAGCCGCCCCGAACCGCAACGCGCCGCAGTTCAACAACCGATTCGATTCAGAGCAGGGATTGTCGAATCAGTTTGACCAAACTGCGTTTGATGCGGCGATGGCCCAATGGCAACAGGGCGGCGGATCGTCCGGGCCTGCTCCGACGAAAGAGCAGTACACGACGTACAACAACTCCGACCAAGCGACGGTCAAGCAAACCCTTTCGCCCAATCAGCAGGCCATTTTCGACACAAACGAGCGCGGCCAAAAGGGGTTGGCCGACCTCGGTCTGACGGCGGTCAACAAGGCCGGAAGCATCCTCGGGCAGAACGTGGATTTTTCGCCGCTGCCTGCCATGCCGGGGAGCGCCGGGGACACCCGCTCAAAGGTGCGCGATGCGCTGCTGTCGCGGGTGAACACGGACATTGAGCGGGATCGGGACGCCACGAGCGCGAACCTGATTGCGCGGGGCATTCCTCCGGGGTCGGAGGCGTACAACCGGGAGATGGAGCGCCTAGATCGCCAGATGACCGATTCGCGCTTGCAGGCCGATGTGCAGGCCGGGGCGGAAGCCTCGCGGGACTTCGGGATGGATACCCAGCGCAGACAGCAGGCGATTACCGAGCTGCTCACGCAGCGGCAGACGCCGCTCAACGAGATTTCCGCGCTGCGCTCCGGGTCGCAGGTGTCGATGCCGCAGTTCCAGAACTACACCGGGACGACCGTACAGCCTGCTCCGATCATGCAGGGCGCGGCCGCACAGGGGCAGGCGGGGCAGAACGCTTACAACGCGGGGCAGGCGCAATCGAACGCGACAACCAGCGGCCTATTCAGCTTGGGAGGCGCGGCGATGATGTCGCCTGCTGGCACGTTCAAATTCTTGACGGGGTAGCGCATGGACATGAACATTGCAGGCGGACTGCCTCCCGAACTGGCGATCGAGCAGCAGCGCATCGCGGGCCGCAGGCGCATGGCCGAGGCCCTGATGCAGCGGGCGCAGCAACCGTACCAGCAGCAGATGGCGGGCGGCTACGTGACGCCGTACAGCCCGCTTCAGGGCATCGCGCAGATGCTGTCTGCCTACGGGGCCGGAAAGGGTATCGAGCAGTCGGACCGGAACATGCAGGGCTTGGGGCAAAAGTACAACGAAGGTGTGGCCGACGCGGTGCGCAAGTACACCGACGCAGGCCAGCCGCAGGAGCTGCCGCCCCTCACGCCGAACGATGACGAGGGCAACCCCATGCCGTCCGCGACCGTCGCCCCGGACCCGCGAAAGCGCGTCATGGAGGCGCTGACGAGTCCGTATGCGCCGATCCGGCAAATGGGGATGATGGACTACGAGCGGATGCAAAAGTCCACGCAGCCGATCAAGATGAGCGCGGGGGATTCGCTCATTGATCCGGTGACGCGCCAGCCGATCGTGACCGCGCCAAAAGATCCGAAATTCCATGTGGTGGCGGGCAGTCTCGTACCCGAGCCGAGGGGCGCGGGTGGGACGGTTGCGCCGGTATTCACCGCACCTGAAAAGCCGGTCAAGACGCCTGCGGATGACCTGAAAGCCTTGATGGTGGCCTCGGGGATCGACCCGAACAGCCCAGCCGCGCAGCAGATTTTCAGGCAGGCGCTCACCAAGACGACCACGCACCAGCCGAGCGCCTCCAACAATGTGACGATCAAGCAGGAAGGCGCTGAGGCGCAGACGGTCGGGAAAGCCTTCGGCGATCAGTATTCCTCAATCCTGAATGCCGGGGTAGAAGCAAACGGCAAGCTTTCGCGCCTGGATCGCATGCAGGGGCTGCTTGATGGCGTGAACACAGGAAAGCTGACGCCGCTCGGGACGGAGGTCGCAGCGCTCGCCGAGAGCATGGGCATCAAGATCGACAAGAACCTCGGCAACAAGCAGGCGGCGCAGGCGCTGTCCTCCGAGATTGCCCTGCAGTTGCGCAATCCGGCAGGCGGCGCGGGCATGCCGGGGGCAATGTCGGACAAGGACCGCGAATTCCTTGTTGGCATGACGCCGGGGCTGGCCAAGACGCCCGAAGGAAATCGCCTCATCATCGAGACGGCCCGCAAGCTTGCCAAGCGCGATCAGGACGTGGCGCGACTCGCACGCGAGTACCGGCAGAAGAACGGCAGCATGAACGAGGGCTTCTACGCGGAATTGCAGCGGTATGCGGACGCAAGCCCGCTCTTCTCGACCAAGGCCGAACGTGCAACGCCTTCGGTGATTGACCAAGCGGATGCCATTCTGCGGGGCAGCAAGAGGGACGGCAAGTAATGGCCACCGCCGCCGAATACGCCGCGTGGATCGTCGCCAATCAGGACAAGAAGGGCACGCCTGAATTCGACACCGTGGCGAGCGCCTACCAGCTTTCCAAGCAGGGAAAGACCGTAGGACGCGCACCGGACGCGCTGGACAACACGAACATGGCCACCGAAGGCATGTCGGGCGTGCAGAAGTTCGCGGCAGGCGCAGGCAAGGCAATTGCCGATACCGGCCTCGGCCTGAAGCAATTGGCCTCCTACGTGGTTCCCGGCATGGATACGGCGCAGATCACGGCGGACGTGATCGAGGGCCGCAAGCGCGATCGTCCGTTGATGGATACGGGCGCAGGTATGGCCGGGAACATCGCCGGGAACGTGGGGATGGCGCTTGGTCCCGGCGCGGCCCTCAAAGGCGCAGGAACGGTCGCAGCAGCGCTCCCGGCCTCGGCTCGGGTGGCGCAGGCGCTATCGGCGGCGGGAGGCGTGGCGATGGCTCCGACCAGCATTCCGGCGGCGTTGGGCGTGGGAGCCGCGCAAGGCATGATCCAGCCCGCAGCGGACGGCGGCGAGCGCCTGTCGAACACGCTGATAGGCGCAGGTGCAACGGCGGCGGTTCCGGTGGCAACGCGAGCCTTCAAGGCCGGGAAGGCGGCGCTTGAGCCGTTCTACGAGGGCGGCAAGGATCAGATCATCGGGCGGGCGCTGCGCAACGCCTCGGGCGGCAAGGCGGACGAGGTAACGCAAGCTCTCATGAATGCGCCCGAGTACGTGCCGGGGTCGATCCCGACCGCTGGCCAAGCCTCCAAGAACGCAGGGATTGCGGCGATGGAGCGGGCGGCGGTCGCAGTCAGCCCGGAGGCCACCGTTGCGCACTCAGAGCGCCAGGCAGCGCAGAACGCGGCGCGGGTGGGTGTGTTGGAGGACATGGCAGGCAGCACCGGACAGCGGGAATTCTTTGACGCAAGCCGCAGGACGGCGGCGGACAAGCTTTACAAGGAAGCCTATGACGCCGGGGTGGATCTGAGCCGGGACGCGGCAACAGGCCAATTCCTGAGCAAAGCGGAGCAGGCGGCACGCAAGGGCGAAATCACCAAGCTGATGCAAACGCCCGCGATGAAGGAAGCTTCAAAACGCGCCCGGACGCTGATGCTGAATGACCCGAACATGCGCGGGAAGGCGCTCAGCCCGGACGGATCGGTGCAGGGACTGGACTACGCACGGCGGGCGCTTTCGGACATGATCGGCGAGGCCAAAGGCAGCAACGAGAAGCGCATTCTGACCGCGCTCAAAAGCAGGTTAGACACAACGCTGGAAACCATATCGCCCAAGTACGCCGAGGCGGTGGAAACCTTCGCTGAGATGAGCAGGCCCATCAACCAGATGGACATTGCGCAGACGATCGCCGACAAGTCCGTGGACCGTCTTACCGGGACGCTCAAGCCGCAGAACTTTGCTCGAGCGCTGGACGACTCCACGGCGGCAAGCGCCACCGGCTTCAAGGGAGCCACGCTCGACAAGGTGATGACGCCGGAGCAACTGGCGAAGCTGGATGCGATCAAGCAGGACGTGGCGCGGGCGGTAATGGCGCGGGACGCGGGGCGCGGCGCAGGCTCGGACACGGTGCAGAAGCTGGCCTACACGAACTTGATTGATCAGGCCGGGGTGCCGACCTTTGTTCGCAATTTCTCGCTTGCGCAGATCCCGGCCAACCTTGCAGGACGGGCGGCGGATGCGGCTTACGGGCGGGCGAACAAGGAGATTGCGGAGAAGCTTGCTTTGGGCCTGCTGGACCCGAAAGAAGCGGCGCGGATGATGCAATCGGCGACACCTTCACGGCGGGCGGAGATTGCGGCGCTGATTGCCTCGCGCACGCTCACGCCTTTGGGCATGTCTGCTCCCGCGCTAAACGCGGCGCAGCAATAGGCGCTTGACCCTTGAATCCGGCCAATAGCGATCAATAACGATGCGAACCGACGCCAGCGCACAAAGAAAGAGCAGAAGCGCAAACGGCTTGAGGATCAGCGCGAGCGCCAATGATGTTTGAGAACTCACACAAAAATTATACCCACAAACCGGCTGCGAGGAAGGGAAACCCCATGAATTGAGGTAAGCCATGCCCTACAACGGCAGCGGTTCATTTTCTCCGCCAGGCGCAAGCTTTCCGGCAGTCGCCGGGACGCTCATCGAGGCCGCGAAGTTCAATTCGGTCATCAATGACATTGCGACCGGGCTTTCGACCGCCATCACGAAGGACGGCCAGACGACCGTCACGGCCAATATTCCGCTTGGCGGGTTCAAGCTTACCGGCTTGGGGGCGGGATCTGCGTCCACCGATTCGGTGCGCATGTCGCAATTGCAAAACGGGGCCGGGGCGGTCCTCGGGACGATCGCCGGGACAAACACAATCACCGCCGTAGCATCCCCCGTCATTACGGCTTATGCGTCCGGGCAACGGTTTGTGTTCACGCCTGCGAACACGAACAGCGGCGCGACGACCATCAATATCGACGGATTGGGCGCGAAGAACGTCTATCTGCGCAACGCTGCATGCACGGGCGGCGAGCTGGTCCAGAACGTCCCCGCCGAGATCCTGTATGACGGCACGCAATTCCAGATCGTATCGACCGGCGCTTTGGTCACGACCACGACCACGCAGGCGCTGACGAACAAGACGATCAACTTCGGGCAGACCACGCTTTCCTACTACGGTGAAGGAACGTGGACGCCTACGCTTGGTGGCACGGCGACGTACACGACGCAGACGGGAATTTATACGCGGGTGGGACGGCTTATAAATTGCCAATGCGAATTGACTGTGAATTCGCTAGGCACGGGGTCAACTTCCACGGTGACTGGACTTCCATTTACGGTTAATGGGACCGCTTCGGGACAGGTCGGCACGTTTAACTCGCTTGCCGTCAACGTCCTCGGCTTCTGGTGCTACGCAACATCAACGCTGGTCACGTTTCAAAGCCTGACCGCAGCGGGGGTGTCGGCCACCAACAGTCCCGCAATTTTTGGCAACGGCGCGGCAATCCGTTTCTCCGTCACATTCCACATCTGAGAGGTCGCATGATTACCAAGCGCGTATTCCTAGCCGAAATGGAACTGCCCGAGAGCCGTTCCGTTATCGCTCATTTCCTCATGGTCATGGAAGAGGACGGGCGCGAGGTCATGCGGTCCAACCCGCACACGGTGTGCTTCACGCCGGACGCTGACCCGGATGTGTGGTTCGCACAGGTCAACGAAAACATCACAACTCGCGCCGACATGCTTTGGCCTGCCATCCCTGCGGAGGAATGGGCGCGGGCGGTTGCGGTGTGCAACGCGGTCCACACGCCGCAGGTAAAAGCCGAATACGAAGCGTGGAAAGCGGCGCAACAAATATCGTGAGCGTGCAAGAAAAAATCCGGCGCGATTTGTGGGACGGAACCGACCGGCGCACCCGCCCGGACACGGTGACGCGGCAGGAATTTGACGAACACCTCCGGAAAACGGACGAATTCCGCACGAGGTTGAATCAATGGATGCAGCGCATGGACGCGGCGATGTTCGCTCAGGACGACGACAACGAGCACAAGTCCCCCGGCGTGATGACCAGCATGCAGCGCTTGAACAATCACATCGACGCGGTATGCACGATTGCCGTATTCGGCGTGAAGGCAGTCAAGGCCGTGGCCGCTTCAATCATCGGACTGGCTGCATTGGCGGGGGCGGTCAAAGCCCTCGGCTGGTGGTGACTGAGCGAATACAGCAGAAGATCGATTCCGCCCTTATCCGCGAGTTCTTTGCGGAAAGCATGGCGGATCGTCGGGATCTTCACGGCAAGGTCAACGATGTGCGGGACAAGGTGGACGTGCTGACCAACCGAGTTGGCGCGGTAGAGGTCGGCCAGCAGGACATGGGCGGCAAGCTCGACCGGCTGGTGAGCGTGGTCGAACCGATCGAGCGCCTGGACAAACAGAGGGCAACGATTTGCCTGCTGGCTCGGTTTGCGTGGAAGGGCGGGTCGGTCGTGGGAGCAATTGTGATCGGGCTGGCCGCGCTCCAGAAACTCGGCTGGTTTGCATGAACAAAGGAAAGGACAGGAAATGGACGCTCTAATCTCTTTTCTCGGCGGGTCCGTCTTTCGCATGATTTGGGGCGAAGTGGCTTCCTACAAGCAAAAGCGCCAAGACCATGAACACGAACAGGCGATGGTGCGGCTTCAGGCCGACATGGAGGACAAGCGCCACGCCCGCGACATGGAACGGATCAAGCTGCAATCTGACCTCGGCGTCAAGGAAATCCAGATTGCCGGTGATGTGGCGATGCAGAAATCCGAGGTCGAGGCGTGGCTGCAAGCGGTCAAGGACGTTGGTAAAACGACCGGCATCAAGTTTCTGGACATCTGGAACGGGTCCGTCCGCCCCTTGCTGGCTACCCTTGCAATTGCGGCGGTGGTCGGCCAAATCCTTGCGCGGGGGCTGGTGTTGGACGATTGGGACCGCGAGCTGGTGGCGGCGATCCTCGGGGTCTACGTTGCCGACCGAAGCCTGATGAAACGTGGCAAATGACCTTGCCGAGCTTTACCGGCTCATCCGCCGTTTCGAGGGATGCAGGCTGACCCCGTACATCTGTCCGGCAGGCGTTTGGACATGCGGATGGGGCAGTACCGGCGCGGATGTGTTTCCGGGGCGCGTATGGACGCAGGAGTACGCCGACAGGCGCATGGAGATGGATGCGCTCAAGTTCGCACGCGGGGCGCTTCTGGCGTGTCCTGTGCTGTCTGGTGACGCTTTGAGCGCGGTTTCGGACTTCGCCTACAATTTGGGTCTAGGGGCGCTGCGAGGCTCAACCCTGCGAAAGCGGATCAACGCCGGGGACTACGAGGCGGCGAAGGTCGAGCTTGCCAAATGGGTGCGGGGCGGCGGGAAAGTGCTGCCGGGGCTGGTGATCCGGCGACAGGCGGAAGCGGCGCTGCTCCCCTAAAGCCGTTTGGCGATGTCCTCGGCGGTCTTGTTGAAGTAGACCATGAGTACCCGCAAGTCCCGAATCCCGACCATCCGCGCCAGTTCCAGAACGTCGAGCTTCCCCGCCAATTGCGTGATCGCGGTATGTCTCAGGTCGTGGAAGTGCAGATCCGGCACGCCCGCCTTGACGCACAATTCCCGCCACGCCTTGCCCAAAGCCCCTTCCTTGTAGCCGAATATCGGGCCGACCTTCGCCCCTTCGCCAATCAGCCGTAAAGCCTCGGCAGACAGCGGACAGGGGCGCGGCACGGTCTTGGACTCCCGGATAAACGCCACCGCCCCGGAGACATCCTCCGCAGTCAGCCGGCACACTTCCTTTAGGCGCATCCCCGTCTCGACTGCGAACCAGGCAGCAGCCAAAACGCGCTTCTGGTCCGGCGACTCGGCGGCTTCAATCAACTTGGCGCGGTCCTCGGCTGTCAGAATCCGGTCACGCGGGGCGGCATCCTTCGGGCGGCGCACGCTCTGAAACGGGTTCGACCGCAGCCACCGCCATTCCTTGACCGCGATATTGCAGGCATGGCTCAACAAGTTCCATTCCCGGCGCACAGACGCCCCGGACACCTCCTGCAAGCGCCTGTCCCGCCACGCGGCGACATGGGGCGCATCTAGCGTCTTGAGCGGCACTAGGGCGATTGCGTTGCGTTTCAGGAGGTCGATTCGGATAGACTCCCACCGTGCGCCGCGTTTATGGGCCGAGACTTCCAAGGCGTACCGGGTCAGGAGGTCGCCGAAGGTCTTGTTGGGGATTTCGCCCCGGACTCCGGCCATGATCTCCGATTCCTGCTGACCGGCCCATGCAACCGCAGCGGCTTTGCTCGGGAATGTGGCGGATCGGCGGATGCCTCGGCGGTACACTTCGGCTCGCCAACCTGTGCCGGATTTGCGGAATGTCGGCAAGCCCCCTCCCGGTTGCGTAAAAATTGCGTGAAACTATGCCGGAAAAGGAAGCAAAACACCCGGATAATTCCGGGTTTCATAGGGAAGGAAAGTTATTGCTTGGGGTAGTGGTGCCGAGGAAGGGAAACGCAGAAGCCCTAGAATCAGCGGCTTAGAGTGGTTTCGCGTGAACCTAGCGTGATAAGGTCGCCAACCGCCCATGCGGTGACAAGGGACGCACGCCAGCGGGGATGCCCAGGCATGTCGAGCGGGGCCGGGAAGCCTTTCGCGTGGCGCGTCTTTTTCAGGAAGGTGTCCGTGCTTACCTCGAAGTACGCGGCGCACTTCTCCGCGCTCCAAATCACGCGGTCAAAGGGTATCGTCTCGCTCAAGGTTCCTCCTTCAACTTCAAGGCGCGGATATGCTGCTGTGCATCGTTACCTAGCAGAATTGATCCGCTGATAGTCACGACATTGCCGACTCGGGTATAAGTCGCGTCCATGTTGTACTGAGACACGGTGTTGCGCCCCGCTTCGTCTGCTAGTTGCTTCTCTCTCTCGGGCGTCATGCTTCCTCCTTGATCTGTTGCTCACCTTTTTCTGTCAGCGCGAATTTGATCCACGGGTACGATTCTGGAAGTTCTTCAATCAGCCCGTCGCGCTTCAAATCTCGGATCAAATATTGCAGCCACCGTTTATCCATATCAAAGCAACTGACGCGAGGGGATTTTTTTAGCACATTTAATGCAATGCGCGGGGACCGTTGTCGCGGCATCAAATCAGCAAGATCGCCCGAAAAGCTGTCAATAAATATTCGCCCGCTCATTCTTCCCTCGCAATCGGTATGTCGCGCCATTCGCCGGACTCGCCTTCGTAGCCCGACTCCCACCATTGCTGCAATACGAGTGTGCGGTAATCCCCGCCGCTAATCGCAGAAGGGTAGTCCTTGCCTGCCTCCCCGCGCAGTCGCGTATCAAACCATCTCAGCTTCGCGGTCGGGATCATGGAGCTATTCCCGCATCGCGCAGCGCCTCCCCCATCCACTTTATCTTCGCTTCCTGCTCGCGGATCAGGGCGGCGGCATCACCGTGTATGGTCGGGATAGGATTGCCGGTCTGGAGTGACTGCTGAAACGCCTGCAATTCGTCCAACCTCTGCGCCAGCTTCTCAGCCTCGGTCATCTCGCCTCCTTCGGCGCGGCGGCGAGCATGGCTTCGTAGACATGGCGTGCGACTTCGTTGTATTCCCCCATGCTGGAAGGATCAATCAGTTTCACCTTGTTTTGCCACGGAGTTCCTTCAAACTGTTTTTCCCAGAGAACCGTTCCGCCTGCAAACTCTTGCTCGTCTGTCGGTTCCCTCGGCACGCTCACCCACCCGTCAGGCTGCGTTGAGATGAGTGTGACTGTCTCCGTAAGCAACGCATCAAATTTGCGGATTGTTTCCTTCGCCATTGCGTTCTGCTTCCGGCTTTCGCTATCTGCTTGCTGCCAATACGTTTGGCCTAGTTGCCATGCGAGTCGCATTCCGCGCTGAATCGTTTCCTCTCTCCGCTCATCGCTCATCGGCTCGGGCGTCTGCGCGGCCTTGATCGCGGCGTCGAATCCGCATGTGCAGGGTTCACAGTGCAATCGCAAGCGGCAATCCCAGTCGTGATTTCCGTATCGTTTTAACGCTTCAACGCTCACGATTTGCCTCCTTCTGTCGGGTGAGGACCGGACCTACTTGCTGCCCGGTCCTCGTTTATTACGCTTGCTTTGTTTGTTTAAGCACTTGCATCGTGTGAGCCAAGTTCAATGCAGACTGCGTGTATTTCAACGCATCATCGGCCTTGACTTCACCAGTGATTTTTTCAGCCAACAACGTGATTGCATCTTCGATTGCTTTTATGGGTTTTATCTCCAAAAATGCCGACATTGAACAGGCTGTCGGCTTGCCTGTGCTACTCGGGTTGATCTGCTCGGGCGGCGTCGATGGCGGCAGCAATAGCGCCTCTGCCCATCATGTCCATTCGTTGAAGCAGTCTCTGGCGCGCTTCCATTTCTTTCGGCTTGTACAGGTCGCCAATGAGCCACCTGTAATTCTCCGCATCCACCCTCAACTTCTCGACATCTGCGCGGAGGGCGGCGTTCTCGCGCTCAAGGTCGCGGGCAAGTTCAATTGCCAGATTGAGCAAACCTTGCGTCGTATCTGCTTTGTACGTCCCTCTGCAAAGCGCATCCGTCCGGGGCGTGTCGCTCATTTCGTCACCTCAATGCCAAGCGCGGCGAGAGCAGCTTTAATGGCGATACGCGCAGAGAACGGATGCGGGCGCATTCCAGCGTCGTCGATGATCTTCTCCACCCACTCTTCGCTCACGCTCGGCGGCGAGGATAGGGCGCGGATGGCTTGCTCACATGCCAAGCATCCGTGCGAGATTTCGTTTTGCCGATACTCCGGGCGATCATTGGGTGCGTTCTGCCATATTTCTCGGCACACCCTCGCCGCATCCGCCACGCCCTGAGCGTAGTCGCGGGACGAGGCGTAGAGGGGCATCGGTTGCTCACCATCCGGCCAGCAGCGTTCCTTGCACCATGCCAAGCTACGCGACACATCGCCGCCCGGAGTCATCCACGCCACCGGCTCGCTCATTTGGCCCTGCGCCGGTCCTCCGTCTTTCTCGCTCATCTCGTCATCCCTTCAAAGTAAAAGCATCAACGTGAACGCCGCGCCCGCGTTGTCGTGGTCCTGCTTCGACACGCCGCCCGAGCATTCCTCTCCGCGCTTCCATCGGGCCAGCAGATCCGCCAGCACGCTTGAGAACCAATGATCCCGGCCCTTGCAATGCGCGTTCTCGTGTTCGCGGATGGCGGGCGTATCCTGGCCCTCCCGGTAATACTGCGTGCAGGTCTTGGCGCACAAGTTCACCCGAGAGCACGCGGCGATCCGGTCGGTGGTGTCGCACGCCGCAGACACTTCCTCCGCCGCTACGTTCAGCCGCTCGATGGTCTGAAGCTCCGGCCAACCCTCGGGAGCAGTCGCCTTGAGCGGTGCGGTACATCCCGCCGAGAGCGCGGCGGAGAGGAGGAGCAGGCGGAGGGAGGGGTTCATTTGCGCAGGGTCGCGCCGATGGATGCAAGCGCCTCCAGCGTCCCCGGAATCATCTCCGGGACCGGCTCGCTCGCCGGTTGCTCATCGCCACCGCGCCGGTTCCACAGCTCGACCGCACGCTCCGGGGACTGCTTCGCGTTGTCGTAATCCTCGATCGGTCCGGTGCAGCCGCATCCGTTGCAGACCAGCGCCCAGACGCGAAGCTCGACCTCATCGATCGCGGGATCGGGATCCGAGCAGAACGGGCAGGGCAGGGGTTTCATCATCGCTTCTCTCCTTGGGTAGGGGCGGACAGCCACGGCGTTGCTATGCGGCGCAAAAAAGCACGGGGAGGGTATGCATCCGCAGGGAGTTCGCCGGGCTGTCCATTGATCGTTATTCCAACCACACGCCGAGTTCGGAGATGTAGAACGCCTCCGTCGCCTCCATGAACCCGGCGAATTCCTTCTTGTCCCGCTGGCTGCTGCGCTTGTTCGGAATGCGGCGCAGTTCGATTTCGCCGGTCAGCGGGTTTTTGCATTCGCGCTCGGTGTAGCCGAAGTGCCGACAAAGCGCGATTTCGTGCATTTCTTCCGGGGCGTACCCCGTCACCTCCCCGGCCCGTGTGTGCAAGGCCCACAGCCGGGCGTTCTGCAGGCTGCTGCGGCGCTCTTTGTGCGGGGCGATGGTGACCTCCCACGGTTGCGCCAGCGGCAGCTTGCCGAGGATGTCGAGCGCCCTTGCGCGGCGTTGCTCGGAGTCGAGGACGATCGTTTGCGGCGTCATTCCTCGGCCCCTTCCCAAGCCAGCCCGCGCAGGCCGTCCATTTCGATGCACAGGGTGGTAATGCGTTCCCGCGCATCCTTGAGGTTGGCGACACACTTCTCCAGCGTGGCGAGCGGTTGCGCGTTCATCGGCGGGCGCTCCTGGCAATCCTTGAGCGTGGCGTTGCTCGCCTGCAGGATCGTCGTGCAAATTTCCTGCACGCGGCGAACTTGCGCTCCGCGCTCGCGGGAAAGCGTGGTGTACTTCCCGCGAGCAATCAGGATGTCGTCAGCCGGAAACATGTCAGAACGGGATGTCATCTTCCATGTCGCCGATGCTGCCGGGAGCCGGACGCGGACCGCGCTGCATGGCGCTCACGTACTCCGGGCTGGCGGCGATCATCTTCTTGATGCCGTCCGAAAGCCCTTCGTACACAGCCGGATCGAAGTCATCCAGCGAGAAATAGACGGTCGGATTGAATTGCTCCGGGACGTTCATTCCTTTCGGGACCGCCATCACGCCCGACACGCGCACCTTGTTCTTGTCGTTCAGGGTGAGCGAGAGCATGCAGGGCTTTCCAAGGATGTTCTTGCTCTCGAACCCGGCCAGTTCCTGCTCGGTGAATGCCCGCCCGCGCCAGTTCTCCAGATCCTTCCGGAGATTCGCCTTCTCGCCGAGGGAGGCCGTGTAGAACTTGGACACGGTGAAGGGCTTCCCGGCGTGTTCGCCTTCGCCCATAAGTTCGTTCGGCAGCTCCCACCCGATGATGCACTGGCGCTTGCTGGTGGCCTTTCCCTGGTATTCGCCCTTCTGCGTGCCGATGTCGATGATCTTCACGCACCGGGCTACGGTGGTGCCGACCGGGGGTTGCTCAAAATCACCGCCGCCGCTGTCTGACCATTTCATGCTGTCATCTCCTGTTGGAAAAGATTGAAGTTCGTGCTGCTCGTAGTCGCGTACCCACGCGAGGGCTTCTGCATCCATTCGGACACTCCCAGTTCCGCCGCCAGGAACGCCACGTCCTCGTCGTTGGCTTCGCCTGCCTGTACGCGGTCAAGGGTCTCCAGCGTCCGTTGCAGGCGCTCTGCGTCCAGTTCCTGCATGGCGCGTCCATCGTCGTCTTGGTCGTAGCTCACGCCGTCCTCGCGTACTCGCAGCACTTCGCATCGGCCTTGTTCAGTCGCGCCCGGAGTTTCTGGCGCTCCCGCTGAAGGTTGTATTCCTCGGCGTCAATCTCCTGCAGTCGCTGGCGCAGGTAGTCGGCCTGGCTGTACCAGTACGAGAAGAAGAAGTCCCGGATCAGGGTGGTGAGCATGTCAATCTCCGGTGAACGCGAGCGCAATGCAAAGCGCCGCGAGGGTGAGCAGGACGATTTCGCCGCCGGTGAGGGGGGTCATGAATACGCTTTCCACAAGGCGGCAATTGCGAAGATCACAAGCATCCCGATGACGCACCATGCGGCGATGACTTGGGAATCCTCCTTCGACTTGCGCTCGTAGTACGGCGAGTGCTCGTCCGTGTCGGTGTGCGGGATCATCGGGCGGCGCGTGAAGTCGAACCCGCACACGACGCATTCCGTGTACTTGGTCTCGATGTAGCCCGCGCCACAGTCGGGGCAATGAAAAAGGCTCATTACAGCCCTGCCCAACGCTTGAACTCGCGTTCGTCGTTGAAGATTTCAAGAAGATCGATTGCGCTCGGCTGGTTCGCCGCGATGTATTGCGCAGCCATCACCGCAGCGCGGGCCTTGACCGCTTCCATCGCAGCCGCACCGATGCAGGAGCGGCGCACGGAGAGCGACTCGTCGCGGGTGTCGGCCATCGCTTTGCGGACCGCTTCGCCGATCTCGTGCTCGTAGTCGGCCCAGTCGCCCCACGGGTCAGACGTTTCAAGCGCGGAGGTCAGGCGACCTTGCAGGATCAGAAGATCGTCGGCGTACTGGTCGGCGGCGAGGTTGACCAAGCGGTCAACGTTCAGAAAGTTGTCGCGCCGGGGGGCTGCTACCGTTGCTGCTTGTCCCATATCGCTCTCCTCGTTTCGCCCCCGATGCGGGAGCCGATGGAGAGGAGAATACACACCGTATTATCTGCTGTCAATACCAATCGTATTAACTTTCAACAAATTTTTTTAGGGGTGTTTTTTGCGGCGTTTTGGCGGTAGCGGGATGGCTTCGAGTTTGGCCATGAGGGGGGCATGGTGAGCGTGCTGCTCGGGCTTGGAGTCAATGATCTTGCGGATCTCGTCTATGGCCTTCATTTGTTGCGTTGCGCCAAAAAGGATCATCTGCGGGTCGGCGTCAACCGCCTTGCACAGAGCGAAAAAGTCGCGCAGCAGGATCGGGTTCCTGTTCGTCAGCCAATGGCTAATGGCCCCCTGCGTAAGGCCCATGCGCTCCCCTGCTTGCGCCTGGCTAATATTCTTGTCCGCAATCCACATGCGGAAACGATCGGTCCATTCCATTTTTCTATCGTAACTAAGGGAATAAACCAGAGGGAATACGGAGGGTATTGACAAGCGCGGAATCATTCAATACCATCCGTATTTATGAACGCTATCCAAACATATCGGAGCCGCGCCGGAATCTCGCGGCAGGAGATGGCCAAGCTGCTTGGCTGCTCCGTTGCAATGGTGCAGCACGTCGAGAGCGGGGCGCGTAGGCCCTCCGCCGAGACTGCTGTCGAATGGGAGAAGCGCGTCGGCATACCGCGCGAAGAAATCAGGCCAGACATCTTCAAGCGCGAAAGGGTGGCGTAGTCATGCCCCTTTTTTTACGCCGCTTTGAACGTCAAGTCGCGTCAAGTCTCTTGGCGTTCAACTCATGACGCAGCTTGTCCTTCCCCGTGAGCCGATGTTTCTGGACGAGTCAATCATCCAGCGCCCGAGAGACATGCTTCGCG
>Ga0181352_1000120_pt1 | contig 36898 bp, 38 predicted proteins | sample Fa13VDMLBSN_FD_130103 | JGI IMG/M metagenome (GOLD analysis project Ga0181352, IMG submission 130103) | Freshwater viral communities from Lake Michigan, USA - Fa13.VD.MLB.S.N | ecosystem: Environmental > Aquatic > Freshwater > Lake | place: USA: Michigan | collected 2013-09-23 | reverse complement strand
GTCGTCCACCCTGGTGTGTAGATCTCGCGCTGCGACAGGTTGGTGTGCTCGCGCTTGCCGGCGGTCGTCTGCTCGACCTCAATCGTCAGTTGCTCTTTGGCTTTGGCCTGGATGGTGTGGACTTTCATGGTGCTGCTTTCAAAAGGGTGAGTCGGGTAGTTGGTTGCGTTGCTGCTGTTGGTAGGCGCGCTCTTGCGCTGGGGTCCAGGGCACGGGGCCACCGGGTGGCGGGAAGGGCCAGGTGTTCATGACGACCACCACGCAACCAGCAGCACAGCCAGGCCGAGGCCGATCGCAAACGCCAGCAGGAAACTTGCGCCGGCCTCGATGCGGCGCTCAATGCGGCGCGTGAAAATGCGGCGCTTGAACTCGCTGCTGTATGGATGTTGGTGGTGGTTGTGGTGCTTCATGTTGGTCTTTCGGTTGGTTGATAAATGCCAGTGGCATGAGGATTATGTCACAGTGTTGCGACATCCTCAACACTAGGACTTACCCCTAGAAATTTGTGGCTCTTGATTTCGGGGTACTTGGTAGCGAACGACACGACGATCGAGCGCGGCACGTCGAGCTTGTGCGCCTCGGCCAGCGCCTGGTCAACGGTGGCTGGGGCGTACCACATGGTGCGCTCGACCCACCACTTTTCTGCCTTGCTGCGGGCAAAGCCTTGGTGCTCCAGGCATACGTACTCGCTCACGCGCTTGAGGCCGCAGTAGTAGTCCACTCTAAGCACGGGCATGCCGCTCTTGCCGACGTGCTTGGCGTAGGCCACGCGCTGGACCTTGAGCTCCACCGGTGGCACCTCGGTCGACAGAATCGCGCCGGTGTGGTGCAGCGTCTCGCTCTCGCGCTCGGCGATCTCGAAGACGTGGCCGCACTCGCAGGTCTTGGTCATGATCGACACCAGCAGGTTGCACTGCGGGCAGGCCTTGACCGGTGCCTCTTTGCTCGCGCCCTTCTTGCCCTTGCGCGGTGGCTCGACCTTGTCGATGAATCCATGGCGGCGCACGTTGCCACCGAAGTCGAGCACCAGGCAGTTGCTCTTGCTCTCGTGCAGGCGCAGGCCGCGGCCGACCATCTGGACGTACAGGCCAGGCGACAGGGTAGGGCGCAGCATCACCACCGCGTCGGTGGCCGGGTGATCGAAGCCGGTGGTCAGGATCGAGCAGTTGACCAGCGCCCGGATCTTGCCGTCCTTGAACGCCTGGATCTTGGCGTCGCGCTCGGCGCCCGGCATGTCACCGCTGACGTACTCGGAGCTCACGCCACGGCGGCCCAGCGCGGCGGTGATCTGGGCGGCGTGCTCGACCGTCACGCAGAAGATCAGCCAGGCATTGCGGTCCAGGCAGCGATGCACGATCAGGTCGGCGTGGTGCTCGACCAGCTCGATGGCCGACATGCGCTCGCCAAGCTGGCCCGCGTTGAATTCACCGCCGGTCACCTTGATGCCGGTCATGTCCACGTCGTCGCCGTGCCTGGCGGTGAGCGGGCACAGGTAACCGGCTTGGATCAGGTCGGCCACATTGGCCTCGTAGCTGATGCCATCGAACAGCGCGCCCTCGCCCTCGTGCAACATGCCGCTGTCCAGGCGATACGGCGTGGCCGTGAGGCCGATCAGTTTGGTGTCGGGGTTGGCCGCGATGCAGGCCTCGAGCAGTTTGCGGTACATGCCGCTGCTCTTGTGCGGGATCAGGTGCGCCTCGTCGACGATGATCAGATCGAAGCGGCCGTGGAAGGCGGGCTTGTTGTAGACCGACTGGATGCTGGCCACGGTCACCGGCTTGAGCTGGCGCTTGGCCAGGCCCGCGGAGTAGATGCCAACGGGTGCGTGTGGCCACATGCGCTTGATCGCCTTGGCGTCTTGGTCGACCAGCTCCTTGACGTGGGTCACGACCAAAATGTGGGTGTCGGGAAACTCGGTGCAGGCGCGACGAATGAAGTCGGCCAGGATGACCGACTTGCCCGAGCCGGTTGGCGTCACTACCAGGGGCGCGTCTTTTCCGGCTGCGAACCAGTCATAGATGGATTGGATGGCGTCAGCCTGGTACTGCCTGAGTTTCATGGTAGGTCAATCGTGTGGTGAAGTAGATAGGTTGTGTCTGCTTGCCGTAGGCCAGGCGGATCTTGTGGTGTGCCGACCAGGCGCCGCGCTCGGTGCTGTACTTGCGGGCCAGGCGCATCTCGTCGGTGCAGCGCACGCCGGACTCGGGGAAGCTGTACGCGTAGAACAGGCCGCGCTCGTCACGCAGAACCCAGAAGCCCGGCGGTACGCTGATGATGTTGAGTGGCTTCATCGTTCATTGAGCAGCCCGTCGCTGCCTTGGAGCTCGGACACCAGCTCGCCGGCGATCACGAAGTAACCCGCGCCGTCGATCGCGTTATCCATGTGCATGGGCTGCACCTGGAAGCGGGCGATCTTGAACAGCGACATCATGACGGCCACATCGGACGCGTCGATCAGCACGTCCACGCCGGCCTCTTGACTAAGGTAGGTGGACCAGTAGTCAGCGATCAGCGCAAAGGTGTTTTCGGGTTTGCCGTGGGTGTCGACACGGTCGCGGCAGATGGTGTGCTCGAGCTGCTTTAGGATTTCTTGTCGTTTCATGGGTCACCTCAGAATGGAGGATCGGTCAGCTCGCTGCTCAACACACGGCTGTCCGGGAACTCTTTTTTAATGTCGGCTGTGAGCTTGTCGCCCACGATCTGCGGCACGGTCACCACCAGCTCGGCGCTGGTGTAGCAGGCCTCGACGTCGCTCGTCATGTTCTCCTCGGACCGGTCGCAGTCCTCGGTGACGTTGGCGAACACCAGGCCGTCGCGGTGCTTGTACTTGATCCAGCCATTGCCGGCGTCTTGCACCTCGGCGTAGTTGATCAGCGGCGGTATATACAAATGCTGGCGGCAACCCACGCGCTGCTCGTCGATGGTGATCAGGCGCTCGTGGTGCTGGCACCCCCATTGGCCATCGTCCACCGGGGTGGCGTGCACGCAGGTGCGGCAGTTTTTCTGGGGCACCTTGTCGCCGTGGCAGACCGCATGCTGGTCGCACATCTTGCAGGCCCACCAGGCCGGGTCGTTGTGCACGCGCTGGGGCGGCACCTCGGCGTCGATGATGCGCTCGGCTTTCTTGATCATGAGCTCGAAGTGGTCGCGCTCGAAGTGTACCCATTCGCTGTGCAGCTCGTCGGTGTTCTTGTTCACCGCCAGGTACAGGGCGCGCTCGAGCTCGGCCAGGCCCATGTAGATCTGCATCTGGGAGAAGTGCTCGGGCTTGGCGCTGGCCACGCCGAGCTTGGCCAGGTCCTTGAAGCTGTCGGCGTTGTGGGTCTTGAACTCCACGATGGCCCAGCTCTTGGGTGCCTCGGGAAAGCCGCGGCCGATGCCGTCGCACGATCCGCCGAAGTGGTCGCGCACGGCGCGGAAGTTGAACTGGCCACCGGTTTCTGGATCGCGGTCCAGGATCTCGACGCCGATGCCGCGCAGCTCCTCAATAAATGCAGGCTCCTCGCGTTGGCCGCGGTTGAACAGGCGCAGGATGCGGCCGGGAAATTTCTTGGACGTGGCCCAGCGGAAGCTGTACCAGAGCTCGCGCTCGCAGGGTCGACCGATCAGGCTGGCGCCCAGGTGCGGGCGGCCGTCGGTGTCCTGGTTCTTTTCGTACCAGCGGATGATCGCGGTCGAGGTGGTGTGTTCGTGGATGGGTTCGGGTAATTTCATTTTGGTGGTCGTCCTTGTTTACATCTTTTGATCCATCGATAGCGCGATGGACCACCACTTGCGGCTTTCCATCCTGTTGTCGGTGAGCTTGCGCTGATAGGAGCGAAGCCTGCGCAGTCCCTTGTTGATGATCTGTCTGGCGCGCTCACGGGTAACGTCCATGGACTTGCCAACCTCATCCAGCGTGTAGTCCTCCAAAACGTGCATGGCAATCGCTTGCTCCTCTCGATCGGTCAGTGGCGTTATGGCCACCAGTCTCCGGACGAAGTCAACTTTGTCATCGAGATCCTGGTCGGTCTGCTCAAGCACGGCCAGCGTTCCCGTGGTCGGTAAATCAGGCAGCTCGTCGTTGCGGCTGCGCCAGATAACCTTGACCTCATTGGACAGATCTCGGGTGTTGAGCCGTCCGTAATAAGGGGATGCTTTGCCTGTTTTCATGTTTTGGTAGGTAGGTGTAGGTGGAGGTGGGGCCTACTCGCTGCGTCTGTGCGCTAGAGGTCGCTGCGCTTTCGGATCAATACCCGTGGCGCACAGCATCCGCTTTCGGCCCCGAAAATCACGCGGCTTTCTTCTTCCAGACCGGTGTGCCGCCGGCGGCTGGAGCCGCGGCAGCGGGGGCTGCTGCGCGCTGGGTCGGTGCTGGCGCAGAAGCCTGGCCACCGGCAGCGCTGTAACCCTTGACGCGGTTCTGCGCGCTGTACTCACCCTTGGCTGGGTCGATGTCCAGGTCGATCGTCACCGGGATGTTGTGGAGCTGGTCGCTGTCCTCGAGCTCGATCACGCCGACCGCGTGGCACAAAGCCGACAGGGCGCGCTGGGCGATGTCCTCGGCGGTCTTGTTGCTGTTGCGGATGTTCAGGCGCTCGAAGATCTTGCGGCTCTTGAACTGGCCATCGAGCACCTCGAAGGTGATCTGGAGGTATTCACCGTTGCCGGTCTTGGTGGCCTTGAGCTCGGATGCGATCGCCATGCACAGGTACTTGCCCTTGGGCAGCACGTCCATGGGGGTGGAGGGTTCGACAGTGGATGCGTTGAAGTTAATGCGGGCCATGATGGTTTCCTTTAGGTTGGTGGCTCGGTTGGTGATTACTGCGCGATGGCAGTGGCGAAGGCGTCCCACGACAGCGGCATGCTGTCGGGTAGGCCGTAACGGTTCTTGGCCAGGTAGGCCGGTTTCTCGGTCGTATACATCAGGCGCTCGCCGGTGGTGATGCCGCGGCGCACCTCCTTGTTGAACCCGACCTCTGTCTCTTTGGTGAGCACGCGGTAGTTGCAGAAGAACACGGCGTCGCACCACTCCTGGATCAGCGCAGAGCTGCGGTCCTGGAGCTTGGGGCGGTAGCGGTCATAGGGCTCAGTCTCGGGTGAGTCGAAGCGCTTGATCTCGGTGTGCGCGATCAGCACCACGGCCATGCCCTTGTCGTCGCGCAGGGCGGCCAGGCCCTCGAGGATGCTGCGCCAGTAGTCGGCCGCGATCACTGCACCCTTGCCGTAGGCCAGCGCTTTGTCGTCGTGCTTGGTGTGGATGTCGGCCCAGATCAGGTTGTCCAGCCAGTCGAGCGAGTCGATCACGACGGTGCCGAAATTGTGATCCTCGTTATACAGTGTGCCGATCGCATCAATGACGTCGTTGAAAGAGGCGGCCACCGGGAAGTGGTCGACCTCCAGGCGGCCCAGGCCGTCCTCGGTCAGGATGAAAATCGGATTCGGCGCACCAGACCCGAAGGTGGTTTTGCCCAGCCCGTGCGGGCCGTAGATCATGACGCGTGGGGCTTTGATGCCGGTGCTGCGTTTAATGGAGTCGAGATTAAATGCCATGGTAGGTCTTTCGGTTGGCGGATGAAATGATGGATCAGAGCTTGATCTCGACGGATGTCTTGACGGGCTTGATCGTGATGGCCGGCGCGAGCATGGCCCAGACCTCGGGCTCGTTGTTGCGCAGGTACTTGGCGCCTGTCTCGTCGAGCTTGGGCTCGACCTTGATGGGGCGCATGTTGGGTGGCAGGGCGCTGGCCAGTTGCATGAGCATTTCCATGTCGGCTTTGTAGGACATCTTGCCGGTGACGGTGACTTTGAATCCGTTGGTTAGCTCGTGCGTGGTGGAGCCCTCGGGCTTGGCACCCAGGAGCTCGACGATCTGCTCCTCGAGCTTGACGCGGTCTTTGTTGGCCACGGCCTCGGCAGCCTTGGCGGCGGCGAGTTTGGTGACCAGCTCCTCGATGGTCAGTTGTGCGGTTGCTGTTGTCATGGTGTTCTCCTTGGGTTGGTGGGTTAATCAGTCGTATGCGCAGCTCAATTCGTATTGGTCGATGGCGAAGTCTTCGCGGCGGCGCTCGAGCTGTTCGTCGTAGTCGGCCTGGCACTCCATCTCCAGGTCCAGGATTTGGTCCTCGCTCAGTGCGTCGAAGATGTTGGTGGTGCCGAGCAAAACTTCCAGGACGCCGGCCACGCCCTCCTCGGTGCCGTAGTTGACGGTGACAACGGCTTTGCCGTAGCCGATGGTGGTTTGGATGCTGGTCATGGTTAGGTCCTTTGGTTGGTGGGTTGATTACTTGATGCGTACTTGGCCGAAATACTTGTCGCCTGTTGACATGTAGTGGCCTTGTTTTTCCAGCACAGAAAGAGCGCCGGCGATCTGGTGTTGGTTTGCACCTTTGACGCTGATGTTTGGGATGTAGACCATGGCCCAAACAGATCCATCTTGGTGGGTTGTCTGGCAGCCTTCGTAGACTTGCATCAGCGATTCGTAAACTGCTCGGTTGATCATCATGGTGTGCTCCTGGTAGGTAGGTGGGTTGGTTTAGTAGCTGATGCCGCGGCTAGTGAAGAAGGCAACGACGTGGCGATTGTGGCGGCCTTCGCTCAATATGCTGCCGATCGTGGCAGTGAACATGTGGTCCCAATCGCTCAGTGGCAGGCGCTCGTCACGGATGGTGTCGTTGGCGTTGATGCGGGCGCTGTCGATGATTTCGTCCACGGCCAGACGGTTGTCGCGGCTCTTGATTTTGGAGGCTGCGCTATTGAAGGCGTTGTAGCGGCTGTCGTGTGTCATTTGGTTGCTTTCGGTAGGTTGGTTGGTTGGTGAGCCTCGATCTTAACACAGCAAATTGAGGTAATCGCAACACGCATAACAAATTATTTTCTAGGTAGTTTCCCTAATAAAAGTCACGGTTGGGTAGTCGCAAAAAGCATCGTGTTGCGTGACGGTCAACATGGCATCAACCGCGGATAGACTTGGCGCATCGTTTTTATTTGGTGCATCTATGGCAACAACTCGAATCAAGCACTCCATGCAGCCGGCCCGCTCGGTGGTCGACTCGCTCGGAGGATGTCGCGCAGTGGCGCGTGAGCTGGGCATATCGCCCTCTACGGTGACCAGGTGGATGATGCCGAAGTCCCGCCAAAGCCTGGGCGGTCGAATCCCGCAGGCGCATTGGGTGGGCCTAATGGCCATGGCCAAAAGGCTTGGCCACGAGCTGACGCTTGAGCAACTTTGTGGGTTGAGCGTTGCGAAACCCGCAACATGATATAGAATCATCGAGACACCGGGCTAGTTCGACGGAACGAAAAGGCGAATCCCTGTCCACGCCCCGCCTGGTGTCACCTTTAATTTTGGACAGTGTTTCAGGGGACCGTTTTGGATGCAGAACATATTACCCGCACATTGGGTGGCGGCAGAAAATCAGGCAACGATTGGTCATGCCGATGCCCGGCGCATGACGACAAAAAGGCCAGCCTCTCGGTTGGCCACGGTAGGGATGGAAAGCTGGTCGTGCATTGTCACGCTGGCTGCGATCAGGACACTGTGATCGCGCACCTCAAGGTGTTGGACCTGTGGCCAAGCTCTGCAAAAAGCAGTCCAACGAAGTTGATGCCACCACCGGTCAAGGTGAGCTTTGGCCAAGGCCGAGGCCAGATCGTGGCCACCTACGATTACGTCAACGAGGACGGCGAGCTGCTCTACCAGGCAGTGCGCTATGACCCCAAGGACTTTCGTCAAAGACGGCCAGAGGGCAGCGGGTGGAATTGGTCGATCAAGGGCGTGCGCCGCGTGCTCTACCGCCTGCCCGAGATCATCCAGGCAGTGGCCGCAGGGCAAACCATCTACGTCTGCGAGGGCGAGAAGGACGTCGAGACGGCCAGGACCATGGGGCTGGTGGCCACCTGCAATGCCATGGGAGCGGACAACGGCAGCGGCAACAAGTGGCTGCCCGAGTTTGCCGATGTCCTGGTCAATGCCGACGTCGTCGTGGTGCCCGACCAGGATGAACCTGGCCAGCGACATGCGGCGTGGGTAGTGCAGACCCTGACGGGCAAAGCCCGAAACGTGGGCCTGCTCAACGTCAAGCAGGGCAAGGATCTCGCGGACTGGATCAGCGCAGGCGCGACAGTAAGTGACATCGAGGGCGCGATCGTCGACGCGATTGAGGTCGAAGTGCCGCCACCGAAAGAGGGTTTGTTCGTCTCGGTCGGCGACCTGGTCGACAACCTCCAGCCGATCCAGTGGCTGATCGAGGACTACATCGAAACCGACTCGCTGTCCCTGATCTACGGCGCACCTGGCGGCGGCAAGTCGTTCGTGACCGTGGGCATGGCCTGCTGCATCGCGACCGGCACGCCCTGGCATGGCCACTCGGTCAAGCAGGGCGCCGTGTTCTATATCGCGGGCGAGGGCCACAACGGTCTAGCCAGGCGCTTTGCTGCCTGGTCCAAGCACGCAGGCGTCAGCCTCAAGGGTGCGCCGCTATTCAAGTCTCGCAGGGCGGTGTCCATCTTCAACGAGGCATCAGCCAAAGAGCTGCACGACGAGATCATCGTGATGATCGAGCAGACCGGCGTCACCCCGTCGCTGGTGGTGGTCGACACCGTGGCCCGTAACTTTGGCGACGGCGACGAGAACAGCACCTCGGACATGGGTAAGTTCGTCGAGCACCTGGACACCTGGGTGCGTCATCCGTTCGGCTGCAACGTCAACCTGGTGCACCACTCTGGCCACAACATGGACCGCGCTCGCGGCAGCTCGGCACTCAAGGCCGCGCTCGATGCCGAGTACCAGGTGGCCAACGAGGCCGGCGTCGTGGCGCTCACAGCCACCAAGATGAAAGACGCCGAGATGCCACCGGACATGACATTCAAGTTCAAAGTGGTCGAGCTGGGCGAGGTCGGCGGTGTTGAGGTCGACAGCGTGGTGCTCGAGCCGCACGACGATGCGTTCGCCTACAAGGTGGGCACCGACTCCGAGGGCCAGGACATCACCGCCAAGCAGGTGATCGAGGCCGTCGACCGTGGGTGGCTGCCGTTCAGTGAGCTCAAGGACGTGCTCGGCTGCACCCAGGCATCGGCCCAGCGGGCGGTCAAGCGCTGCGCTGAGAAGGGGCTGCTGGTCAAGGATGGCCAGGGCTACAAACTGAGCGAGAAGGCAAGCCAGGCACTGTCCCTGACCGGGCGCAACCTGGTGCGCAAGGAAAAAGCAACACCGATATGGAAGCGAGGCAACGATGATTAACCGAGACGACGTGATCCGCATGGCAAAAGAGTCCCTGATGCCTTACTACTGGCGAACTGGCGAGATCACATACATCGACAAGCTGGAACACTTCGCCGCCCTGGTCGCCGAGGACTGCGCCAAGGTGGCGGACCAGGCCGAGCCGTACCAGGCAGCCGACATGATCAGAGCGAGGTGGAAGGCATGAACGACACCATCACCTGGATCTTTTGCGTGGCCCTGGCGTTCGTTTTGGGCGCCCTCAACGCAGGCGTTTTCTCATGAAAGAGCTGCCTATTTTTTAAGCAAATGGCGTATCACCCCCCCTGATATGGTGCGTTTTCCTCACGTATCAGGTCAGGTGATATGCCTGATATGACACCCAGCAAACCCGCATGAATACTCACTTTTTTCATATCACCCACCTGATACGACCTGATACGGGACCCATATCACCATATCACCCCCTTTAAGGGGTGATATGGATGGTGATAGCCAAGGAATTTGAGTTGTGAATTGTGGATAACTTTTATCGAAAGCAACACCCGATGATCATGCTGTCCATCCCATACCCGCCATCAGGCAACCACATGTGGAAGCACGCCAAGGGCAAGCACTACCTCACCGATGCGGCCAGGCGGTACTACGAACAGGTGGCCTGGGTCATCCGATCGTCAGGCTTGGCCATGGGGCTGGAGTGCCGCATCGAGCTCGAGGTCGACATCTACCCGCCCGACAAGCGCAAGCGCGATCTGTCCAACGTCATCAAGGTCGTCGAGGATGCCTGCACCAAGGCCGGGCTCTGGCAAGATGACAGCCAGATCGACCGCCTGGTCCTCCAGCGCATGCCATCCATCAAAGACGGCGCCATCGCGCTTCGCATCGCACCGGCTGGTGCAGAATAGGCAACACCATGAGCAAAGACCAACTCACCCCAAAACAGGAGCGCTTCTGCGAGGAATACCTCATCGACCTCAACGCCACCCAAGCGGCGGTACGGGCGGGATATGCCGCGGGCAAGACGGCCGAGGTCCAGGGTGCACGCCTGCTAGGAAATGCTAAGGTCAAGGCCGCGATCGACGAGCTCAAGAAGGCCAGGTCGCAGACCACCGGCATCACGGCCGAGCGGGTGCTGACCGGCATCATGGGTGTGATCGAGCGCTGCGAGCAGGCTGTGGCCGTGACTGACGAGGATGGCAACCCGACCGGCGAGTGGAAGTTTGAGTCGGGATCTGCACTGCGCGGGTACGAGCTGCTGGGCAAACACCTCAAGCTGTTCACCGAGCGCATCGAGGTGAGCGACAGCAGCGAGCTGGCCACCCGCATCAAGGAGGCCCGCGAGCGTGGCACGAAATAAGGTCCAGGACGAGCTCGTCGAGTTCATCGCGGGGTTTACCCACGACCCGCTGGGATTTGTCCTGGCAGCCTTCGAGTGGGGTAAGGGCGAGCTCTCGGAATTCCAAGGCCCCGATCAGTGGCAGCGCGAGATCCTGGCCGAGATCGGCGAGCGCCTGCGCGCCGGTGAGCTGTCCGTGCAAGAGGCCATCCAGGTGGCCGTGGCATCTGGCCACGGTATCGGCAAGTCGGCGCTGGTGTCCTGGATCATCATCTGGGCCATCAGCACGCACGAGGACACCAAGGGCGTGGTGACCGCCAACACCGAGAACCAGCTCAAGACCAAGACCTGGGCCGAGGTGGCCAAGTGGTTCCGCCTGTGCATCACCCGGTCCTGGTTCGAGCTCACGGCCACCGCGCTGTTCAGCAAGGACGCCGACCACGAAAAGACCTGGCGCATCGACATGGTGCCCTGGTCAGAGCGCAACACCGAGGCCTTCGCCGGCCTGCACAACAAGGGCAAGCGCATCCTGCTGGTGTTCGACGAGGCCTCGGCCATCCACGACCTGATCTGGGAGGTGTCCGAGGGCGCGCTCACCGACAGCGACACCGAGATCATTTGGTGCTGCTTTGGTAACCCGACGCAAAACATCGGGCGCTTCCGAGAGTGCTTTGGCAAGTTCAAGCACCGCTGGATCACCCGGCAGATCGACAGCCGCACCGTGGCCATGACCAACAAGGTCCAGCTCCAGAAGTGGGTCGACGACTACGGCGAGGACTCGGACTTCGTGCGCGTGCGCGTGCGAGGCGTGTTCCCCTCGAGCTCGAGCAACGCCCTGATCGGGCCCGAGGACATCGAGGCCGCGCAGGCCCGCCACTACAACGAGCACCAGTACAACTTCGCAGCCCGCATTTTGGGCGTGGACGTGGCCCGCCAGGGCGACGACAGCTCGATGATCTTCCCGCGCCAGGGCAAGGTGGCCTTCAAGCCCAGGCAGTTGCGCATCCCCGACACCATGCTGGTGGCCAACGCGGTGGGCCAGGCCATGGCCAAGTTCAAGCCAGATGCCACCTTTGTCGACGCCACTGGTGGCTACGGCGTGGGCGTGATCGACGCCCTGCGCCAGACCAACCACAACCCGATCGAGGTGTACTTCTCGGGCAAGGCCACCGACCCGCGCTATTTCAACAAGCGCAGCGAGATGTGGTTCGAGATGGCCAAGTGGATCAAGGACGGCGGCGCGCTGCCCAACGATTCAGAGCTGGCCGAGGAGCTGGCCGCAGCCACCTACACCTTCCAGGGCGACAAGTTCCGCCTGTGCGACAAGGACGACATCAAGGACGTGATCGGCCGCTCACCCGACAAGGCCGACGCGCTGGCGCTGACCTTCGCCTTCCCGGTGGCGCCAAGCATGAAGCACATCCACCCATCCTTCGAGCAGCGCGGGGTGGCCACCGAGTACGAACCACTGGACCACGCATGAAGATCGAGGAGTTCGACATCGACGACCCGTGGCTCCAGGAATTCCTCTGGCAGTACCTGGTGCCCAGCGACATTCGCCACGACTACACCAAGCTCGACGCCCTGGCCTTCATCCGCACCAGGGCTAAGGCAGGCGAGACGGTGTTCATAGGCTGCAAAGAATCCCGCGTTGTGTTCCGTTGCGTGGAGCACAACCCCAAGGTCATCGAGCCCCACATCATGGGCAACGGGCTGCGCGTGCGCAGCGTGACCAAGGGTGCAATTCCTGTAGCGTGGGCGCTGGGATACGAGAGAATCGTGGTGTGGACGCAGTACAAGGCATTGGCCGCGGCCATGACCAACATCGGTTTCAGCGAGGACGCCGTCATCCCGCGATACCATTTGCACAACGGCGAACTGCTGGACCTCCACGTCTTGAGCATCACGAAAGGTGACCACAATGAACATCTCCCGACAAAAACTCTACTCACTGCTTGAGCCCTTCGGCGACAGCGCAACAGAGCACAAGCCCGGCGGCCGCGTCTACGGCGGCGGTGGTGGCAAGGGCAGCAGCGCCCCACCTCCAGCGCCAGCACCCAAGCCCGAGTCGGCCGAGGAGCAGACCGCTGTCAACGCCACGCGAGATCGCGAGCGCCGTCGCCAAGCCATGGCCATGGGCCGTGACTCCACCATGTTGACCGGTGGCCAGGGCGTGACCACTGCTGCACCAGTCGCCACCAAGAGCTTGCTGGGCCAGTAAGACATGCAAACCGAGTCCAAACGCAAGAGCCTCGACCGACGACTCGGCGAGCTCACTACTGAGCGGTCGTCGTTCATCCGCCACTGGCAGGATCTGTCCGACTACATCTTGCCGCGCCAGGCTCGGTTCACGGTCACCGACCGCAACCGCGGCGATCGCAAGAACACCAAGATCATCGACAACACGGCCACCCTGGCCGTGCGCACGCTCTCGAGCGGCATGATGTCTGGCATCACCTCACCCGCCCGGCCATGGTTCTCACTGCGCACCCCTGACCCAGCGCTCAACGAGTACACGCCGGTCAAGATGTGGCTTGACCTGGTGAAGTCGCGCATGCAGGAAGTCTTCCTGCGCTCGAACCTCTACACCACGCTACCCATCACCTACGGTGACCTGGGCGTGTTCGGCACCAACGCCTTCGCTGTCCTGGAAGACGACGAGGACGTGATCCGCTGCTACCCCTTCCCGATCGGCAGCTACGCCCTGGGCACCTCATACCGCGGCAACACCGACAGCATTTATCGCGAATACCAGATGACCGTGCGCCAACTGGTCGGCCAGTTTGGCCTGGCCAACTGCTCGCAGGCGGTGCGCAATGCCTGGGATCGCGGCAACGGCGAGACGTGGATCGACGTGGTGCACGCGGTCGAACCCAACCCAGAGTACAACGAGCGTAAAGCCGAATCTCGATACAAGCGTTTCCGCTCGGTTTACTACGAGCGCGGGGCCGAGGGCGACAACATGTTGCGCGAGGCTGGCTTCGATGACTTCCCCGTGATGGCCTCTCGCTGGTCGCTGACCGGCGAGGATATCTATGGCCACAGCCCTGGCATGGACGCGCTGGGTGACATCAAGGCATTGCAGCTCGAGCAAAAGCGCAAGGCCCAGGCGATCGACAAGATGGTCAACCCGCCCATGGTGGCACCGAGCTCGCTGCGCAACCAGCGCGCCAGCCTGCTGCCGGGCGATGTGACCTATGTCGACGTGCAGTCTGGCCAGGCCGGCTTCTCGCCAGCCTACGAGATCAACCCTCGGATCAACGAGCTCATGCTCGACATCCAGGAGAACCAGGGCCGCATCCGCCGGGCTTTCTTCGAGGACCTGTTCCTGATGATCGCCAACGATCAGCGCTCCAACATCACGGCGCGTGAGATCCAGGAGCGCCACGAGGAGAAGCTGCTCATGCTCGGACCAGTGCTCGAGCGCCTGAACGACGAGCTGCTCGACCCGCTGATCGACCGCACGTTCAACATCATGATGCGCATGAACCTGCTGCCGCCCGCGCCCAAGGAGCTGCAAGGCATGGACCTGTCGGTCGAGTACACCTCGGTCATGGCCCAGGCAATGAAACTCACCGGCATTACCGGCATCGAGCGCTTCGTGGCCTTCGCTGGCCAGGTCGCGCAGGCCAAGCCCGAGGTGCTGGACAAGATCGACTTCGACCAGACCCTGGACGAGTACGCCGCGATGGTGGGCACGCCGCCATCCATGGTGCGCGACGACGATGCGGTGGCCGCGATGCGCAAGCAGCGCGCAGAACAAGAGCAGGCCATGCAGCAGGCCGCGATCGCCCAGCAGGGCGCGCAGACTGCCAAGGCATTGTCTGAGACGCAGGTCACCGACGAGAACGCGGTGGGCGCCATGATCAACCAACTGCGTGGTGTTGCAGTATGAACGATCCTAAAGTCAAGTCCTACAATGCGGCGGACGAGGAGGGCGTGAAGTCCCGCAAGCGCAAAGACGAGTCGGCGCGCGATCGCGAGCTTCACGACCTGCGAACCTTGATGCAGAGCATTGAGGGCCGCCGATTTATCTGGCGCTTGCTCGACCGGGCTGGTGTGTTTCGCACATCATTTACGGGAAACAGCACCACTTTTTTCAATGAGGGCCAGCGAAACATGGGCCTCATTGTTTTGGCGGATGTGCACGAGGCTTGCGCCGAGCAGTACATCCAAATGATGACAGAAGCAAAGAAGGACACAGAATCCAATGGCTGATGCGAACAACTCAAGCGCTGCACAGAACACCGACGCAGCTCCGAGTGGCGATCAGGCAGCGGCTGGCACTTCACTGATGACCGCGGCGCCTACGGGTGACGCAGCCAAAGGCGGAGCACCAGCCAACGCGGCAGATCCCAACAACTCCAATGGCGATGCCGGCGCGAACGGTGACCAGAACCAGACCGATAACAAGGATGGCAAGGCACCCGGAGCCCCGGAAAAGTACGACCTCAAGGTCCCCGATGGAATGACCCTCGACGAGGCTGCACTTGCAGAGTTCGACCCGGTTGCGCGAGAGCTCAACCTGTCGAACGAGCAGGCCCAGAAGCTCGCCGACATCTATTCCAAACGCATGACCGAGCTCGCACAAAAGCAGCAGGAGAGTTGGAAGGATACGACCGCGAAGTGGGTCGACGATGTGAAGGCTGACAAAGAGATCGGCGGGCAGAACCTGGACACGTCCGTGCGACATGCCCAGGCCGCGCTCGCCAAGTTTGGCACGCCCGAGCTCAAGGCCCAAATGGACGCCACCGGGATGGGCAACCACCCCGAGCTGGTACGCGTGTTTGCACGCATTGGTAAAGCGATGGCCGAGGACACCTTCGTACAATCGTCTCGCGACGGTGTGCAAGGCGACCCGGCCAGAAAAATGTTCCCCACCATGAACTAAAGGAAAATCATGAGCACTTTGGCAGCAACCCACCCAACACTCTTGGACATCACCAAGCGTTTGGACCCCAACGGCAAGATCGACACGATCGCCGAAATCCTCTCTCAAACCAACGAAGTCCTCGACGACATGGTCTGGCTGGAAGGCAACTTGCCTACTGGCCACCGCACCACTGTTCGCAGCGGTCTGCCCACACCGACATGGCGCAAGCTGTACGGTGGCGTTCAACCTACCAAGTCGCGCACCGTCCAAGTGACTGACGCCTGCGGTATGTTGGAAGCATACGCAGAAGTCGACAAGGCCTTGGCCGACTTGAACGGCAACACCGGTGCTTTCCGCTTGTCGGAAGACCGCGCCCACATCGAAGGCATGAACCAAGAGTTCGCCTCCACTTTGTTCTACGGCAACGAGTCGACCGAGCCAGAAGCCTTCACCGGTTTCGGCGCTCGCTTCAACGACCAGGCTGCTGAGAACGGCGGCAACATCTTGACCAGCGCTGCTGATCCTGACAGCACCGACAACACCTCCATCTACCTGGTGGTGTGGGGTCCCAACACTGTTCACGGCATCTACCCCAAGGGCAGCAAGGCCGGCTTGAACATGGAAGACAAGGGCCAGGTCACCATCGAGAACGTCGATGGCAACGGCGGCCGCATGGAAGCCTACCGCACCCACTACCGTTGGGACTGCGGCTTGTCCGTGCGCGACTGGCGCTATGTGGTGCGTATCAACATCGACCAAGAAGACCTGGTCAAGAACGCCGCATCGGGTCCTGACCTGGTCGACTTGTTGACGCAAGCCACTGAGCTGATCCCTTCCTTGTCGATGGGTCGCCCAGCCTTCTACGCGAACCGCACTGTGCGCTCGTTCCTGCGTCGCCAGATCGCCAACAAGGTTGCAGCTTCTACTTTGACCATGGAACAAGTTGGCGGCAAGCACGTCACCATGTTCGACGGCATCCCATTCCGTCGCTGCGACGCCATCACCAACACCGAGTCCGGCATCTAATCCGGCTTGAACTGAACTGAAAGGAAATCAATCATGATTCTCGACGAACGCAACGAATTCGCTGACGCAGTATCGGTTGCCGGCTCTGCTGGCACCGCCTTGATCGGCGACGTGATCGACTTGGGCGGCACTAGCCAAGACATTGGCAACGGCCAACCCCTGTACCTGGTCATCCAGACTGACACTGAGATCATCACCGGCGGCAGCGCTGGCACGATCCAATTCACTCTGGCATCTGACGCCTCTGCCTCGATCGCTACTGACGGCAGCGCCACAGCTCACTTCGTGTCTGCCTCTTTGGTGACCGATGACGCAGCAGCCAACTCTGCCGCGTTGAACGCTGGCGGCGTGATCGCTGCCGTGGCTTTGCCCAATGGCACTTACGAGCGCTACCTGGGCGTCTTGGCCACCATCGGCACCACCACCGTGACTGCCGGCAAGATCAACGCCTTCTTGACCACTAACGTGGCCAAGTGGGTGGCGACACCTGACGGCATCTGATCTTGGGGCACCACATGAAAGTACAAGCAATCACTGATGGCTTTTATGGTGGTGCTCGCCAACGCGCAGGCGAGGTGTTCGATGTAAAGGACGGCGTGACATCCAAGTGGTTCACGCCAGTCCAGGTCAAAGAAGCCGAGCCCGCCAAGGCGGCATCCGCTAAGGCTGCAAAGTCCAAGGCAAAGAAAGACGAGCCCGTCGCCCTGTCCGAGCTGCAAAAAGACCAGCCCGTCCAGGACCGCGAGGTCATCTAAAAAACAGCAGGGGCTTCGGCCCCTGCCCCACACTGGAGCGCACCATGGCAATGGTCAACCTGAAAAGCAAGCCCGAGCGCGAGGAAATGCCTGGCGAAGTCGAGGCCGATGAACCCCAATACCCCTATGGCTTGTGCCTGCACCTGGGCAAAGACGAGCTCGAGAAGCTCGGCGTCAAGGAGCTGCCTGACGTGGGCACGCCCGTGATGATCAGCGCCAAGGCCTTCGTCAAGTCGACCAGCGCTTACAACACCCAAGGCGACGGCAAGACCATGAGCGCCGAGCTCCAGATCACAGACATGGAGCTCATGCCAGGCGAGAAGAAAGACCCAGCCTCTGTGATGTACCCAGGGGCCTAATGTATGAGCGTTCGCCAGCGATCAGGGTCTGCTTTCCTGTATGACGAGTCTTCCGCCGACATCGTCGGCGTGCGCGATCCTGATGGCAGCGAATTCTTCTGGGCGCGCACCCCGCGCCTGGGCGCGTTCTTTGATACCACCACGCAGACCGATGGCTCTGGTGCGGTGGCCATGACATTCAACACCCAAGCGATCAGTCGTGGCGTGACTGTTGTCGACGGGTCCAAGATCTACGTCGATCGAGCTGGACTGTACGAGTTTCAGCTCTCTCCTCACATCCACAACACCGACAGCCAATCGCACACCTTCAGTTTGTGGGGTCGACTCAATGGCCAAGACATTGCCAGCAGCCGGTTTATTTACTCGGTGCCGTCAAGCCATGGCGGCTCACCAGGTGCACTGATCCCGTCGCAGAACTTTTGGCTAAACCTCAACGCAGGCGACTATGTTCAAGTTGTGTGGGAGTCAAATAGTACGGATGTCACAATCGCCTATCACGCAGCCGAGTCTGGTAAGCCCGTCTCGCCATCGCTGCTTCTGACCGTCAAAGAGATCGCGGTCCTGAGCTAAAGGAAACAACACAATGGCAACCGTCGTCAGCATCTGCAACATGGCCCTGGCCCGCATCGGCATCTCGACATTCATATCGAGCATGACCGAGGCCAGCAACGAGGCACGCGTGTGCTCGCTGTTCTACGAGGAGGCCCGCGACTTTGTGCTGCGCGATCGCCCCTGGAACTTTGCCAAGAAGCGCGTGGTGTTGGCCGATGCTGGTGCGCCACCTGCTGAGTGGGGCTTCAAGTACACCTACCCCAGCGACTGCCTCAAGACCCGCTACATCGTGCCCGCTGGCCTGCGCAACCCGCGCAACGACCAGCGCGTGCAATTCGAGGTGGCCAACGAGAACGGCCAGCGGGTGATCTACACCAACCAGGAAGCGGCCGAGCTGGTCTACACCTACCGCGTGACCGATCCAACGCTATTCGATCCCATGTTCTCCAGTGTGCTGGCCTACCGTGTGGCCAGCGAGGTGGCCATGCCTCTGTCTGCCAAGCCAGACCTGGCCAAGGCAGCGCGTGACGCCTACCGGGCTGAGATCGAGATCGCGTCTGGCCACAGCATGGACGAGCAGCAAGAAGGACCTGCACCAGAATCAGAGTTTGTCACCGTGCGCGATGGCTATTCTGGCCAGGTCACCGTATTCACGCAGGACAATTAAGCCATGACCAACAGCGCGATCCAGCCATCGTTCACCGGCGGCGAGCTCTCGCCCTCTCTGTATGGTCGCGTCGACCTGGCGCGCTATGCCAACAGCCTGCGCACCTGCCGCAACATGATCTCTCAGATCTACGGCGGCGCCGATAACCGACCCGGCACGAAGTACGTCGCCGGCGTGAAGACGCACAGCGCTCGCGTGCGCCTGATCCCTTTTGCCTTTTCGACCACTCAGACCTATGTGCTCGAGTTTGGCAACCTCTACATGCGCGTCTACAAGGACGGCGGCCAGGTGGTCTATTCCTCTGGTGGCAGCGCTGGCTCGCCAGTCGAGATCGCCACGCCGTGGACCACGGCCGAGCTGGACGATCTGAACTACACGCAGTCGGCCGACGTGCTGACCGTGTGCCACCCCAGCCATCCACCGCGGGAGATCTCGCGCACTGCGCACGATGCCTGGACGCTTGACTACTTTGCCAACCTGAATGGCCCGTTTCAAGAAGTCAACACCGTTGACACGAAAACGCTCTACGCCAGCGCAGCGACGGGCACGGTGACCATCACCACCAACTTTGACGTGTTCGACAGCAGCTACGTCAACAGCTACCTCTACATCGAAACCTCGCCCAACATCTCGGTCGAAGCCTGGGAAACCAGCAAGGCGGTAAGCCAAAACGATCTGATCAAGGCCAACGGCCGGGTCTATAAGGCCGTCTCGCCCAACGTCAGCGGCGCCACGAGTGTGCGGATCACCGGCACGCTGCGCCCATCGCATACCGAAGGCCGGGCATGGGACGGCGCCAACAACGACGAAGGCGCGGTCTATCGTGCACCAGGCTCCAGCTCCAACAGCGATGCCCGCGTGGGTGTCGAGTGGGAATACCAGCACTCAGGCTTTGGCATCGTCGAGATCACCGCTGTCGGTGGTGCGCGCAGTGCCACGGCCACAGTGCTCCAGCGACTGCCGGCCGAAGCGGTCGGCTCTGGCAATGCCACCTTCAAATGGGCCTTTGAGGCATGGGGCAACACCCAGGGCTACCCGTCGGCGGTCACCTACTACCAGCAGCGCATCGTGTTTGCCAACACGCCGGCCCAGCCGCAGACGGTCTGGATGTCCAGGACCGGCGCCTTCCCCGACTTTGGTACATCGAACCCGACAGTGGACGATGACGCCATCACCTTCACGATCGCCTCGCGCCAGGTCAATGCCGTGCGCCACATGCTGGCGCTGGACAAGTTGGTGCTGCTAACCTCTGGCTCGGAGTGGGTGATCGGCGGTGGAGACAATGACGTGGTCAGCCCCAGCGCGATCGCGGCCAAGATCCAGGGCTACCGCGGCAGCTCGAAGCGGCCACCGATTGCCATCGGCAACACCGCGCTTTACCTCCAGGACAAGGGCTCCACGGTGCGCGACCTGGGCTATGAGTTCTCGTCCGACAGCTACACCGGCAACGATCTGACGGTGCTGTCTGCGCACTTGGTCGAGGGCCACCAGCTCACCGACTGGACCTACCAGCAAACGCCCAACAGCGTGGTGTGGGCGGTGCGCGATGACGGGGTTTTGCTGGGCATGACCTATATGCGCGAGCAGCAGGTGATCGGCTGGCACCGTCACGACACTGATGGCGAAGTCGAGAGCGTGTGTTGCATCTCTGAAGGCAATGAGGACGCGGTCTATCTCGCCATCAAACGCACCATCAACGGGTCGACCAAGCGCTACGTCGAGCGCATGAGCACGCGATTCTTCACCGACATCAAGGACGCCTACTTTGTGGACTGCGGCCTGAGTTATGACGGCCGCAACACCGGCGCCACCACCATGACGCTGACCTCGAGCGGTGCATGGACCTACGGCAGCTCGGCCACCTTCACCCTGACGGCCAGCGCCAGCTACTTCGTGACCGGCGACATCGGCAGCGAGATCCACATCACTGACGAGGACGGCCTGATTTTGCGTCTGGCCATCACGGCACGCGCCAGCGCCACGGTGGTGACGGTGACAATCAACCGCGACGTGCACAGCGGCCTGCGCAACAGTGCCACGACATCCTGGGCGCATGCCCGCAAGACCTTCTCCGGCCTGGATCACATCGAGGGCAAGACCGTGTCGATCCTGGCCGATGGCCACGTCGCGCCACAGCAGGCGGTCAGCAGTGGCGACATCACGCTTGGTGTGGCGGCTGCGGTGGTGCACGCCGGCCTACCCTACGAGTCGGACTTCGAGACGCTGGATCTGAACCTGAACACGGCCGAGACGGTGCGCGACAAGCAAAAGAACATCCCGGCGGTGAGCATGATCGTGCGCAAGTCCCGCGGCATCTTCGCTGGCAAAGACGAGGACAACCTGGTCGAGTACAAGCAGCGCTCCAATGAGAACTACGACGACCCAGTGAACACGCTGACCGGCATTGCCGAGATCCGCATCCCGTCCAACTGGAACAAGAACGGCCGGGTGTTCGTGCGTCAGTCCGATCCCTTGCCGCTGTCGATCTTGGCGGTCATCCCAGAGGTGGCCGCTGGTGGAGCATAAAATCGGTCAATGATCCGACCTGCCACGCATGACGATGTCCCAACCCTGGTGCGCCTTGGCCGCCTGTTGCACGACACCTCGAGCTATGCGGGTCTTGGATACGATGATGAAAAGGTAAGTCGGCAGTGCAAGCTGCTGATAGATGGCGCGGGTGCGGTGTTTGTGTCGCAGCTCGAGGACGAGGTGGTGGGGTTTATCGGTGGCGGGGTGACAGAGCACTGGTTCTCTGGCGAGAAAGTCGCGTTCGACTATTCTTTCTTTGTGCATCCCCAGCACCGGCACGGCGTGACTGCCGTGCGCCTGATCTGCGCCTTCGAGACGTGGGCCAAAAGCCAGGGAGCTGTTCAGATTCGCATGGGTATCACCACCGCGGTCAACGTCCAGGGCACGACGCGCCTGTTCAAAGCGCTCGGCTTCGATGATGCCGGGGTGCTCTTTAGTAAGGGGTTAAGTCATGGGAATTGAGATCGCACTGGCCGTGGCCAGTTCAGCCGTTCAGGCTATGGGCGCTATGGAGGCAGCGGCCGCCAAGCAGCGCGAGGCCGATTACAACCGCCAAGTGTCCGAGATGAAAGCTCGCGACGCGATCAACCGCGGCAACATCGAGGCCGAGGCTGCACGCACCAAGGGCGACAAGGTTGCCGGCGCACAACGTGCGGCCATGGGTGCCAGCGGCGCCGTGGTGGGCAGTGGATCGTTTGGCGACATCTTGCTCGACACAGCCACGATCAGCGAGAAGGATGCGCAGACCATCCGCACCAACGCGCTGCGCGAGTCTTGGGGCTACGAGAACCAGGCAGAGAGCTTCAAGCTCCAGGGCGAGACGGCGGCCACCGAAGGCCAGTATGCGGCCATGGGCAGTTTGCTCACTGGCACCAGCAAGGTCGGCTCGAAAATGGGCTGGTTCGATAAGCCCGCAGCAAAACCTTGAGATAAACCATGCCACGCATCCCAGTCTATGACACGCCCCAGGTGCAGCTCCAGGGCTTGCCCAACGTCACCCGCAACATCGGCCCGGTGGGTCAGGGCATGCAGGCCTTGGCCAGAGGCCTGGGCGACATGGCCGACGCCATGACCAAGGCGCGCGAGGAGGCTGACCAGATCCGCGCCGAGGAAGCCTTCAACAAGCTGCGCGAGTCGCAAAACATCCTGACCTACGGCGACGGAAAAGATGAAGTCGGGGCGACCAACGTCAAGGCCGGCAACGTCTTCAACCGCAAGCAGCCTTTCGGCCAGGAATATATGACCCGGTTCGACACGGCCGCCCAGGAGATCGAGGGCGGCCTGGCCAACGACAACCAAAAGCGCATGTTTCAGCGCGCTGCCGGCCGGGCCAAGCTCGAGTTCGGTGGCCAGCTCGCCCGCCACGAAGCGCAAGAGGGAAACGTCTACCGCGAGAGCGTCTACAAGGGCGTGGTCGAGTCCGAGACAGAGCACGTCGCCAAGAATTTCATGGACCCTGACTCGGTCGCGCAGTCGATCGAGCGCGTCAAAGCCAACACCCGCAGCTACGCAATGCGCCAGGGCATGGCCGCCGACCAGCAGGACATGGCCGTCAAGGACGCAGTCAGCAACATGCACATGCTGGTGATCCAGCGCAAGCTCGACGGCGACCCCACCAAGGGCGTTTCAGCCGACCCGGCTGCGGCCAAGAAGTATTACGAGGACCAGGTCAAAGCCGGCGTCATTGTTGAGAGCTCCAAAGCAGCCAAGACCATGCGCGACAAGATCCAGGCCGATGAGCGCCAGATGCGTGCAGCCACTGCGGTGGATGATGTCTGGAAAAACTCTGGACCAAGCGACGATAACGCTGCCGTAAACCTTGATGCAATGTCCGCAAAGCTGCGCAGTGAATTCAAAAACGATCCCGACGGCCTCAAGGTGGCCATGGCTGATCTGAAAGAGCGCGCCAGCGCGCACGACTACTCGGCGCGCCAACGCGATTCGCAGATCACCGGCGGCATTTTCCAGCGCGTGATCGCAGGAGAACCTTTGTCGACAATTCGCAAGTCGCCAGAGTTCAAGCGGCTCGACGGCGTGAAGCAGATCCAGATGATCGAGAAGATCGAGGCCTACCAAAAGCGCGGTCAGGATGGGGAGGGCGCACAGCTCGACAAGTTCGCATCCTATTGGGCTGTGGCCAGCAACCCGCAAAAGCTCGCCGGCATGCCGGACGCTGAGATCTTTGCCATGGCCCCCAAGGTCGGCTCGGCGCTGGTTAAGCAGTTGCTGTCGAACAAGCAGCAGCTCATCAAGGGCGAGGACAAGGTGCGCTCGGCCACGATCGACAATGACCAGTTCAAGTTCTGGGCGAGCGAGGGCGGGCTTGATGTCAGCCCCAAGAAAGACAGCGACGCCGAGAAGACGCTGGGCTCGCTCAAGTACCGCGTCGAGACGCTGATCGACGACCAGCAGCGTACGCTGGGCCGAGATCTGACCCGCAAGGAAAAAGACGACATCATGAAGCGCCTAGTCGTCGAGGTGCCAGTGGCCTACAAGCAATCGGTATTCGGCGTGACGCGATCGGGCGTGGAGAACAAGCGACTGTTCGAGGTGCAGAATCCAGAAGCCATCACAATACGGGGTGCGGACCGCGAGGCGGTCGTCAAGGCGCTGCAAACTGTCGGCATCAAGAACCCAACCGAAGCGCAGATCCGTGAAGGGTATGTGCGTCTGAAAGCTAAGTGACATGGGACTCAAAGACCTCGAGCTATTCGCGCAACAAGAATCCGAGCTGGCTGGCCAAAGCCAGGCCGTCAACCAGTCGCTGACTGTTGGCCTGGACAAGAACCCGGACGAATACGCGAAGCTGCTCAAGCTCTCAGCCAAGACCGGCATCGCGCCAGATCTGGCCAAGGACTTTCGGCCCGAGCTGGAAAAACGAGAGAAGCTGCAAGCGCTGTCGGTCGATGACCTGGTGCGCAGCAACCCCAAGACGGCCAGGTTTTTGGCCAACCCCGACAACGCCGCGGTGGCCCAGGACGATGTGCAAAGCCTGTCCACCCTCGAGCAGGTCCTGCTCAAGCCAGTCGACTACACACGAGCTGCGGCCGAGGGCGTAATCGGCAAGGGCGCAGGCTCGACCCTGTCTGGTGCTGGTGAGCTCTACGGCGTGGCCAGCCGCTCGCTGGAATCGCTGCTGGATAAGGTCCTGCCAAACTCGGTCATGAGCGCTTTGCGCACGCCTGTGCCGTGGTTCTTGGACCCCGAGCAGGTGCTCAAGCGCCCAGGCCAAACCTTGAAGCAAGCCGGCGAATACGTTGCGCCACCCAAAGAGCGTCAAGGCCTGGACACTGATGTGGCCAGCGGCATCGGCCAGATCGGCTTTCAGATTGCCAGCTACCTGACCACCGGCGGCATGTTGACCGGCGCGTCGATGTACTCGCAGGGCGCAGACGTCATGGCCACCAAGACAGCCAAGGATGTTGCCGATCCAGCCTTGCGCGACACCGCGATCGTGGCCGGCGGGGCGATCACTGCCATCACCGAAAAGTACGGCCTGGACAAGATCCTCAACCGCGTGCCGCCTGAGATTAAGAACCGCGCTCTGCGATTCATTGCCGACAAGGTGGCGGCCGGTGGCATCGAGGCTGGCCAAGAGATCGCCGAGGGCTTGCTGCACGATCTGACCCGCAAGGTGCTGACCGACGAGAACGCCCCGATCCTCGAGGGCGCGCTCAAAGAAGGCACGGCTGCCGGCCTGTCTGCGGCCATCGTGCGTGCAGCGCTGGGTGTGCGCGGCTACCGCCAGGCCAAGCAGCAAGAGGAAGTCATCGTGGCGCTGTCAGGTGACAGCAAGCTGCGCGAGCGGCTGCCCGAGAAATACCAGGAGTTTGTCGCGTCGGTGACCGAGAACGGCCCGGTCCAAAACGCCTACATCCCGGTCGAGCAGTTCCAGACGTTCTTCCAGTCGCAGGGCATCGACCCAGAGCAGGTCGCCGACGAGATCGGCGCGACCAACTACCGCGAAGCGCTGGCCGTGGGCTCCGATGTGGTGATCCCGATCGAGAAGTTTGCGGCCAACGTGGCGCCGACCGACTACCTGCAAGGCCTGATCCCTGACCTGAAATTTGACCAGGGTGCCCAGACACCTCGCGAGCGCCAGGCATGGATGGCCGAGATGGATGCCCGCGAGTCCGAGCTCGAGGCCAGCATGCAGGCACTGGTGGACGAGCAGACCCGCCAGGGCGGCATCAACCAGGCGATCCAGGAGATCGTCACCGACATCGAGGGCCAACTGCGCGGTGCAGGCTATGACGCCCAGACCGCTCAATCCTCGGCCACGGTCATGCGCGGCATGGCCATCTTGGCCGAGCGCGACCTGCGCGGCCGTGCAGCGGCCGAGGGCCGCGAGGTGACCGACGCTGAGATCGTCGACGCTGCGCGCAAGCTCTGGTCCAACTACGGCCTGACCGTCGGCCGCCCCATGCCGGGGGTGCTGACCACCAGCCCGACGTCCGACATCACGATCGACCCGTTGCTGGATGCGCTACGCGCTGGGTCTTTCCCAACAGACCAGCAGATCTTTGGCCGCTCGCTGGCCGAGTTCGTGCGCGACTCCGGTGGCTTGGTGCCGTCGGGCGAGATCCTGACCGCTGACGAGAACATGGAGCGCCGGCCGTTCCAGAAGAAGCTCACGCAAAAGGACGGCATGTCGCTGGATAAGGCGCTCGAGGCTGCGGTGCAAGCGGGCTACTTCCCTGGCATGACCGCCGGCGAGCTGACCGAGGCCGACTTCCTGAACGCCCTGGACGAAGACCTGCGCGGTAATGGCGTGTTCTCGATCAACGTGACCGACAACAACGCGCTGGCCATGCGCGAGGCCATGAACAGCCTGTCGGAATACCTGGACAGCCTGGGCGTCGACCTGCGCACACTGGACAACCGCCAGGTGCGAGCTCTGATCGAGCAGGCGCGCAATACGCCCGAGCTCCAGGGCGTGGTCGACCAGCTCTACCAGGTAGCGCAGACCTACTTGCAGCAGCTCCAAGCGCAGGCGCAAGCCGAGTACGACGCCGTGGTGGCGCAGTACCAGGGCACCGAGCAGTGGATGCGCGCACCCAACGGCAACCAGACCAACCTCACCGAGCGCCAGTGGGTGCAGGTGCGCACGCCATCCTTCAAGGCCTGGTTTGGCGATTGGGAGAAGTTTGCAGGCATGCAGGGTGGTGTCTGGAGCGACGCCGACAATCAAGTGTCCAAGGTCGTCGACGACAACGGCGAGCCCTTGGTCGTCTATCACGGCACCGACACGGGTGGGTTTACCCGGTTCTTCGACACCGGCGGCGAGCGACGCGGCGATCTGGGCATCTTCACGACCAGCAACCGCGCCATGGCGTCGACCTACGTCAAGCGTGGACGCGCCCAGGGCATTGACTTCGGTGAAATCACCGAGGAGGATGTCGAGAGCCCACGACAAGCCGATGGCGTGTCGGGCATCTATGCGTCGTTCCTGAACATTCGCGACGTGTACGAGGTGGACTTCGATGGCGCGCTGTGGAACGGCGAGCGCCCTGGCCAGTACGTCGTGCTCGATGAAAACGGCGACGAGCTCATGACCGACGACGGCACGATGTATTTCGAGCTGTTTGACGACGCCAACACCTTTGCGCGTCAGAAGGGTGGAACGGTCGAACCAGCTCCCGCCCGCTACGAGTCTACGGACGATGCGGTGCGTCAGGCCAGAGAAGCCAACAACGACGGAGCGATCATCCGCAACGTGGTCGATGATGGCGGCGGTGCCGGCCCTTACGCTGGCGAGCCATCCGATGTGTTCGTCGCGTTCGACCCGGCCTCGATCAAGTCGGCCGACCAGAACGTCGGCACCTTTGGCACCGATACCGACAACATCCTATTTCAAGGCGCCGTGATCGGCGAGGGCGAGGTCAAGCGCGTGCTGCGCCGTGAGCCGGGCGAGTTCGACCAGGCAGAGCAGGCGGCCTTCGACGAGTTCCTGGCCACCCGCCCCGATGCCGATCGCATCATGGCCAACCTGGCCGAGCACAAAGGCACGCCTTGGGCCAAGCAGGCAGTGGAGGGCATCTTCACCCGCCAGGCCATGCGCATGCTGATCAACGGCCAAGAGCCCACGTTCCAGTCGAGCATGGACTCGACCCAGGTCAAGCGCGTGCGCAACGTGCTCTCGACCCGCGGCATCAACGGCCTGTGGGGCTTGCTGGAAGCTGACGGCGGTCTGATGGGCGGCGCGGCCAAGCCGGTCAACAACGTCAACAGCTCGTTCATCAACTGCGACCCGTCGGCCGACTGCGCCAAGTATTGCTACGCAACCAAGGGTAACTACCAATACGCCAACGTGATCGTGAAGTCTGAGCTGGTCACCCTGGCCGTGGAGCTCGACCCGGTGCGATCGGCCCAGCGTGTGGCTGCTGAGTACAAGGCCACGGCGGAATTCGCCACCAACAAGGCGCTGCGCCTGTTTGACAAGGGCGACGGCGACATGGCCTGGCTGCCCTTCATCGAGGAGCTGAACCGCCAGGGCATCCGCACCCAGATCTTCTCCAAGGTGCCCGAGTTCCTGCGCGCTGTTCCTGACATGAACCTGAGACTGTTGTCCATTGATGACAGCAACATGGACATGGCCGACGCAAACCCCGATTTGCCTGTTGCGTTTGTGTACACTGGCAAGTCGCAGATCGACATGCTGGCCAAGCTGGCGGCGCGCAACCAGATCCAGGTGGTGCTGCCGGTCAAGCTGGGCCAGAAGCTGCTCGACGGCACCGAGATCACCGACTTGAAAAAGGCGGTGCCCGAGGTCAAGCCCTACCTGTGCCCGATCGACTCGGGTTTCAAGAAGCTCGGCAAGACCAGTCAGCAGGGCACTTGGAATTGCACGAAATGCGATGTCAACGGCGGCGTTGGCTGCTTCCATGGCACGGCCACCAACGTGGTGATGAAAAGCCTGGAAGCAAAGCCTGCGACACAGCAAGAGCGCGCACAGCGCATTTTGGAATTGAGGAGTCAGATAAATGCAATCACTGCTGGAACTGCGGGAGATTTGGCCCAAGCTGGACGGCTACCACCAGGAGGGGTTGAGGGACTTCTTCGCGAGGTGGACACACTCTTGGGTGACCTTCTCCGGGACTATGACACCGTCCCAAAAACAGGAGCTACTGTCGAAACTGGATCAGGAATTGTCGACACGCCTGGTGTCGCTCAAGGACCTGTACCAGGACGGCGAGTCATCCCCATCCAACGGCTCTACCAGTCCGATGCCGGAGCTGCCGGCGGACCTGATGCCCAGCTAGACCAAGGCAGCGAGCTCGACGACAAGCGCGGCTTCATCCAGTTTGGCGCGAACCGCAAGTTCAACATCGTCCTGCTGGAGAAGGCCAACCTTTCGACCTTCCTGCACGAGGCTGGCCACTTCTACCTCGAGGTGCTGGGCGACCTGGCCACCGCCGAGGGTGCACCCGAGCAGATCAAGAACGACTACGCCAAGGTCCTGGCCTTCCTGGGCCTAGAGTCCCGCGACCAGCTCACGCTCGACGGCAAGACAAAAGGCAGCGCGGAATACAACCGCGCCGTGGAGGCCCACGAGAAATTTGCCCGCGCCAATGAGGCCTACCTCATGGAGGGCAACGCCCCAACGCCAGAGCTCCAGGACATCTTCCAGCGCTTCAAGTCCTGGATGACCCTGCTCTACAAGCAGATCGCCTCGCTCAACGTGAAGTTGAACAACGAGGTGCGCGAGGTGTTCGATCGCATCTATGCAACCGAGGTCGAGATCCAGGCCGCCAAGGACCAGGTCAACGTCGAGGCGCTGTTCCTCGATGCCGCGGCCGCTGGCATGTCGCCCCAAGAGTTCGAGCTCTACCGCGCCAGCGTGGCCCAGGCCACCGAGTCGGGCAAGGAAGCGCTGACCGCCAAGCTCATGCGCCAGCTCATGCGCGAGCGCAAGGAGTGGTGGAAAGAATCCCGCGACAAGATGCGCGAGGAAGTCACCCTCGAGGTCGACAGCCAGCCCGTGTACCAGGCTTTCAAGGCGCTGGTCGCCGGCAAGATGGACGACGACACCGAGATCAAGCTCAACAAGCAAAGCCTGGTCGACAAGTACGGCGCCGACTACGTCAAGCGCCTGCCGCGTGGCTTTGCCCGGATCTATTCGGCCACCGGCGGCATGGATGCCGACACCGCGGCCGAGTTCTTGGGCTACAACAGCGGCGACGCCCTGATCGAGGCGCTGGTGGGCATGCGCGATCGCAAGGAGCTGATCGAGGCCGAAACTGACCAGCGCATGCGCGACACCTACGGCGACCTGATGACCGACGGCACGATCTCTGACGAGGCCAAGATCGCCCTGCACAATGGCCAGCGCGAGAACGTGCTCATGGCCGAGCTGCGGGCCCTGCGTCGCAAGCAGCGCGAGGTCGCCCCGTTCGTGCAGGCCGAGCGCGACAAGGCCCGCCAGGACCGCCGCAACGCCCGTGCAGCCACCGAGGTGCCGCCTGCTGAATCGTTCCGCCGTGCAGCCCGCGGCATCGTTGGCCAGACCGCCGTGCGCGACCTGGATGCCAACAAGTACCTGCTGGCCTCACGCAAGGCGGCGCGCCAGGCCTTCGAGGCCATGAGCAAGGGCGACTACATGCTGGCCGCCGATGCCAAGCAAAAAGAGCTGCTCAATCACCACCTCTACCTCGAGTCGCGCAAAGCCAAAGAAGAAGCGGACAAGATCCTGAAGTACGCCCAGAAGTTCGAGAAGGGCTCGACCCGCGAACAAATGGGAAAGGCCGGAGCCAACTACCTCGAGCAGATCGACGCCATCCTGGACCGCTACGAGTTCCGCAGGGTGGCACTGTCCAAGATTGACCGCCGCGCAAGCCTGGCCGACTGGATCGCCGAGCAAGAAGCCCAAGGCCTCGAGCCCTCGATCAGCGCGGTGCTGCTCAACGAGTCGCGCCTGGTCAACTATCGCCAGGTGCCGCTCGACGAGCTGCGCGCCATCTACGACGCGGTGCGCAACATCGAGCACCTGGCCCGCCTCAAGAACAAACTCAAGACCAAGCAGGCCGAGATCGAGTTTAACGACGCGATCGGCGAGCTGGTGGCATCGGCCGAGGTGGCTGGCACGCGCACCCCGCTGCCGCTGGACATGTCGGCCATGACCATGCGCGAGCGCGCCGGCGACACCGTCTCGCGCCTGGACGCCATGCTGCTGAAAATGGAGCAGGTGGTCGAGTGGCTGGACGGCGGAAACGTCAACGGCCCGTGGCACACCTACATCTGGAACCCGATCGCCGAGGCCCAGACCCGCGAGTACGACCTGACCCGCAAGCTCACCGAGCGCTTGGCCAAGTCGCTCGAGGACATGCCCAAGGAGCGCCGGCTGTCCATGCTGGATACTTTCGAGATCCCCGGCATGGGCAAGGTCACCCGAAAGTACCTGATCTCGATCGCGCTAAACATGGGCAACCAGGGCAACATCGACAAGATGATGCGCGGCATGGGCTGGGACATCGCGACCATCGAGCGCGGCCTGGCCAAGCTGGACGACGCCGACTGGTCATTCGTGCAGGAAACCTGGGACACGATCAACTCGGTCTGGCCCGAGATCGCCGAGCTCGAAAAGCGCATGACCGGTCTGGAGCCACCCAAGGTGGAGGCCCAGCCCTACCAAGTGCGCGACGAGCAGGGCAACGTCACCCGCACGCTGGCCGGCGGTTACTACCCGCTGGTCTACGATCCACGCCTGTCTGAGCAGGGCGCCAAGCAGGAGGCCGGCAATCTGGGCCAACTGTTCGAGGAGGGTTATGTTCGGGCCACCACGCCCAAGGGCCACACCCAGGCGCGTACCGAGGGCTTTGCCGCCCCGATGCTGCTGGACTTCGAGCAGGTGATCTCGCAGCACATGGCCAAGGTGGTCAAGGATCTGACGCACCGCGAGGCCGTGGTGCAGGCCAACAAGATCCTGACCAACCGCGAGATCCGCAACGTGCTCCAGGAAACCATGGGCCCAGCTTACGAGAAGCAGATGCTGCCGTGGCTGCGCTCGGTGGTGAACGACCGCAACGGCGGCTCCGCGCAGGGTCTGTCGGACTTCTCGCGCTGGATGATGACCGCACGCGCCAACGTCGTGGCGGCCACCATGGGCTTCAAGGCCACCACCATGATCGCGCAGATTACCGGCATCTCGCAGTCGCTGGACAAGGTCAAGGGCCGCTATCTGAGCCAGGCCGTGCTCGAGTACCTGCGCCATCCGATCGCGCTCACAAACCAGGTGCGCGAGCTCTCGGGCGAGATGCGCAACCGCTCCAACACGCTGGACCGCGACATCCGCGACCAACTGCGCAACTTGACTGGCCAGACCAGCGGCTACGCCCAGGTCCAGCGCTTTGCCTTCCACGGCATCGCCATCATGGACACCATGGTCACGGTGCCGACCTGGATGGGTGCATACCGCCAGGCGCTCGACGAAGGTGCCAGCGAGGAAACCGCACGCCTGGAAGCCGACGCCGCGGTGCGCATGACTCAAGGCGCAGGCGGGGCCAAGGACCTGGCAGCGATCCAGCGCAACAACGAGCTGGCCAAGTCGGTGACCATGTTCTATTCGTATTTCTCGGTTCTCTACAATCGGATGCGTGACATGGGCCGCGACGTGCAGGAGATCCGCGATATGCCGCGCTTCCTGTCTCGGGTGTTCTTCACGGTCATGGTTCCGGCTGTCCTGGGTGAATTGATCCTCGGACGCGGCCCCGATGACGACGAAGATCCGGCGGCCTGGACGATCCGCAAGGTGTTGCTCTACCCGATGATGGCCATCCCTGTCTTGCGTGATGTCGTTTCCTCAATAGATAGCGGATTCGACTATCGGTTCTCACCTCTGGCCAACGTGTTCGACAAGATCGGCAAGGCGGCCACGGCGACCGGTAAGGCGATCGAGGGCGACCTAGAGTGGGGTGAATACTCTTTGAAGGTCGCCGAGACGATGGGCTATGTGTTCGGCGTGGCCGGCACGGCGCAAATGGCTGCCACTGGAAAATACCTGTGGCGTGTAAGTGAGGGTGAAGAAAACCCCGACAATATCGCAGAGCTGCTTGCCTATGCACTGCTCGGCAAGCGTAAAGAGGACTGATAAATGACTGTCGCATCCAGCACGAACCGCGTCGACTACACCGGAAACGGCTCGACGACCGTTTTTTCCTTCACGTTTCGCATCTTTGCGGCCACCGATTTGGTGGTTACCAAGGCCGATGCGGACGGCGTGGAGACTGTCTTAACGCTCAACACCGACTACACCGTGACGGGTGTTGGTTCGTACAGCGGCGGGACGGTCACCATCTCGCCGGCGCTCTCGAGCGACTACAGCCTGACGATCCAGCGCGTGCTGCCGCTCACGCAAGAGACTGACCTGCGCAACCAGGGCCAGTTCTTTGCCGAGACGCACGAGGATGTCTTCGACCGCATGTCGATGATCAACCAGCAGCTCCAGGAACAGCTCGACCGTGCGGCCAAGTTGCCGGTGACCAACACCGCCGACGCCGATGCGCTGGTGGCTGACATCGTTTTGCTGGCCGACAACCTCTCGGACTTGAACACGATCGCCGATGCGATCTCCGACATCCAAACCGTGGCCGACGATCTCAACGAGGCAACCTCCGAGATCGAGGTGGTGGCCGGCGCGATCACCAACGTGAACACGGTGGGTAGCAACATCAGCAACGTGAACACCGTGGCGGGCGTGAGCTCCAACGTGACCACCGTGGCCGGCATCAGCAGCAACGTCACCACGGTGGCGGGCATCAGCTCCGCGGTGTCTGGTGTCGCGGCGATCAGCTCGGCCGTGTCTGCTGTCAATAGCAATGCGACCAACATCAACGCTGTCAACTCCAACAGCACCAACATCAACGCGGTCGCTGGCAATAACAGCAACATCACCGCGGTGGCAGGTAATGCAACCAACATCAACGCGGTCAACTCGAACAAAACCAACATCGACACCGTTGCCGGGATCAGTGCGAACGTGACCACGGTCGCTGGCGTCTCGGCTAACGTGACGACCGTGGCAGGTATTTCCGCAGCGGTGAGCACCGTGGCCGCGGACGGCACCGACATCGGTGTGGTGGCTGGCATCTCTGCTGACGTGCAGGCAGTTGCCGACATTGCTTCCGACGTGGCCGCTGTCGAGAACATCGCCGCGAACGTGACCACTGTGGCGGGCATCTCGTCGAACGTCACCACCGTGGCGGGTGTGAGTGCTGCGGTCACTACAGTGGCCGGCGTCAGTTCTGCGGTATCGACCGTCTCTGGCATCAGCTCAAACGTCACGACCGTGGCCGGGATCAGCTCGGCGGTGTCGACCGTGGCCACCAACAACGCCAACGTGTCCACCGTGGCCACCAATATCTCGTCTGTCAACACCGTGGCCGGCGACATCGCCTCGATCATCACCACGGCAAACGACCTGAACGAGGCGGTGTCTGAGATCGAGGTAGTGGCCAACAACATCGCCGACGTGCAGACGGTGGGCGCAGTGATCGCCGACGTGAGCGCAGTGGCTGCGGTCGCCGCTGACGTTTCCATCGCCGCGGACAACGTGGCCGACATCAGCAACTTCGCCGACGTGTACCAGGGCGGAAGCTCAACAGCGCCAACAACGCGCAACGACACAAGCGCCTTGCAAGTTGGCGACCTGTACTTCAACACCACCGACGATCAGATGAAGGTCTACGGCGGATCGGGCTGGCAGTCTGTGGGCTCCACCGTCAACGGCACCAGCCAGCGCTATCGCTACATCGCGACCGCCGCGCAGACCACCTTCACCGGCAGCGACAGCAACAGCAACACGCTGGCCTACGACGTGGGGTTCATTGACGTGTACCTGAACGGTGTGCGCTTGGACCAGACCGACTACACCGCAAGCAGCGGTGACAGCATTGTTTTGGCATCGGGTGCTGCGGTGAACGACGAGATCAACATCGTCACCTACGGCAACTTTGAGCTGGCCGACCACTACAACAAAGCAGAGACAGACGTCTTGCTGGCGGCAAAGCAAGCCACGCTTGTGTCCGGCACCAACATTAAAACAATCAACAGCACTTCGCTTTTGGGTTCTGGTGATATTACGATTAGCGTGCCTGCGGCATTTCCGTCCGGCACCGCCATGCTTTTTGTGCAGACTTCTGCACCGACAGGCTGGACCAAGTCCACAACGCACAACAACAAAGCACTGCGCGTGGTGTCTGGCACTGCCGGCTCTGGTGGTAGCGCGGCATTTACGACTGCTTTCGGCACGCCTTCTGTCAGCGGCTCGGTGAGTGTGAGTGGTACTGTTGGCGCGACCACGCTGACCACAACGCAGATGCCAAGCCACACTCACGGTGCTTACCAGAATGACAACTATGGCAACACTATGAGGGCGTACGGAAAACCGACTATCGCAAACGCATCAGGGACAACTGCCAGCACTGGTGGCGGCGGATCTCACGATCACAGTTTTAGCGGTTCGGGATCGTTGTCCAGCGCAACTGCCGCAATCAACGTCCAGTATGTGGACGTCATCATTGCCACCAAGGATTGAGCATGAAGCTGGAGCCTAAAGCCAACTGCCCGCTGGACGGATTCAACCCATGCCGTCAACTTGACTGCGCATGGTTCATGAAGGTGCGCGGCAACAATCCTAACACTGGAGAAGAAATTGACGACTACGGTTGCTCGATGGCGTGGTTGCCAGTGCTCATGATCGAGAACAGCCAGCAGCAGCGCCAGACTGGTGCGGCGGTTGAGAGCTTCCGAAATGAAATGGTAAAAGCAAACGACATGGGCCAGCAAGTTTTGATGGCCACTTTGCAGCAGGCTCGGCCCGAGCTAAAAATTATTGAGGTGAAGCCATGAGATTGACGATTGTTGCGGACGATAATTGTGTTGGCATTGAGGGTGAGTATCTTGCCTCTCTTGACTTATCGCAACTTGATTCCTCCATCCATGCCGTTCAATGGTACGGAGAATACGGAGAGATCGAGTTCAAAACAGTGTTTGAGAACGGCGTGTTCATCAAGCCACACAACCAAATCATCACTGATGCTGCGCCGTTTCAGTTTGCCATCAATGCGTGGAACGCAGAGAAAGCAAGAATTGCTGCGACTGAAGCCGAAAATCAACTGCCGGTTACTGAGGTGTAAGTTGAAATTAGATACGCCGTACTTTGAGGTGTGTGATGTAGACGATGCGTTGGTTAATGCGTTGGTGTTGGCTATTGATGAGGCTGACTGGGGTGTGGCCAACTATCGTAAAGAGGTGTTTCCGCAAACCGACACAATCCCTATCCACCACACGCCGTTATGTTTTTCGTGTGAAGATGAGCGCGCAATTTACAGCATCCGCAAGGAGCCGCAGTTTGAAAAGTTTGAGCCTCTTATTCGACCGATTCTGGAGTTGTTGCGGAGGCACTACGCTTTTAACCAGTACGCCGCGTTTATGGCTCGACTTTGCCCAAACGGGCTGATTCCAATGCACCATGATGTGGGGGTGTTTTTAGAGACGTGCCATCGTGTACACATCCCGCTCAAGACAAATCCGCAAGTCGCATATTGCATAGAAGATCAAGAGTATTACTGGCAGCGCGGCAAGATTTATGAGTTCGATAACACGCGTTTGCATGGCGTCAAGAATCGCTCAGACGAAACGCGTATTCATCTCGTTGTGAATCTGTACAACTTAGAGGCACAAACATGACCGACACACCTCACGTCCAGATCGGCTGCGTGGCCAACCTGTTCTCGCGCATGATGCAATTCAAGAGCGCAGGCGATGTCGAGCATGGCCACACCCATCCATTCGACCACCTGACACTGCTGGCCTCTGGGTCGCTTCGCGTGACGGTCGAAGGCAAAACGACAGACTTCAAAGCCCCGCACATGATCTACATTAAGGCCGAGCACGAGCATGAGCTGGTCGCCTTGGAAGACAATACGGTGGCTTACTGCATCCACGCGCTTCGCAACGGTAACGGCGTAGACGACATTCTCGACCCGTCTATGATTCCGGCGGGTGTTGACCCACGTTCAATGGCGCAACCCGTTTGCAATTAAACAGCAAAAAGATCATTAAAAGTTTGGAGTAAACCATGGGAAAAGCACGAAACCTGGCGCGACTTGTCGTTGACTCGAGCGGGGGTCTTGACGCTGGCAACCTGGCCGACGGTTCCGTCACCACCGCCAAGATTGCAGCCGGTGCAGTGGCGACCGCGGACATCGCGGACACGGCGGTGACAACGGCCAAAATCGCTGACAGCGCGATCACCACCGGCAAGATCGCCGACGGCGCAGTTGCTACAGCAGACATTGCCGACAGCGCAGTCACGACAGCTAAGATTGCAGACGCCAACGTGACGGTTGCAAAACTCTCGGCTACTGGAACACCAAGCAGCACAACATTTTTGGCGGGTAATGGGTCGTGGCAGGCGGTGAGCTCTACACCAACAACATCGCAAGTTCTTACGGCGTATGCGGGGGCTTCTGCTGGAGCTGTTGGGACGTACGCGTATCTTATTGCCGCATCTGGTTCCGTCCTTAATGCTGGGAACACTATTGCAGGCAGTAGTTGCCGGTACGGAGGCGTTAACTCTTATTATTGGAGCTATAACGGCGTGT
>Ga0181352_1000119_pt1 | contig 36938 bp, 48 predicted proteins | sample Fa13VDMLBSN_FD_130103 | JGI IMG/M metagenome (GOLD analysis project Ga0181352, IMG submission 130103) | Freshwater viral communities from Lake Michigan, USA - Fa13.VD.MLB.S.N | ecosystem: Environmental > Aquatic > Freshwater > Lake | place: USA: Michigan | collected 2013-09-23 | reverse complement strand
TTCTCCAGCATCGAGTGACCCTTTAGCAGCAGCGGTTGCCCATTCATCCGCTTTAATTGCCAATTCACCTGGATATGTGTATTGTCCTGGTGCGCGAGGTTGTCCTAAAGGTTTATAAACTTGCTGCGAAGCTTTTTCAGCAGTTTCACCAGCAGCCATTAATCGACGGACTTCTTCAACTTTTTCAGCGGCTTCAGCTTCCAATCGACCAGCTTCACGGGAAAATCTTACTACATCTTGCCCGATATCGGCTTTTTGAATTGCAGCTTTTCGCATTGGTTCTGTTGTTTCAGTTAATGCGCGTTTTTCAATTTCAGCGGCGGCGCGTGCTTCCGTAGCAGTTTTACCACCAACTATTTTCGCTAAAGCGTTAACCCCTTCTTCTTGATTCATAGATTTTAGTTTATTAAGATACTGAGCGCCTTGCGGGGTAGCCTCCAAAGAATCTTTAACAAGTGCCTGCCATGCTGGATTTTGTATAAATGCTGTTGCTTCTGCAACGGAAGTCCCTGGAGAAACTGTGCGTAACGCATTTACAACGTCGGGTAAGTCCGATCTAAGGGCTTGTTTCGCTATATTCGCAGCCCTTTTTTTTGATCTTTCTTGCACCATGCTGCGAATACCTTTTACGGTCCTTCCGACAACTTCAGCAGCAGCCCTACCACCAACTTCGAATGCAGCTCCTTCAAGTACATTTCGCACAGGCTCAGTAATTTGCGCAACACCTTGACGTGGAGTTTTACCACCAAGGTATACATCACCTAACTCGAGGAGTTCCTTGGCAGCACCGTAGCCCAGTCCAGCACCAGTAACACCGCCTGCTACAGTACCTATAGGACCACCACCAAAAGTTCCAGCAGTACCACCTAAAAGAGCACCACCGCCAGCGCCAAGTGCTTCTACAACTGGGGCAACATATGGTCGTACTCGGGAATATAAACTTGATTCTTGACGAGGGGTGGGAATTTCAGAAATTGTTGCAGGAATTGGAATTTTAGAAATTGTTGCAGGTGTGGCACGTCGTCCACCATCAAGGGAAGTTACTGATTTATTAAAATCTTTTCGCGCCCGAGCAGTTACCATATCGGGCGTTATATCATCAGGCGCGTTTTCATAAACGTGGGAAGTACCGTCTGAAAAAGTTACCGTAATATTGCGAGGCATTTTAACTCCTTACCAATTGCTTACGGAAGGCGCAGCAGATTCATAAGTCAAATCATATCGCTCTTGCATAGTATTTGAAAAATTTTTAGCTTGACGTACAATATCGCGTAATTGTTGGTCAAGATTACCAGCCGCAGGATCAATTGATTGAATACTATCAGAAACAAATTTCCATTCTTGTACAGCCATGTTACCCAGTTTACCTTGCATTGAGGCAAGCTGACGACCAAATGCCATAACTTTGCCTTTCAACGTATCCAATTTTTGTTGAGCCTTACGAGATTCACTGTTAGGAAATGACGGGAATATAGCTTGATAACCTGTAATCCCAGATAATCCTTTAGCCGGTGGAATGTCTTTTTCAGGATTTCCCACCAATTCATCAGTAATTTTTTCAAGTTCATCAACAACAGATTGAGCAGCTTTAACACTTGTGGTATCAGCAGCCATTTCTTTTTTAAAGCTTTGTTGTTGTAATTGCGTTAAAGGTTTAGGTGTTGCGACTTTACCACCACCACCACCACCAATACCTGCCATTTTAGCGGTGGCAGCGGTCAATGGTACCATTCCAGCAGCTTCGTCCGCAGGTACCATTTTTGGCTGACCGTCGGGACCGATAACTGAAACAAGTCGTTGCGAGGGAGCTGTTACAAATTTCTTTTCACTTGGTAAATAAACAGCGTTGCCTACAACTTTAGGCATTTGAGACTTCATGTAATCCGGTATTCCAAGTGCTTCCTGAGTTTTATATTGGTCAAACTTTACAGGATCGTCGGAAATCTCAGCCAATGCGTCTTCAAGGGAAATACTTTGCGACAAAAACGGGCCTAAGTCAGGATCACTATATTGACGTTTGATTAAAGAACGAGCTGCTTCAGGTGTTGGAGACCGAAGTAATCCTTCTTTAAACAGATTTGCTTTTTCCATCCGCACTTTTGATTGTTGATCTTTTTCAAAAGCACTTAATCGCAAAGCGTTCATTTGTTGTTCTTGTTTTTTCAATTCCATTGCTTGCTGATCTGCAAGCATTTTATTTTGCAACTGCTGACCATACATAAACCCTTGAAGCGCACCCCGAGGGCCTTCGGTAGCTAGTGCATTAAAATTAAGTTCGGGCATAATTGTTCCTTAATTCTACTTAAATTTATATCTTATTTACCAAGATTACTATACCAGTTACTTAATGCGTTTCCTGCACTAGACCATTGTTCGGGTGTAATTCGACCAAGTGCGGTATTAATATTACCGTACATAGATTGTCGAGATCGTTCAGCGGCCAGTTGTGCATTTCCTGCTGTGTAACCTTGATTGATTAAAGAATTCCCAATATTACTAGCATAAGTTTGCCCTACCTCACCTAAAACATTTGCGGTTGTCTGACCAACTCCCGAAAGAGATTGCAAAGGCTTAAGTCGGGCTTCTCGCTCGGATTGATATCTATTAAAAGCATTTTGATATTCTTGCGAGGCGAGATCTTGACCGTATCTTTGAATACCTTTAAGTGTGGCTCCTGATAATAAACCACCCCTAGCCGCCGCACTACGTTCTAATGCTTTCATACCTTCACCGATACGAAAACCATATCCAGGATCGTCTTGAAATTGCTGCATCCCAAATGGGGTATACTCAGTGGCAATAGGGATTAGTTTATTAAGAGCCTGCTTACCTGCTTCTAACCATGGTTTTTGTTGTTCCTGTTGAGCAAGCCACATTTCTCGTTGAAGTGCTGCTGCACGATCAGTTGCGGCAGCAGTTTGCGCAGCTGCGGAAGCCGCAGCCTTTGCACTATCGTTACCTTCAATCGCACCGCCCAAAGCACCGCCGATAGCGCCTCCAACGGGGCCACCTAATAACGAACCACCAATGGTCCCAAGTGTAGAAAGCAGTCCCATATTTCGTCCCTTACTGAGTCACTTCGCGTCCACTAACGCGCATATTAATTGAACTGGCGGTACCTGCAATTGTACTGATAAACCCACCAGGGTTCAACACCTGCCCTACCAATTCTGGAAAAGTATAAACTTCCGAGGGTTGAAGTGTTTTGGTTTTAGTAATTAAATTGTCATTTCCGGCAGACCCTGCCGATGTAACAAGGTTTACTGAAATTGTCGCAGCAGTTGCGCTATAATTCGTAGCTGTGAACTTGTCGATAATTGTAGTTACATTAGTTGCGGTGTACTGAGTAGTCTGAACCGTCTCAACGGTTTTACCAGGAACCAGATTTTTTACAGTAACTGTCATTTATTGCACTCCTTGAATGTTGTCGGTAACCGTCAAAATAATAGACGGAATTGCTGGATAAAACGCAGATGATGGAAACGCAGTAACTTCAACGCTCACGTCATCCACAGCAAACATTATTTCAAAATAATCATTTGCGACAAGTTCAAGAAAATATCCCACAGTTACTAAAAGCTCGGAGTCATTTCCTTGTACACGAACTTGACTATTACTATTTGGAAGATCTACTCCATTGACACGAGGCCAAACCCAAAATAATCCGGTGCCGCCACTTGTTTTATCCAATTGAATACTAAATATTATATTGTAAATACCATCGGTGTCCACATAAACTCGTGATGACGGCGTCCCTAAATACACCCCGTTAGAAACATCTGCTGTGTTAAACGCGATAGCGTAAGGAGTGTTTGCGGAAACAGCAGCTTGCGTGGTTGTATCAAAAAACTGACCATATCTTGATCGTTTAAATTCTCTTGGCGGTGGAGTTAATTGAACACTTTCAATCTGTTTTTGAAGTTCAGTAATTTGATCAATACGATTAGTTAATGATTGCTGAAGATCATTAATTTGTTGTTTCATTTGATTAACTTCATCAATCAAGCTGGAAGGTTGTTCTGCAAGTCCTTCTATTTGTTTCTGTAATTCTGCAATTTCATTAGTTGAATTAAAAGGCTGCCCTTCGAAGCCTTCTATTTGTTTCTGTAATTCATTAATCTGATTAACTAATTCAAAAGGTTGTTCCGCAAGTCCTTCTATTTGCTTTTGCAATTCTGCAATTTCATTAGTTTGTTCATTATTTACTGAAACAAATTCATTATTGCAACATTCATTACTAATATCATCAAGTGTTGCTGCCGGAGGTCCTTTTTGCACATCATCGAGTGAAATGCTGCTACCGCCTTGAGATCTGAATAATGACAAAAAAAACAAATACCATTCGCGCGAAATATTTCCCGAACGTTGATCAATAAATGGAACTCGCGGCGGTGTAATTTGAACACTTAACGGGTTAAGCATTTGTCGGACTCACGATTAATTCTGCACCAATAATAGCAATTTTTACAGGATCAGTGCCGCTTAATTCATACACTCGGTCACGCAGTTTCATTGTCATACCTAAACGCCGCCAAATTGCGCGTCGATAAAATTCACCTATTTTACCAATACTGACCCAATGTTCATTTGACCATGTATGCCCACCATCATCACTCCAGCGTAACATAACTTGAGGGTTACTACCTTGACCAAGATTTAAACCAACACCGGTCTCTAAATCAAGTTGAAGACTATGCTGCGCAGTGCGTTTAAGATTATTTTGACCAGTGGGTAACGCTCTCCATGATCTTAACCATTTTTGAGTATTATTATTATCTGAAAAATTGTTTAAATCAAAAGCGTATATATTAGCGTTTTGATAATCACCGACTAATACTTCATTGTTGAAAAATACCTGACAATTACTTCGGTGACGTGTAAACTCACCATTGATAAATCCAGCTCGTTCATGCCAAGCTTGTGTTGATACATCATACACCCATGTTGTGTTCGCAGTAGGAAAAATTAACACATAGAAACTATGACCATCTTGTTGATAAGTGTATCCAATAGCATCTGACAAGTTACCGTATTGCTGAATCTGCCATTCAATAGCATGAGTAGATATTCGTTGACCCGTGTATCCGTTAGCGCGATAGACAATTCCTTGCCCACGAGCATCTTGACCAAGCCAAAATAAACCATTATCCATTTTGGCAATAGAATATGCAGCTACGCACCCTAACTCGTTAAAAGCACCTTGAATACGAGAAAAAGGAAAATCAGCGTTGCCGGTGTTGGACCAAACTTCAATCGAGTTAGTACCAAAAACCCATAATTCTCGATGATCGGCAATAACACCTACTACACCATCAGGAGAACCTTCAGCACTGGCAAAATCTAACGGGTCTATGTCTGTACCGTTTAATAAACTCGTTACCCAAATTTTTTGACTATTTGGCTCATTAAATACAAAGTAACCGTCAATATAACATACTGTAGCTGCGCCAGGAAAATCACCATCGCTAATTTGCTGGAATACGTTAGTTTGTGAATTATAAATATAACTTGGACCATTGCAAGCAATAAACAATTGAGTACCATTGTCAGCCATACTAACCGAACCACTATTGCCCGATACTGTACCCAAATTCGTAACAACGTAATCAGAGGTAACTTTATACAATTTATTACCACTAACTACATACATATTATTACCATACGACCAAAGTCCGCGAATTGGACCTATACCTACAGCAACTTTTAATTTTAAACCAGGTGCGCGATTTAAAAAAGCAGGTTCTTTTCCTCCTTCAGGAACAATTTCAGGAAACAAGTTAACCATGCGTGCATTTGCAGCATTGATGCTTCGAGTTACATAAGTAGAACCGAGAATTGGGCTTTTCATTAAAAGTTTCCAGCGTAAATATTAAAGCGCTGTTTATTTGCCACAACACCGTAAGGTAAACTCATTACATCATTTGGGTTATTAACACGTTTAAGATTACGTTTGCTAGTCATTGCAATACGTTTAACCTGTGGTGATGGCTCAACTCCAAACTCTGGCGCAATCTCCATTGCTAAATTATAAGTAAATGCTCGCAAATATCCTGGGGGAAAATGTAATTGAGTTGATAACGTAGCAGGTTGCGTTAGTTCTTCAATTGAAATAAAGTGCCATTCGAGGGTCTGAGTTGGTTTAGGATAAATAAACATTTCAACATCAGGAAATGTTTCATTTACGAAAATAACTTGCGGAAAAGTAGATGTAGCTGTCTTAACGGCAATTCCATCGTATTGAGATTGATTGATAAATTTAATACCGTACGATACACCGCTAGGTGCTTTGTAATAGGTAGCGTCATCAAAATATACAGGACGATTACCTACAAAATCACCAGTTGGACCAAGAGTGCGGCGAATTTCTCCTGCGGACCAATTGAATACTTGGTCTTGAGTAGAAAATACTGATAATCTTTCAGTATTCCATGAATCAATCATTTGATTCATTGCTAAAAGAGCGTCTTGACTAGTTGCCGCCGAAGGGGTTTCATTTTCAGCCAATACGCCAAGTAGACGTAAAGCCCGATTAATTTGATCACCAGCGGTCGTTGTCATATTAATTCTCTTTCAATTCGTCATTGACTGAATTTAAAAAATCTGGGATTTTATCAAGTTGTTCATTTAATACTTCAGTTGCTTTACGAGATCCCTTATTACGTTTAACGGATGTTGTTTTTTCAACTTCTTCAGTAATTATATCAGGATTATAACGCGTCCATCCATTTTCTTCATCTAGTTTTATTTCTTGCTCATTAATAGCAACTTTAGCTCCATGCACAGGATGTACTAAAACTACATTCATATTAACTCCTTATATCTGAACGAGGGCGAACCCTCGTTTTACTACTAAAATTACCCGCGACGGTACAAAGTCCAAGTTCCAGTGCCTGTTTTACGGGCACGGAACAGTTGAGCAGTACCAGCAGTAGCAGCAACTGTCATTAAACCAACTAAAGTCCAACCAGTGCCAGCAACTAAAGTAATAACACCGGAACCAGAACCGTCAACATTTACTACAGAAAATTCAAATGTCACACCAGGTTTATCGGCATTTAATAAAGCGTTTTCTAAATCGGTAACAGTAGGCAGAGTGTAACTTGCAGCGGATGAACCTGGAGAACCAAGAATAGTACCATTGAGAACTTGAGTCGCTGTTAAAGTTGCAGTCACCGTTGCCGTTGCAGGCGATGAAGTAACAAAAAATTGAGTTTCATTGATGTTACCATCACCAATTTGGTAACCACCACCACCATTAGGGAGAGCCATAATAATTTCCTTTTAATATTTAATCAAGAGAAGCCCCAAAAGGGGCATCTAAATCAACCCCAAACGCGACAAGCCATTTGTCCACGGATTGTGTTGTAGCCGTACAGAACGTCAACACGGCACGGCATACGGTCGTTGTTAATATCATACTGGCGAACTATACGCAGGCTAATACCATTGTGAACGGCACGGCTTGCCATGTCCACACCTTGCGGCAGAAGCAGGTCGGCGGTGGCAAACGCGATAGCGTCACGATGATAAGCAAGGTTCTGGGCATAAGTTTGACCAGACGCACCGATGAAAGTTACAGCTTTACTGTTACCTGGTAAACTTACTACAGTCGCTAAAGCATTGCTACCAGAGTACATCGGAGCAACAGTAATATTACCTTCACCGCTAGAACCTAAAGTTACATCAGCTAAAGCAACAAACTGGAATAATGAACCCGTAGACTCACGAGTTTGAGGGTTAGCGGCAAAACAACCGTCCACGGTAAACACATCACCAGTTTTAACGGTGGCACCATTACCAGCACCAGTAATAGAAATTGTAGTAGCTCCCTCAGCAGTCACCGCAGCGGAAGTTGTACCACCGGTTGCAGTACGAGTACCTACTGTGAAAGATTTAATGGACTGACTCATGTTTACTTCATCGTAGCCCAAAACTTGCTCACCCATCATACCGTTTTTGAACTGACGGGAAATAACATCTTGAGGGTTAAAGAAGCCAGCCAAACCATTAACCAATGCAGCGTTGGCAGCAGGATTAACAGTCAAGTAACGAGGAGACATGGTAGCAGCATTTTCGTTTAATTTCTGTTGAGCTTGCAACATAACTAAAGCAGTACTAGGAGCTGATCCTGGTGTACCAACTGAATTACCTATTTGTTTAAACGCATTAGCGACATCAGCATCCACGGTAGAAGCTAACTGACTAATACGAGGTTTTAAAACACGTTCCGCAAAATCATCTAACTGCATGGTTAATTCAGCAGATGTAAAATTAATACCAACGTGTTTTTGTGATGCTACAGTTAAAGTGGTGTACTGTTCGTTGTCATCTTGTGCTTGCAAAGCAGCACCGTCAGTTACTAAAGCGCGATCGGGTAAACGAATACGTAAAGTTGAACCAATTTTTGCACCTTCGACAGCAAAGCTGTCATCGTACTGGCGGTTCACGTTGCGGGTAATCACGAGATTATTCTCTAAAATTTCAAGAGATTTACGCGTGATCATGTCAATTGTAAGAAGGCTATTTGCCATGATTTAAAGTCCTATTTAACGGTTGCGAAGTGCCTTTACCTTGACGATTTGTCGTTGACGCTCGGCGGCAATCCATTCCGACGTGCTCATAGTCTGAGTAGACCGAGGGTCGGTGGTGTCAACAACACCAGGATTTACAGCGCGAGCGCTTACCGGACGAATCGGCTCGGGCGCAGACGTTGTTTTCTTTTGGGGAGGTTCAATACTAAGTTTGGCCTCAATTTTCCCAATTTCACGCGCTTGCAAAAGTGGTGACAGGCGCGAAATGCGATCAGCTTCTTTTGGGTTACTACCTAACCAATAGGCTAAATCAGGCCCAATGTCGGATGCTTTAATTGTTTCAGCCATTACATCGGTGACCCGAAGTTGCGGGTTGTAAGCAATTTGCTCAAAGTCATTATACTTACTACGAGCTTCTTCCTCACGATCTGCATAGGCTTCTTCAATTTGAATGCGTTGCTTTTGGAGTTCTCGCTGCGCAATCAGTTCTTCCGCCTTCCTTACGGCCAGTGCTTCCGCATAGGCTTCAGGGGACTCAAACTGGTCCGCTGGCGGGAGTTCCGCTGGCACCGACTGCCGCGCTTGCATTTCTGCTTGCTTGGCTTGCTGCTCACGTTCCCACTTACGTTGCTCTCTTGCGAGGCGCTTGCCAATCATTGCATCGAGTTCAGCTTGAGTAAATCTCTTTTCCTCTACTGTCTCATTATTTTGATCAGAAACTTCCGGCGCATTTTGTGCCTGATCCGTGGTGGCCGTCACCTCAGGGGCTGGCGCGGAGTCTACTTCCGCTAGGTTTTTAACTTCTTCATTCATAATATATTCCGTTAGGACCTCGGTCTACTGGGCCGGTACAGTTGATTTATCTTACAACAATTTGTCCAACGCGACTACTGACGCTTTTTGCGCTTCGCGGTAGGCGGCAATTTTCGCCTTGGTGTGAACGACTTTGCAGATTTCTTTCACTTTGTCAGCTTGACCAGTGTAATCATCACCAGGGTTGATCACATGGCGAACGAACGTGCGGGAAACCAACTCGTCCCCATCTTTAACGATGATGGTGGTGCGCACCTGAACTGCGCCATTCTCGACAACTTCCACACGATCTACGATTGTTTCTTTGGTGAGTGCCATTTTCAGTCCTTACGCTGTCATGTAGGTTGCGGTGAGCACAATAATGTTGCCTGGAGAACCAGTTGCCGCGTCAGTAACAGGGAGTGCAGTTGGCAGACCATTTGCAGTTGCCCTGTAGTACAGGCTGATCCGATTGCTGTTTGCATTGACGCGACCAGCGTTCGGCTGGTTGGTGACGAAGTTTTGAACCTGCGACAAGGCGCAGTTGCCAAATCCGTCTTGAGTGCCACTGTTGTGAGCAGCGCAAGTGAACGGTAGATTGCCAATCACGATATTACCAGTGGCCGGTCCAATCGTCACTGCTGAAGTGCCAAGCGTAATCTGCACAGTGACCAGACGGCCAATCTTGGTGTATTTGCCACCATTGAATCCTGCAAAGTACGTCACGCTGGTGAAGTTTGTGCCGTCAGTCGTCAGAGTTGGGCTGAACGTGCCCTCTTCGTAGTCATCAAGAGTATTAGCATCAGCACTAGCAACTTGGGTTGCTGGAAATTTGACACCATTTGCGGGAACAACTTTTCCAGTTGTCAGATTGTCAACAGACACCTTAACAGTTGCACCTCCCTGCACAATCGGTAGAACTTCCGTTCCTGCCAGCGGCGTTGTTGCCCCAATCAACTGTGAGATTTTCTGGTCAGCCATTTTTCAATCCTTTGAAAAAGTTACTCGGGGATTTGGTACGGTGCATCGTTTGCGTACACACCAGCATGTCCGATAATGGTTCCTGACGTGCAAACAAGATAAAGTGCAAATCCAGACATGCTGGCTTTTGCGGGCAAATCGCTACCAAACAGGGCTTGCAGATCAAACTGTGCCGCCGTCCACTCAGAACCAAACGTGGTTTCTGGAATGTCGAGGAAATAGTTTGTTGCCCCAATGCTGATAAGTACGTATGTACGGGCTACACCATTGTAACCAGGTGTCGCGGAACTGACAGTTTTACCGTTTTTGCCAACCAGCACAAGGCAATAACCTTTCTGCGACCATTCCAGATTATTTTGAATGTTCAGGTACGATACAGCAGAAGGGTAAGTGCCAAACTGCATGGAGTTTGGGGACTTGTAATACAGGTTGCTTGTGTTTTTGGTGACCGGAGTTGCTGAAAACGGTGTAGACCATCCATCTGGTTCAGTTAGTGTCCAAGTCTTAAACAAACTGTTTCGGATGAATGAGTACGGGCTTGTGTTGAAAACTTGACGAGGCCACAGCTTACCTTGAGCGCGAATCAGCGACTCGTTGTAATCATCAGTGTTATTGGTCAAGAAGTCATTATTAAACTCAATAGACCAACCGGCCACAGTTGTGGGTACATTGACAGCAGAACTGGGGTTCGTTCCTGTTGGGGGAACTCGGCAGCTTCGTGCAATGTTTAAGCCGGTGTACGTGTAGTTAGGGGCGACAATAAATCCACGGAATGAATTGTTGCAATAGAACCAGCAGTCTTCAATAACAACATTGCTGGTGTTTCCAGCAATCACCATTTCGGCGTCACCAGTAGCAGCACCAAGTGCAAAATTAGATTCAAGATAACACTGCTTAAATGTCAACTGTGTCAAATCACCAGTCGCAGTTACACCACGAGACTTGTTGCCCTCGGATATAAACTGCAAGTACGAGTTGTTGACGTTTTCAAGTGTAAGGCCAGGGCCAGCCAGCGAAGCAGTGAACTCGTTGGAACCGGACATGTACACCGTGGTACTGGCGGGCATGTTGACACCGCCCTTGCCCCAAATACTGACATTACCAGCGGTGTTGCGCGACAAAACAGCACGAACATCACGGAAGTCAATATACGCCACATTGACCATGTAGATGTTGTAGTTGTGACCGCTTTCCAGCACCAAATTGTGCAAGGTGTTCTTGTAAGACAATCCGCCAATGGCAGGGTCCTTCCAGTTATTACCCCCAACATTGGTGGGAATTTCTGGGTTGGTCAGACTTTGCAAACGCAGTGTGCCATAAGTGCCAGCAGTCGGGTACTGATCCACAATTTTCATGTCACGAAGGGTGACATACCAACCAATGACAAAGCAATCCTTGTCACCATCGGGCGTAAAGTTGATCGTCGTTGCGTACTTACCAGCACCGAAAAATTCCGTGTTGTCGGGAATAGTGATGGTGTCACCGGTCACAGTGTAAATACCAGGAGGTGCGTACACAGACTTGGAAGCCGCAAGAGCAGCAACAATAGCTGCGCGGTTTACAGAACCAGTGGCAGAGGGCGATGCACCAAAGTCAGCAATACTGACAGTCTCTTGAAGTTTCTGGTGAACAGTTCGGGCGATGGTGCCAGAATACGCACCACTTGCGTTTGATTGCCGGAATGCGACAAGTGCATCACCTTCGGCAACATTGTTTGCGTTTGCAAGTTTATCAATGAAATCTTGAAGGTCTTTTGCAGTGCTGGCTGCATTCACGTTGTCATAGCTGGCAATGAGCACACCCGTCGATGTTTCAACGGTGAACTTGTAAGCAACCGTGGTGGTCAACCAAATTTCACCACCGCTGGGAACTCGCCCAGCAGAGTCCAGAACAATAGGGTTGGTGTGCGCAACATTTCCGGCCGAGGTGGTGTAAGCCACTTCGGGCGTGGTAGTTCCAGCGGTGTAGGTGTAAACCTTGCCGCCAGCCAACGGTACACCATTGTTGTCGAAAAATTGCTGACCTGCGCCAGCAAACAAAGAAAAGTTAACGGTCATGGTTTGTTCACTCCAACAGAAGCAAGCCGCCGTCCTCTTGGACGAGGTTGTCACCGGACTCGGTGAGAAGATTGATTTGAGCCACCTCAGAAGCGCGGCCACCAAAGAGCGAAATGATACCGCCAAGGCCGGCAGCCACTGCATTACGGGCAGCAAGGAAACTCATTTTGTGTTCATCGGTTTGGCATACACCGTGCCGCCTGCCGACAGTTGGATCGCGCTCACGCGCCACACACCAGAAGTCGTGGTGGGCACTTTGAACGGAATCGGGGTGTATGCGGGAATGGGAGTGCTGGCAGTCGTGGCGGCAGCACCTTCGCCGACCTCGACGTAGCAGGGCTGGTCAGACCAGACCATGACGCCTTCGGGACCAGCGTTCCAACCTGTCGTTGAGCCAGCAGTACCAGTATATGAAACCGACTGAGCAGGAAAATCCGTTTTGGACAAAGGGTTTAAAAGTTCCATGTTGTCTCCTTATGAGAGAAATTTTAACATGTACAGAGTTGACAAGTAAAGACCTACAATCTCATCAATAATATTTTGAAGCGGGGTATCGGTTTTTTCAACCACATCGTATCGCATTTTTTCAATATCAGCTAACGAATCTTCAAGGAATTCGGTAACGTTAGTAGTTTTTTTAGCCGACATTAGGCTAATTGGACCAATTAAACCATAGCGTCCCTGATAGGCTTCAGCAAATTTATCCGCTAATTCTATGATCTTATCATAAAACGAGTTTAGAGCTGAATGTTTAGCAAAACTTCGGGTATTTAAATGAACAGAATGCGCAACATCTCTCGCTAAAAATAAAGTTCCTACGAAATCAGCGCATTTCATTTAATTCTCCTTGTTCAGGTATATTATTCATTTGTTCCATTGTTTCTACTTGCGGAGTCTCTCGCATTTCAGGCGCACCCGCAACTAAATCACCGGTATCTACAGCGGCAGCAATTGTGCCCATTACGATATCTTGAATTTGCTCAAGGGTCATACTTGCTTGAACAGCGCTAATTCGTTGCGTTTCAGCTTGGTACGCTTTAACTTCAGCCTCGTATTCCTTGATGGTAAGTTCGCGCTCCTCCATCGACTTCTGGACGTTTTGCAGCATGTTGAACATGTTCTGCATCTCGGCCTGCATGGCTTCCATCTGCTGATTAGCAGCAACTAAAGCTGGATTATCTTCATCAGCTAACACTTTAGGGTCGAGAGTTTTTTCAAACCGTTTAGCAAGGTCTTGTGCTCCAGGCCAGTCCATATTTTTAACAAATAAATCACCGGCTACTTGCCACAATTGAGGGTTAGTTTGTAATAACTGCCCCATTGATTCCAATGCTTCTTGACGTTTAGTAGCGTAACCAGGACCAGTAATAACACGCGCATCGTATTTACCAACGGAAGGATTATAAATTTTGTCAATAATGACACCTTCAGAATCAACAATTTTCTTAACCGGCTCTTGCTGCATTGGGTTCATTTTAACGGTGGATGATTCACCGTCTTCACCAATAATGCGGGCAATCCGTTCAGTGTCATAAATCTTGGGAATTAGATCTACCAATTGACGGCCGACATGTCGAATAGCACGGGCTAAATTATCAACATAATGATAAGTTCCTACGTCCCCTTCACGTTGACGCGCGAGAATGGCTTTACCGGAACGCTCATTGCTGGTCATACCTAACGATGCGTTATACTGACCAGTTGCTGATTTAATATCTTCGGATGCACCGGCTTTAGCTTGTAGTAAACCACTAGAAGCCATTGGGGGTTGTGCTCGCTGCGGTAAAGGTAATACAGCACCTTGACCGTCTGTAACATCAGGATTAACTTCTAAATATGGCCAATTTTGCGTGTTAGCCGTTTTCCATTGTTGTTCGTACCCTTCAAACTGACCACCATACCCAATAAATGGGGCTTTGGGCGCCAATGCCAACATTTCGGCTTCTTGCGACACCCAATAATTGTACATACGCTGCGCATCTTTAGCGTTACGAACTAAACCACTAATATAAACTCGACCATCTACTTCGAATTCGTTGCCTACTACTCGCACTACAGGAATGTAAGAACCAGCCCAATCACGTTCTTCGAGGATTTCATATCCGTTAATTTTACACCACTTGACCTTTTTACGGTCAGCCACACGAGAGCGCAAAGGCTTATTAAACATAGATCTCAATGACTTGTCTTCAGGGGTACCTTCAAAAGCAGTTAAATTGTTAGGATATAAATTTAACGTAGCTTTTTCGTTCTCAATGTAGAAGTATTCAGCAATCCGAACCGTGTTTTCATTAATCCATTGACTAATAGATTGATCACCGGTACCCAATGACATGAGGGTGTTGATTGGTGCAGCATTAGGATACAAACGCTCATATTCAGCTTTTGTCATGTCCTCTGTAATAAAACACCAACGAGCGTCAGCACCGGTCGGGTCTTGAATCAAAGGATCCATATAAACCGAAAAACTATTACGAATTCGCCCAATTTTAATATCTTGATCAAATGTTGTTTCGTCGCAATACTCGGTTAATAATCGAATGTAACCTTCCCCGTAAGCTACTTGATTCTCACAAGCAGTATCATAAGCAACGTCTGCGTCAGAAATATATTCGATGTGTCGGATTATTCCGTTGTATATTTCGGCTACTTCAACATCACCTTTATCATCAACCGGAATTACTTTAACACTCGGGCGGTTCATCCGTTGTTCGTTTGTAATCTGTTTAACGTGCTGAGGTAATTTATTAATAGTTAAACAAGGACGAGCATTGATGGTTTGACCTTGAACAGCTCCACGAGTTTGAAGTACATCGGCAGGCCATTGCCACTGGTTATCTGGGGAACCGGCGTAAAATCGCAAATCATCTAATTCTCTTTCTCGTGTTTCAGAAAAAGCCGAAATCGCCATTGTCATGCGAGAACGAGCAATTGTTAAAATGTCTTTAGAGTCGTTTTTTGACGAATTAGGACCATTCTTTGCTACATTTGCAGCGGCTACAATTCCAATGGTGTCTTTCATGCGTCAATCACTCCAAGTGTATGTTTTTCTCGCATAACAAGAAGGTCTTCACCTTCCCATTGTAAATCTTGACCAATAGAATCACCAAACAACACTCTATCACCTACTTTTACATCTTTAGCAAATGGTCCTGCTGAAATAACCACACCTATACCAGTATGTTTTTGCCGGAGAAGGGTAAAAAGAGCGTGTTTCTCCATATCAGGACGCACTATTAAACAATCTTGAGTAGCTTGAAGTTTCATTTTTTGGCCTTTGTTGAGGCTTTTTTAGCGGCTTTGCGTTTAACATTATACGCAATAGCGACTGCTTGTTTCACCGGTTTACCAGCGGTTATTTCAGCCTTAACATTTTTACGAAATGCGTTTTTTGAGGTGGATTTAACAAGCGGCATTATTTATCCTTGCGAACTTGTGGTTGTTTCTACTGTTTAAGTTTAACACAAAAATTAACATTTCCAACGTTTTAAAGATGCTTTAGCTCTTTCAGCAGGACCTTTAGCATTTGCAACCACACCAGACATTCTTGCGCAAAATGATTTTTTTCGCCCTGCGTCTGCTTTAGTTTTTGGGTTTGGAGCTGGCGCTTTAAGGTTTGAACCGGTTTCGCGGTTGTATTTAGCACGACCTTTTTCAGTCAAGCCAGCGCCTTTAGAAACGGGCAACTTTTCGCCTTTTTTAACGCTTAAGGAAACAGTCTTTTTTGTTGCCATTACATCCTCTTTTATTGTCGGGATATGTATTAACTTCCCATCCATCCAGTCGATATATGAGACAAAGCGTAACTTTTCACAATACGTTTGTCAACCCGATTGTTATATTCTCGATGTGCAATTGGGAAAGCGAAAGTTACAGCAATTGCGTCAGCCGCATCCGGTGAAGCAAGTCCACGAGCTTTCATTTCTTTTTTACCTTCCAGAAATATAGTACCTGCTGAGTTTGGTTTTTTCATTGGCCCAGTTAAATCAGCTTTGAGAATTCTATCGTTAGGTAAACTAGCTGATTTAAGCCAGTCACGCATAGCACCCCAAATTTCCGCACGTTTATTGCCCCACATTACAGGATTTTTTGCTTTCCAACTAAAATTAACTCCACGAACTTTGTACTTTTGTTCAGTCAACCTATCAAGAATACCGTAACCAAGGCCGCCTTCATCAATAACTGTTAAAGCTGGGCGATATTCTTCAATGGCATCAATCACATGCCCGACTGTAGTCATAGTATCGTCACCCCGAAACCGTTTAATTGCCACAATGTCTCGACCTTGGCGTACTACGATTACTGTGCTATCCATACCTCCACGAGCAGGATCCACACCAATTACTATAGGTGCGGTCATGTCTTTATACAAAGGGCGTTTCATTGCATCATCTACAAGATGAGGTGAGATAAATTGATCTTGCCCAGATTTAGGAAAGTCTCCGTACACCTCCACCCTAGCTTCGTCGGAATCCTCACCATACTCATTAATAATCTGTTGGTAAATTGTTTTATCCGTTCCTTCAACGGTACGAGCATCAATTTTTTCCGATTCCCAAAAGTCGCGTTTATTACCGTCAACAGCTTCGTAAAAATAACCAGTATTTCTACGACCATTTGAAAACGCAAACCAATATCGATCCAGAATGTTTTCAGTAAAAAACCCCGCAGCCACCGACCAAATGCTATCTGGAATACCCGAAGCTTCATCAAAGATTACCATCATGCCGTCCATGTTATGCACACCGGCATAAGCATCTGGATTTTCCTCAGACCATAATTTACCTTCAGCACCCCAGTATCGAGTACCTTTTTTAAGGTCACGTTGAACTAACTCTGTTAACCAGTTGGCGGGGGTAAGTGATGTAGCCGTAGGTTCCCACCAATGAGCATTGATTGCCATCGTAACCCATTTAGTCAACTCACCCCAGGTTACTTTACGTAACTGACTTTCACTGTTAGCAGATACGATAACTGAACTACCTATTCTGGTACTCAGCATCCACAGAATTAACCAAGATACAAGGGCTGATTTACCAACTCCCCGACCAGACGAAACGGCTCGACGTAGGGCATCAATTAAATCACCCTCGGTTAATTTATTTTGATTTTCCTTGATGAAGTCTCGAATCCTGCGCAGCGTTCTACGTTGCCATGCTCTGGGGGCTTTAAACTGTTCAAGCGGAGTATTCTTCTGCCCCCATGGAAACGCAAACAATACAAATGCTTCAGGATCATCCTTTATTGCAGGATTCCACAACTGCGACATTAACAGTTGCTCCTCCTCTGGACTGTATCGCATCTTCTGCATCAGTCATTCTCCAATCTAGGGGTTACATCGACCACCTCAGCATCAATCACACGAGATTGTGCCTGCGCTAACGCTTCAGTGATCGAGATTGTTCCACCTACTTCAATCTGTTTGGTTTCCCCGTATCGCTTGCGATTGTGAGCACTCATTAACCACTTACGCGTATCAATTCTAAGTTTATCTCGATTAACCGTTTCAGGACACGCCGCGTCAATCGCATCCACTCCATCAGCAATCTCTAATATCTCTCCAGCTAAAAACTCTGTACGCATTTCCTGCGCTTCTTTAAATCTCTCATGGCGCTGAGGATCACGTTTAATCCAACGTAAAAAATCTTCATACGAGATAACACGTAAATCATTCTCAACTAAAGACCGAAGCGAATGACCTCTATAAATATTCTCAATAACACGCTCAAATATCTGTTCATATTCGAGATGTAATAATTGCTTAGCTGCTTTAGATGGACGTGGGGGAACTGGATCGGGAACAGATAACCAACTCGGTAGTGGAGTCTCACCGATACTATTTGTGTCTGTTTGTAAAGCGAGTGGATTTTCCATAGTGAAATTATCGTATCACATTGTCTTTTTAAACGCAATCATGAATAAATGACACAATCGAGTTAATACATTATGAGTAAATGACACAGTGGGTTAGTCATGTTAGTTAAGTATATTTGAGTAAATGATACAGTGATGTTAACTAAACATATTAAAATAAATGACACAGTGGGTTTTCAATTTTTTAAAAAATTTTTCACAGATTCTCTGGGGCCTTCGTAAACAATCACGCAACCCGCCGGACCTGCCCACCCCCACCCCTATCCCCTCGGAAACATTTTATCCTACCCCACCCGTTAACAGCGGTTCAATACCCCGTGGGTTAACCCAAAGGGTCCAATAAACCCAACGGGTCCAATAAACCCAGTGTGTAACTGTGACAACTGTGACAAATACATAAATAAACCCAGTGTGTAACTGTGACAACTGTGACAACGTGAAAAAACCCCTGTCACAGTTGTCACAGTTTAAAATTGACCCAGTGTGTTAAAAATAAGCCAAAATTGACACACTGGGTGGTGAATTTAGCACCCAGCGGGCTAAAATTAACCCACGGGGTTGATGATTTAGTGAAAAATTCGAGGTTTTTACTGATTTTATTGAACCCCGTGGGTTAAAAAATGACGTTGTGACAAATTGCCCTTTCGCGCGGGAGACCCCGAAAAAACATATTTTTAAATTGCACAAGAATTAAGCAAATGTAAAACCGACCCCCTGAGACAAAAGGGTCATTTGTCACCAGAGGAGCCGGGGCATCCCAAACGCTACCCAATGGGGCAGGGTTTCCCCTAGCATCTTTTTTTCGCGGGAGGTGTTGACACGCCTTACCCAATGGGTTACAGTAAACACATGGCATCGTCGCCATGTAACTGTAAGAGGTAACCCATGAAACATTCCCGCCATGCCCTGCGCTATATTGATCTTCACCCCGAGCCGGTGGAGCGCGAGCCGTCTACCCTCGCGATCATTGCCGGAGCCTGCCTCGCATTGGCTGCGCTCTGGATCGTCTGCGTCGTTCTTTTCTCGATCTGATGGAGGCACACATGGAAACAAACCTTTTTGAGCAATTCGAGGGCGCCGATCTGGATCGTCTAGTCAAATGTCTGCAAGCGATCAAAGGCGCAGGGATGCGCGTCGATAAGTACACGCAAGCTGGGGTGAATCAAAATTCCGGCAATGTCTGGGTTTGGTCCGAGGATTGGCCCGGATGCGTCTATTGCTCCATCGGATTCGATGTCGCATGGTCTTATTCCTGCCCGGAATGCGGAGAGGAGCACGATTTCGAGACTTACGCCGAGATGGAGGAGTACGCCGAGAGGTACCCGGGAGCCTGCAAAGCCTGCAATCCCAAATTTGTTGCAGGCTGGAATATGCCCGGCTACATGCCCGATGCCGAGCCGGATGAATTCGACGATGCCGAGGAGGCTCTCGAATATGTGCGCGATCTGATGCGCGAGGATGCCGATGGCATGGGATGGAGCCGCGACGATGCCGAGGCGATCGACGGGATGGAGGCAGACAAGGCCGGGGAATTTGGCGCGACCCTTTATGGCAAACACTATTTTGTAACGATGGAGGCTTGAATCATGGAAACAGTACAAATCGACGTTTTCACATTCGATGAATTGTCCGAGGATGCCAAGGAAAAGGCCCGGGAATGGTGGCGCAGCGATTGTGACCCTCTGGCATGGTCCGATGAATCCAGAGCATCCATTGAAGCATTCTGCGACCATTTCGGGGTAAGGCTCAAGGATTGGGAGGTCGGGCCTTACATGTGTCCCAGTTACTCCACCGATGCCGAGAATCGGCATTTCCGGGGCTTGCGTCTGTCGCAGGTAGACCGGGACGCCATGCCTACCGGGTACTGTTTGGACGCTACCCTTTGGATCACTTTTTACGATCACTTCAAAAAGACCGGGGACGCTAAGGGCGCATTCGATGCGGCTCTATGGGAGGCTTTCAAAGAATGGCGCGATGACATGGAGTACCAATTGTCCGACGAATGCGTCGACGAATTGCTCACGATCAACGATTACCGATTCACCGAATCGGGCAAATTCTGGAGGGCTTGAATCATGAAAGCATATTTGCACGGCTCCCATGTGCGACCCAATGGCGACCGGGACACATTCTGGACCCAAGCGGTAGAGGCTCGGGATGCTCCTACATGGTGGCAGGATCGGGGATTGTCTTTCACTGCGACCGGGTACGGCTCCCGGATTCCGACGCGCTACATGGTCAAATTTAATGGCCGATGGAGGCGCGTCTATTGTCGCCAGTATTCCAATGCCGGGACACTGTACATCGGCAAATTGTCCCCGGTAGGGGAAAACATCACTGTATCGGTGGAGGCTTGAATCATGGAATGGTGGAGCGAAAGCCTCGGACGCATCGAATTGCAAATCGCCTGGGAGGATGCCGAGAGCGCCTCGCATCCCGGACCATGTGATGCCGATGTCGCAAGGCTCCGGGATGTGCCTTACATCCGGGAGCAATTGGACAAATTGTCCCCGGCTCTGGTGGCCGAATGCCTGCGCGAGTATGGCGCATGGGATGCCGAGGAATTGGCAGACCATGAGAGCAATTTAGACCGGCTCCTCTGGTGTGCCTGCTGCGACATTTCCGAGGAGGTTTTTATGCGCGAGAGCGAGGAGGAATAAATCATGCCCTTAGACCTTTTGACCCTTGAGAGCGAGGAGGCCGAGCGTTTGGCCTACTCGGAGGGATTCACCCAGACGGCCATTTTGTTTGGCAGGCTTGCCGATGCCGAGCGAGAGCGGGACGCATTGGCCGAGGAGGTGGAGAGCCTGCGCGATCAAATCTGTAACCTCGAATCCCGCATTGCCGATCTGGAGGAGGAGCGGGACGCATGATAACTGCCCTCTTGATAGCCTTTGCCGGGGTAATTCTCCTGCCTCTGGTGGAGCGTTTCCTCGATCTTTGACCCCTACCCATTACACCATGCCCGGGACGATCTCCCGGGCTTTTTTGGAGCCTTTGAAATGAAAACCCAGACCAAACCCCAAACCCCAAAAAATCCCGGCTCTGCTCTCTCCCTGCGCCTTGCCGATCTGCGCTCCCAACTCGATCTCTCCCCGGCTCAAATGGCCGATTATTTGGGCGTCCCAATCCATACCCTGCGCAAATGGGAGAGCGGAGAGCGGAGCGGGAGCGCGACCCTGCTGCGCCTACTCGATGTGCTCGGACTGGTGGAAGCCCTCGCACCGGGACTGCACTCGGCACTTTTGCCTTCAGAAACTCGTCATGTCGAAAAATCCGGTTCCGTTGGCTCAACCGATTCAACTCCTGATCCCGTGCATGAATTGGTGATTGCCCGGGAACATGAGGTGTTGAACAAATTGATGCGAGTGTTGAAATGAACATCATCGTGTACAGCAAGAGCAACTGCCCCAACTGCACCACCGCCAAGGCGCTGCTTGACAGCAAGGGGCTGGACTTCATCGAGCGCAGCATCGAGGATCAGGAGTGGCGTGACGTATTCACCCGGCAGTATCCTGACATCCGGCAGATGCCGCAGATATTCATCAATGGTCAGCGGGTCGGTGGACTCGCTGGGTTGCAGCAGGCACTGAACCAGATAGGTAAATGAAAAGGGCCTCCAAGAATCGGAGGCCCTTTTCACTCGTCCATGTCTGGGGTGTATCCCTTGACCAACTTTCGCTCATAGCCTTTGTTATACGCGTGTCGGTAGATGTAGTCAGCGTGTCTTTGCTTTGCTTTAATCACTGTTTCTCTGTATGATTTAAACATTGCCGGCAAACTCGGATTAATAGCCCATACGACACGTTTTTTATGTAACTCATTTTCTGTTTGAACAACCCATCCCGCTTGTTCTAACACTAACATGGCGTCGATTATTGTTTGGTCTTTCTGCCACTCTGTTTTATCTTCAAGCTGTCTACGCGCTGAACGTTTAAGCGTTCTTAATTCTACTGTTTGAACATCACTGCTAATTTGTATGATGTGGTCAATCATCCACTGCTCAAATGCGTTCGTGATGGCCCCGCCCACCTCGCCCAGTGCGTAGCGGTACGCTGGGATCACGTAGCCCCGGATCAGGCTCACGACCCTGTGGACAACCTCGGCCTGCACCGTGGGCATGAAGGGCGACTCGATGATGTGGAACAGCAGGATCAACCGACCTGCCAAACCCTCCATCTTGCCGAAGGCCGTCATGTACTCAGTGCCCGAGTCCAGCACCCGCTCGTCCTGCTTGGCCTCCTCGTACCATGCTTGGAACTCGCGAAAGGCTGTGAATGCTTCTGTGGACAAGTGGTAGGTCTGGGGCGGCAGCGCGTAGGTCAAGCGCAGGGTGTTCTCCCACGCTGCCGCGCTGGTCATGTATTCGGGGATCGGATGACCAAGTTTGGTCTTACTACCCCGCAATACTGCAGGTATGAATCGTTGTAACAAACCATCCGCACTCAACGCTTTCAAATTTTGCTTGTAGACTTGTGGTTGAATATTACCGTAAATCGACACTGCAAGATTATCAGCATATATGGAACCCGCCCCAACTCGGTCCATCTCGTAGTGTTCTGATTCATACGACACTACCCATGCGCTTCTATCTTCACCGCTTTGTTTATCGGTTAACTTTCTAACCCAACTATTCATCTCGTCTAAATGACAAAGTAGACCACGCGGTCTATCTGCAGCTTGTCTAACTAATTTCTGGCTTGTGATGTCACTAACTGTTATCTTGAGCGGTACAGGCTGCGGTGGCATATCTGGCACTTGCGGAGCTTGATCAGATCCTAAAATAGCTTCGGGGCTGGCTGAGAATTCGAGGAAGGCTTTTTTTGCGCTGGCGTATGCTGCCTCTTTACCTTCCCAATCTAATAACTCTTTGCTATACCTCGGACGATCCTCGGCCTCGATGTTCTTCAAAGGTGATAACATCGGCCTGGAACCTGGTGATTTTTTGTCTGCTGGATCCCCAATAGTCATAATCCATAAAACTGGAGGAACCTTAAAACCTGGCATCAGCTCTAATCTAATCTGCGCATCGACAACACCGCACACCGCAGCTAATCCCGCAAACAACGGCACAAGCGGGTCACACCCTACGCTTTCGCTAATCTCTATAGAACGCTGCCGCAGAATATCGGGCCACAATTCCATGTTCATTTCGGGAGGCTTCGGACGTAAACCATCGATCACATCTAAGGGCGCAACTGTTGGAACCTCTACTTTTTTAAATAATTCTGATACGTCGGGGGTAGGGCGCTGCCAGCCATGCTGTCTAGCAATGTGGAACAGTGTACCCAGTTTAACTGCTGTTGCTTTATCAAGTTTAAAACTAAACCACTGCGTCATTATTTCTCGCTCGCCTTGGTATTTAATTTGTGCTGTTGCGCTCCATTCATTCCACAGTTGTAACGCCTGCTCAAGCTGATCAGTCTGGGTGCCCGCCCAATGTAAAGCCATCCCAATGCTAATCCACTCCTCGCGGGAACAATCAGCCGGTACCACATCGAGCGCTTGCCTGATTTCTTCCCAGGATGCATCAATCGCGCCATCTGTTGATATTGTGCGCTCTTTGTCCTGCGTCAACATCTCGTTCCACAGATCAAGCAAAGCCTGCGGGATCACCGGTAAGCGGGTCCAGTGACCACGGCCTGACCAGGTATAGGGCTGACGCGTTTCTGGGTGAATACTCGGCGGAAGTACGTCTTGAACTGTAAGACCGCCGGCGGTCGCGCATCTCAACTCATACGCAGTTATACTATTGTGTAGAATCTTTTTACTTGGTAAAGCTGCCCCAAATGGCATTGCGTACAATAATTTACCATGACCTTGTTTTCCCGAGTTAATTACTACCGCATCGGGAGCATCGTAAAGAGCTTGTAAATCAATACCGTAATCAGCTAGTAAACTAGTAGCAATAGTCCAGTTATCGATATCCAAGGCCATTGTGCCGCTGTAAGCATGAGCCAACCCAATGCCAAAACCTTGTGGTAAATCGGCTTGTGATTTTAGAGCATTTTCTTTCAAATTCCACCCTTTATTTCTTGGGCCTTTAGTACCCATTGGAATAGGTACAAGACTCCAACCGTGCCGAATATAAGCATCTGTAGAAGAAGGATGAGATTGCGTTATTGTTGAGATTAACATATACTTACACTACCTTTCTTTAAGTGTTCCTTTTCATCTTTGCCCCAACTATTGTTGGGGTTTCTTTTTTAAGCTTCATATTTTACCGCCGCAGTAAACTATTATTCCACAATGCACTTACTCATTTCAGAATCTCTCAAAATTTATTTATTAAATTGTTTGACAAGTGTATATCAGTTGTGCAACAATAGCAACATCAAATTTAGAAACTCTAAAACATGACAATAAAGTCCAAATCTGCGTATTTGTCAGTAAGAGTGACTGAAAAGTCACGGAACAAATTTCATAGTAAAGTTAAAAAGCTAGGGAAACCCAGCGAGATTTTACGTGAATTAATCGATGCGTTCATTGAAGATCGCATTATTATTAACCCACTTGTAACTAGTAAGGAAAAATTATATGTCATTGGAAAATAAAATCGAAGCTCTAACTCAAGCTGTCATTGCTCTGACCGCGAAGATCGATTCTTTAAATGTAAAATCATCCGTTACCGCCGTTGAGGTAGCCCCAGTTATTGCACCTATCGTGGAAGCACCTGCCCCCTTGGTTCAACAGGCAGCAGCTCCAGTTGTACCCGTAGTACCTGCTATGCCCGCTCCTCCGGTTTTCGTAGCCCCTGCCCCTGCGACTGCGCCGGTGGCCTCTGGTGCGCCGTTCACTGACGGAAAGGGTTTGATCGACTACGTGATGAATTCGTATAAGGCCCTTGGCCCTCAGAAAGGCGCACAAATTCAAGGTGTTCTGACTGGTCTTGGTTATCAAAATATTAACGATGTCAAGCCCGAGCACTACGGCGCTCTGTTCGCTGGCGTTGAGCAACTGAAGGCATGATCATGGCAAAGTTCCGCAAAAAACCTGTGGTCATCGAGGCAACTCAGTTCTGGGTCAATTCACCTGATGGTTGGCCGCAAGGTGTCTACAAGGACAGCACTTCGCCAACAGGGTATCGAATCGACACTCTTGAAGGTAGTCATGAAGTGACCGATGGCGACTGGATCATCACTGGCGTGAAGGGTGAACACTACCCGTGCAAGCCTGACATCTTCGAGATGACCTATGAGAGTGCTGACGACAACGACTTTCCACTGGGCAAAGCCTGTGACCTGTCGGGCGAAGGCACCTGCGAGGTTTGCCAATGAGCGACCACGCCAAACTGTCCCCTTCGAAGCGCAGCCGCTGGGCCTTGTGTCCTGGTAGTATCCGCGAGGAGGCCAAGTACCCTGACACCGGTAGCGGCCCCGCTGCCATCGACGGAACCCACAGCCACACGCTGCTGGAGGTTTGCATTAAGGCAGACTTAGCAGATCCCATGATTATGGTTGGCGCAAAGATGAACGATCACGAGGGCATATTCGTGGTTGACGTTGACCGTGCCGCACGTGTAAAGGTTGCAGTTGAATACATCAAATCCCGTGTAGCTGAATTTAACGGCATGGTTGAAGTTACCCCTGAAACCAAGGTTAACCCTAAGCGACTTACTGGTCGTGACGATTTAAGCGGTACTGTAGATATCCAAATAATTGGTAATGATGTTCTTGAAATTGTAGACTACAAAGACGGCATGGGTGTTGTATTAGCTGAAGAAAATTTACAGCTTGAACAATATGCAATCGGCAAGCTGGCGGAATGCGAAACTGAACAATATCCGTGGCGCGAGGTACGAATGACTATCATTCAGCCTAAATTGGCTTTAAAAGGTATGAATCCTATTACTTCTTGGGCTATACCAATTAGTCAGTTTACTTCTCGTATCGAACGGTTGAAGCAACAAGCCGCCGCCACCGACGCACCTGATGCTCCGCTTGTTGCTGGTGAAAGTCAATGTAAGTTTTGTAAAGCCAAGGGTAGTTGTTCTGCTCTAGCAAGTAATGTAATGAAAGAGGTAGGAATTATGTTCAAACCGATAGTAACCGAAACGCTCGATGTTGCGCAGCAGTCTGCCGACAAAGATCCGACTACCATGTCGGATGACCAGATCCGGCAGATCATGGAAGCCGCTCCCCTGATGCGTCAACTCCTCGAAGGTGCGGAGAATGAGGCTCTGCGCCGTCTGGAGGCCGGTAAATCCATTCCTGGTTTAAAGTTAGTCTATGGTCGTGGTTCTCGCGCCTGGTCACTACCTGAAAATGAGATAGCCGAAAAGTTAGTTATGATGGGTGTCCCTAAGTCCGCAATCTATGAAACTAAACTAGTATCCCCCGCCAAGGCTGAAAAGCTGACATGGGAGAAGAAGGGTGAGAAGGTAACACTAAGTGATCGTCAACTTAAACGCATGGAACAAGAATATGTAACCAAGTTAGCTGGTAAACTAACCGTGGTTCCTGAATCTGATAGCCGTCCGGCTGTTATTACAAATGCTGCGCCTATGTTTAGTGCAGTTGAGGTAGCACCTGCTGCCGAATCCCTACCCTCGTGGTTAATGTAAATTTTAACAAATGGAGTAATTGTTATGTCCGAAATAATTTTTTTATCAAATGTCCGTTTATCTTTTCCTCATCTTGCTGAACCTCAACGCCAAATGAATGAAGTCACGGGCAAAGAGCGAGTAAGTTACAACTGCGAACTTATCATGCCTCAAGATCACGTTGGCTTTCAGCAGTTCATGCAAAATTACGGAGCGCTGGCATTAGATAAGTGGAAAGAACACGCCCAAAATGTAATGAACATGATCCAAAATGATCGTAAATTACGTTGTTTTGGTAAAGGTGAGGAGAAAGTTAATAAAAAAACATTTCAACCCTATGATGGTTATGCTGGTCATGTATTTATTACCGCTGGTCGTGATTCACAACCTCAAGTAATTCAAGCCGATGGATATGCTATCGATCCTACTAATACGATGGCTTATCAGCAACTCACTCGTAAAATGTACGGGGGTTGTCGTGTTAACGCTGCGGTCAAACCATGGTTACAGGATAATAAACACGGTCGTGGTGTTCGTTGTGATTTAATCGCCATTCAGTTTGCCGGTGATGACACACCGTTTGGTGAGGGTGCTGTTGATGCTTCGAACTTGTTTGGTGCCGTGTCTAATCCAGCTCAAGCACAAGTTGTCCCTGGTGGGGGCTTTGGTGTAACTCCATCGATGGGACTACCTCCATTCATGATGGGTTAATGTTAAACAGGGGCCGCGCAAGCGGCCTCCTTGTAAGGAGTAAATGTAATGAGTAACGATTATATTTTCGACATTGAAACCTACCCCAACGTGTTCACGCTGGCAGTGGAACACGCAGAAGCACCTTTGCACTGGATGTTCGAAATCAGCGACTGGCGCAATGATTCGCGCAACATTATTGAGTTTTTTCAGTTTCTTAAAAATACTAATTCGCGCATGATCGGATTTAATAACCTGGGCTTTGATTATCCTGTATTACATACCCTGATCCGCATGGGCAACGCCGATGCTGCCACGTTGTACCAGAAAGCAATGGCGATCATCGGATCGCAGGATGAAGACGGCGACCGCTGGATGCACCTCGTCAAGCCGTCCAATCGGTTTGTCGCCCAGATTGATTTATTTAAAATTCATCACTTTGATAATAAGGCTCGCGCTACAAGTTTGAAAGTTCTTGAGTTTAACATGCGCTCCGACAGCATCGAGGATTTACCTTTCAAGGTAGGTGCCACTCTAACTCGTGATCAAGTCAATGTGCTCAAGAAATACAATCAGCATGATGTAAGTCAGACAAAGAAGTTTTATCATCATAGTAAAGATATGATCGCGTTCCGAGAAGAACTGACGCGAAAATATCAACGTGATTTTATGAATCATAACGATACCAAAATCGGTAAAGATTATTTTGTCATGAAGCTAGAGGAAGCTGGTGTTGCTTGTTACTATTACGGCGACAAAGGGCGCGCACCAAGACAAACTAAACGATCAGTAATTCATCTTAAAGATGCTATCTTACCGTGGATTGACTTTAAACAGTCAGAATTTAACCGTGTAATGAACTGGCTCAAGCAACAATCAATTACTGAAACTAAAGGGGTATTTACTAATCTGACCGCAATTGTTAACGGATTTACTTTTGTTTTTGGTCTTGGTGGTATTCATGGCTCAGTGGAATCAGAAATTATCGAATCTGACGCTGATCATATTATTGTGGATCTTGATGTTACTTCATATTACCCTAATTTGGCAATTACAAATGGGTTTTATCCGGCACACCTTGGTGAAGACTTCGTTGCTATTTACAAGCACCTATTCGAGCAACGTAAACAATACCCTAAGAAATCAGCAGAATCAGCAATGTTGAAACTTGCGTTAAATGGTGTTTATGGTGACAGCAACAACCAGTTTAGCGTGTTCTACGATCCGTTGTTCACCATGAGTATCACGCTCAACGGGCAACTACTGCTGTGCCTGCTGGCCGAGGGGTTGATGACAATTTCAGGTCTGCGTTTGATTCAAGTCAATACCGACGGTTTAACCGTGCGAGTGGCGCGTAGTCAGAAGAATAAGGTTGATGCTATTCGTGAGTGGTGGCAACATCGAACCGGTTTAAATCTTGAAGAAGCCACGTATAAGGCCATGATGATTCGAGATGTGAATAATTACATTGGTGTATTTGAAGATGGTAGCACTAAACGTAAGGGTGCATACGAATGGAAAACTCAATGGTATCAAAATGCTGGGGGTCTTGTAATTCCTAAAGTGGCTGAGAAAGTGCTAGTTCATGGTGCGCCCATTCGTAAAACCATTGAGCAATGGCCCGACATCATGGATTTTATGTTGCGCACTAAGGTACCGCGCTCCAGCTATCTTTCAATCGAGTGGAACGATCAGCAACCCCAACAGTTGCAGAACATCACGCGCTACTACATCGCTGAAGGTGGTGGCCGTCTTTTCAAGTGGATGCCTCCACTTAAGGGTAAGACTGAGTGGCGCAAGATTGGCGTTGAATCAGGATGGGGTGTTCAGCCTTGTAATGATATTAAAGATGCTGGCAAGCTGCCAGTCGATTTTGATTATTACGTTCGAGAAGTGGAGAAATTATGTCTGGGTCTAGTTTAGATAAACAGGTGGCAGGAAATCATTACAAAGACCTGCTGATTCAACCCGTTGAATACATCCATGCTAACGGGATTGGATACTTTGAGGGAAACGTTATCAAGTACATTAGCCGCTGGCGCAATAAAAATGGCATTGTTGATTTGGAAAAAGCCAAACACTACATCGAATTGCTGATTGAACTGGAAAACAAAAATGCTGGAAAAACAGATTGAATCAAAAGTTTGCGAATACGCCAAAACTAAAAATGTTCTGGTGTATAAATTCACTAGTCCCGCTCGTGCTGCGGTTCCTGATCGTTTGTTTATTGCACCGGATGGTCGTGTGTGGTTTTGCGAGTTCAAACGCGAAGGTCAGAAGCCCACGCCCGCTCAGGAACGCGAACACGCCAAGCTCCGCGCCCAAAAAGTAAATGTATTTGTAATTGATAACGTAGAATACGGTAAAGCGATGGTTGACATAATGGTGATGAAATGCTGACACCTGACTTGCTCCATGATTATCAAAAAAACGCGGTTAACTTTCAATGCACTCACCCACACTCAATGTTGTGGTTAGACATGGGGCTAGGTAAGACCGTCATCACGCTTACCAGCCTTGCGCACCTGATTAACACCGGTTTTCTGCGAGGTGTGGTGATTGTAGCCCCAATCCGAGTCATCCGGCTGGTCTGGCGGCAAGAGGCGGCAAAGTGGGAACATACTAAACATTTACGATTCAGTATGATTGCCGGTACCAAAGATCAGCGTACCCGCGCCCTGCTGCGCCCTGCCGATATTTATCTTGTAAATTATGAAAACTTAGGGTGGCTTGCTGAAACCTTGCAAACATACTTTATTAAAAAAGATCGCCCAATGCCTTTCAACGGTGTCGTTTGGGATGAGATTAGTAAATGTAAAAACTCAGCAACTAATCGAGTTAAATCATTCCGCAAGATTGAAAATCATTTTGATTGGGCAACTGGATTAACTGGTACACCTGCTAGTAATGGGTACAAGGATCTTCATGGGCAATATTTGGTTGTGGATAGAGGTGTTCGTTTAGGTACAAGTAAAACAGCCTTTCGCACACGGTTTTATAAAAAAGTTGGTCCTTATAAAGAAGTCGCTTATGAGGATACTGAAGATACTATCAAAAAGTTAATTGGTGATATTACATTAGAAATGTCAGCCGAGGATTACAACCCACTGCCCGACCTGATCGTGAATAACGTAGAAATCGAAATGCCGGATGATCTTCGGGTAAAATACGATAGATTAGAGAAAGAGTTTTTTCTTGTACTTGACAGTGGTAAAGAAATTGAAGCTTTCAATCAAGCTGCCTTGACTAATAAGTGCCTTCAGTTTTCAAATGGAGCCATGTATCCGGTTGCAGGGATGCCGTTATGGGAATCAGTACATGACATGAAACTTGACACATTGGAAGATATTATCGACGAAGCGCAAGGTTCGCCAATTTTATGCGCCTATGCTTATCGCAGTGATGCTGAACGAATCATGGAACGATTTAAAACATTACGCCCAATCAATCTGACCGAGTGTAAAAGTGAAGCGTCTTTAACCAACGCCATGCACCGTTGGAAGATTGGGGATTGTCAACTAATGATTGGTCACCCCGCATCAATGGGTCACGGTATTGACGGCCTTCAAAAAAACGGTCATATACTTGTATGGTACGGGTTAAATTGGTCATTGGATTTATATGAACAGTTTAACGCCCGTGTACGTCGTCAGGGCCAAGGTGCGCCAGTTATTTGTCATCGTATATTAATGCAAAATACGTTAGATCAAGCTCAAGCATTAGCACTTGATGAAAAAGCTACAACACAATCAGGTTTACGAAACGCAGTTAAACAATACCGTCAATCAAAAGGAGTATAAATATGAGTTACACAGAACTTGAAATGCAGATAATACGATGGGGTGAAGCTCGTGGTATTGTGCAAAACGCCACAGCAATGTCTCAAGCAATCAAAACCCTTGAAGAAACTACAGAACTACTTGACGCAATTAACAAAAATAACATTGATGAAATCAAAGACGCCGTTGGTGACATTATGGTGACATTGATTATGGTGTGTACGATAATGAATCTCGATTTAATGTCTTGTCTTAAAAGTGCATATGTTGAAATTAAAGATCGTAAAGGTTATCTTACAAAAGAAGGTGTTTTTGTTAAAAAAGTGTGATACAATTGTGTTACATTAAATGATGAAAGGACGATCAAAATGTTAATTAATTTAGTTTTAGTGTTTTGTGCTTTCATAGGGTGCGCTGTTGTCCCTAATAATTTCATTAAATGAAATTATTTCACGGAAGTACATTATTTTTAAATGTAAACGTAACTATAAAAGAGGTAAATAAATATGAGAATAAGTAAATTATCACCAGTAACTAAAATAATATTAGACGAATTAAGACAAAAACATACAATCTTTGATTTAAAAGATAAAGTTAATCTTAGTTTACACGCAGTAAGGCAGACAGTAGTAAGACTAATGAAGAGTGGTTTTGTTTTCACATGTGAATCAAAAATCGACGAAATTAAAAAAAGAAAAATGAAATCTTATACGTTAACGGAGAAAGGGAAAAACTTTTTAAAAAAAGTTGAAGAGTTTGTTCCAGACGAAGAAGAATCAAATTGTAAAAAAAGACTTATTTCTTTTAATCCTTCATCACTTCGCGTGACAAAATCGTTTATAGAAACTCTTACTGAAAAAGCAACTCCTTGGGACGCTCTTCTAACAAAGGTTGAAAAAAATGCTTAAGTTTAATTTAAATAATTGCAATTTTTCACAAACCCCTATAACACAAAACAGACCATATTTATTAAATGAAAAAATTAATACGAATATAAAAGAATCCGTGAATCAGAAAAAAATAATACCAAATGATAATAGAACAACATGGGCAACGACAATATTAAGTGAACCGAATCTTTATAACCAAATTGCTGTGAAGTGGGCAAAAAAGATAATAGAGGTGAAAAATGAACAAAATAATTGATTTTTTAAGAAGTATTTATATATTACCAAGTGCAAGAGTCTTAGCAATTAAAGAACTAGAAGACTCTAAAAGAAAACTGTTAGAAATGGAAACAATTGCCGAATTTTCTTTTTCAGGAAACAAAATTGATGGATTTCTTTATGCACGCAATAGAAAAGAAACATACTTGATTTTACAAAACAAAAAATTAGAACAAAAAACAAATCTTTCAATAAAAAAATGCCCGCATTGCAATGAAGGAACTCTTGAGCAATATTATTATCGATTTACGTTAACAAGAATGTTAAAAAATCAATTTAACGTTTACACTTTTTTAGGATGCGATAAATGCAATACATACGTAAATCATGGTGGAATATGCAAAGAATTAAACGTTTATGATATAGGCGAAAAGTCAACGTCTGTTAATGAAAAAGAATACAAACATCTTTTAAATCGCTATGAAAATTCTAATTATGTTGTTAAATTTTTTGATGATTTTCCACAAAAAAGATTCTCAAAAGACCTGACATTGGCAGGTATAAGGAAAATGATCAACCATGATCATTTTTACTCTATGGTTGTTAACGAAATTGAATTTTATAGGTCAAGTATGAAAAATTGCAAATTAAAACATGATTTTGATTGTTTTGCAAAACTTACATTAAACATATTAATGCTTGCATTTTTAACAGTGTTTTTATCAATTACATATACATACGCTGAAGACATAACAGGTTACATCAGCAACGTATTAGAAAGTATTGTATTTAATTCTTTTTAACTTTTTAAAGAAAGTGCAAAAACTTATGAAAAAACTTACAGGGATTCATAAAGGTATAACAGGAGATTTTTCTAATATCTATGGAGATGTAACAAACCTTTATGGTGATGTCAGTAATATACATGGTGACGTTTCTAACATTACAGGAAATTTAATCAATATGAATGTCACTAATATTCTTGGAGACGTTTCTAATATTAGAGGAGATGTATCAGGAATTACAGGATTTGTATCTAACATTAAGGGAGATGTTTCTAATATTAGAGGTGATGTTTCTTACATTTATGGTGATGTCACTAATATTAAAGGCACTGTTATTTATCTTTGGGGTGATGTCTCTAATATTAAGGGAGATGTTTCTAATATCAGAGGCAACGCTTCTAACATTGAAGGAGATGTATCTGGCATTAAAGGATTTGTATCTGATATCGAAGGAGATGTAACAAATCTTTATGGATATGTAACAAATCTTTATGGAGATGCAACAAATCTTTATGGATATGTAACAAATCTTTATGGAGATGTAACAAATCTTTATGGAGATGTAACAAATCTTTATGGAGATGTAACAAACATCAAATGCCATGTTGATATGTAATCAACCTTAAAAACTTTTTTAGCTTTTTTAGCTTTTTTTAACTTTTTCGTATGTTCGCAAGCTTGCCAAACCTAACAAAGGTAGTAACAAAGCCAAAATTGATTCAACATCAATCTGCGGAAACGTTACTATCTTGTTTGTTAATATTAGAAAAATCGACGGTGCGATAGGCTGAAAAATATAATTGTAAAAAAGACCAAATGCACATATCCAACCACATGACGACCTCCATCCTGATTTATAAAAACTTTCGCTAGCAGCGTCTATTTTGTTTATTTCTGTTTGATTATTTGATAATTGAACAGCGGCATCTAATTGCTTTGATTCGCTTTCTTGAGTTAATTTTAAAATCTCAATTTGTGCTTGTGATTTCTTTTCATTATCAGGAATTAATTTATCAATGACACCTAATACACCAGTCAACAATAAAGGATTCATTATTCACCTATCAAGTTTTTAGCAACCCTTGCAGCCCAACCTTTTCCGTAAACACCCCACGAGTTTAATTGTGTCAAAAACATTAAGCGATGACCATTAAACATCATTGCGAGTTTTGCGCCGTTTGCGCTATTTAAAGCCGCAATAGTCTTGTTACCTATGATTCCATCAGCGTCAACACCAAGCGCTTTCTGAAGCCAAATAACAGCGCCTTGACGTGTTTTACCTCCTGGGCCACTATTTACCAGTGCATCAAAGTAGCTAAAACGAGCATCGGAAGGAACTTTCTCGCAATGATATTTTAACCAGTAGTCGCGCTTATATATTTCTTTTGCGTGATCAAGCGTAATGTTTTTTATATCAATGTTTGGATACGCTGCGGCACTTATTCCATATTTCGTGCCGTTTAATTTACCAATGCCCACTTTTCCACTTGTCCAGTTTCCTGTGTCTTTTGCATCGTCAGTAAAACCACCCTCATGCCCTACAACCAGTTTAAAAGCCTCATCGAAATTCATTTCTTAGCCTTTGTTTCAACTTCTGCACGTAATGCGTTAGCAAGTGCTGCGCCGCGTTTTTCTGCTGGAAAAGAACTTAAATGTAACTCTATTCTTTTTAAAGTATCCCAGCCGACCATTTGCCCCTTGGCCTCTGCTAAATCATATTCTAGTCGCGCAATTCTCGCATCATGCGATTTATAAATATTAGCAATTTCAACAAATCTTTGCGTTATTTCTTGCTTCATTAAGGTTTGTTCTTTGTAAGTTTGCCACTGCAGCCCTGCGCTAGCAGTAATTACAGCGCACAACCCCCAAAAAAAGAATTTTCCAAAATAATCAGATATTTGCTCAGACATTGGCGGCAGCCTCAATAATTGAATTTAAAAGAATATATGCTGAATTCGGAGTAAACCTCCAAGCTTCTTTTATATTTAACGCAGACAGGCACGCCTCGCTACAAAAAAACTTTGTGCGATTTTCAGGCAAAGCGTCTGCAACAAATCTAATTAGCCCAGAAAAATCATATTTGCGACCTTTATTAACATCAAACCAAACTCTTGCATCGCGTTCACTAAATAATGTTCCTGGTAATTCGATAAAATCCCATCTAGAATCATCAAATTTGATAGATTTAAAGCGTACACCGCCATCCATAAAGCTCGACGACGCGGCAACTTGATCACTGAATACTAATTCCATGTGAGTATATTTACCGTTATCCCACCATGTCGTTAGCTTGTTAAACAATCGGTAATTACCCTTATAAAATGCTGCCTTCATACATTTACTCACATTTGATGTCTTTTTGATATATTACTCGCTCAAACCTATCTTTTCCAGTTTTTTCTCTTGATTTCAATTCGTTTGGTAGCCATTGCATGTTTGAAACTGCATCACATCCGCCGCACGCAAGCGGTATTACATGATCAATTGCCCACCCTTCGCACGCGCCTTTTGTGCTTCCGTTCGACGGGCATGGGTGTAACTCTTTAAATTTATTTATTACTTTTGTGTTGCGTTTAATCTTGCCGTTTTTATCGCGCTGAGGTTCTCCGCAATATCTATATTCTGTAAATGAATCTATATGTGCTAAAACATCAGCGCAGAAAAAAAACAACAAAGGTATAATAATTTTCCTTGTCATAAATTTATTCATCGCGCAAATTCATTTTCAACATTACGATCTGGGGCCAACGCATTGACTGCTGCTGCTGTTGTTCCGGTTGTAATTGCACGTTTTGAGGGTGATAATACTGTGGGGTCTGTAATAATTTTCAACACTCGTTGTTGTTCGGTTTTTGATAACGAACTTAGTAAATCTGCGGCAGTATTAGGATTTTGCATTGCTTCAGATAATATTTTTGTAGTACCGCGTCCAATTTTACTTTCAAGTTCCGCTAATCCTTTATTTGCAGCAGTTACCCAAAATGTTAAAAAGGATGGAAGTCGAATCATTGATGTGTTTTGCTCCAATAATGAAGCAAGGGCTTTTTTACCTTCCGATGCCTGCTTACTAGCGGCAATTTGATTCATGGCTTTTTTAGCTTGGGTTCGCAAAACTTCCATAGTGCTATCTGCTAGTTCCATAGCAATATTGTATTTACCTGACCCAAGGAACTTCTCGACTACATCTGGTGATTCATTTTCTACTAAATTAATAAATCCATCTTTATCTTTTTTCCACAATTCCAACGCTTGACCTGATAATTTTCTTTCAGCGATTTTTTGCGCTCCTTTAGTGTAAGCTTCAAGATATTCTCTATAACCTTTACCACCTGCTTCTTCCATTGCATCAATTAACAATGGTTTAATTTGAATCATTGCAGAGGCAGCGGCTTTTGCCTGAGTGCTAGGATCTGAATTTTTCAGTACATCACGAACCGCGGCATTAACTGAGTTTTTACGAATAGCATCAAGAGCAGCGGCCGGAATAATTCCATGTACGTTTGTCCATTGTGCAAGATCATTTTGTAAATTTCTTACAGCAGCTTGCATAACATCATTTGCGGCAAACTCAGTATTTTTACCAATAGCGCCAACTTTTTCAATTAAAGGGGCAGTCTTAAGCGGCTTAAATCCAGCATCAGTTAATGATTTTACTGCGGCATTAGCTTGTCGTGCGGCTTCTCCAGCATCGAGTGACCCTTTAGCAGCAGCGGTTGCCCATTCATCCGCTTTAATTGCCAATTCACCTGGATATGTGTATTGTCCTGGTGCGCGAGGTTGTCCTAAAGGTTTATAAACTTG
>Ga0181352_1000118_pt1 | contig 36977 bp, 37 predicted proteins | sample Fa13VDMLBSN_FD_130103 | JGI IMG/M metagenome (GOLD analysis project Ga0181352, IMG submission 130103) | Freshwater viral communities from Lake Michigan, USA - Fa13.VD.MLB.S.N | ecosystem: Environmental > Aquatic > Freshwater > Lake | place: USA: Michigan | collected 2013-09-23 | reverse complement strand
ACTCTCTACATCTCTTAATGCAGGGGGTGTTTGTTCTTTAGATAGTAGGGATTCTGATTTGTCAGGCGATTTATCTTTCCTAAAAACAACGGTATCAAAATCTTTAGTTTCGCCAGCATCTTTAATGATATATCCATCAAAGCCATTTCTTTTTAAAATACCATCAACAATATCACCTTGCTCTTTGGCCTCTTTAGTGTTTTTTGCTTGCGGAATCCGCAATAACCTTTTCTCATCTTCCGTTGCTAAATCTAATATCCCTTTATAATCTTTTTCCCTTAAATCCAATAAATTAGAACCTTTTGGTATTTCAAACTCTCTCGTTTCACCTTTAAAACCACCCTCTTGAATATACTGCTTGTCAGTAGTAAAATATCTCCCTTGCTTACCTGCTCTATATATTTTAACTCCGCCTTCAAACCCCTCTACATCTCTTAATGCAGGTGCTTGTTCTTTAGATACAGTAGGCTGTTCTGCTCTTATTTGCGCTACTAAATCTTTAAGTTTATCTTTAGAACTTGGCGTATTTGCTTCTACCAAAAATTGATACTCTTCTTTTTGGTCGTTATCTAATTTTGATATTTCTTCTTCTGTTAGCTCGAAAGGCGAAAGTTCTATTTTAAGAGGTGCTACTTCTTCTGCTTCACTCGCTTTGGAAGTGTCTTTTGATTGGTCTTTTTGCTCCACTCCTTGCAGTCCCAACTGCCCGATTTCCCCTTCGCTTTTAGGGCGTAGCATTTCTTCTGTTGTTGTTGGCTTTTGAACGGCATATTGTTTTGGTTTTAAGTTGTTGTATTTGTCAAATATTGTTTGTCTTGCTATTAACCCTATATTGTATTTACTTCCTATTTCACTTGCGGTTAACGTTTTGCCTGAATCTTCCAACTCTTTTTCTAATGCGGCAACATCGCCCATAGTTATTGGAGTTCCTTTTAAGGGAGTGTAAAGTATCTTTTTATCCTCAACAACATTTTCTTCTATTTTTCCCGTTGATATAACTGATACTATTTCGGATGATTTTTCTTTTATTTGCTCATCTATTACATTTACATCTTCTTCTGTAGCTCCTGCATTTTCTAATACTTTCTTTTCTGCCGTGAGTTGCGATTTTGCATAATACTTGTTAAGTAGTTCTATTTTAGCATCATCGTTTAGCTTTATGCCAGATGTTGTCTCGTTGGGCAACATTTCATATATATTACTTACCGTATCTACTTTTTGTACTTGCTTATCGTATTTTTCTTTAGTTATTTGTCCGCTTTCTAATAAATCTTTAAGAGCGTCTTTGTACACTTGGGGTTCTTTGCCCATTGAGTACATAGCCACCTTTTTCATTGTGGACATATTACCAACCCCACCCAATAGTGCTGTTGGCGTCATGCCAACCATTGTTTCTAATGCTATGTTTTTTAATGTCTTGTAATCAAGAGGCGATACTTCTATATCTCCTTTGTTCGCATCGTTCACCTTATTATATACTGTGTCCGTTACCGCTTGCCCTATTTGACTAATAAACTCTTCCCCTATCTCTGGGGCAACTGATTTAACGTACCCTATACTCAAATCCGCCATTGATGTGGCAAATTGTTTTACGTTGCCCTTCATTCCTAATCTGTGTAGGTTTAAAGCGTCATCATAAAACTTATTTAACTTACTGCCACTTAACTTACTTAATCCTCCCCATATTTTTTCTTCTGGCACTATTCTTTCAGACAACCCCTCTATAGTTGAATACATTGCACCTATAATCATTGCGTCATCAAATGACATGCCGTTGTCTATGGCTTGCTGTACGTTCATGTCCATTGATTGAACGAATACGCTTCCAAATTGGGCAACGTTTTTTGCCAATGCCGACTTCCCTCCAAACAATAAACCACCACTATAAAATCCATAAGACTGTGCGGTTGTTTTTACCATTGTTGGAACTATCGCATCCCAATTTACTCCCGTTCCAACATATTCTTCTACTTCTTTAGCGTTTGTAGATTGCTTATTTATTTCATACTCGTTAGTTTGCTGATTATAGACCAACGAATCCTTGCCATATTTATTTAATATGTACTCTCGGTGCTGAACGTTGTCTAACTTGCTTAACCCTTGTATTATTTCAGGTTGCAAGTTTGTTGTTATGCCTAAGTCAAATCTTTTTCTTGCGTTTATATAAAGGTCTTTATCAATAAAACCTAACGCTGACATGCTGTTGCCAACGAAACCAACTGCGCTTTCGCCTGTTTCGCCAAGCCATGCTCTTATTGGCGCTATTAATTGGTAATACGCTTTTGTTGGTATACCGCCTTCTTCGTATTCTTTGTTAACTAATTTTTGCTCTTCATCTAACTTATATTTTTCGGGGAACGCTGTTTTGTAGTTGTTCTTCCATGCACCATCTACATTATCCCTTAATGTTGATAGTTTCTGTAATTCATCTATGCTGTTTTTGTAAGGTGCAATAAACGCATTGTATTCATTTACTGCCGTATTATAATCTTGCTGATTTGTTGCTGTGTCTATTTTATCTCTTTTTTTCTTTATTTCATCGGTTGGCACTAATTTAATTAAATCGTTTATCTTTTTATCAATATTATTGATGTTTGATATATAGCCCGAATATGCCGCATTATAAGAGTATACGTCATTTAGCCTAATCCCTTTTTCTAATACATTTTGTATTGTCTTGGCTTGCTCTGGGTTGGTTGCTTTTAATGACTGCAACCCATCATTAAAGAATGTGTTAAAGTAACTATTTGGTTCAGTTTGGCTATTTATGGTTGCAAACTGATTTATGTTTTTTGTTGCCTCGCTTTTTACCTTTTGTAGCTCTAAACCTATATATTCTTTTGTTTTTTCTAATTGTGCTACTATTTGCTTGTTCTTGTTTCGTTGTTGAGTATATTGCCCTATTTCCGCATCAATAAATAGTGTTGGAGTATCTTCAACTTTTTGGTTTATTGCATTATTTACACTATATAGAAATTGTGTTCTTTCTGCTAATGGCGCTTCTGTTAGCTTTCTTCTAACATCAATCGGGCTATAGCCCATAGTTTCTGATATAGTATTTATCGTTTGTTGTTCAACATATTTAGATAACCCAAAGTCCGCTCCACCATCTTTTTTCTCTTCTATCATTATCCCCTTTGTCGTCATCTTACTTGGGGTTAAGTCTGTTTTCCACTCAAGTTCGCCTCCGACTTGAGGCTCTATTTGTTTTGTTTTTGGTTGCTCGAATGGCTGTTTTGACTCAGCTAATGTTTTTTTAATGCCCTCAACGCCTGTTGTAATAGATTCTCCAAATACTTTAGGTTTTGTCTGAGTAACTTGGGAAGGCTTTGAACCATTCCCATATTCTTGTATAGTAGGCTCTCCAGCTCCTTTTTTTTTTACTCCTAACAAGCCTTGAAACGTATCAAAGTTGTCGGTATAGCCGTCTTTCTTAAATAGCTTATACGAATAGTCCAACGCTTCTTTGTTGGTCTCTATTAGCTTTTTATAATCATCTAACGAACCTGAGTACCCATCTTTGGTAAATAATTCGTGAGCGTATTTTAATGCTTCTTCGTTCATTGTTTTTTATTAAATTTTGAAGCACCGCCTTTATTTGACGGCCCTGTTGATTGAGTTGACGTTGCTTCTTCGCTTTTATCTACAAGTATCACATTGCTATTTTCGAGGGCTGTTTTTATTTCATCGCTATAAGGTATTATAAATGTTTCGCTCTCCACATCTGTTTTCTTTACCACTTTAACCACTCTTAGCTTTTTAGCTGCGTTTTTATCGCCTTTTGTTACAAAATTTTGACCTGAATCATCTGTCCAAACATCATAAACCCCAACTATATCTACATTCCATGTAGCCGCCCCTATTTCTTGAGGCATCATTCTTTGACCTTTTTCTGATACTGCATATTGTGGCGGTTGTATATTTATGTTTCTTGGATTTTCGCTTGTTTCGGATAACGCCCATCCGCCTTCTGCTTCTAAATCTACTCTATTACCTGTTGTACTTGACGTTATAAACGGAATACTTTGCTTATAGTAAGCATTATACTTGCTCTTGTCACCGCCTGTTGATGTTTTTGGTGCGTATTGCTTTATGTCCTTTGTTGTATAGTACAAGCCATATATTAAATTAGACTCTCCCAATTCTTGTGGTGTCACATCGCTTATCTTTTTCTGAACAGGTTTTAACGCTTCGCCTTTTGCTTCCTGAATTGATTGTCGAGTATATATATCAACTAATTGATTAGGGTCTTTGTTGACTTTCGCATTGTATTCGTTTTTATAGTGTAAATCAAATTGATTTTTTAACGTTGGTGTTTGATATATTTGACCTATATATTTAATAACCTCTTCTGGTGACGTATAGTCCGTTGTAGCCGATGCCGATGTTGTTTCCATTACATTCCTACCACTTTTTATTACGGCTGTCTCGTCCCATAAATCAGGCGTGTCCCAATTTGTCCAACGCCTATCCATTAATGTTTTATAGTTGTCCTTATTTTGGAAGTTGTCCAATTTTGATTGGTTGGAAAATGTCTTGTAGTCTAAGTTTCTTGGGTCATTTATAAAGTCTTGCTGTTTTTCGTATATTATTTTATCTGCTTTCGACTTGCCTATCTTGAACAATATTTCGTTTCTTTTTTGTTGCATTTGTTGATACAGCTCCATATTATCCGCTTTCTTGACTAACGCTTTTGGATTTTGTTTTATCCAATCTATAAATCCTTTTATATCTCCATTAACCTCTTGGAGGTCAACTTCCCACATTCCTGCTGTGTCAAAATTTGTGCTTGCTAATTGCTCGTTTAATTCTTTTTCATTTCTTTGCCTTTCCGCCTCGTTCATTTGATACCTTTGCGCATTGGCTTGCAATATCATTTGAGGCAAGTTGTCTTGCTGTATAACGGCAGTGTTTAGCTCTTGTTGAGCAAAATTTGGTAATATGGTAAATCCTTCAGCCATTATCCATATAATGTCCCCTCTCCTGTATTGGGGTTGTATGACGATTTATATGCTCTATAATCTGTTCTACCATAACCCTGACTCTCTAATGCTTTTGATAATGCGTTATAATCTACTGTTGAGCCAGCCGCAGCAGTTTGTCCTATTCTTCCTAATCCGCCAATAAAGTTTTGCGAACCTGCATTGCTCATTTGAGTTGCCCTTGCATATCTTTGCTGAAATGGTATATTAACATTATAATCCCAATTAGCCATATTTTGTTGAGCTACAGCCGTATTTGCCGCCATTAACTGCTGTTGATTTCTTAACTTTTGCTCAACGTCCATTGTCATCATTTTGTTATATTGGTCGGTTGCGCTTTGTGTTAGTGAACTAATTTGGTTAATATCTCCACCACCCATTTGTATAGCATTTATCCCGCTTTGCATTTGTCTATCTATTGCGTCTGAATAATAGTTTTTTGCATAATCTGGTATTCCTTGGCTCGCTATGTTTTGTGCAAGTCTTTGATTGTATAGGTAATTTGGGTCTGTTGTTCTTTGTGGTCTATTAGCCTCCAACTCTTTCATCATTCTATTGCCTTTCATCATTTGCCAAAAGCCATAAAGCGACTGCATACCCCCAGTTGCCATGCCCATTTGTTGTGCTATGCCTTGAGATATCATTGGGGCGATTGCTAATGGTATTGCCATATTATCTTAATGTTTTAGCTGATGTTGTAAAATTAGTAAATAATCTTCTCAATTCGTTATATTTAGTCTTATTGTTTCTGTCTTTAACATACCTCATCCTAATCCAATTGCCTTTTAATGGCTCTCCTGTTATCAAATTGCTCCCAAAGGATGTAGACCTGTAGAAGTTGCTCCACCATGTACCCTCTTTTTTTACAAAAGATTGAATTGGTATTTGCGATGTTTGTTTTATGCTCGTTTCTATTTGTTCAACGCCATAAGCATAATCGCTATCGTATCCTGATGTAACATAGTTTTTTACCGATTGGGCTTGCTTATTAACTACCACTTCTAATGTTTGATTGCATTCTGTTCCATAAAACGTATTATACGTCAATACGCTATCTTTGTTGTGATAGTATGGAACTCCATATCTAAATGTTACTAATAACACTCCAAGTTGAGAGCCATCCATATAACTGTAATATTCTGGCAAGTATGATGTAAACATGCTCCAAAATTGGTTATCCATGTCCCATTTTAATGTAAATCTTCCATCTGTTCTTCTTATGTTGCTGTCGTCTATATGTGGGTCATCTACTCTACCCGATGGGTAGTTTTTATAACCCGTAATCATATAATAGTTATATTTAGGACAATATCCCCCCACTAATGATATTTGCTCAAGACCTTTAGATATGTCTTGTATAATGTTTTTTGAAACTTCTGTAATGTATGCTCGTTGACCTAAAAAACTTATTGGCTCTTGTTTATTGCCATCATAACGAACTACAACCCCTCTTTTAACATCCCAATAGTAGATAAACCCATCCTTTTCTATTACCGTTGCTGCATTTTGACAACCATAATCGCCCACAGTATCAAATATATCCGATATGATTTGATTTGAGCCGATTAATGCCAAGCTACCATCCGCATATTGCACTTGCGACCTGCCTATTGAACTTTTGAATACGTTGTTTTCTTGTATTACATGTATTTCATTTTTTATACATACAAGACTTGTTATGCCCCCAAATTGCCTCCAATACATTCTATCTCTACTCGTATCAAATGTACTTAATCCATTGATAAAACTTTCGGGGTTAAATACAAAGCTATACCTTACAAGTGCTGGTTTCCATACTTGCTTTGCTGTCGGGTTTACAATGTTTAACCTACCTATATCCTCGCCATGCGAGTTTATGATGGTATCGCTTCTACTTGGGCTTTCAAATGGATTATATAACGATATTGAAGGTCTTGTAATATAATAAGCGTCGAATGTGTTTAGCAGTACCGTTGACTGCGTGGACTGATTGTTATTAGGCTCTCCCGTGGTTGGTATTAAGTTAGTTATCTCGTAGTATATATCTGTGTTCCGCTCTTGTTGAGGTGTGTATATTTCTACTATATCGCTTCCTGATAAACTTTGCAATTCATCGTCATAGTCTATTGTAAAGTTTATACTATCCGTGCTTTTTAATTGTCTTTCTATTATTTTATCGGGAATATTTGCCGCTATTGTCAGAAACCTAATCATATCCCCATCTGTAAATGTATATGTCGTAGTGGTTTGTTGAAGGTTTGTTGTATTATATGCCGCAAGGGAGTTTATGTCAAATGATATGTTTGTTGCTGTGCTATTCACATTATCTATAGGCCACTGTATAAACCCTAACCCATTCTCTCTGTTTATGTATGCGTTTTTAGTCCTATATATTGAAACGTATTTAACCCAATCAGGAAACACGCACCCGTTAAAATCAAACGTTATTTCTTGCGCATATCCTTCTGTGGCAGGAAATTGCTCCATTGGTGTTTTTATATACAACCTTAATTGCTCTGCGGTTTGGACAAATGTTGACCTCAATGCCTCGTCATGAAGAACCATCCCAAACTGATAACTACCGCCTTGCTTTAAGTGAGGCACATTATCTATGTATGGGTTTGTGTGCCTACTATCAAAATACGATAAATTAGATGGTGGCGGGTAGTTTACTATAGGACTACTCCATGTATTGCAAGTATCTGATATCACATTGTCAAAATATATTGAATTGCTCGGAGGAAACTCTATTGGGCCTAATTGCGGAGTAGTTAAATCTATAGTTCCGCTAACATCCCACCCTCCATTTCCACAAGCTAAAGTATATGCTGTTTGTGTATATGTTCCCGTAAATGTTCTCCCTTGTTTTAAGGTTATTGCGTCAACCCCTACTAAATTAAAATTATCTAATCTTAAGTATATTATGTCAGATGTCCCTATATTCGTTATCAGTTCATTACTTACCGTTATAGAAGCAGGTGCGCCACTTGTTATAGTATCTGTCCTTATTACATTTATCGTTCCTGTTTCAAATTCTCTATGTATTAATTGTAAATCTACAGTTGTGCCAGAGCCAGCAAATGCCCACTCGTATGGGATATCGTAACTGACCTCGACTTCGCTACTTTGTATTTCTACATACTGAACATCTATTGTTGGCTTGCTTAACTCTGTTGCGCTTAAGTTATCATACCCCTCTAATATATTGCCATAAGCTATAGTGTTATTAGTTAGCATTTCTTGTGCTTTCGCCTGTATTGGGTGCACATCGTATAATTTTGTTGATAGTTCTGGTGGAACTAATGAGTAGGCATAATTATTAAAAAACTTATACGTAAATACATTGTCTAATATGTTGTAGCTATACTGTGCATCACTTATTACGTTATCCTTTATTAGGGTATCAAATGTTTTAAAGTCCCCTGTATTCCCTCTTCTAAAGCAAATCTCTATTTTTTTAACTATTTTAGAGCCTACCTCTATGTTTGACAACATAGCCGCATTGCTTGCAAGCGTTATTACTTGTGTTGTGTCTTGCGGAAAGTTTAATGTGCTTATTGGCGAATACACACTGTATTCGCCATCATCATATAAAAACCTATATCTGTATTGGAAGTTGTTATTTATATAATAATTATACGATATTGAGGTATCTCTATAGTCTGTTGGTTCAATTCTTTTTTCAGGCGGATATTTTACCGCTCTCATCCATTCGTCTTGTGTCCTATACCACAACGGCAAAACGTCCCAATATTCTCCACTTAGGCATTTATCTACATTTACTTTTCTTGGTGGATTCACGCCATCTGTCCAATATAACAATCTTTTCGTTGCTACGTTTTCTTCTGTTGTATTCACCTGAACTAAATCCACATGAGCAATCTTTTCTGTGTAGCTAAAGTTTAATATAGGCGTTTCGTATAATTTATAATACTGCAAAAACTCATCGGCCCTCATTAATATGTGATGCCTTCCTTGAGTATTGTAGTTAAACCAATACATTTGATTTAATGTCCTATGATAGTATGTGCCAATACAATAGTTCACCCCTACATAATCTCCGTAACTATCTATTTCAAATTCATATTGTTGCGTATTATCTCCTACTTGGAATAATACGCTCATCCATATCTCTTCTCCCGTTATTGTAAACACATAGTTGCCGTCATTTGTAAATCCAAGTGCTGTAAAGTACGCTTGCAGTTCTGTCAAATCATCTATAGCCGTTACGTCTATTGTTTCATAATAGTCTTTAGTATAACTAAATATATTTATTGGGTATGTCCCATCTAATGCTGTTAAATCTATTGTGTATGTTCTTATTCTTGGGAGCAACGTTTCGTCAAAGTCTGTTTCATTGCTTTGCAATGGCGTAAGCGCCAATTGATTAGAACCTACCGAGCCATTGCTTTTCTTGTTGTATAGGACTTGACCATTTTTAATAAACAATGCTTTTTCGGGTAACATCAGCGAATAGTCTGTGTCTGAATCCATCCCCTTTAACGGCATTAATATTTGTTGGTCTTGTGTCAAGTTTTATGGCTTTTGTCTTGTTCTTAATATGTCTAATAACTCTTGTACTCTTAAAGGAGTTAATCTTTGGCTCAACTTCTTTTTTTCTACCGAGTACCTTTTTTCCGTCCTTTGCTTTTCGTACAATGGCACATTGCTCTTACTTCTAACTCTAAGCATATCTATGTAGCTTATCAGCGCATCTTGTGAAAGAAGTGGGACTAAATAATCTGCGCTATCTATTTCGTTAGCTGAATAGTACTCTAAGTATATTGTGTCTAATCCAAAACTATCGTTAAGTTGTATAACCCCTGTATTGTAGTTAATGTTGAACCACCCCCATGCGCTATCATATAACGCTTGCTTCATATATAAATCACCGCCACGCAAGTACCTCCACCATGCTTGAGTGCTTATTATACCGCATCTGCTTAACGTGTTTACTACTTCGTCATTAAGTTCAGGGCAACCACACTCTTTTTTAGGCACATAGCACATTAGCGTGTTTGTTGTTACGGAATTTATTTCTCTATTTTCGTAGCAATCTTCTGTAGATATCGGCACTTCTTCTCCGCCAATTATTATGTTTTCATAGACGCTTGCCGTATCATATATTACAAATTCCATATCTTCTGATGTCTGTGGGTCGTAGTTATTGTTTTGCCTAATCCCTAAATCGTACAAATAATCGCTCATCTCATTAAAATCATCAAAGTCTGGCATTGTATATTCAATACCATCTTTTGTGTACGTGTTGTCGGTTTTAGGGAATGTTGTAGTGTCTATTGTAAAATAATACGTGCATCGCTCAACATTATCTCCAAATCCATGTACTGTTTCTTGTTTTGTTATATCTCCACTTTCATTAACACATATTGTTGTTAAGTTGGTGTATTCGACTTGTTCTTCTACTACGTCTATTGCATTTAATGTAGTAAACGACCTATCGGTATCGCCATTGTACACGTTGCCATTAAATGAAACCCAATATTCTGGTGATGTTAGCGTATATATATTCTCTCCAGTTATTGTCCAACCAAGCTCTGTCATAAATTGGTCAAGCTCTTCTTGATTATTAAATACCCTATTAACTACTTGAACATCGCTTGGGTTTTGATAAAATTCTGTTGTGCTATCAAATATACTTATACTGTCTATGGTCAATGGGAATCTTATGCCAATGGCATCAACGCAATCTTCTATACTTGTAATGGGTATTTCTATTACGTTCCCACTCTCACAGTATTCTGTAACTTGATAATTCTCATAATTAAAATAGCTGTCGTTTAATACATAGTTATTGCCAACAACCGTAAATCCATACCCTGCAAATATTGCGTCTAATTCGCTTAAATTATTTATTGTTTGGTTTACATTTGTTTGCACTCCATCTATTACAATCCAATCAAATACAAGTGGCGTTGTTACTGAATTTGGTCTTGCGTATGTTATAGTGTATTTATCTACACAGTCTACGATAAATCTAACTGATATTGTTTGTTTTGTTCCGTTAGCAAACTCTATTTCGTAATCTCCATACACATCAACTGATGTTTTGCCATATCCAAAAAAAGGAGCTGGGGGCACAAGCTCGGTAAACCCAAGATTTATAAATACGTTTGTAAAGTCTGATTGCGTAACTACAGGTGCATTTATATTAAAGTTAACGCCATTTATTTTTATCCAATTAAATGTAAATGGAGTTGTTACTGCTCTATATTGATATAGATATGTGCATTCTTGTTTTATAGTTGTCGATAATGGCGATACTTCATTTATGCAATATTCTGTTATTTGATAACCACCATATATGTCAAATGCTTGCTCATATACATAATTGCCTGAATCTATAGTAAACCCAAGATTTGTGAATATGTCATCTAAGTCGGATTGAGTAATAACGGGCTGATTTATTTCAACTTGCTGACCATTAATCTCTATCCAATCGAACATAAACGGTATAGTAATTGTCGGTATTTCATACGTATATGTGCAACGTTGCAATGGGAACAATAATGAAGTTGTATAAGTATTGCTATATCTTGTTTGTGGAAATAATACTTTACTTTCTGTAGTTTTTGTGTTTGCCGTTATTGTTCCTGTGTTGTAGCATATCTCTCCATCGCAACCACACTCGCAATGACAATTTTTATTTGGGTTTTCTGTTTTTAGTTTTATGTTGTTGTTGTAAGACAAGTCAACTATTTCGTTTACTTGATTGACAAATCCAACTCGGACATAGTTGACGTAATCTTTTGGTATTAATGCGGTTTTAGTTGTTTCATCTACCGAAAGATATGTTCTCTTTACATTTTTTAATATATCATAGCCAAGTTCATTATACCCCCTTATTAGATAATTAAGATACTTATTATAGTTGGCGTTGTTCCCGTCGCCAAACTGAACTATTGCATTCTTAAGTATTTCATCTACGGTAGTAAACCTATTTTCCATTTGGCGTTATTATATTAGGGTTTGAATCATTTGCTTTATCTTCGGGGATATTTCTTGTTATCATCAACTGTTTTAGCACCATTTCTTTAATTTCGTGAACGTCATCATCTTGTATCTCATCTGGTCTTGACGACACTATAAGCATTTTTACGCTTTTTACTTCGGGTTCTATGTTGTAGTAATATACGTTCTCATTATCAAATGAGTATTGCGTTGTTGGCAATCCGCTATATAAAAACAACTCCCCTATACCAATTGGCGAGAATGGTTTGTTTGGCGACTGCATTTTACTTATCATGTATACGCCAATATTATTAGGTAAAGTGATTGGTGATGCTGGCAGTTCGCTATAGTACAAGTCTTGTTCTTCATTATATACTACGGGTACATTAGTATATGTTTTAATATATTGATTACTAAGCTCTCTATCGCCCGTCATCTTTATATTGTTGTAGTAGTTCAACTGAACTAAATATGCGTATGCTGCATAGACATGCTCTATAAAGTCTATTCTTTCTAACCCCGCATCATCAGATACATCTCCCCCATAGTATTGCCTTTCTATTAATTCCGCTAATACGTTTGCTTTCAAAACCCTATTATTTTTTTTCTAATGTAATACGCTATCGGGATTGCCGCCACGATACTAATAAACATTACTATAAAACTAAACCCGTATGGGAACAACGTGTACAACAATAAATACACAACCAATCCGTGTATTCCACACATACATTGCGGACATATCAATAGTGGCTTCATAGCCCAATCGGGCAGTCTTAAATCATCCGCCATTAATCTATACACAAAATGAAATAGTTGGTCTTCATCTGTCACTATTATAACAGCATTTACCCATAAGGATATTACTGTTGATATTGACAATATTTCTAATATTTGATACCACATTAGTTTACGTTTTCTTGTTGAATTGTTGCTTGATAAATCTCCCCCTCTCTTACTTCTATGCCAAAGTACTTGCAAACTTTCATAATAACTTTATTTTCTACGCTTTCATGCCAATCTAAGTTTGTTGATGTTGCTGCATTGTATTCTGGCAATCCGTATATATTTTGAGTATATCCCCAAACTGCCTCTTGCGGTCTTCTTAAGTAATCAAATTGTACTAACCCTATTGATATTGGGTATAATTGTATGTAGTCTGCATAAATAACAGCTATTGGATATTGAAGTGTTGGCTTCAATAAATCGCTTGAAAGCCTTGTGCCAAGTTTGTCATTATCGAGCAATTTAACTTTTATCTGTGTAAGGCTTGCATAGTCTACTAACGTGTTTTCGCAGTTCTCTTGCAATGCCTCATATTCCGACTTGCTATAACTTCTTAAGGCAACATAAAACATATAATCACTTGGATAATCGAGTTTTCCATACTCGTCTACTTGTAGTTTTTGATTAGTAATAAAGTTTCTAATATCGTCTGTTACCCTTTGATTTAATTGGTACGCATTAAATCCTTGCGTTAGCATTTCTAACGATGCCATATTTACATAACGGTTGAACTCATCGGGCGGTAAATATCCGCTCCCCTGAAACTTATTGCTAAGTTGTTGTACTTTTTGATATATAGTGTTAATGTTTATCATTAAATGAATCCTGCATAAAATGTGATACCGTCTAATGATAAATAACCTGCTACGCCAAATGTGTTATCGTTTCTAAATGTTATATCGCCTGTTATTGAGTTTACTTCTATTTCTCCTGCCAAGTATGTTGTTTTGCTAATATTTCTAACAGTAGATGTTATTGCCGTGTTTTGATTTGGTATATAGCCTGATGGTAATGTAAATAATGATGTTAAATTACTTACTGACACATTTGTTATCGTCCCTCTTATATGAACAAACCCCAAAATGTCTTTAGCGTATTCTACTTGTATTGAATTTACCCATGAATCTTGCAAGTCTGAATTTGTTACCGTAACCCAATTTAATGTTTGAGTGTAACTTATTATAGATTGCCTTAAATTCTCTATCTGATTGTTAAAGTGGTTGAACACCTCGCCAACATTATTATCAGAGTTAAATGCCGTTGTTTCATTTTCACTTATATCTTCTGGATTAATTGTCTGTAAATAGTATGCGTTGCATAAATCCATATTATCGGGGCATATATCTATAAAATATGTTCTTGCGCACCCCTCTTCGTTCATCGTTATTGTAACCCCATTAGGTCTATTAGTATCTATAACATACGTTATGTCGCTAACCGTGAATGTGGTTGTGTTCCCTATTTCGGTTGTTTCAACACTTATATCTCCGCACCCCTCCAATATCTGTATAGTGGTGTTTGTTTCAACTTGCGCTCCTGCTGGATTTACTGCTCCGCAATCACAAGAGCATTTCTTACCCAATATTGTTTCAACTTCTGTAAGTAATGTGGTTACATCATTTCCACACTCTATGCTAATTCTAAGTTGTTGCAACTTAACCGACAGCAATACTATATTGCTTGCCATAGTTCTCTCTTTTGTAGAACCTGTGCCTTTTAATGTTTCGTACTCTTTTATGTATTCTGCAAGTGCGCACTCTAATTCGCAAAGTGATATACTGCAATTTACATCTATCGTTTCGTCTAACTTATATAGTATAACAACCGTTTGCCCGTCACCAAAGTCATAGGTTGCGGTATTGTTGGCTGTAAAAATGTACGCCCCATTATATATGGGCGATAATGAGAATTGCTTTATGTTGTTGTTTAATAATGGAGGCAACCCCGTTGACGTTGGAAATGTAACATCCACATCGCATACAACATCTCCCTCTACTCCATTATATGTATATATCGTCACATCACTATATATAAGTGCTGATTTTAAGCAATCTACTTTCTTTTCTATTGTAACACAAGAATTGCTGCCTGTCGCTCCTTTGCATTGCTTTGGCTTGCATACGTTAAGCGTTTTTGTTAGCTGATAAACAGTGCCATCTCCATCTTTTATGCTCCCAAGAACAGTATATGTGCCATATTCAACTGCTGTATTGAATGTTGGCATATTCTTACTAAATGGAGAAGGTAAATTTGGCGTTATATCAGGTATTGCGTAGTTGGTGTTGTTGTGATATATTATACCAGATGGGCTTGTTAACTTAAATACAATACCTACTACGTTTAATGCGTTCACATAACTTGAAGCGTCTGTTAATGTTACTTGTTTCGTATTGAGGTTGTATTCAACATCATAATCGAATGTGTTGATATTAGCGCTGTTTATTGGTAAGCCCATTTTATTTATTTTTTATTATTAAAATAGTGGGGGCTTTCACCCCCACTTAATTTAGTTAAATAATCTATTTTTAACCGCCAATAATTGTCTTGCTGTTCGCTGAAGCAATTACAACATATTGAGGGTCTGACGCAGTACTTTCAAGAGCAGATTGAATTTCTGTGCTTGAAGCATCAATAAAATACCGTACTCTATGGTTGCCATCTTCTACATAGTAAAAGTCCGCCCCAATTAATGCGTCTGGTCTTGGGATTGCTGCTGACTGAATAAATGAATCAGGATATGAAGTATCTCCTAATCCGCCTAATTCTGTAGGCAACAAGTACCCGTAACGAAGATTGGCAATCTTTTCGGTATTAAACGTTTGTGCGTATATGCTTGTTTGTGCGCTGTAATCATTTTGATTACGCTTTAACACACCTGCATTGATTTGTAGTGCCATTTTATTAAATGTTGTTTTATTGAGCTACGAGTTTGTCTAATTCCGCTTGATGCGCTTCATCCACAAGTTCTTGAATTTGTTTCAAATGTGGCATTCCTTCTTGCGACTCAAGGTAATTAACTAATTTAGATACAGCTTCACTATCACTTGTTCCAATCTTAAAGCCCATCACTTTAGTGCCTGACTCTGTTAAAGCCCATGCTGACGCTGTTTTTGTAATTACACTGTAATTACGTGCGTCACTAACTAATTTAGATGTGCCTACTTTTTGGCTGTTCTGTGCCGCTATCAACTCTTTTGGCGAGGTTGTCGCTATTTTGCCTAAATGCGCAAGTATCTCCTCCATTGTATGCGCCTCGGTCATGTTGAACATTTTACCTAAAGCATATACTTTATTGGAATCTTTTTTGACTTTATTGATTATATCAAAAGCATCGGCAATTACATCAAACTTAGCCACATCATCAAGTGCTTTTTGTCTAAAGTCTACTTGATAGAATATGTGTCCGCTTGATGGAGTTGTGTGTTTGCTACTTTTATTGTAAGGGCATTTTTCAAGGTACTCAATTAGCGTTTTGTGCTGTGATGGATAACACCTTATTTCGCCATTTACCATGGTGATTTTGGTCTTTCTGTTATCGTAATCTCTTGCGTAACCTCTTTTTATTTGCTCTTCTTCATATATAGTATCAACACCTTGTATGTATCTAATACGTTTCTGTGCGCCATTTTCAACAATTACCGCTATTGTCGGTATGTCTTGTGGCGCAAAGTTTATTATCCTCGCATTCGACTGCCCTACTGTATAGGGGGAAGCTGAAGCGTCAAACGTGGTTTTAAAAACTATTGCTCTTTCGTTTTGCATTTTTATTTATTTTATAATTAAACTTTATTAGATAAACTATATGATAGCGAATTAAACTCGCTTAATCATAAACAATTGTTTTGCACCGAATACTTCAACGCCTTGTGTTGTTACCCAAGTGAATGTTGCATTACGGCAATTTGTAGGACGGAAGAACCCTGTTTGGAAGTTTCCTGTACCATCTACAACAAAGTGGTCGTAGCCTAATGAAGTGTTGCAGTTTGAGTTTTCTAATGTTACCAACTCAACATACTTAACATTTCCACCGCCACCATCTACTGTGTCGTTTGCTGGCATTACAATTGCGCCTCCAATGTAGTTAAATCCTGCCGCTCCTAAGAACACTGGGTTATTGAACACTTCCATGTTATGGAAATGGAAAGTGCGCCCTTGATATCCAATTGAAGTGAACCCTAATTCGATAGCGTTGTCTTGACCGCTAAATGAACCATAGGTAACTGCTCCATTAGGGAACCAATCTTTGATTGCCTTTTGGATGTCCATGTTCAACTCAATACCAGTCCAAACCAAGTATTCATTTGGTGCTTTGTTTTTTTCCATTGTGATAATCATATCATCAAGGTCAGAAATTTGGAAGCCAGCCACTTGAGCGTAGGATTTGATGTTTCCATAAGCCTCAATTGACGGGATAAGCCCAGTTGTGCCACGCAAATCATTACCTGCCGTGTCTTGAACGTTATTTATTGATTGTCCTGTCAATGCGAGCATCTCAATAGCGTTTTGGAAATTCACTTCTTTTTCGCCCAATGCTGCTGATGACCAACAAGGTACACTTGTGTTCGTCGCAGGGTTGTAAAAGTCCCAGAATGTTACTTGGTTAGAGAATGAAGCAAGTGCCTCATCTGTTACTTTGTAATCCACACGAACTGTTTGCATTGTGTTGTTGAACAATGTTGGCACAACACGAATGTGTGAATCGGTAGCGCAAGAGCCTTCACCAACAAGAACCGCAGGATAGTAAATGAATACCTCTCCACTCGCTAATGATATAGCTTGAGTTGTCTTGTTTGGGGTTAATTCGATAACCGCCTCATTACCGCCTACTGCAACATCTGTTACAATTGCTTGAGTGCCGTCTTTGAATTGAACTGTGAATCCAATAGCTACTGGACATTTGAATGTTGAGCCACCAATGTCTACAAGTGAACTGTTTGCAAGAGTTACTGTAACTGCCGCACCTGCCGCACCTGAAAATGAGCCAGATGTTGTTAGAACTCCTTGTAAACGACCTTGCTCTACGTGGTTGTATGATACGGCAGGGCGTGTTCCCATTTTACCGTACATGCGAATCCATTGTGTTAAACGGTCTGTGCCGTACATTTTAATAACCTCACGCTTGTAGTATGGATGCAACTGCGTCAACCACACTGTACTCGCATATTGTGCGTCTACTATGGACAGGTTATTCTGAACTGTGTTATTTAAAGCCATTTTATTTTGTAATTAATTTTTATTAAAATCTTGGCATGCTTTGCTTAAAACTGTCTATGCTTTGCTTCATCTTACTTTCATCTGTTCCTCTTGGTGCTTCCGCACTTCTTGTTTGGGTTAATGGATTCTTGTAAGGTCTTAGGGCATCCTCAACCGCTTTGTTGGATTTTATAGAGGCTGCTACTGAAGCGGCATGTTCAATCAAGTCACTGCGCAATATGCTTTTTGCTATTACTTCCGCATCCACACTCCCGTGTGGGTTATGCGATTTAGCATACATATAGCTATCAGTAAACCTTTTAACAAAGTCGCCTTGTAGATAAACTTCAGGTATTTCTATTGGAACAACTTCATCTTGAACCTTAATCTCAAATACCTTATTCATGTTTTTAATGTATTCTTTCGCTTCTTTTTTTGCGGCACTGTGAACTCTTTCCGCTTCTTTGTAGCTCGTGTATTCTTCTTTTACTTTTTCAATAGGCGACATAGCGCTCTTGCGTATTTGGTCAGCCGATTCTTTAATTTTAATAGAACCCCAATCCCTATCTTCTTCATCTGCAAATTCATCTTGATAATACTCGTTATTAAATCTTCTACGTATTGTCTCTTCATTTATGTTTTTGCTTTTTGCTTTTTGTTTTTTTGAAAACTCTTCGTAAACTAAATCCATATCTTCTTTAGAGTTAATTATATCTGATTCAGTCAAATCCTCTACTTTCATGTTTAGTTGCTCAACAGCAAACTTTATCATATCCGCCTTTTCCTCTTGTAGTCTTTTTTGCTTCTGCTCTGGAGTTTCTTGCTTTTCTTCTTTTACAACTTTTAACCCCCTCTTCTCCAATAGCTTGTTAAGGGATTCGTCGTCCATTTCCTCAATGCTTTTTGCATTGGTATGGGGTGTTGACTTAACCACATTTCCTTCGACATCAGATTGCTGAACTACACTTTCTTTTGGCGAATTAGTTGTTACACCATTTATTTCGGCTTCTTTTTTTACTTGGTCTGAAATTTTTTGGATAGACTCTAAACTAAATGACATTGCTTTTTTTATTTTAAAATAAACTTATTTATAGATAAACTGATTTATTACCACTTGACTTTGTTAGCCCAATACGCAGCACTCATTTTGCCTTTTGCAATATTTGATGCGTGTCGAGCTTTAAATGATTTTCTTCTTGCCTTATCTGCTTCACTTTCGCCTTTCTTTGCTGGACTACCACTAACACCTTGTTGACCAAATCTTATTATTTTTTCTTTTCCATTATCACAGGCTTTTACAACATGTGATTTAGTTGGATGGCTTGGAGTTTTTTTAGGCTTATTGCAAGCCATTTTTGATTTGTCTAACTTTGCCATTGGCTGTAATTTTATTTATGACATAGATAAACTCTTAAACTATTACGCAAATATATTAAATATGTTTTACATACCCAACAAACTGCTCAATTGTTCTGCTCTCTTCTTCTTGATGTCGTTGTTTGTTTTCAAGTCCTCTAATTGCTCTCTTTGCTCTGCCGTTAGCATTTTTAAGTTGCCTTTGGTCTGTTCTTTTAATTGCTCCAATGCCATCTCCCCTTTTATCTGCATATCCGCCTTTTGTAATTGTGTTTGCGACTCCATACTTGCAAGTTGAGCTTTCAATTGCATCATTTGCTGACTTTGTGCCATTTGAGCTTGTATTTGCTGTTGTTGCATTTGCATATTCATGGCTATTTGTTTTTGTCTTTTTAAATTAAACAACGCTATAGCTTGCTTGTAGTTGTTCATGAACCAAACCATTATTACATCTGATAAGTCTATCTCCCCCCTTTCGTATGCCGCCATTACAAATTGTTTGAATTGCGCTCTTTCTTCTTCGGTCATTTGTTGCTTAAGAGTTATGCCGAATTGATGCGTATGCAACTTATCCATACTATCTACAATAGACAGATTAACCGAGCCAACCATTGACTTTAATGCTTCATATCCATCGCTTTTGTATTTGCACATGTCTTGAACTAATGATGACATGTAATATGCTGTATTAGACAATATAATTGATATTCCGTTTGTCAAATAATATGTTGCGTTATCTGCTTGCGCTGATGCAACTTTTTGGGAGTATGCTGATACTCTTGGGTCGGGCAACTGTCCAGACATCATTGGGTTGTACCCTATAGTAGCCTCTATCATCTGTATGTGTTGCCCAATAACTTCTAAATAGCCTCTTACTTCACCGCCAAGTCCATTGTCTAACTTCATGTGTGGGGCATTAGCGTTGGCGAGTATGGGGTTGCCATTTTCGTCTATTGTCTTGTGAACCATACTTCCTGTTTGGTCGAACATCCTTATTAGCTCTCTAACGTCACTATATCCCCCATCGCCTAATATTATATTAGACAATGCGTCTATGTTAAAACTCCACCCGCTTGGTTTTGACTTTAATACACATTGTTGTAGCTTTAGGTATGCTATTTGTATTTGGTCTGCGTGTGGTATAATTTGCTCTACAAATGATTTTTTAGCAAACTCGTATAATTGCAAGCTGTATTGCGTAATTTGTTCTTTGCCAGCCTCTCTTATCATGTTTGGCAACATCCCATATTGAAATATTCTACTCATTCCAACTATATAATACCCTTTGTACACTACTTGCGCCCAATGATTTTGAACTCTTGAATCTTCTTTGCTTGTCTTATAATTGGCTGGGCGCTTCTTTAACTTGGTGTTCCCGTACTTCGCTTTTTTATACTCGTATGTTTCGCAGTTCTGTGACTTAAACTCAAAATATGAAACACCAACCCTAACCCTTTCAAAATCTATTCTATTTAGCTTTTGCAGGTTTATCGTATCTATGTTATAGTCAAGTGTTCTACCATTCCAATAACCGTATGTTTTAACGCCATACTTAAATATCTCCCTCACTTCGTCCATTGACAACTCTTCTCCAAAATGCTGTATGACTTGTGATATAGTCCACATGTCGTCGTACATCCATATATCTGCGTCTTTGTAATCCTTTCTTCTTGAATACGATATTTTAATTTTATTTGGTTCAAGGTAGTCCATTTTGGGAAGCTGTGTGTTGCTGTCCATATAAACCCTACCTGCGGCTACCCCAAAGTCTAACGAATCATTAATCCATAGTTTTTTAATTTCCTCTATTTCATTTAACTGTAATAGCGCATTTATGCAAACCTCTTGCGCTATCTCTACCTTTTGTTTATAGTACGTGTCCATAAACATTTCAAGTTCTGCGTCATTGTCGAGATTAAACTCTATATCTCCAAACTGCGATATAGATTGTGATTGTGTTGTGTTTAGCAGTTCCTTGTCTATTTCGCTCTTTAGGGGCTTGCCTTTTATATTCATCTTTCGGCTTATCTCCTCAAGTATCTCGTCTACTTCTTTTTGTATCGACAACAGCATTTTGTCGTTTTCTCTTTGGTTTTTAGCCAATGGGTCTATTGCCCTTGCCTCTATTAGCGCTTCAAGTTTTTCTATTTTAGCTGATATTATTCTTTTGTATTTGGGTATTACTGATACTATATTCCAATTTATACCAACATATTGAGCTACTGTTGAAGCCTTTTCTCCTGCCGTTGTATTGTATGCCCCTTGCGGGTCGAACTGTATCTTGTATATTGATTCGGGCTGTCTTCCTTCTCCATACGTTCTTAATAACGCCAAGTCGGGTCTGCCAGATGCCGTATCGGTGTACCCATAAAATCTTAGTTGAGGGTATCTGTTTCTTATAAACTCAAGCGCCCACTCTTCTGTTTTCTCTTTTGGGTCAACTAAGTGAAAGTTGTAATCGTAATAGTTTGACACTTTTTCGCTTTTATGCGTAGCCATAATTAATTGTGTTTTGATGGTGTTTTGGGAATATAGCGTCTTTTAGTCTTTTCATTTGAGTATTCTCGTCCACACTATTATTTTTAACAATTGTTTGCGCCCCCAATTCTGTCTGTATAAACGCAGAAACTAAGTCGTATTTTGTTTTTTCTTTCAATGAATACTCTAACATTTGCCTCAACACATCATCAAACCAAAAGTATTCAAGATTATCTTTTTCATTTTCATTAATAATTGGGTCTGGAGCGGCTATGTAGTTTTCTATTAGCTCTATTCCTATTTTAGTGCTTTCAAGTGAGCTTGGAGTTCCAAAGTCGTTATCTCTGTCTTTATACGCAGACCCCTTAGTAATATCAGGTCTTCTCATTGAGAAGTTTACTAACCCCATTTTTTTTAAGTACTTCAAAAAACCTATAGTGTTTCTTTCTACTTGCATTTTTGCTCCATAATAAAATGCTGTTTTTATAACATCATCATAGAATGTTTCCGACTTCATTTCTCTATAACAATACGAGGCGCAATATATGTTAGACAACTCTGGTGTCATAAAATTGTGCTTAATCTTTACTAAAAATGCCCCTTTGGAATATTCTTCTCCAGACCTATCGTCATAATCAAATGGGTCAACTCCCATAACAAATTGCGTGTCTGAATATGGTCTTCTAATACCACCAACTTGATACACTCTATTTACTTTGTCCTGCCCTGCTACATCTGGGAAGTAAGCTATTTTCCACTTGCCCTCTTTATGGTCTACAAATTTGACCTTGCCAAATCTTTCATTGTTAACCCAATGCAAATTGCCTACCCTATATTTTATCTGTCTTATATGGTTAGGCTCAAAGTTTTCAAGGTATTGCAATCTTGGCGTTATTCTTTGCGTATCAAATGTCGATGTTGAAAAACCGTAATTAAGAGCCTCTTCTATATTAAATGGGTTCTGCCTTATCTCCATCATCAGCGCATGCTTATCTTTTTTGGATTTCCTTTCATTAATCATAATTACTCTTGCTCCACTTTCATCCACATTCCCATACTTGTCAAGTATTGGCTTGTTAGTTAAAGGGTTAGTCCCTCTTTTTGTTGACCATGCTGGGATGAACCATTTGTACAATCCGCTTTCCGTAAATCCATTAGGAGTTCTGCTTGAGTATTCGCTTTCTTTCCATATTTTTCTAAACTTATCTGCCGCCATTTCGCTAACTTCCCCAATTGTAGATAACAAATATGCTTTACCATATACGTCAAATCCATCTACAAGAGTCTTTTTAACTATCCCCCAAGCCTCATAAGCGTCAGCTTCTTCCCATTTTCCTATCTCGTCACCAACCCACACTCTTAATTTAGAACCATCGTAGGCATTAGATACTGTAGCCCTCCAATCTATTTTGCTATTTAGATATAATTGATTTTCTTTTGCCCTTTGGTTGTTTTTTGTAGCCATTTCTTTTGGCTTGCCAAATTTTAACTCCCTGCTTGGGTTTAAGTTGCCACTTACCGTAGGTTTCATCCAAGAAGGCAACTCGCTAAAACTTCTAACGACCTTTGCAAATGCTTGATTTTTAGCGTCATCTCCTGTTTTAGATTGCAAACCAAAATGCGAGTTATAGTTCAACAAAGCCCTATTAAGCACCCTTGCCATTGTCCTTTCAGTACACCCTTCCCTTCGTGGCTTTAATTTTATGCTTCCAAAACACTTTTCGTCATTTTCACAATAGTCGTCAAAATAAAACTCGTATGATTGATTTTTTATAAATTGAGGATATCCATTATCAGCTTTCCAATATGTCAAGTAGAAGTAATTGTCGCCAGTAATATAAAATGGCTCTCCATTGTTGTAAAACCAAAAACCATTAACTCTTCTTTCTGTTTCTGTTTTTATTATATCTAATTTTTCATTTGGCTTTAATTCTTCAAACTCTTCGTCTGTTAAAATGTAAGGCCTTGTCCAAAATTGATTTTTTTTGGTACTATTATACCCAAATATACTTTCTTTGTCTTTTGGGACATTGGGTATTGGAATTTTATAGCCTTGTAGTTCTACTATTTGCAGTGTATATCATTTATTTTTATAATCATTTTAGATAAACTCCAAGTATCCTATCATAAGGCACTCGTATATATTCCTTATCATTATACTTAAATAAAATATCCGAGTTAGGCAAGCAAGCTATTTTATCCCCCACTTTTACGCTATCGCCATGCTTTTTGTTACAACTTATTGAAACAACATTAGTTATATAGGCTTTTTTGTCGGTTTCCTGTTCTTTACCTAACAATATTATTCCGCTATCCAAAACCACATCTTGCGATTTAATAGGTATATTGCAAAATACCCAATCATTAATTGGTTCAATACTATTACCTACCACCTTGCCATATATTTGATTAATATTAGCCCATCTAATTTCGTCTCCATTATCTTCTTTTTGAATAAAATTGGCGTTTCTTTTTCTTATTCCGCTTATCTTATCTCCATTGTTCTTTGTGTCAGTGAATTTATTGTCCCATTGAACAATATAACTAACAAGAACCTCTTGCCCTTTTAACACGCCAATTTCATTGCAATCATGCTCTATGCTTGCTACTTCTAAAGCAAATTCTCCCTCTCTCCATCTTGTATCTATATATAACCCTTTTACAATATTTGAATTGTCTATTTTAATAGACTTATATCTTAATATCGCTTTATTTTTTGTTGGTTTTATCATAATTATGCGAATATATGATTTTTTGATTAAAAGGGTAGTTCTTCCAATCTATTGATTTTAACTAATTCACCTCTAAGTCGTTTAACGCTTCTAAATCTGCCATTTATATTATACCCTACCGTGTACCCAACAACAGTTTTTTTGATAATTCTATTTGTATTAACATTTATACAAATACCATTTGCTGTAAATCTATAATTACTACAGCTATTCAACTGCCAAACTAAATCATATTTTATTGAAATACAAGTCATTATAATTATGTTTTATTACGCCAATAAACATGTTAGCAGTAATACTACATTTCATCTCCGAATGAAGTTGTTACGTTAAATTCTTTTTCTTTTCTTTTTTCTTCCACCCTATTTTTTGAATTGGTAAAATGGTCTAATTCTTTTTCAATACCAATACCGTTTCTATTTGTTTCAATACAAGAAACCATAGTCGTACCACTTCCCATAGTCATATCTAAAACAGTTTCACCTTCATTTGTATATGTATTAATGAAATATGAACATAAATCAACAGGTTTTTGAGTTGGGTGTAATTTACCACTACTGTTATGTACACACTTAAAGTTTAATAACGCGGTATCAGGTGATATTTCATCACTCTGCCTATCAATATATTCTTCTTGTTGTTTTCCGTAATTGCTTGTTTTAGAATTAAACTTATTCCCACTTGGTATTTCAGTTGTTCTTTTTCTCTTTTGTGGGTTATATGTTGGTGGTTTTTTATAGAAAACTTGAATAGTTTCGTGTCCACCCATAGGCATTTTTCTTGCGTTTAAATTACCAGTCTTTAAGTTTTTAACCCAAACCCATTCATACTTATGGTATTTTAATTGTGAAGATATTAAAGTGGTTGTGAATGGTTGTGCAGAAAACAAAACGACTGCTGCGTTAGGTTTACATACTCTCCAAATTTCTTTCCATAACATATCTAAATCAATAATACTATCCCATTTATTTTGAGTAGTTCCGTATGGTAAATCACATAATATCATATCAATACTACCATCAGATATTTCTTTCATTGCAATCAAGCAATCGTTGTGTCTTAAATCTATATTCATTTTTAAATTTTTATTTTTGCCCTCGCTCAAAAAAGAAAAGAAAAAGGTTCAGTTCTCCGATTGAGCATTTGTGGTTAATTACCGTACTACTGCTAACAAGGTATAAACCACATTAAAACGATGGTTTATACCCAACCGTTATACGCAATTTGTTTTAATTATTTTTTGCCCACGCTCAAATGATTTAATGATTTTATTTTTTATACTTTTCATCTAATATCATCGGAGTTGTATTTATCCATTTTATTGAGTGATGCAACCTTGGATTATTTGCGTTCATCATCGACACCTTTACACCGCTTGGGTGCATTAAAACGCTATGGAAAGACTTAACATAAGTTCCCGTTAGAGCATATTCATCGGTCATTCCTCCTTTATTGCTTTGTGTATCTTTTTGGTCTAATTGTATATTTGTAAATGTAAAAAACAAATCACCTCTACAACCTAAAGAAGTATATGTATTTACATCTTCGTTTATACTACCTACAAATTGGAAAGGTCTTTCTGTTGAACAAAAAAATGAGTTCATTGCTTTTCTTTTTAATTTTATCCCACTAAAGCCTCCAATATGGTCGCCTCCTTGTGAAAAGCAAATGGATTTTATATTTGTTGATTTGTAAAAGTTTAACATTGCATCAAACACGCCATCTATATTTTTTATAATTTTTGCTCCAGTCATATACCTATAACCAAAATAATAATAGTCATCATCAAATTGAACAAAATAAGTTATACCTAATTCTTTTGCAATTTCAAAACAAGCGTTTCTTGCGTGAATAATTACTTTCCTATTGTCAAAATTATTGCCTTCATCTATACTATCTGCCATTGCTTTTTTATCAAATATCTTTACGTTTTCAATTCCGTAATTCTTTTGATATTGTTCAATAGTTTTATCTTCATTATCTACAATGAAATAAATTTTGCCTGTATATCCGCACTTTTTTAATGTGCTTAATGTCTTTACATTATCAGGTCTTCCGTGTGTCAGTATGAATACTGCAAAATCTTTATTCTCCATATTCAGTAAGGTATTGAGTTCTAATTTCATCACACAATTTTACATAGCCTAATTGAATAGCTTTTTCAAAGTCAATTATAACTAATCCACTTCGTTCCATTAGGTTTTGCATTTCAGGTGTAGCGTGTGCATAGTAATCAGCCACTTTTTCATAGTTAAATACATTATGCCTCCTTGCTGCATCCATTAAAAAGTTCTTTTCTTCAATAGGCAAATTAGACATATCAATTTCCCTCATTAATCTATGAGTTTTGCTTTTATCGCAAAGTTCCATTAAATGTGGCTTTGCGTTTTTAGGCTCATAAATAGGTGCTTCAATCTTTGATGAATACTTTTGTTCATCTTGATTTGGTGCAAACTCTTGACCGAACATATCAACTTGTTTCATGTATTTATTTTTTAATGATTTAATGATTAATTCCTACCGCACAAAAAATTAAAACAAACAGCGTATAACACGGGTTTGGCAAAATGGCTTTCCGACACACAAGCCAACGCACAAAAGCCACTTCGCCAAGCCCGATAACGTTATAGGTAATAATGGGGCTAACAGCACCTACACTCAATTTGTCCAGTAGGTGCTTATCTGTATCTTGTTGACTTCCAATTTCTTGTACCATATTTATGTCTTGTTTTTTAGTTAATAAACTGGACAAACTGCGTGTAGCTGCATAACGTTATACGCAATATTATTTTCTATTTACAACAAAATTAAATGCGCTTGCAGAATTATCCATATTGAACGTAAATAAGTCGTCAGTGCAATGCTCTTGGTTGGCTCTTATCATACACTTAGATGCGTTCTTAAAGTCCGATATAAACTCGTCCGTCCAAATGTTCATATTAAAGAAATAGTACTTACTATCTGTAGACTTAGTGGCGATGGGTTGATACTTTTTATTAACCCCATTAACAACTAATATTAGGTCAATAGCGGTTTCGTCATCGCAGAAATAAGAGCCACGCAACGCAAGCACGGGCAGTTTATAATTAGCCGTGTCGTCAGGGTTTATTTCTTCCATAAAGAGATACCCAGTTGTAGCTATTGGCGTATATGCCTTCTTAAACGACCCATCGAAGTCGCTGTTAATAGTTTTAAATGTCCATTGAGAGTAGCAATTAGCTGACACCATCAATATTGCTAAAAGTGTTATTGTTTTTTTCATTTTGTTTAAATTCTTTTATTGTTTGTTTAATTTTATTATTTCCTGTGATTGACATAAATTCCATGCAATAGTATGCGTTGCCCCTTAGTTCCATGTTTGGTATAAGAAAAGCCCCTATTTTATTTTCCGTATACCTTGCGCAAAAGTTCTTTAAGGAGCAATCGCTTTTTTTACACTTTAGAATTTTATTTTCACCTACCATTTATCGTTGTTGTCGTATTTATTATATTCAACCTCTGTTTCTGGTAGCTTATTGTAGTCCCTTATGGCTATTGTGATAAAGTTAGTGTTGCTCTTACTTTTCTTTAACCATGCAGACATGTAGTAGTCTTTCCCATCTGTGTTTAGCTTGCCCGTGTAGTCGGGATGGTTTGGACTTGTTTTCTTTTTGTTTGGGAACAACACCCCTGTGTTTTCCCTTTGCGTTGAATTGTTTTCCATTAGTTAATGTGTTCTTTGTTTATGTTTATGTAAAATGTTCTTACCCCTTTAGAGTTGTTTCTCCAAGTTACTTTCCCGTATGGTGTCATATCAAATAGACCATACTCTTTCATATATGTCTTAATCAGTGCAGAGTATTTAAGTTTATTAGACTCTAATTCTTTAATTTCCTTATTCAACTTAGCGTATGTTATTGCATAGTTTAAATACTTTTGATTGTCACTGTTTAGTGTTATTGTGCTGTCATTGCTTTTATACCGCTCTGTAATAAAATCATCGTATGCTGATGTGCCTTCTGCTTCTGGTTCATTATTAGATAGCAGCCAACTATACTCTTTTACCTTGACTTTATCATTGTCTTGCTTGGCTTTATCTAATTCTTTTTTAATATTTCTACCAATTAATACTCTATCCCAAAACGCTTTTGCGTGTTCTTCTATTTTATTTTGAAGTTCAGGTAGCGCACTAAATTGATACACATCTAACGTGTTACCGTTTTTTAAAACGCACAACTCACCATATTCGTACTCAAATGTCATTAAGTACGCTTGCAGTTGAACTATGTGAGATGGGTCTATGCCGTTTTCCCATATAGACGTTGCAAAATTATTTGTGCTTTTAACTTCTAATATGCCTTTGCTCTTTTTACCATCTATCATTGAAATAACCCTATCTACTGAACAACACAAATATGGTCTTTTATTATTTATTACAGAGCAATTCATCCTTCTACATTGCCTTACTATGTTGTCAGTAGAGTAATTTTTTCTTAACTGTTCTTCGTCGCCACCCCAATATTTCCACAAATCAACTATTTTATCTTCTAAATATCTACCCATAAACGTCTTCATATTATCAAATGGTATTACTTGCTTTTCGCCTATTTTTTCAAGGTATAATTGCAGTCTTGATTTATATGGCGACAACATCATCATTGCGCCTATTTCCGAACCATTTAAGTAGTTCAACCTTGCGTTAAGCCACTCTTGTTCTGTTTCATATTTGTTATTAATCTTTGTTAAGTGCTTCATCTTTTACAATTTCTTTTTTTTCTATTAAATTTTTTAATTCTGTTATTGCGGCTTTGGCTTTATCCTTTTTTGGTAGCTGTATTTGAGGGTGTTGCTCTGCCTTTTGCTCTGATGCGTCTTTATTTAATGCTCGACCAAGTTTCTTTCCAAATTTAGCGGCAGCATTCTTGGTTGCGTATGCGACTGCTTTCGGCAAGTCCATATCTTTTGCGTCCGTTCTTTCTGAATCTTTGTTTGGGGCTTTTGTGACAAGTGTAGAAGAGCCGTCCTTTCTAACTGTATGATTGCCAAAATTTATTGTTAGTGACACTACAACATCCAACTTGTCAAAACTTCTCGAAAAAGACATTATTTCTAAGCTCCAATTGTCCCATCCAAATAAATAGTCAAGTATATCATAAACCTTTTCTATAGGTATACTTTTACCGCCTGATTCATCTAATTGAACTGATTTTGGTCTTAATTGCAATTGTTGTTCTAAATCGTTTCTCATAATTTATGTTTTGTTTATTAATGTTTCCCAATCTTTAGACTTGCCAACATCTCTTTTGACCATGTATCGGTAGTCAAGTAATTCTATTATTGTATCTGTCGATTCGTTGCTTTGCTTAACCTCATTATCATTATAAAATGAGTAGTAATATTTGTATATTGTTGCTGTGTCGAGATTTAACTCTTCTTTGCAATAATATATTAGTTTTTTCTTTTTTAGTTTTGTTAGGTACGAAATAAATTCGGATTCCGTGTTGAAGCCAAATACTAAGTAGTCGTCATATACAATCTTAGCTCCAAGTCTCATCATTCCAAATAAAACTCTGTCTCTATTATCTTCTTTTTCTCTTATCTGTATCATTATTTTTTATCTATCGGTGCAAATATACAAATTATTTATTGTAATCAGAAATATATTTCCATGCAACATTATCGTGCCTACAAATTATGGTGTCGTCACGCCACACATCAACCCCAAAGTCAAACATATCAAGATAAAAAAAAGTGTCTGCATGTATTTTTTGTCTTTTTGATATGTAAAATGCGTTTTCTTCAACAATGCTTCTATGCACTAACACGCAACCAAAACCTATCATATCTTTTTTATTTAGTTTGCCGTTGTGCTTAATGTACCCTTCTGCCGAAGATACGTGTCTAATAATTTCCCCAAAAACAGGCTCTATCTCGGTTGCTATAACAAATTGCTCATGCCCTTCCCCAGTCATATATGGCAATCCCACAATATCCTTGTTAAGCCCAAGCAAGTGTGGAATGACGCTTATTGGTGGGAATATATCGCATTCTAATATTAACCAATATTCGCAATCTGTATTTAGGAATTGCGCTCTGCACATGTTCATAGATGCGCACATATATTCAGGGTTTGTATATTTCTTTGGATTTAGCCAATCTATATTTAGCCCGTGTTTACTTCGCATTTTTTCGGAAAAATGCTCCGTTGGCGAATTGTCTACAAAGTAGTAGACTTTGTTGGGGTACTCTAATTTTAGAGCATGCTCAAAATATTCATCTATGCAATATTCTTTTACTTCATTTATAGGGCATCCTATAAATACATTAGTTATTAATTCTGAACTCATTTATTAAATCTTTTTTAAGCAGGAATACTTCAGCGTCTTTTATTACTATAAAATCAAACATTTCCCCTGCCCTAACACTTCCGTCTTTTTCTATTACCTCAAATTCTGTTAGCATTTGATAAGCGGGTAAATATTTTTTTACAAATATATTCATTTCTCGCCAACCAAAAAATTCTTGTCTTGAATTTTCTGATGTTCTATAAACTTTACCCATTGGTATATAAACATTCATATTAGTATGAGTATTCTTTTCTTTTATAAGAGTATCCCTGAAGCCTAATTATTGGTTCATCATTTATGTACAACCCTACTATTCTATAATAACTTGAACCGTCATATTTTATGGTATTTATAACATTAGCCTCAGCGCTAAACTCTGTAGTGAACTCTTTTTCATTTATAATATCAGCCTTAATTACTGATATTGCGTGTCTATATTTCGTGTCGTGCTCCTGCCACTCTATTATTCTCCCCCTTTTTATTAGTGCGGCTTTTACTATGGGGTGTTCTATTGGTATGTATATGTGAACATACATGCCATTTTCTTCTCTTTTTTGAAGTCTTGCTAAGTCGTGATACTCTATTTCTTTTTTATTCTCGTCAGGTATATTATTCGAGTTATACTTTACCTTAAGTATATTCCTCATAAATACAGATTTTGAAATGTCAGACGACTTCATTTGTTTTTTTTCAAATTTACCTATATTTTTTATTCTATATATGTCAAAATAGTCAATGCTTGCTCTTTACGTGCGTCTGAATAATAGGACGTTTGAGCAAATCCATTTGTCGTAAAATTAGTTGACCAATCTGAATTTTGACCATTTTCATAGTATAGTCTTAGTCTTGGACTACCTGCAAGCCAATCGTCTTTATAATTTCTTGTTGTATTAAGATAGTTAGCATATTGCTGATTGGTTAATTCTTCTCTAAAATATTTATCCAATTCAAAAATTTGCTCTTTTCTAATTTCATGCTTTTGTTCGTATAATAATAGCGTAGGCTCTATATCATAGTATTCAACACTTAATAGAACCGTGTTGCTGTTTTCATCTATTCCGTACTTGTAATGTGCTTCTTGCGTCATGATTATGGTATAAAAAAGAATATTGCGGGAATATTTGAATTTACTTGAGATAATGCTCCTGTCCATGGATTAGGAGGGTCGGATGTTCTTGCATTACTTGTATTAGTATACATCCCATTCCTTACTGTTGTATCTGTATTTAATGGACTGCCCGAATTAACTAATGCAGGTAGCCCAATAACACTATTGCTGTTGACATTCCTAAATGTACATGTTGCTGCGGTAAATCCAACTACAAAAAATACCCATCCGCTAACTTGTATTGTTGATGGCAATGTAAATGATACAAATCCAGTACCTGAAATAGTTAATGCTCCTGAATTTGCCACTCTTGAATTAGGTATAAACCCTTTATTCGTTGAATCGTATGTTGACGTATAAATTGCAAGTCTTCCAGTTAGAGAGCTTGATAATGTTGATATGCGCACCCCTATATCTGATATAGAAGTATTAGGAGGTAAATATTTTGGAATAATATACCATTGATTTGCGGATGTTGATGTTCCGCCCGATGCTGCTGCTAAAATTATTGTTGGGGCTAAATTCCAAGCCGTTGTGTACACTTGCGATAGTTCAATAGGTGGCACTGACGATAAAACTCCTGAACTAAGAGTTAAAAAGTTGCCCACTTGTATTTCTTCCATCACCCCTGCACCTGCCGTGCTTCTGCCAATAAGCCTATTGGTTGCCATTGATGTAGATAGCACAGGAGTTGTACCCCCAGAAGAAGTTAATGGAGCTGTTGCTGTTACATTAGATACAAGAAGTGCATCCTGATTATCAACATAGGTCTTGATAGCCTTTTGTGAAGGAACAACTAAATCACTATTTAATGATAAGTTAGGGTCTGTATCTATTGGTGTACCTTTTGTGAATCCTTGTGCCATTATCTAATCTCTCTAAATTTAATTGATGAATAAACTGTTTGTGTACCACTTAATGAAGTAGCTTTTAAAGTCAATGTACCTAATGCTCTTACTGCACCTGCTTGATTTAATGTAATTGGATACCTTGAAACAATTGCTGTATTAGTAACTCCTTTTGCGCCACCTGATGATGCAACATACCCACCATCAATAACTATAGCAGGACTTCCGCTAAGAGTTCCCAGTATATTATATTCAGAACTGCTGTATGAGCTATTTACAGCATTATATGTAGTTGTTCCTGATATGGCTTGTCCTATACAAAGCTGCCATTGAATAGGCTGATTACCTGCATTGTAAATCTCAACATCTATATATGCTACTCTTGTTCTATTAGCTATTCCATTAAATGTTGTTTTAGGTCTAAGGCTTAACATGTGAGTCCCACCTGTACCTACACTAATAGCTCCTGAGTCTTGTTGAAATGTATATCCAAATACATTTATATCTTCTGTACCACCTTCTGATATTACAGCAGCACATAGAAAGTACATTGTTGTACTAACTGTAGCAGTGCAAGTCATTCCACATCTTACAGGAAGATTGGCTGATTGTAAATATGGAGGCGCAATGTTATTAGCGTGAAGGAACTCATGCGCATATATAATGTTGCCACCAATATCAAATCCTATTCTAACCCTACCTGCATATAATGCTTGAATATCTATAACTAAAATCTGTACTTTGGTTATATCAAGAGTAATTCCACTAGCACCTGTGCCATCTAACTTATCTAAGTTCCAAGAAGATTGAGCAACTGTAGTATTTCCACTGCCTGTGCCTGAATAAATAACAAACTGTTTAGTAGTTCCATCTAACTGAAACTCTATACCATTAACTCCATCAGAATACCCTGCAAACTTCAACACATTAGCTACAGCAGCAAGCATATTAAATGTAACAAAGATTAGCTGCGACCTACCTGGCTGATAAGGCAAGTACTCATAACTCTGCATATAAGACTTTCCACCAGTTGGAGTGGAAGCAAATGTCATTAATGCGTATCTATTAGTAGCATCATGTGCAATTGTAGCTCCAGTACCATTTGTTATTTGTTCTAGTAAAATGGGAGCTAAGTCATAAGTAAGCTGAGAATTAAATAAAATAAGAGGGTTGCTAACCCTTAGTCTGCTAAACGCATCAAGGTTTGCAGAGTCCTTTATTGATACCTCTGAATCAATAATATTATATGAAGCGTATCCTTGTGCCATATTAGCTTATTTCTGAACCGTAAAGTGAAAAGCTTAGGTTTGTGTTTGATGCATAAACCCTCACTACATCTGTTGTTGCTAAAGTAATACCAATAGTAGCTATGAATGTATCATTAGCACCTATTGGTAAATCATAGTAAAGATAGTCTTTATTTGTTGTTGTTGCCCCACCTACAGCTATACTAACTCTAAATGTAGCTACAGATGTACTTCTATTAGCTATTATTATAGAGCTTCCAATTGCTGAAGTTGCAGCAGGTACTGTATATAATGCTGTTTCTGTTGTTGCTGCTGGATTAGATTGTCCAAGTACTTTGTAAACTGTTGCCATATATTATCCTCCCATTAATAATAAAGGTGAAAGACTATCCGAAGCTGTACCTGTAGCTGATAAGGTTCCAGTTGATAGACTTAGTCCTGAACCTATTGTAATTTCTTCCATAATACCAACACCTGCTGTTGCTCTGCCGACTAACTTATTGGTATTCATTGAAGTTGTAATAGTGCCTGTTGTAGTAATTGGGCCACCACTAATCAATCCTGCCGTAGAAACGGTAGTTACTGTCCCGCTACCACCGCCACCGCCAAATGCTTGCTGCCATTTATATGGGTGTGTTATTGGTGTTTGATTTAGCAATGTGTCTTCAATACATATATATACCGTTGTTTTGTTAAACAACATATATTCGCCATTTTTATATTGACGATATTTGCTAAAATCGTAATATAATTTATTAGCCATTCTTTTCTATAAATACTTTAAATTTCAATAGCCTATTAAACTCTTTGTCGCTCATAGAGCCCTCGCTATATAGTGCCCCATTTGAGTACCTTTTATATGAAACCGAGTCTTTATTTTTCTTGTCCTTAAACATATTGAATACATACGTATTACCATCATAAACGTTTATTAGCTCTTTTCCTAACATTGCGTGTCGTAATATTTTTCTATTTCTATGGGCAAGTCGCTTAAAATAAATCTCTTACTCAAATTTACTAAATTAATCGCCTCAATTGAGAAAACGTTTTTGCTTAAATAAACCCTGTTTTTATACACCCAATTGTAGTAATATATGTGAAGTCTTGCTATTTTATTCGAATTATCCATGTCTAATGGCAGTTTGTATTTTTCTATTTTGCGCAACGACCTTTTCTCGCAGTCGTGTTCAAGTTTAATTACTTTGTCAACGTGGGTTCTTGCGTTTTTTAATTGCGCCCCGTTAACCCAATCATCTAATTTGTTTTCCATTAAATTGCTATACCACCTATTTCTTTCTAAATATTGGTCAAGATGGCAACTTTCATGCACAAGCGTAGATAACCAATCTTCTTGATTTTTTTTTATCGCTACAACAATTTTATTTGCATCAAAATATCCAGATACTAAATCTTTGCCTATTCTAACGCTTTCCTTATTGACAAACACTAAACCAATGTTGTTATTATGGCAATTTAGGAGTATGTCGTTTACAAGGTTTTTTATTGGTTTTGGATATTTCAAAATTTGTATTAGTCTTTCTTGTACACCTTTCCAAAATATTGAAGCATTATTGTTGCGGCAATGGTAATGTAATTAACCACCTCAACAGGAATTAGCGCAGATGCAGTAACCATTGCCCCAACGTTTAATACAATATTTGAAATAGCAACAGCCCATTGACTATACGTCCAACCGCTTGCCACCCATGTACCTGATGTAGTGTATGTGGTATTAAGCAATATTGTAATTGCCGAAGATATAACACCAAACCAAGCCGCTATTGTTGGAGATGCTAAAGTTGAATAAGATGTCAACAGTAAGACCGATAATGTCAAAATGTTAAATAACAACGTTTTTTTCATGTTTATTTTTTTATTTCTTTTTTACGATAAATAAACTTAATTGTTTGTAGTCCAAAAATAGAACATTCTTGAGAAAGCAGACCAAGACTCACAATTGCATTTAGCTCTTACTTGCCATTCATACTCTAAATTTGGTTGTAAGTTTTTAACTTCAACACTTATTAATTCTATCGGTTGAAGTAAAACCCAATTATTAGTCCCTTTTGCCCTATACCTTACTTGGTATTCTATCGCCCCCGTGCTGTTCCATGATAGTGTGGAAGAATTTGAAGTTATTCCAATGGAAGAACCCATGCTTGGGGGTGTTATTCGCTGTGTATATATGGTATCTGATTTAACGCAACCGCTTGTAGATGTTGTTGTTAGAATATAATCTCTTCGGCTTGTACTTAAATTAAATGTTGATTGGATAGCCTCAATATCGCCTATTATAGCTCCTTGACTTGGCGAAACATTGGTGTTTGGTGAAAAACTAAACGTTTTAACCCCAGATACAGTAAAGTTTGATGTTTCACTTGGCTTACATGCCGTAACATTATATACGCTAACAATAGGTTGGTCTATAATTATTTCTGTTGAGTCTTTTACCGAGCCACATATAGAGGTTGCGGTAACGGCATACCACCCAGCATTTAATTCATTGGCGTTATTTATATTAATGGTAGAGCCTATTGCGGTATATCCATTCGGGCCTTTCCAACTATAAGAGTCGCCTCCGCTTACAATTATCTGTATGGATGAGTTCACGCAAATAGGTGAATTGCTTGATATGTTAAGGGAGGCCACGCTACTATTTATTGTTACGGCTGTGCTTATAGTTGAACTGCACCCCTTATTATTTGTCCCCGTAACTAAATACAACCCGCTATTAGCTTGCGACACGCTTTGAATTATTGGATTTTGTTCAACAGAGCTATATCCATTTGGGCCAGACCAACTATAAACCAACCCGTTGGGGCTTGATTGCAGTCGCAAGGCTTCTCCAACACATATAGGACTATTACTTGACGAGGTAACATTAGGCAATAAATCAATATTTAATGTTTTAGAAGCTGTGGACGTACAACCATTATCTGATGTAACTACTACCGTATAATTACCTGCCTGATT
>Ga0181352_1000117_pt1 | contig 36996 bp, 64 predicted proteins | sample Fa13VDMLBSN_FD_130103 | JGI IMG/M metagenome (GOLD analysis project Ga0181352, IMG submission 130103) | Freshwater viral communities from Lake Michigan, USA - Fa13.VD.MLB.S.N | ecosystem: Environmental > Aquatic > Freshwater > Lake | place: USA: Michigan | collected 2013-09-23 | reverse complement strand
AGATCGGCAGCAGCGGGGACGGCGCCAAGATCGGCAGCAGCGGGTACGGCGCCAAGATCGAAGCATCTGGCGAATGGTCGATTGCGTCAGCCATCGGCAATGACGGTACCGCCAGCGCCGGCCCTAATGGATGGATCGTTCTCGCCGCTTACGATGGCAAGGGCCGTGTTTCGCAAGTGAAAGCCGCAAAGGTTGGCGGCCCCGAGGGGATCAAGCCTAACACGGCTTATCGACTCTCTGTTGACGGCCAATTTGAGGAAGTCGCTTAAAGTGTGGCAATGACCAACGAAACCATCACCCCCGAAATGCTGCTCGCCGCGATCAGTCGCATCAAGCCTGCGCCACGGTTTCTGACTGTCGCCGAAGTCGCCGAGCGGTATGACGTGTCCGAAGCCCAGGTGACATGCGAATTGAGCAAGCGATTTCTGTGCGGGAAGCGGCGAAACGCTATCGCGTCAGCACGGCGAAGATCCGCGAGTTTATCCGCCGTGGCCTGCTTGGAGCCGTCGATGTCGGGGCCAACGGTCGAAGTTGCTGGCGGATCACGCCCGAAGCCTGCCAGGAGTTCGATGAACGAATGGCGGTCAAGCCTCGGGCGAAGCGAACGAAGACTATCCGCGTGGATGCCGAGATCGAAGCCATTATCAACGGAGCCGATCAAAGGCTTTGACATCTGAGGGGCAAGCAATGGGGTTACGAGACAAGTATCGCGCGGGCCGGTCCAAGATCGTCCCCTACCTGCCCGGAGAAAGTCCATCGCAGCGACACGAGCGGCGAAAAGTCTCGGCCGAGAAAAACGAGCAATGGCTGCGTGAGGTTCTTTGCGAGTTGGGCGTCACGCTGACTGTCCACAATGAAGGCCATCATTGGAAAATGGTTTCGGAATCGATGGTCGCCGAGTGGTGGCCGAGTTCGGCGAAGCTGGTCTTCAACAAGAAATACCACCTTGGGAACCATTGCCACGATCACGAGCAAGTAGCCGCGAAGATCGCGTGGTATCTGGAACTACAGGCGAGGAAGCAATCATGATTACCGTCGAAATCCCGATCTCGGAACTGCTCCAAGAGGTCGCCGAGCTTCACCCGATCCACGACGCCCGAATCTTCCAATGGCTGTGGAGCAAGATCGAATCCGGCGCGACTCGCCAAAGCCCCGACATCACCGACATCCTTGCCTTCGCAGAGGAGCCGCCATGTGGCCCAGATTTATTACCGTGTCTCTGCCCCGTGGATTCGCTTACGTCGAATACCGGCACTATTGGGACGGCGACATTGAAATTCACGGCGTCAGTATCGGGGATGACGACGACGCGGAGTTGACTGACGACGAAGCCGACATGGTTTGCGACGAGATCCGCCGCCAGCATCCGCGGCGACTTCCTGGGAGGGTTTTTCGATGAAGGATGAGCAGGTTGAATGGCGTTGTTTTCATTGTGGAGCCACATTTACAAAGGCTCAAGCCAGATGGGCCGGCGAGCATTTTGGCCGCTCCGAAGCGGATACCCCCGTGTGCATGATGCGGGTTCCTGGCGAGGGGAGTTTACTAACGGCTCTCCGTAACGCACAGGTTGAACTGGCCCGGTACCGGCAAGAGGACTCCGATCTGATTCGCGCGATGACCAGCCAGGCGGCCGATCACGCTCAACTGCTTCGCCGCGAGGAAGAGAAGGGGTATGCCCGCGGGCTCAAAGATGGCATGGCGATGATGGACAAAACGACGATAAGAGGCGAGTAGCTACGCGGCCAACTGAAACACGCCCCCGGACGGAGCCACGCCGGTTGGACTGGCAGGGGGCACGGATCACTCACGGAGGGTTTGCGATGAAAGGAATCTTTCTGGCCCTGGTCTGGGGCGTTGAAGAGTTGGTTGGGCTGGCGCTGGAGATCATAGCCGGTATCGAGGAGGGGGATGACGCATGAACGTGATCGGTTTGAGTGATAAGCATGAGGCGAATTTGCGGAAGCTGGCGGCTTACCTGTTGGTCGCTGGCAATCTCAAAGCCAAATTCACTATGGGTACTTTCAGTGACATGAAGGAGCCGGATACCGAGGCGACCGACTGCGGCGCGGTTGGTTGCGCTGTCGGCCACGGCCCGTACGCCGGCATTGAAAAGCTCCCAGGGGAGGACTGGTCCTTCTATTCGGATCGAGTGTTTGGCCTTGATGACATTGAGTTTGAAGCCGAGTGGGAATGGTGTTTTTGCAGCCGGTGGTCAGAAAGAGACGACACGCCGCAAGGCGCCGCCAAACGCATCTTGTGGCTGCTCGACAAGGGTTTGCCCGAAGATCACGACGAGCAAAAGTGTGGCGAAGCCGACCTCTGCTACTAAGCCTCTGGGGCTGTAACTCAATCGGCAGAGAGGCATCGCCGTGATGGCGCCCGAATGTCCAGGTTCGAGTCCTGGCGGCCCCGATTTCGATGAAAGCACGTCGGCCTAGATATCCGGCGTGCCCGTAGCACTCCCGACCGGGGCGTTCCCGGTCGGGGGTTATTTTAGGCTGCGGGGCGGGGCGAAGGAGATGCGAGAATGAATGAATCCCACTTCCCGAAGCCGCACCCTATGCCGCTGCTTGATTACTTCGCTGGTTTGGCGATGCAGGGATTGGTCCACGGCGTCCTGCTCGACAACGACCGGGAAAAGGTGCTAATGGATGAAGGCTTGGCGGTATCGGACTTTATGGCGTTCCTGGCAACCATGTCCTACAACGTGGCCGAAGCGATGATCGCGGAATCGAAGAAGCGGAGGGGGAAATGATTACAACCGCAGAACGCTCTGGCCTCGTCTACGATCTTCCCGCCGAAGACTACCACCAACCTGCGTTGGGCGTGGCGTCAAAGTCCGGTCTGGACAAGATCGCCCGCTCCCCGGCCCATTACCGGGCATGGCTGGAAGGACCGCACGAAACGACGCCGGCCATGGAATTCGGTTCCCTGTTCCACGCCTACACGCTCGAAACCGCGAAGACGCTTGCCGAGGTCGTGGTTGCCAAGAGTTTTGGCGACTGCCGCGTGAAGGCGAACAAAGCCGCCCGCGACGAATTCCTTGCGGAGCATGCGGGCAAGCGAATCATCGACCCGGAGACATGGGACACATGCCGCCGGATGGGTGACGCCGTCCACAAGCATCCCATCGCGGCGCGGCTGCTGGCTCAGGGCAAGTCGGAAGTTTCGATCTACTGGCAGGACGAGGACGGGCTGGATTGCAAGGCCCGCATCGACCATTGGATTGACTCGATGCGGATTTCCGTGGACCTGAAAACGACAACTGACGCTTCCCCAGAGGCTTTCGCGCGGTCATGCCATGCCTTTCGCTATCACGTTCAGGATTCGTTCTATCGCGACGGGTTGGCGGCGGCGGCTGGTTGCCAAGTGAAGGCTTTTCTTTTTGTCGCGGTTGAGAAAGAACCGCCCTACGCTGTCGCCGTGTACGAACTCGATTCGATGTCGAAAGACCGTGGCCGCGACCTTTACCGCGCCAATCTCGCAACGCTCAAGCATTGCCTGGAAACCGATGACTGGCCCGCTTTTGGGCAAAGAATCGTCCCCCTTACTCTACCTGCATGGTCATTCAAGGAGATCGTTTGATGAGTATTAGTTCTGAAATGCAACTTGCCACCCCGGAGCGTAACGGCAACGGGATGGCGAAACACTCGACGGCGGCTTCGGGCGCGATCGCTCGTGAGGCTCAAGAAGTTCAAGCGGCGATGTTCGTGGCGCAGCAATTTCCCCGCGATGAGATCGAGGCAGAGCGCCGCATCCTGCAATCGTGCAAACGCAAGGGGCTCGCCGAGCAAGCGGTTTACGCTTATCCGCGCGGCAACGAGACCATCAGCGGTCCATCGATCCGCCTGGCCGAAGTGTTGGCCCAGAATTGGGGCAACATGGACACCGGAATCAAGGAACTCGCCCAGCGCAACGGAGAAAGCGAAGTGATGGCGTTCGCGTGGGATCTTCAAACGAATTTCCGGCAGGTGAAGGTTTTCACGGTCAAGCACGAGCGGCACACGAAGCAGGGGAAAAAGCCGCTGACCGATCCGCGGGACATCTATGAACTTGTGGCCAACCAGGGGAGCCGTCGGCTTCGTGCGTGCATCCTGGCCGTCATCCCTGGCGATATCGTTGATGCGGCGGTTGCCGAATGCGAGAAGACCATGAAGGGCAACAACGAAGGACCGATCGCGGATCGCGTCAAGAACATGCTGGCCAAGTTTGAGGCGCTGGGCGTGACGAAGGCCCAAATCGAAAAGCGGCTGAATCACAAAGTTGATTCGATCATCGAAGTCGAGCTGGTGGGACTGCGGAAAATCTACAAGTCGCTGACCGACGGATTCGCCAAGGCCGAAGAGTTCTTTGGGATCGAGGCGGCGAAGACACCGGCCGAAAAGACGGACCTCGAGCGCGAGATTCTGGACGAGAAGCCGCCGAAGGCGCCCGTCGAGACGCTGGCCGAAGGCGAGATCCCCAACGAACCCGAAACCGTCTCTGTTGACACCATGGCCGCCGACATCCGAGACGGCATCGAAGCCGCCACGACGACCGCCGAACTCGACATCATTTGGAAAACCTGCCGCACGAATCGCGCGGCTCTCGGTGAGGCGTTCATGATCGCCACGAAAGTGACGTGGGACGCTAAGTATCGCGAACTGTCCCCGGCCAAGAAGTAACCCCCAAGGAGCCCACCGTGGCAAATCTCAACAAGGTCATGCTGATCGGTCGTCTGACCCGCGACCCCGAAGTGAAAGCCTTCTCGAACGGCGGCAAGGTCACGAAGTTCGGCTTCGCCGTCTCGAACCGCAAGAAGAACTCCCAAACCGGCCAATGGGAAGACGACCCGGTGTTCCTGAACGTCGAAGCGTTCAACCGCGGCGAACACGGCAAACAAGCGGACTTGTGCGAGTTGCTACGCAAAGGCGCCCAGGTCTTCATCGAAGGCCGCTTGCAACTGGACCAGTGGACATCGCAAGATGGTCAGAAGCGGAGCCAGGTGAAGGTTGTCGTGGATTACTTTCAGTTTTTGGAGCCGCGAGTTGATGCGAGGCCGAGCGTGCAGCCGGATCGGACAACGGCGCCGAATGACGATGAAGGGGCGTTCAACCCGCCGCCGGCAAGGAGTGAGGAAGAAATTCCCTTTTAGCGTCCATTAGCTCTTTGCAGCAGGCCGCGGGCTTCGGAACGCACGATGGCCGGGGAATCCGACAGGGAGTGCGTAAACCCTGAATGTCGGGCAATGTCCCCCTCGGTGGCCTGCTGCTTTGTTACTTGGTGAACTTTCCCCCACCAATTTCTTGCGAGGACAAAGTATCATGAGCGACGAAGAGCGCGCCGCGTTTCGACTGACGGAAACGGTTTTGGCCGACTTGAAGCCAGAAACATCGTCAGGGTGGCGGATCAACTTTCACAGGGATGGCGTTGTTAATTCGCGAAAGAACGGCCTTTTCTCTACCTGCGAATTGGCTTTGCGGGCCTTGCGAACCGCTGTTGAGAGGGCCGCGGCTAAGAAACTTGCTGAGATCGACCGGGCCATTGCCGCCGAAGTCGCGAACCCAACGAAGGAGCCGCGATGAAGACGACGAGATACGATGGGCGATGTCCGCATTGTTGCTGCGAGATCCTTAACCTTGACCATCTTCATGTGAATTACGACTACATGACCGATTTCGATTTCGACTGTCCCGACTGCGAAAAGAAGATCGGCGTGCATGTCACGATGGTCCCCGAGTTTTCACTGTGCAGTGAAACGAACGAGGAAGCGGAGCGGCGGGCCTGGGAGCAATCGCGGAAGCGGCATGAGGGGGTGGCAAAGTGATCTCAGCCATCGCACAGAAGCCGTTCTATTTCCCCTCTGCCGAATTGCTCGCTGTTTTGTCTGGCGATTGGTGCGGAGCGTTCAGCGGCGGGAAAGACTCATCAGCGATGATTACGCTAATCGAATGGCTTCGTCGGTCTGGTTGGGTCACGGCCAAGAATCCGAAATTGGTGCAGTCAGACACGATGGTAGAAGACGCTTCCCTGCAAGCGATCTCGGGGGAACTGCTTGACGTTCTCGGCGGTTGCGGTTGGGAATTTGCGGTTGTTCGTCCCGAAGTCAACGAGCGGCTTTATTGCCAAATTCTTGGGCGCGGACTGCCGCCGATCCACCCCGGCATCAAGAACTTCCGATGGTGCAGCCGCTCCACCAAAAAAGACCCCATGCAGCGCTGGCGCGACGTGAATGCCAGGGGCGTGACGCTAACCGGATTACGCTGGGGCGAGTCGCAACAACGAGACGGGAAGCTGCTCAAGGCGGGATGCGAAGCGGGCGGCGAGTGTGGCATTCCAGACGCTGACGGCGGCACATACAGCCCGATCATCAATTGGCGAACGTGCCAGGTTATCGACTGGCTCAACGGTGCCATTGGCCGCGAAGACGCCGAACTGATGCAAGACGTTTTTGCGGTCACGAGAAAACTTGTCGAAATTTACGATGTCAAATACGGCCAGCCGGATTTCGATGGCGATGTCCGAGTCGAGGCGGTCGCGCGGTTCGGATGCCAAGGATGCCCGGCGATTGAAGAATCCGCGATCGCGCCGAAGAACGTGGTCAAACGAAATGGCGCCGGGAGCCCGCTCAACGAGTTGTACGCCGTGTGGCACGAAGCCCGGAAGCCGCACAACCGGATCGTCAAGGTTAAGCCCGATGGCAGGAACTACTACGGGGCTCTGCGAATGGATGCCCGCAAGAAACTGTTTGATTGGGTGATGGACATTCAGTGCAGGTCGGGCGTCACGCTGATCCGCGAAGAGGACGAAGCGTTTATCCGCCAGTGCTGGCAAGATTCCGTTTATCCGACCCGATACACAGCCGCCGATGAGTTGCGGGAAATGCCGGATTACGAAATGCCGCTGTTTGATGAATGCTTGGAGGCGACGCCATGACCCAACTTTTATTCCCCGAATTCCGCCCCGACTGGTCATCGACCCCCACAAACCAACTGTCTCCCGAGCCTCCCGCCCAGCGGCATTCGGTAACCTCGGTCGCGGCGGCGAAAGAGATCGAGCCCAAAGCGGCGACCCTGCGGCGGGCGGTTCTCGATTACTTGCGCGGGCGAACGGATGGGGCGACGGACGAAGAGATTCAGGACGGGTTGCCGATACCTCCATCAAGTCAGCGGCCGCGGAGGTGCGAGCTAGTCGAAGCGGGCGCCAATCGTGAAACCGGCAGGAAAGGAGTTCATCGTGAGCGAGTTGAAGTTTAAGGTTGGGGGTCGGGTGATGGTGAACAGCCCGCACGCCTCGGGCGAAGCGAAGATCCTTCAAGTGGATTACGGAACGTGGCTTGCCTACCCGTATCAGGTCAGCTTGGGCGAGATCTGGGTCCGTCAAGACGACCTTATTCTAATCCGCGAAGCTCCGCCACCCCTCAAATACAAAGCCGGCGACTGGGTGCTGATGGAAGTCCGAGTGATCGCGGTCGATGCAAACGACGCGAAATTCTCGTACAAGATCGATGTCGATGGAGAGTGGCACTGGGTGCCTGCGGGCCAAATCATCACCCTGTCGCGACCGCGGTCCCCCTGGTCCGGCACCACTCTCAACCCCTGGCACGGCGAAGACCCCGCCCAGGTCGCAGCACGACAAGCTTCTGTCGCAGCGGAGTTTGCGCGGGGGGTGCAGTTTCGGAAGCCGGGGGAGGGGTGAGGGGGCTAGGACTTCGGTTTCTTCGGCATGTACTTGTGCGTGTCGGCGAGTTCTTCACGGAGTTCCTGCCGCAGGATCTTGTTGACGACTTCGGACGTGGAGCAACCGTCTTTCATGGCGCGGAGCTTCACCGCAAGCCGCAAGGCTTCCTCGGTGTCAATAATCATTCTGGTTCGCTCTGCCATAGTTGCAGTCATAAAACCCTCGTCGCTGCCCGTCAAAGGAAATAGTACACCGTGTTTCGGAAATGTCAATGATTTACTCTTAACCATGGTGCCATGGTTCATTACAATTCCCGTCAGATGCCCCGAGATTGCCGATGGTCGGCGTCCGGGGCGGATACAAGAGGAGGCGTCAGATGCTCACGCGACGGCAAGCAATTGGGGCTGCGGGCGGCGTAATCGCCAGCCTGCTTGTTCCAACGTGGCTGCGGCAAACTCGCCCGCACACGATCAACCTGAAAGCGTTCTGTGAGCCTGAATACTGCTACTACCCATTGCGGAAATGGGATTTGCTGGCGCCTTTCACCCAGGAAGACCGCGACGGGCGACTGTTCCGGTTCGCGTCCGATCGCGCCATCTGCGTTCGCGTTGATGCCAACGATACGGACAAGGTTGGCGAGGAAGCGAGAACGCCAAACGCCTGCAACCTTCCGTGGGATTCTCCAATTGCAGTCAACTGGAAGCCGTGGCGAGCCATCGCGGGAAGCAATCCCAAGGGGCTTTGCTGGAAGTGCTTCGGCGACAAAATCGACATGCAGACGGTCACGGACCATAAGCCTTGCAATGGGGAAGGGTGTTTTGAATGCGACTACGGCGGCCGTGATGGTAAGCCGTGTGGCGTTTGCAATGGGACCGGAAAATCGAAGGAGCACAGCCGCATTGCCTTAACAAGCGAAGTTGAGGTTGGGCGGGCTTACTTCGAGATGGTCAAGGCGGAATTGCCAAGCACCGAGTTCGCACGCTGCCCGGTCAACAGGGATTTGGTTCTTCTTCGGTTTGATGGTGGAGCCGGAATTCTCATGCGACTGGTCAGTAACCAATAGCAACGTCAGCCGTTGTTGCGATTGTGGAGCAAAGGGGTCGCTGGAAAAGGTTCAGTGACCAAGCGATACCGTCAGAAGCCCCGCGTCCGGGTGGTCCGGGCCGGGGCGGATACACAGAGGTCGCCATGAAGATCAACGCAACGCTCTCGATCAGTTTTTCGAGTAACCGAAAAACGCCGTTCATCCTGGTTGGGAAGTGAGCACGTATTTGGGGGTCGCAACCATCTATCGGCTTCAACGAGAACGGTGAACGCCCGGAGCTGATCCCCTTCGCGTTGGAGGGGACGGTTGCCGGGGGAGAAATCAAGACAACTGATATGCTCAAGTTTTGCCTGCTGTTGATCGCGAAGCCGGAACCTCTTCCGATTGACGGCGTTTTTTGTCCGGCCCAACAACGGCCACTAACTTCCCGGCGGCGGCCTGAGAGGTCCGCATCGGAGTACGGTTAGCTTTGGGCCTGCGTCCGGGCAGGCCTAAGTCTGAATATTGATTGCTTCCTTGATGAAGCCGCAGCCCTGCCTGGGAGACCAGTCGCCGGGCTTGCGGCATCAAATGAACCACTCGAACGGCGTTGAAACCGTCCGAAGTGGCCCAATGCGGCGAACATACGAAAAGGTTGGTGTACCATGCGTTAAATCAATTGCCGAGTGTGTTGTCCGTGAGCCCGACTGGTGAGGACCAGCGGGCTTGCGGCAGTAGACAGAGTTACTTTCGATCTACCGGCATGTTGTTGGTGTGGATGCTTTAGGATGAGGGTTGGATGTCATGGTTGATTGGTTAATGATTGCCGACGACCGCGAGAAGTACGCTGCGTATTTGTGCTCCCGCGAGTGGGGTGTTCTGAAAAAGGCCGTTCATGAACGGGCTGGCGGGGTTTGCGAGCGGTGCTGCATTCATCGCATCGACCACGTCCATCATCTCACCTACCAGCGCAAGTACAGTGAGCGCCTTGAAGACCTTCAAGGCTTGTGCAAGCCCTGCCACGAATTCACCCATGGCTTATCGGCCATCGACCCCGCCGAACTTACCCGAATCTGGAATCTAATCTACCCCTTGGTGGATCAATTGGTTGTTCAGCGCCTTCGCGAGCACGAAGAGCGGATGTTCCTGAATGGCCAGTATCGAACGCTGGACCCGACACGGCAGCGGCTTGTTGAGGATCGGCAGCGGGAGATTGCGGAGCGGGCGAGATGCCAAGAATTGAAGGCCCAAATGCAAGGCACAAAAACCCACCAGGAAGCCAGAGCGATACTTTCAAAGCTCAAGACGCAGTAGGCAATTGATCTGCCGTGTTCAATTTCAATGGATGAGGTGTCCGATGGCTTCGATTTATCGCAAAGTCCACCTGCGAATGTATGCCGATGAGAAGTTCTGCGAGCTATCATCGCCGCCACCATGTGGAAAATACTTGTGGCTTTACCTTCTCACAGGGCCACACACAAGCGCGATTCCCGGCGCAATCAGCACGGGAGAGATGGCGCTTTCGGAAGCCCTGGAATGGCCATTGAAGGGTTTTCGGGCAGCATTCCAAGAGTTACTTGCTAAAGGTCTTGTTGAGGTTGATTGGTCGCGGCGCCTTATTTTTGTGCCAAATGCGATCAAGCACAACCCGCCCGAGTCTCCAAATGTCGTAAAGTCGTGGGCTTCGCATTGGGACTTGCTTCCCGAGTGTGAATTGAAGGCGAAAATCTACAAACACCTGAAAGCCTTTCTGGAAGGTCAAGGCGATGGGTTTGGAAAGGCTTTCGGAAAGGCTTTCGGTAAGCCTTCCGCAAAGACTAAGGCTAATCAGGAACAGGAACAGGAACAGGAACAGGATAAGAAGGAAGCCCCTTTGCCAAAGGAAGACGAAGACAAAGCCTCATGGCTTTGGAGGTCTTGGCTGTTTTACCTTCGCCGTCCCAAAACTTCACACGATCAAGTCGACCAGTTCGAGGAACTTGTTCGTCTTGGGTACGACCACCAGAAACTTGAAGTTGAGATCAAAAGCCAAAGTCGAGATCGCACCGAGCCAATTTGGGAATTCATCAAGCGGATGAAGGCGACCAAGGCGAAAACGGAAGTTGCGGAATCCTCCGAGGACCGCTTCCGCGAAACCGCCGAACGACTCGCGCGAAAGTTGCAGGTGCCAACCCATGCCTGAAACTCCATGGACCCCGCCCTACGACGGCGACGCCGAACGCGCCTTGATCGCTTCTGTGCTGGGCGACAACGCGAAGATTCTTGATGTCGCGGCAACGGTTCCCGCGGAAGCGTTCTACAACCCCGGCAACAAGGCGATTTGGAAAGCGGTCATCGACCTGTTCCTAAACCAAAACAAGGTTGCGGACCCGCTGACCGTGTGTGATTGGCTTGCTGCGCGGGGGCAGATGCAGGAAGTCGGCGGTTATAGTTACTACGTCGATTTGGTCGCGAGTTACAGCAACCCGGCGGCAGTCGAGCATTACGCCGAAATCATCCGCGGGCACGCTATTCGCCGAGAGCTTTACCATGCAGGCGGCGAGATTTGCCTTGCGGCCAATGACCGGCGAATTGAAGCGATGGACGCCGCCGAGAAAGCGGAGCAACTTGTTTTTGGGATCGTGAACAAGCAGCACCGAAACGAAGTCGTTCACATGGGCGTTGCGACGCGCGAAGCCGCCGAGCGGATCGAGAAACGGGCAACGGGGACGATGGCCAACGATGGAGTCTCGATGGGGATTGAGCCGGTTGACAGCATCCTTGGCGCGATGGAAAACGGCGCCATGATCGTGATCGCGGCCCGGCCTGGCAGCGGCAAGACGGCATTCGTGATGAACGTCGCGAAGCGAGTGGCGGCCCGAGGCGAGCACGTTTTGTTTTGTTCCATGGAAATGAGCCGGATTGAGATCGGCGAGCGGTTCATTTCGATGGAGTCGGGCATCGACGGGCTGCGCCTCAAACGCGGGCTGCTGAGCCTGCACGAGCGGGAACGAGTCCACAACGCGGCGGCGGTCATGAACGGGTTTTCCTGGTCGATCGACGACACGCCGCATCAGACGGTTATGCAGATTGCGGCGGCGGCGCGGCGGGAAAAGATGAGCAAGGGCTTAAAACTGGTCGTGATCGACTACATGCAACTCATCAGCGTCAGTGCCGACGACGAGCGTGCGCAGCGACAGGAGCAGGTCGCCAAGATTTCCCGACGGATCAAGATTCTGGCCCGCGAACTGAGCGTGCCGGTTGTCGTGTTGGCCCAGGTCAACCGGAAGTCTGAGGATCGCGTCGGCGGGCGAATCAAGGTTTCCGATCTGCGGGAATCCGGCGCCGTCGAGCAAGACGCCGACGTGGTCATGTTGCTGCAATGCGATGAACCCGACAAACACAAAGACACGGTCGAGATCGATGTTGAGATCGGCAAAAACCGCAACGGGGCGACGGGTTCGGCGAAGTTGATGTTTCACAAATATGTTTCGAGGTTTGATCTCCGATGAACATCACAACTGCCGATCCCGCCGCGTGGATGCTGTCCGAACTGCAAGCGAAGTTTGGCGAAGATGCCAAGGTGCCGACACACAGCGTTGGTTGCGGGATCTATTGGGACGCGACTTGCCTGGAATGCTTGCGGAAATGGGAAGGGCATGAGCGACAGAAAGAGATTCCGCGAGCGGTTCAGGTCGCGTTGAGGTTTCGGAAACTGGCTCCGTAACCCGGCAACCCTGATCGAAGTGGTCAACGAACTGGCGAGCGATGTTTTGAGTGGGATGTAATGGAGTTTTCAATGCTGGATGGACGCGATTACAAACTGGTGAACACCGACTGCATCACGCACATGGCCGAGATGCCGGAAGCGTGCTTTGATTTCTCGGTGTTCTCCCCGCCGTTTCCGTCGCTCTATGCGTACACGTCGCAGGAAGCGGATATCGGCAACAGTGAGGATCTTCGCGGTGAAGCGAAGTTGCACTTGTCGTTCTTCTACCGGCAGCTTGCCCGCGTCGTGAAGCCTGGCCGTGTGATTGTCGTTCACGTCATGCAAATCCCCCGCATGAAGCGAAGCGGCGAAGTGGGGCTGTACGACTTCCGCGGACTCAACATCCGCCTCGGCGAGCGTGCCGGGTTAGTGTTCGAGTACGATTGGTGCATCCGCAAAAACCCGCAAGCCCAAGCGATCCGCACACGCAGCCGGGAATTGCAGTTTTCGGGGCTGGAATCTGACCGCGCCAAGTCCCGCGGCTGCTTGCCCGATTACTTGCTCAAGTTCCGCGTTGCTGGCGATAACGCGGTCCCGATCCGCTCAAAGGGTGACGTGTCGCGAAATAACTGGATCGATTGGGCGGAAGCGTGCTGGACGGACATTCGCGAGACCGACACCCTCAACGTCAAGGAAGGCCGCGGCGAAGACGACACAAAGCACATTTGCCCGTTGCAACTGCAAGTCATCAATCGGCTCATCCGCCTGTACTCGAACCCCGGCGAGATTGTTTTTTCCCCGTTCGCCGGCATCGGCAGCGAGGGATACGAGGCTTTGAAACTCGGCCGCCGATTCTACGGCACTGAGTTGAAAAGCGAATACTATGATGCGGCGATCAAAAACCTTGAACACGCTCGAACGCTGCACACGGAAACCGAACAAGCCCTTTTTGCGGAGGTGTCGTGATGCGAGTCGCTGTCAACCCGTCGAGCATTGACGATTACCGGAAGTTCCTGGCGGTCAAGTCTCTGCCGTCATTCAGATGCACCGGGCGGGAGATGTCATTCCCCGACGAGTACGCGCACCTGATCGACGGGGCCGCGGCGCAAGCGGTGAAGAATGTCGCGTACAAGCCGTGGCCGGGGCTATTCGATTATCAGCGAGATATCGCAGCGATGGCGATTCAGAAACGCAAGTTCGCGATCTTCGCGGATTGCGGACTTGGCAAAACGCTGATGCTCTTGGAGTTCATGCGGCACGCGGCGAAAGTCTTGCCGATGCACAAACGAATCTTGATTGTGTGCCCGCTGATGGTCGTTCGCCAAACCATCGCCGAAGCCGCCAAGTTTTACGAAGGGCGCCTTGATATCGAGCAGGTTTCCGCGGCCGATCTCGCGGGGTGGCTTAAGGGCGACGGCAACCGGCTGGGCATCACGAACTATGACGCCCTGACTGACGATCTCAAGCAAGGGGCGTTGGGCTGCCTCATCCTTGACGAGTCATCGATTCTTAAGAGCCATTACGGCAAATGGGGGCAAGTCTGCCTCGATCTCGGAGCCGGTCTCGATTGGAAACTGTGTCTCACCGGAACGCCGGCCCCGAATGACCGCATCGAGTACGCGAACCATGCCGTATTCCTTGACGCATTCCCGACGATCAACGCATTCTTGGCGAGGTACTTCGTGAACCGCGGCCAGACGCAAGAGCGATGGGTTTTGAAGCCGCATGCAATCAAGCCGTTTTACCGGGCGTTGTCGCATTGGTCGTTCTTCCTGGCGAACCCGGAAACCTACGGCTGGAAAGACAACGCCGGCAAGATTCCGCCGATCATCACGCACATTCACGACGTGGAAATGACGCAGGGACAGCGTGACGCAGTTTTCACGGCGACGGGTGAACTGTTCGTTACGAACGCTGGCGGCATCGTGAAGCGGTCGAAACTCTCGGCGATCGGCAAAGGGCTGGATGGCGTCGGTTCGCAAAAGCCGGGATTCATCAAGGCGCTTGTGGAATCGTGGCCGGATGAATCAACAATCATCTGGTGCATTCGCAATGAGGAGCAAGACGGGCTGGCGAAGATATTCCCCGATGCGGCGAACATCGACGGATCAACGCCCCTGGCGAAACGCGAAACACTCATCGACGATTTCAAAGCCGGCCGCCGCCGCGTTCTGATCTCTAAAGCGAAGGTGCTCGGGTTCGGCCTTAATCTCCAAGTCGCGACGCGGCAGATTTTCAGCGGTCTACTCGACAGTTACGAGTCCTATTATCAAGCGGTGAAGCGTTCAAACCGCATCGGCTCAACGCGACCGCTCAACGTGCATATTCCAGTGACCGAGATTGAAATGCCCATGGTCGAATCGGTCATCCGCAAGGCGGGCCGAGTGCAGGCTGACACCAACGAACAAGAGTCGCTGTTTCTCGCTGCGGCGAGGAAGGCTGTTTAACGAGTGATGGATTTTCTTTCCGGGCAGGAAGCATGATCTATTTCAACGAATTCGAGCCCTACGCCGCCGACTGGCTCGCCAACATGTTCCCCGGTCAACGGATCGACACACGGAGTATCACGGATGTTGCTGCAACCGATGTTCGAGATTTTCGACGATGTCATTTCTTCGCCGGCGTTGCGGGATGGGAATTTGCCTTGCACCTTGCCGGATGGCCCGACGAGTGGCCGGTCTGGACAGGATCGGCCCCATGCCAACCGTTCTCGGTGGCCGGCAAAAACAAAGGCGAAGCCGACGCCCGCGATCTCTGGCCCGAGTTCTTCCGGCTCATCCGAGAGTGCCGCCCTAACGTCGTTTTTGGCGAGCAAGTGCCGAACGCAATTAGAAAGCATGGGTGGCTCGATCGAATATCAGGAGACTTGGAAGGAGAGGGCTACGCCGTTGGGTCGTGTGTATTGGGAGCACACAGCGCAGGGGCGCCGCACATCCGCCAAAGACTGTATTGGGTGGCCGTCGCCGACAACTTCCGACACGACCGGGGGCAAGATTCCGCCTGGGCATTCCAATCGGAGCAACATCACGAAATTGAAGCAGGCGTCGGAGATTTTGGACATGGCGGGCTGGCCGTCGCCAAAGGCCCAAGAGGACGGCAGGACGTTGGAGCAATACGAAGCGGCCCGGCAGCGTGGGTACGAGTCCCGCAAGGGAAAGACGAACGGCGGCCCCGCGAGCAAGCAGGGCGGGTTGGCGATCGCAGCACAGTTGACAGGCTGGGCGACGCCGATGGCTCAGACGCCGGGCGCCGGGAACTGCGACTACAGCCGGCAAGTGGAAGCGGCGATGGGCCTGCGGCCGTCGAAGAACGAACCGATGGCTGGCTGGGCGACGCCGGTTTGCGAACCCGCGAACGGAACGCCGGAAGCGTTTTTGGAGCGGAAAAGGAAGGCGATTGCGAAGGGGTCGACGATGGGAGTTTGCCTGTCGGACTTGCAAATGCAAGCGATGGCGTATTGCGACCTTGGAGCGATTACGAAATCATTCCCTGCCTCGACGGAAAATCGCGGCGTATTGGACGCGGCGTTTTCCCGCTGGCTCATGGGATTCCCCGCGACATGGGACCAACACGCACCATTCTGGAAGGAATGGGATACGGTCCAAAAGAAGTTAAGCGAATGCTCCGGCGACCGCGAAGCCTACTCGCGATGGCTGGCCGAAATCGCGCTGGCCGACTCAAAGGCTATGGCAACGCCATCGTCCCCCAAGTAGCCGCCGTCTTTATTCGCTCAGTGATGGATTTTCTTTCCGTTTCCCCCAACCAGGAGTAACCCCCGATGCCAAAAACCCACATGCAACTCGACCCAACCGACGAACGCTACGGGACCATCCGCGAAGCCATGCACCGCTACCATCAACCGCTCGAACATGCCGGCCTGCTGATTACAGCGATCCTGTCCAGCGGCCCGCGCGACAAGAACGGCGACGTGTGCGGCCCGGCGATTACCGTTGGCGGCTACGAAGCAATGGCCGCGATTCGCATCACGAATCTGAAACAGCGGGCGACCATGCTCGGCGACGTGATTATCGAGATCGACGGCGACCGAATCGACGAACTGAGCGAGGCGGAACAGATGGCGCTGTACGACCATGAGTTGACCCATGTGAAACTTGTGCTGGACAAAGACGGGGCGGTTGTGCGGGATGACTTGGGGCGGCCGAAACTCAAGGCTCGCAAGCATGACTTCCAAATCGGCGGCTTTCACGAGGTCGCCCAGAGGCACAAGACTGAGGCCATCGAAGTGCAGTCAATTGCGAGCGTCGGAAAGCAGTTTGTTGTACAGGGTGTTTTCCCTGGTTTTTAAGATTGCAATAATGATTTGATCTGTATAATAAACGAACCCGAACAAGCGTTGCCACGCCTGACGGGTTCTACACAAAAGGCCGAAGGAGGGCCAATCATGTCAAGTCAAAATAGCGGTTCGCTCAGTCACGATCAAGGCACAGTGGAAATCTGGAAGGATATACCTGAGTGCCCGAAATACCAAGCATCAAGTCTTGGAAGAGTCAGGACGCTGAAGCGGAAAAATGGCGTCGGCCACATCATGACCCAATTCTTAACGCCGAATGGCTACAAAATTGCCAAATTGAACCAGAAGATGTGGTTTGTTCATCGGCTTGTCTTGTTCGCTTTTGTCGGCCCGAGGCCAGACGGCATGCAGGCATGCCACAACGACAACGACAGGCAAAACAACCGGGCCGACAACCTTCGTTGGGACACGGCAAAAAATAACAATGCCGATAAGAGAAAGCACGGAACCGCACAATTCGGCGAGAATAATCCCTCGTCAAAGTTCACGGATACGCAGGTAATGGAGATTCGGCGGAAGTACGCCAGCACATCAGCAACAACCAGGGAACTCATGGATGAGTTTGGCGCAAGCCAAGCCGCCATAGCGTCACTGGTCCGCGGTAAAACTTACAAACACCTTCCAATCCTGTGTCGCCCCGTACCATCGTTTCAGGGGCATGACGGCCGGTTCGTCAAAAAAACACAACCTGCCTGATCGTTCACTTGTACTTTGCCCCGGCAATAAATTAGCGATGGAAAGGAAAACGACATGAGCAGACCATGGGCGAAACGATCTGGGGAACTGGAGCCAAAACACGGCGCGTACTGCGATTTCGTCGCGTTCAGCGAATGGTTCACGAGCAAGCCGGAGTTATCCGAAATTTGGGACGCGATCGACGACACGACCACTGCGCAAATCGAACTGTATGTGCGATTCTGTGAAGCGGCCGATTTCGTTGAGGCTACGAAAGGCGGTGCGTGATGTTCATTGTGATCTATGACGAAGACTTAGAAGCACGCGAACGTGAACTCATCGAAGAAAGGAAGTCCGTCAATGGCTGAGAACACAAAGATCCAATGGACGACTCACACGTTCAACCCATGGCGAGGATGCCAGAAGGTGAACCCCGGCTGCGCCAGCTGCTACGCTGACACGCTCAGCAAGCGCAACCCGAAGACGCTTGGTGTTTGGGGGCCGAACGGCACGCGGGTCGTGGCGGCCGAGGACGCTTGGAAGTTGCCGTTGAAGTGGGACAAAGCAGCCAAGGCAGCAATGGATGTGTGGCTTTCGGGGCATCAAGGAGCCCCGTACAACCCGCCTCCACCGCCGGAACGCCCCCGCATCTTCTGCGCGTCGCTGGCCGACGTGTTCGAGGATTGGACGGGGACGATGCGAGCTTCTGGCAAGGATGAGATTTACCTTGGCAAAGACTTTCGGGCGAGTCGCGGTCCTGATGATCGGCTCACCATGGACGACGTTCGCACCCGCCTCTTCCGCCTGATTGACGCCACGCCGAACCTCGACTGGCTCCTGCTCACGAAGCGGCCGGAGAACATCGCGAAGATGATGCCGAAGTTTCGCGATCACGATTGCGACCACAAACGCGCATCGTGTGACGAAGTCGGTTGTCCTGGCGGCATTCGCCCCAATGTCTGGCTCGGCACGTCCGTCGAGAACCAAGAGCAGGCCGAACTCCGGCACAAACATCTCATGAGCGTTCCCGCCGCAATTCGCTTCTGGTCGGCCGAACCGCTGCTGGGACCAATCGACGCGATTCCGATCTGGGAGAAGTACGGCAAGCCAAACTGGGTCATCATCGGCGGCGAGAGCGGCCCCGGAGCCAGGCCGTGCAACGTCGAATGGATTCGCAACATCGTGCGGCAGTGCAAGGCGACGAACGTGCCGGTGTTTGTTAAGCAACTCGGCAAGAGTTATTTCAGCGGCGACAACAACCACTCGCATATCTTCCCGCGAGACTCCCACGGCGGCGACATGGCCGAATGGGCCAAGGATCTACAGGTTCGCGAGACTCCGAAAGGCGGTGCGTGATGCCTGAGAAGCGTTTACGAGCGGTTGTTCGTGTCACGATGGACGTTGAGGCTGGCTCAGTTTGGGGCAGCGACACGTCATGGGAGCAAATCGAAAAGCAAGCCATCGACGGAGTGCGAGGCCTGTTGATGAACGGCAACGTGCTTGCTTTGAAAGATTTGCCCCGAAAGATTCGGGGTCTCGAAATGGTCGAGGTCCGTGTGATGCCGGAAACGAAAGGCGGCGCCTGATGCTCTCATGCGACCTGAGCGACCCAAACCGCGAAGTGTCCAGCGTCAAGGTCGCGTACCAGTCCAAGGACTGCGTCGCCATCTATGTCGACCTGTCGGCCCGCGGCAAGCGTGCGCAGGTGTCGGGGTATTCGGGGGCGACGGTCGACTTTGGGTCTGCCGCGTTGACGATCAAGGGGCTGCCGTTTCGCAAGTTCCGCGTGAGCGCCTCATCGTCGCGATACACGTTGACGATCACCTATCTGCGGCTGTCGTGTTATGGACGGCGGGCGTTTCTTTATTGGGGTAAGTAATGCGTATCGATTTTTGCAAATGCCCGAGATGCGCCCGCGAGAACAAGCCGCGTGAGCCGTTCCGCGAAAGCACAGACGACGAAATCCTGCTCGACATCGCGGCGTGCCTATGCCTGACCGACGCACAAGGGAGGGCGTGAGTGATGGCTGAGACTTGGGAACAGCTGTTTGCACGCATAGACGTTGTTGCTGGCATGCTCAAAGCGTCCGCCGAGGCACGCGAAGCCGCACGCCGCCGTAAGTGCCAAGCCTGCCACGGCACGGGCATTCTCATCGCTGGTGACAGCCTGCTCAAATGCAACCTTTGTGGTGGATCTGGGAAGACTCAAGAGCAGGAGTGACGATGCGCACAAACTTCCGTTACCCCCAACTGACGCATACCGAGTGGCGCAACTGCCGCCTCTGCCACCATGACGGCAACTGCGCCAAGATCCACATCAAGAAAGACAACGGCAAGATGTCGTCGGGAGTCATCGCCTGCACGCTCTGCCGCGACCGTCACGAAGGCCGCTGGGTCGTCGCCCGCGGCTGGCAGAGCGATCATGCGGAGACGCACGAATCAATGGGGAGTGGGTTTCGGAAGTGGGCTGCGGAGAATCCGCCGCTGGATGAAGAGATTGAACGAATTAACAGGGAGGAGGAAGCGTATGGCTGATCTACTTGGATGCTCAAGCGAAGTCGCATTTTCAAGCGACAACGCTTATCGATACTGGCTCAAACGGACCTGGGACAACGACTGCCCGCTCCTTGGCTGGATCATGCTGAACCCTTCAACGGCGACCGCCGAGAAGAATGACCCGACCATTGAGCGAGTCCAGCGCCGCACGAGCCGAATGGGATACGGCGGATTCGTCGTCGTCAACCTGTTCGCGCTGCGGGCAACAGATCCGGGAGTAATGCTGTCGCATGAAAGCCCTGTGAGCCATCCTGGCGCCCCCGAAGGTAACGATGAAAACATTCAGCGAGCGTTTAGGGAGTGTGGCGCGATCATTGCCGCGTGGGGATGCCACGGGACGTATCGGGGACGTGCGGCGGATGTTGTCAAAATGGCTAAGGACGCTGGGATCAGCTTGGCGTGCCTTGGAACGACGAAGGGCGGGCATCCGCGGCATCCGCTGTATGTGAAATACAGTGCGTTGGTGGCGGCTTACTGAGGAGGAAGCGTATGAGCAGCGACGAATTGAAGGGACTGGCAGCCGACGTTCGGCAGATGACGACGAGAATAACAAAAAACTTTCCTGATGGCGTCGTCGAGATTGCGATGAGCGGTTGTGGGAATCCGCCCGGCGTTGGCGGGCAAGCAGTCGCAAGATCGACGGTATGGTTTCGCGTTGATGGCGGCGCATGGGAGCGGCCTGAATCGAGAGCTTTTCGCCGTCTTGCCGAGGCGTTGGAACTGGCGGAAACGGTCGCCGAGTTCCGCGAGTTGGAGGATTTGATGTGACGCGACTTTCTAACGCCGAGTATGAGCGTCTTTTTGGCCCCCCACCCAAAGCCCCCGGCAAGCCACGAGTGAAGGCGCCGAAGCCTAACCCCTCGCTGTTCATCGCGCTGTGCAAGGCCCACGGCTTGCCCGAGCCCGTGCCGGAATATCGGTTTTGCGAGCGGGGTTGGAAATTTGATTTTGCTTGGCCGAATTCTAAGCCGATGGTTGCTCTCGAAATTGACGGAGGCGCCTACACCCAAGGCCGCCACACAAGGGGCAAGGGCTTCATCAAGGATCAACAGAAACGGAATCGCGCGACCGTGCTTGGCTGGCAGGTCTTTAACTGTGTCCCGGCTGACGTGAAGGACGGGTCGATTTTCGCAACCTTACGGGAGGTTCTCTTATGAAAACCATCATGCTGTGCCCCTGGTGCCTGCAAGAGGTTGATCGCGCAAGGCCCGCCGATGGCCCGCTCCGTTTGCCGATTCACAGCCGCAGGGGCGGGGTCCATTGCGCTGGGTCGATGAAATTGATGTCCGACCGCGTGGTGGAACTTGAGAGTAAGGCCACCGCCGCGATGAAACTGGCGGCCCGCGCGAAGCGAAGATTGCGGGCGTTTCTGCGCGAGGCCGAGCGGATTTCGGAAGCGTCAGGGAGTGCGTACCGTGCGGCGACGCGCATGAAAGTGGCTTGCCGAGCGGCGATAAAGCCAGCAGCTAAGGGCAAATCGGAACCGGCGCCCCGCTGAACCACGCCGCATCGCCTACAAGTTGCCGCGCGTGCTGAATCGCTTCACGCCGGCAGAGGATCGAACATGTCGCGTCACGGGCCACGCGGACATCTCGCCAGTACGCAGCGATCCCCTCGATGCGGCGAATCTCGGCGTCAATCGCGTCTGGCTCCACCGCATACTCGCGCATGGCGCAAAGTTCGGCGAGGCGCCCGTAGCACACCGCCAGGGCCGCGGTCGCTGTCTCGCCGCTTGGGACGTGCCGCAATTCGGCCAGCATCGGGAGTTCGGGGTGGGTGTCTATCGTGTACCTGCACCAGCGAATTTCGCATGCGATCCGCGCATCGTTCCAGTTTTCGGAATCGACTGGGAAACCCCACAACTCATGCTTTTTCCAAAACCTTTCGACTGCATGCCCCGTGCCGGGCGGGAATGTCTCCGGCAAAGGGTGGTTGGTCATGACGAGGATTTCGACGTAAGCATCCGCCGCGTCAGGCGGGAGAATTGTGAACAGCAGGGATAGAAAGGCAGCCTCCATGACTCCCCCTTTGTGACGAGACGGAATACCTCCATGTTTCAATGTTTGGAGGTAAAACTTACTCCGGTGGCGTTGCGATTAGCGGCCCCAGAAAGAGCCGAATCTCATCCTGATCCGACGAGCAATATCGCCCTGCGATGTGCCAGGAAAGCCGCCCCTCTCCGTCGTCCACAAGCTCCGCGGCTGACGGTTGCGAATCGCCCACGGCCACGACGATGTAGATCCCCGCGCCGGATGGCGTCCGCGTCCAGCACGACGGGATTTCGTGCATCTCGCCGCCGATCTGAATGTTTCGCAACTTGAGCAGCGCCCAGATGACGACGCAGACGAGGCCGAACACGAACAGCAGCGTCAGCGACGAGATCGTAACGAGATGCTGGATGTTGTCTTCCATGTCACTCCTCGCCCGGCGTGAAAGAAATATCGGGGCGTTTTTCTTACTACCCACCCACCGAGATCGCAATCCCCCATTGCCGATACGTCGAATCCTCGTCGCAATCGACCCATGCCGTCTCAAACTCTTCCGCATGCATCTTGCGCGGACCGTCCCAAGGATCTTGCAGGTAAACCGTTCGCAGCCGATCCGAGACGCGATAGACAACGATGTAGTGCCCCAGCCCGTTCGCGGTCACCGGGGCGATAATGGGCCGCCGGCGCACCGTGTGATACCGCATGTCTTCCAGGGTCATTTCGCCCGACGTGACAAGGTAGCCGGCCTTGCGAAAGAATCGCTCAATCGTGCGAGGATCGCAGCCGGAAGCCCGCTCGACGGAAAGGCCGTTCGCGTAGTGCGCGAGCGGCTTGACGACGCCGTAGCGTTCCTCCACGGCCTTGGCGCATGCCGCAGAGCAATCACAATCACGCCGTTGGCGGACATCGGGGAATTCCATGGCGGTCCTCAATGGTCAGCGTTCGCGATGGCGATCGGATCGAGGCAGTACCGACTGGACGCCGCCGGGTGACAAAGGCGAACGTCGGCGAACCCATCGGGCTTGGCACCGCTCGCATCGCACGTCGCGCGAGTTTGCTTCGCGCCGGCAGACGTGGCAATAACGGACGGGTGCGTAGATAGGTTCAGATGCAGCCACGGGATCACTTCGGCGGGAATGGTCAGGGTTTCGGTGGGACGATCAAGATGCCGGATCGTCACCGCTCCGCCAGGGTCGAGTTTGTAGTGCCAGTCCATGGACTTCCCCTTAGATTGCCAACTTGTACGCGCCATCGTAGCCCGGCCCATCGCCGTAGATCGTCTCTTCGGAGACATACCCCAGGTCGCGGTCGAACACGAAAATCTTCTGCGCAGGACGATTCACCGACCCGCCCGACAGGAACGAATATTCCTGCGTTCCGATCAGAGACGGGCAGATGAATGTTTGCAGGCCCGCGAATTCCGCCGATGATGATTGGTGCCAGTGCCCGAAGAAGCAGTAGCGAAGTTTCTTGCCCGCCGCGTTCAGGTTGGAGCTCAAGGCCGTTGTGAACCGCCGCACACCGTAGCCAACGACGCCGAGATTGTTGGGGATGAAGTTGCCGTGCGATGCATAGCACTGATGCCCGCCAACCTCAAACAAGACGCCGTAGCTGTCGGGCAGGTGCCAAACGATGTTGGCGTCATTGCTCAGGCGCCGCCGCGCGACTTGGTAGGCGAGGAAATCCCAACTGCGGGTCGGGTCTTTCGTCGGAACCTTGCGGTCATCGGGCAGCCGCCCGTGGTTGCCGACGATGCCGACGACTTCGACCGAGCCGAATTCCGCCGCCAAATCCGCAATGGCCATGGCGACCAAATCGCCGCAGGCCAGCGAAGCGCGAACGATGTTCGGAGCGTCTGAGTGGCGTTCGAGCCCGTGAAGCGTGCCGGTGAGCAAATCGCCCAGCAGCCCAACAGTGATTCCAGGGACCGCATAGCGCCCACCGGCTTCCATGTCCCGTTTCCAGTCAATCGCCGCCTGCACAACGCGCCAGACGCGACGGCAGGCGATTTCGATGTCGTAAGCGTTGAGACCCAGCACGCCGGCCGAATTGACCCGCTCTTCAAAATGCCAATCGTTGAACGTGAGCAGCGGGAACCGCTCGTGGGCCGCGCGTGACTTGGCGGGGCGAATCGGCCGCTGCTGGCGCGGAATCGGAGCAACGCTTTCGTTGACGAGTTCGGTCAGGAAGTCGCGAAAGGATTGCTCACGAACGGCTTCGATAATCTGCTGCTGCTTGGCCCGCTCGTCCTGCTTGCGTTTGTGGTCCGCGACGGGGTCGAATTCTTTGGTGGGTGCCGCGGGCGAGGGCGAATAGCTGTCCCGCGATCGGTACGCCACGCTCCGCGCCGTGTTCGCCGAGACTCGGAATTGCATGCCGATATCGTGCCAGCTTGCCCCCTCGGAGCGAAGCCGGTTGATTTCGGCTCTATCGTCATCGGACCAAAATCGCCTCATCGCAAATCCTCCGTGACACGTTGAGACGCCCCACACGTCCTGCAACCACTCGCCGGCGGTCGCAGTTCGCCCCGGCGGATCTCCGCGACAGCCTCACGCTCTGCCAGGTCAAGCATGCAGCCGATGCGGAGCTTGATCGATTCGGGCGAGCCGCCGTCGTCAACGATCGCGCAAATGTCGTCCAGTAGATGGCGGAACGCTTCCATGCGATTGCCCTCGAAGTGCGGCGTCTTCGTCGCGTGCCATGGTTCGCTGTGTGTCTATCAACGCCCATCGCTCCGCTTTCGGCAAGTCGGCTTCGGTGAAGCGGTTGCCGGCCATCATGATCGCGACACGCTCTTCGTAGAGTTCCCGATATCGCGGGGGAAGGTCGCGAGGGTAGGTGATTTCTTTCATAACGCAACCGCCACAAAACCAACGATGACGCACGCCAGCACGCCGATCAGAATCCAATCGGTTGCGGTCAGGCGTCCGTATGGTTGTCGCTGGGCCATCGCACCCTCAACCTTAATCGTCATCATCAGAATCGCCGCCATGCAATGCGACAACGATCAATCTGATGACGCAAAGCAGTAAAAGGCCAATCACAACGCACGCTGCGGTTATCAGCATCTCGCGCAAACTCATTGGCGGCAGCCTGTGTGGCGTAAAGTCGCGATACATGAAATTAAAAGCCTCCGCTTAAGACCTCACTTTTGCCTTACAAGAAACGCGACAACCTCAAGAGCGGTTAGGCCAATGGCGATGGCCCAAGGTTGCCAGGGAAATTCTTTGACCCACACGCCAGAATCCCGAACGATTTTTGCGGCATCGATCATGCCATATTCGTAGTAAATATTTGTTTTGATTTGTTCATCTTTGATCAGTGACGGGTTTGGGAGCCAGCGGGTTAAATGCCTGCCAGCTCTATACAGACCAATCATGCCAAAAGCAAAAACAAAGCACCCGCCAACGAATAGGTGGGCGAGATCCTTGTAAATGTCGGCCTTGTTGATCGCCCCTTCGACGGGGATGATAAAACGGGCCACGCCAAAGGCGATGGCGACGATTAGTAGAGCTGTATAGCGGATATTCATTTCAAGTGCCTCAGAGTACAAAGCCCCCGCCGGCGTCATGCCAGCCGCACCACGGCTTCGGGGGCGTCTTGCTTCCGTAAATGTGCCGCGCCCGGAATCGAACCGAGAAGATCCGCCGCGAAGTTCCAAACGGATCTTGCCCCAGGACCGCGGCAATGGTTTACAACGCCAGCAGCAACGGCAGGACGAACTTGCCAACCGTCACCAGCAGCGACAGCAATTCCGGCGAGAGGATTTTTCCCTTCCGCGCGAGAGCTTCGGCGAAGAACGCTTCATCGGCTTGATCGCTGACCGCAGCGAAAACCATGTGCGGAGTCTCTTCGTGCGCCTGGGACTGCTGGACACGAACCTTGAGCCATTCGGTTACCGTCTGGGCGAGATAGCCCACGGCGATGTCGTCAAGCGGCGAGGGCGTCGTGCGGGCGACTTCGGCGACGATGCCGGTGATGTGACCGGAGATTTTGTTCCAATCGAGTTGGGCGAGGTTGGGGGAGAATGGACCGGGCATAGTAGTTTCCTTTGGAAAGTAGTTGGTGACTTAAAGTTTTGGGTCAATGGTATAGACATGGTGGGCGCCGCCATTCCCCGGCTCGTCACTCGCCCATACGCGGAGCTTTTCGTTGCAGCCGTTGACCTTGTGTGTCGTGATTTCGCGAGACATAAAATTAAATCCCTTTAGGTAAAATGAGTCGATCGCTTACCGTTTCAGCGGGCAAACCTTCTGCCCGTTCGCGTTGATGTAGCAGCCGCCGCCATTCGTCGGCGTTTGCGCGGAAGCCCCGACGTTTTGCAACACGCTGTAGGAGCCGTCGGCGTGCCGCAGACCTGGCGTGCCGTCGGTGAACGTGACGGGGGTTCCGGTGCCTTTCGGGGTGGCGGCTTTCGATTTGCAGGGGCACGAGTCGCCGCACTTGCAAGCAGTTTCCGATTTCAGAACCGGGGGCGATACTGTCGGTGGCGCCGGATACGGCGGCACGCCCAGAAACACCGCGAAAAGCAATGCAATCATCGGTCACTCCTTTAGTTGGATGATGGGCGAACATTCTTGATCGCCACCCCGCCCCAATCGGCCAAACCTTTGGCGCCGACCAGTACAAGGCGCCCGTTGGTGCCGCTATTCGGCCCGTGCGAGTTCAGGATTCGCACGCCCCACCGCCGCGGGTCCATGAGATCCTTCGACGGATCGACTTCGACCGGGTCGAGCTGCAGGACCGAATGCCCCCACCACGAGAATTCGCCTGTGGTTGGCCGCCGATCAAAGAGGTTTGTGAACATGTGATCGAGCGTGTGCGGAACGTCTTCGTATTCGAGCAAAGCCCGTTTCTTGGCGTTCGCTCGCATCGCTGGTGTGTCCCACTTGCGATTAACGCAAGCGTTGATTTGCGCTTGGGTCCACTCGTATTCGGGTTGGGGCCAAAACTCGGCAGACGCCACGCCATTTTCAGCCGCGAACTGCGCCGCGTCGATGCTCATGCCGCCGACGTTGCGATATCCCTTGATGAGGCAGGCGCCAGCAAAGGCTGACAGGCGAACGTAGGGTAGGTTGCTGATCGCGAACGCGAGTTGCACACCGGCCACGAAGGAATGATTCCAACAGAATCCGTAGCCGTCTTGCCACATGGGGGGAATCGGCTGGCCGTAGTTTCCGATCTCGGCAATGTCGCTGAGCCGCGTTTTGCTCGCTTCGGCATCGCGAATGCGTTCGGGCCATGTTGCCCGGTCGTAGGTTGATCTCGACATCGCTGGCACGTTCGCCATGCATCCGAGCGGCTGCGCGGAGAAATCTCGCTGAATGAGCCCGGAGTTCGGCCGCACGAACAGATTCGCGTTGCTGTCGTCAATGACAATATCGTTTGGCGAAAGCATTACCGGCCCTCGAACTTGGAAATGAACGCGATCAGTTCATCGGGGTCTTTCGTGGGCATCTTCCCCTCAAATCCGGCCTTGCCGTTGCTGACGATAAGCCATTGCTCGCCTGGGCCAAGCCTCGGCCTGGTGCGGGTCATCGCCTCTCGCCAGATGGTTGATTCGTCCGCGAGGTCTTCCGGCTTGAGATCCTGATCATACTGCCGCCATTCCGGTTGCTTTCCGTCCTTGACGCACTTTTCATTGAGGAATTGGCGAACCTTCGTGCTGAAAATTACGCTTTTGGCGTCTTGAGAGTCGGAACTTTCGTAGATGATCAGGACGCGAAGCCCATCGGCTTTGATTGGGACCGGGGTCGGCTCAGGCTTCGGTTTGGGCGCCGGTTCCGGTTCAGGCGTCGGCGGCGGCAGCGGCGCGAGATTCAGCCGCACCAACACCCAAACGACCGGCGAAACCTTACCCTTATGCTCGACCTGCAATCCCAGGCTGACATCCTCAGCAACCTGCGACCGCCGCGCCAACATCACGTCAACGCCGAACTGCTCAACCTGCAAAACCTTGTCCGTGCCAGGATAGAGCACAATGCGAACCGTGCCCAAAGTCTTGAGCGGCAGCCGGATCATTCCGCGATCGGGGAGCGTGATTTCAGCGGGGACAATCAGCGGGTTATCGTCGGTCGGTTCGACGAGCGGAGCGGGAATGGGAGCGGGGGGAGTTGGCGACGGGGCGGGGCGGATTGTGTTCCACGCACTGAGGCCCAGCGAAACCGCCAGAGCGGCGGCGACAACAGAGGGCCAGGCGTAGGCTTTGATTCGGTTCATCCCCGCTCCCCGTGATCGACGCCATTCCGCACGCGAATCCCACATCCTTGATCCGCAATCATTTTCATCGACCGCTGAACATCGATCTGCGTGCCGTGGATCTCTTTCAGCGTCGTTGTCTGCTGATCGAGATTATCGCTCATGCTGTCCACGTTGCTTTCAAGTTTGTCCAAAAACCTGAAAGCCCGGTCGCGCACCGGCATCACGAGATTGGCCGCAATCCATTTGATCGTGGCCCACAGCGCGAACGCGAGGCCCGCATACGCAACCGGGGAAAACCCCACTCGGTCAGCCGCCGCAAGCCAATCGAATTCGCCGAACATCGTGATTCCTTTCCGATACCCTATCGGTCAAATATTGACAGGTCAATGGTTAAAATGTCGCCAGTTATCACGACGACAGGTCGTTGATCACGCCGAACATGTTGATGTCCGCGTTAACTTCCGGCACGTTGCCGCTCGTGGACGGCCACAGCTTAAAACCGGCGATGTTGATGTCTTGGAACCACACATCGCCGGTTGGAATCCAATGCCCGTCCGCGTCGTCAAGCGTGCTCATCGCCATCGCGTTACCGAACGTCTCGATTACGATGTGGGCGTCTTTGATCGCCTTGGCCGGGCCAGCATCCGAGACGATGACATCGATCCGCTTGCCGGTCATTTCGGACTCGGAAAAGGAAAATTCCCACAGAGCCACGTTGCCCATCGGGACCGCAACGGGCAGGGCCGCAATCGGCGAGGCGCCGTACACATAGGCCGAGGCGTGACATGTCCGAACGACGACATCGCCGCTCTCGGGCGTGTAGTCGGCAGCAGTCGCGAAGCCGCTGCCATCCGCTTTTTCCAAAGGGATGGCGACGGTGTACGCCTTCGTCGGCAAGGCGTTGCTGGCACGGCCGTACTTGCGGCGGAAAACGTGAGTGGTCATGGTGCAGATCCTTGGGTTAGGTAAGGTTGATCGACGCACGGACGAGGTTGCCGGCGTCGTCGTAGGCTTTGAATTTGATCTTTGCCGCGCCCTCGGTCGGGTCGAGCCACATCACGGCCTTGCTGATGTCGAGCAGGGAGTCGTCCGGCTCAATGGTGCCGTTGGCGAGTGCGTAGATGAAGAGGCACGGCTGCCATACGAGGGTGCTTGTTTGGTTGTTGAAATAAGGGTACGCACCGAGAACGGAATTTCCCTCCACATACGGAGGGGAGGTAAACCCGACAATGTTGCCGTTTTGGCAGACAAGCATACTTACGACGCCAGGGGGAGCAACGATGTCGGCAGGCGCCCCGACAGAGTTTGCGCTTCGCCCGATAACCGAATGTGCCGCCGAGTCTCGCAACATCGCGGACGTGATGCTTCCGCTTGCAGGCGCCGAAACCGTCAGCGCCCCGCCCGAGAACGTGCATCCGCTAAACGTGACCGCGGACCAGGTATTGGCGCCCGAGCGGTAGTAGAGCGTGTCCGTGCCGCTGAGGGCAGAGATGGCGGCCAGGTCGGCGTCGAAGGGTTGATACGTGCCCGAAATCAGCCCGGCAAACGTCGCGTAAGAGACAACCGACATCGCCCCGCCCGTGCTGGATTGGATGACCGCACCCGGCCCCGCTGCCGACAAGTTCGCCTCGGTGCCGCCGTGCGCAAGGTCTTGGAGCGTCGCATTGCTGACCGGAATGGAATCGAACGATGCGGAGTCGGACAACGTCCAGTAAATGCGAGTGAGGACCGTTTCCGCCGAGCTATTGACGCGGCGAACTTCCAAGACCCAGGCGCGGGATGCGAGCAGTTCGGTATCGGTCGCCGCTGTGGTCAGCCGAAAGGCGCCGCTGCTGGTCTTGTTGCTGAAACTGGAATCGGTCCACGACTTGACGAGTCCTTCGGCGGGATATGAGGAGAGGGTGGCTTTTAGGGTCCAGCCGGTCACATCGACCGTGCCGCTGTAATGCGTGAAGTCGAAGGTGCAGGCTTCGCCGACAACGGCGGCGCACGACTGGCGGGAGAGGACGCCGAGGCCCGCGTTTGACCAGAGAAGACCGCTGTACGCTGGCAAGAATCACGCCCCGTTCCTCCCCCCGGAGGTTGGCGACGATGGGTTGATGATAGCCGGGTGGCGAAATTAGGTCAAAGGGGGTTGGGAATAGGGCGAATTCTTTCAATGCCGACAGCGGGGCATTCCCTTGGCCTCACCGTATGGATGAAGGGTATTGCTTCCCGGTATTCCCGAATCGATTAAACGCCTGTCTCTGGGCGGTGCGTGGCCTTAGTGCTGTGAGGCCCGGTTTAACCGGGAAACGACCTGGGCGCATGCCCGATGCTGGATCTATCACCAGCGCGTTGCCAGGATTTCAGCCGCACACCGAGATTCATCCGTGGAATCCCGTCCAGACAAGCCGGGGAGCTTTTAACCCGGCGCGTTCTCATTCACCCCTGAGCCTTTGGGCTGCGGTGAGTTCAAGGGGGCAAAACCGCTCCGCATTGCTGCGGACAATTTGGGCCATCGGTTCGATGGACTCTGTTGGTCACATCGAAAAAGAAATGATTTCTGAAAAGTGTGCAAGCATTGAACTCTTCCGTGCTTCGCGGTAAGATGCTCGCTGATGTTTTGCTTTTCAGAAACGGACCCGGTTTGACACCCGTGGTCCGTTTCTTTTTCGATCTCGCAAGTTTACACGACGCATCAATTATTGCAAAGCAGAGTTACGGCCCCGTCCCGGCGTTCAGCGTCTTGAGGAGCGTTGCGCAGGAATTGAATTGCCGCGATGGAGCGGCGGGAGTACGATTGGCACTTGAAAACCGATGTCGCAAACCCGCGGTGCCCCGTGATTTACAAACGCCTCGACTTCATCGCCCTGGGACTCATTGCCGTATCGGGCCTTTCATTTCTGACATCAATCGGCCTGCCCCGGATGCTTTTCGACGCATGCGCCTGCCCTGGGTTGTTTCTTGGCGTCGCTGGGCTTGGGCTTGGCATTTATGCGGTTCAATTCAAAAAAGTCATGCCAGCGGCGTATTTGGCGGTCTTCGTGGGGCTGTTCGTGTTCTGTTTGTGGGCGATGCTGCTGATGGTTATCTCTAAGAGGTAGTGGAAAACTACGAGAACGCCGCCCATCCATAGATATCGGAAATGTAAACGAATTCGTGCATGACCCAATCTGTCGAGATGGTGTACGGATTGGCCCCGTTGATGGTTTGTGGCGAGCCACCGGAAGGGTATGCGTCAACGGTGATCGTATAGCCGTTCAAATCAACGCCGATTACTCGCAATCGCAAGCCCTTATAAGTAGATGCTGGCGAAGGGGGAAGCGTAAGCGTTACGTTGCCAGTGTTGAGCACGACGTGACATTCCCAACTATCGAGAATGGGGTACGGGGTGCCGCTGTCCCCTACGTCTGTAGGGATCCAGCCAAACGCGCCGATCACACTTCCGTCCGAAGCGGTAAACCGAAAATCCCCGCCATCCTTCAACCCACTTGCATTCGCCGCCAAGAAAAACACCCCGTAGTCGCCCCCAGCGACCGAGAACGTATACGGGCTGGCAAGCGTCCCCGCCCCGCTGAACGATGACAGCGTAAGCCCGCTGGCCGTCTCTAATGCCGTCTTGATCGTCGCCCCGCTCGCGTTGTAGGCCAGTGCTGATGTCGTGCCGCGGTTAAGCGTGAGCGTGAACGTGCCGCCCGTCGCGTATCGGATGTAGAAAGACCACGCGGATGCAGTTCCCAGGCTGTTGCCAACCGCGGTCTGCGTAACGCTGACGATGGCCGCATCTCCCTCGAAGCCGCGACGCATCCAGACGTAGGTTCCGACCGCGACAGATTGGTTATTGAGTTCATACGCCGGCCATGCCGACGCCGTGCCGCTGCGCCCGCCAGACTTGGTGGTACCGTTCGCCCCGTTGGTCAGGAATTCCTGCTCTGCCCATTCGTATATGTACGTCGCTGATGGAATCGTCCGAGCGGTAAGCTTGGCTGGCAAGAAGTCGGAGTCAAACCCGGTTCCCGGCGATGACGCCACCAGTTCCCACAACGCCGAATCGGGATGGAATTTGGCTAGCCCCTTGTCGCCCGTCCGCATCTTGACGCCGGCGCGGGAACTGCTGAGGAAGTCGTAGACCGTGAACGTCTCCCCCGGCACGTCCCACGTTTCGTTCTCGGCGGAATAGTAAAGGACAATCGCCTCTGCCGAACTGCCCGCGGACAGGTCTTCGGTCAGTTGGAAACGCCGCAAGTCAAGCGTCGCCCGGTTGAGGGATATTTGCGTCCCCCATGGCCCGGTAACCGTCTCGAACGGCGGCTCGGCAGACGTTTGGCCAACAGCGTACAACTCGCGCTCGACGTGGCGCAAGAACGCTGCCGAAGTCGCGTCGCCTTCGCGCCCTCCAAAATCCGAGAATGGTGCGGATCGCGGAAACGACATCATCCACCTACGTAGTTTGATGGCCGAAACAGGTTCGCAAAGTTGGCGAAATCGTAAATGTTTTTGCCAGCGGTCTTCGTCCCGAAATTCGTCTTCGGTGCAGCGATGCAGATCGCTTTATCTGAAAGAGCTTCATACCAGCCCGCCTCGTGGACCGACTGTAACGCGGCGGGGATTCTGTGTTTCGGCAAGTAAACGTGATTGTTGCCCACAGTCACGTTCAAATCGGCCGGGAATTCTGGGTAACGATAAGGGGCGAGTTGCGGTCGAAAATACTTGAACATGTACGTGATGTCGTAGAGCCGGGCATTCAAAATCGACTTGATCGGCCGGATTTCCACCGCCTGCATTAGCAGCGTTCCTTGAGGATATCCGTTGAAGGTGCGGTCGTTGACGCAGCCGATGCATTTATCGATGGCCGGATTGCTCGTTGATGTCGGATCGGTCAAACTGTAGAGGCTGAACGGGACGGCGTTCTCCGGGATCTGATGCCACGTCACCGCGAGATTCGTGCTCATCAAGATTTTCTTGATGGTTTGCGCGATCGGCAGCCCCTTTCCGCTGTTGGCAATGCCGGCGTAATAGAACGCGCCAACGCCCGCATCAATGGAGAATGTTTCGGCTTGCGGGCGCGGCATTCGCGTGACGTACCGCTTCCAGGTTGATTCGTCCAAGTCCGCTGAGACGTTGGCGAATTCCGCATCGCTCATGATGTCATAAAGCGGCGTGTCGTAGTGCAGCGTGAATTTGGCTGTCTTGTATCGTGCAGCGTATGGCGTGCCGTTCCCGTTGGGATCGCCATCGAACATCACGACAGGCAACTCGCCCTCGGGCTTGAACCGGCCAATAAAACTTGACCGCGAGCAGTACATGTTGCGGCGTGATGCTGAGTTCGTGGAATTGAACGTGTTCAGCAGCGGGAACGCCCACGGCGTCTGGCGCCGAATCGTTGCGTAGCCTGCCCCGCCATCGGCCGACGTGCCGAGTTCTGGCCATCCCAACGCGCACACATGGAAATTTTCCGCTTGCGTCCACGGGACGAACAGATACCGCGTTCCATAGCTGCGGTCGATTTCCCCATGGACGTGCGGCGATCCTTCCTCGAAACATTCGGTGTAAGTGAGTTCGCCTTTAGGTGTTTTGAAAATCGCCATTATCGATTATTCCCCGGCCGAGGCTGATCTCTCGGGGTCGTGTTTTCAATCAGCTTTTGCAACGCTTCAAGTTGCTGCTGCATGATCCGCGTTTCAAGCGGCCCGCCCGTCGAACTGGCCTGCATGAGATCTCGCCAACCGGAATCGACAGAACCGAAACGACCTTGAGAGTTCGGGAGAGAGAGTTCCGTTTCATTGCCAAACCAGCGAAACGGATTGATGTAATCCATGACATTGCTGATGCCCTTGCCGAGCGCGGAATCGTCGCCCCACTGCCAGAACCCGCTCTGGTTGACCTTGTTGACGGCGTTCGCGAGCGATTGCATGACGCCCGCGGCCTTCATCGTGACCGGGACGAACGTATCGCCCACGGCCATGGAGAAAAGTTGCGTGCTCTTGTCCATCGTCGATGCTGCTTCCGGGCTGGAAGCCTTGCCAGCGTGGATCATGGCGCCCGTCGCTGCCAAAGCCGCCATGGGCAAGGTTGCTGAGTTCGCGATCTGATTTAGCGGCCACGGCAACATAGCCGCGAACTTCTGTTTCGCGTTAATGACCGCTGCGCCAAACTTCCCATACTCTGCGGTGAGGTGCGCGTAGTTCTTCGCTTCCTGGGCTTGCTTTTGTAAACGGTCAGTTTGGGCCTGCTGGGCGGCGTAGTCGGCGTATTCCTTGGATTTGTACGTCTTGCTGTCAAGCGTCGCGATAGCGGCCTCGTTCGTCGCCGACTCCTTCATGTTGGCGATCTTGCCTTGCGCCACCCCGAACTTGTCATACTCCGCGGTCAAGTGGGCATAACTCTTAGCTTCTTGTGCCTGCTTTTGGAGCCGATCCGCCTGGGCCTGCTCAGAGGCAACGTCAGCGTATTCCTTCGACTTGTAAGTTGCGGTATCGAACTGTGCAAAGCTTGCTTGCCGCGCCGCCAGTTCCTTCATGTTGTCGATCTTGCCCTGTGTCTGCAACTTGTAGAGCGTCGCGCTGTTCGTAAGAGATTTGTCGGCGGCGTCGATTTGATCGCGCAACGCCATCAATTCCACTTTGGCGCCGCCGCGGAGGGAGATGTCGATAAACAGTTCAGCGAGTTTTGCGCCTGCCATTACCGGCCCCATTTTCGCTTGCGAATGACATCCTGCCACTTAGCAGTAACGCGACGGTTGATTTCGTCGTCGCTAAGCCGCGGAAACTGATTCTCAAGCGTCTGGCGATACGCCCCTTCGACTTCAAGGAACTCACGCCATTTCTGATCGATCATCCATTCGCGAAGCCCCCACGCTCGCCAGCGGTCGCGGAACGCATCCTCTTCCGTGTAGCCCGCCGAATTGCCGCCGAATGCAATGTTGCCGTGCTTGTCGCGCGGATGAAAAACGATGTCACAAACTTGCAACCAGGTCAATTTGCGAACCGTGTCAAACGTCCATCCTGTCTGGTCGATGATCTTCGCGATCAAGGTTCGCCAGGACATGCCATCTTCGCTTCCCCCGTCGCCACGTTCGGCGCGGGGGTTTCGGCGTTTGGGTCGAGGGCCGCCCGTGCCGCAGCCTCTTTTTGGGCGATTCGGATGCACGCCACCCATTGGTTTTCGACGGCATCGCGGATGGTCTGCTCATCGACATTGGGGTGATTCTGGCGAATGCGGAGGAACCAGAACTTTTGGCGCCCGTCGAGTTCGCCGATTCGCATTTGCGTTGGGATCGACGTGAACTTGAACACCCCCGACGCAATCGATGTCGTCATGGCCTGTACGACGGCATTGAAGTTGTTCGGGAACAACTTGTTGAGTTCTTCGATGGTGTCGCGTTCAAGCCAATCCTCAACCCCGGCCATCACTTCGAGCGTGATCGGGCCGACACGATAGACGACGCCTTCGTGCTCAATCGTGTCTTCGACCGCCAATGCTTGTGCAAGCTCCGACATATCGCTCCTCAGCTTGTGGCGTTGCCGGTCGGGTAGGTCCACGATCCGTAGGCGACGCCTGTGATCGTCAGCCCCATGAGGTCTGTGACGTTCGCCTTCATCGGCACAGTCAAAACGTCAAAGTAGGCGAAGTTCCACTTCGGCCCCGCCGTGTCGTTCAGGTACAGAAGCACGTTGGCAAAACGAACACCGGGCTTGATGCTGAGGTCGTACAGGTTGCCGAGCCCGTTATCGTGCAGGTCGATAGAGACGTTACACTCAGCAAGGCAAAACTCGCCGTGCTTGTAACCGCCGCCTTCGCTGTTGCTGGAATCTTGGCGGTCCACTTTGGGATCGACGTTCCAACCGCGCACGGTAATTGTGTTCGCGCCGAATCGGACCTTGCAGTTTTTCGCGGAGTAGGCAATGAATGCCATGGATCAGTCTCCTGTTAGGCGACGGCGATGCCGGTCACGTTGGGGGAAAGCGTCAAAAGTGCGGTCGTTGTGGCAAGGCCCAGAGTCGTGGCGTAACTTCCCGTTGTCGGCGGCGAAACGTCCTCGATGCCGCCCGCGGTTTCGCTGAGGTAGTAGGTTTTCCCAGCGACCAAAGTGCCGCCGACCGTGTAGGAGCCGCTGGTAAGAATTGAGATCCAGACGCCGGCCGTTCCGCCGCCCATGGCGATGCCGATAGCGACGGAACCGGCATATTCTGCCGTGCCGCCGTTGGCGTCGGCTTTATACCACAGGCTGTCGGAGGATTTTTGGATGACGACTTGGCCGCCGGTGACCGTTTCGGCGAGTTTGCCGGAACGCAAGCCGTTGGGCGACGTGCCAGCCAGCGTAACATTCGCCGCGGTAACTGAGACTGTTGCCATAATGACTCTCCACGTAGCCCCCCGGCTGCGCTGAGATCATGTTTTTGTTATGTCGGCAAACTCTTCTGGGTGACGTAGCTGTAACTGAATGTTGCATGGCCAATTTGCTTGTTGTCTTCCCGACGAAAGCCTTCGACCCCGATGCGATAGTTCGTTCTCTCCCAGCTAATCACATAACCACCCGTGAAGTCGAGAAGTCTTGGATTCTTGACGCAGGCATCGAATAGATTGAGGACCAATTTGGCCAGGCGCTCCGTCTCGGCGACTGTCACGGCGTAGATGTCGAAATCGATCGATCCGGCATCGGTGTAAGCCTCTTCGGTCGTGTATTCGGGCCGCTCCCCCCCATGCGTAAAGCCCGCCAGCGGCAGCGGCGAACCCTCTGGCGCCTCTTCCAGCCACAACCCGCCCGAGGTAGAGAATTCGCTAATCGCCGCCGCAGCGAACCGCGCCAGCACGGATTGCGTTATCGTCGTCGCCATCGCATCGTCCCAAGCCCCCCGGCCTGGCTAGATCGCGTCGTCAATGATCCGCCGAATCTGCGTCTGGAACTTGTT
>Ga0181352_1000116_pt1 | contig 37115 bp, 51 predicted proteins | sample Fa13VDMLBSN_FD_130103 | JGI IMG/M metagenome (GOLD analysis project Ga0181352, IMG submission 130103) | Freshwater viral communities from Lake Michigan, USA - Fa13.VD.MLB.S.N | ecosystem: Environmental > Aquatic > Freshwater > Lake | place: USA: Michigan | collected 2013-09-23 | reverse complement strand
TTGACGTGACCCCAAGACTGGAGGACAACTCATGCAGCGCATGAGGTATTCACCCGAGGAGGAGCAACTGCTGATGTCGCAGTTGTGGTCACCCTCGATCAAGGACGACCCCGAGGCGTTTGTCCTGTTTGCGTTCCCTTGGGGGCAGAAGAACACCCCACTCGAACACTTCAAGGCACCCCGGGCGTGGCAGCGCAGAACCCTGCGGCGCATCACCCAGTTCATCAAGGACAACCGGGGGAAGATGACAGATGGGGAACTGATCGACGCTCTCAGGCGGGCTGTGTCGTCGGGCCGGGGGGTGGGTAAGTCGGCGTTGGTGTCCTGGCTGATCCTGTGGATGCTGACCACCCGCATCGGGTCGTCTGTCATCGTCTCGGCCAACAGCGAGAACCAGTTGCGTAAGGTGACTTGGGGCGAGTTGACCAAGTGGGTCACGATGGCGATCAACGCCCACTGGTGGGAACCCACGGCCACCTCGCTGAACCCCGCTGCGTGGATGACGGAGTTGGTCGAGCGGGACCTCAAGAAAGGCACCCGGTATTGGGGTGCCGAGGGGAAGCTGTGGAGTGAGGAGAACCCAGACGCCTACGCCGGTGTTCACAACATGGACGGCATGATGGTGATCTTCGACGAGGCCAGCGGTATCCCGGACAGTATCTGGTCCGTGGCGGCGGGCTTCTTCACGGAGAACATCCTCGACCGGTACTGGCTGGCGTTCAGTAACGGTCGTCGCAACACCGGGTACTTCTACGAGGCCGTGGACGGCAACAAGCGCGACTTCTGGGAGTCCGAGAAGATCGATGCCCGCACCGTCGAGGGTACCGACAAAACCATCTACCAACAGATCATCGAGGAGTATGGCGAGGACTCCGACGAAGCCCGGGTCGAGGTCTACGGGGACTTCCCCAAGTCCGGCCAAGATCAGTTCATCGCCCCGCACCTCGTGGACGACGCCATGAAGCGCCCGCAGTACAAGGACATGACCGCGCCCGTCATCATCGGGGTTGACCCGGCCCGGGGCGGCATGGACAGCACCGTGATCGCCGTGCGCCGTGGGCGTGACATTGTGGCGATCAAGCGGTTCCGAGGTGATGACACCATGACCACCGTGGGCCATGTCATTGATGCCATCGAGGAGTACCGCCCTGCCCTGACCGTGATCGACGAGGGTGGCCTCGGGTACGGCATCCTTGACAGGCTTACCGAGCAGAAGTACAAAGTGCGCGGGGTCAACTTTGGCTGGAAGGCCAAGAACCCCGTGATGTGGGGCAACAAAAGGGCCGAGATTTGGGGAGCCATGCGCGATTGGCTCAAGTCGGCCAGTTTGCCGCAGGACAGGCTCTTGAAGGCCGATCTGGTCGGACCGATGAAGAAACCCAACTCTGCGGGCACCATATTTCTGGAGGGCAAGAAGGAAATGAAAGCCCGTGGTCTGGCCTCACCGGATGCCGCTGATGCCATCGCCGTGACGTTTGCGTTCCCTGTTGCACATCGGGAGTACAATGACCGCGCAGTCCCCCGACGCAACGCGCAAAATGGAACAGTTATAACCTCTTGGATGGGAGCCTGAAATGCCACTCGTGAAATCCACCAGCAAAAACGCTTTCCGCAAGAACATCAAGGCCGAAGTTGCCAGCGGAAAACCGGTCAAACAGGCCGTTGCCATCGCGTACAGTGTCAAGCGTGAGGCTGTCAAAAAATCTCAACGAGGTGGCGGAAAATGAAAATTCGAGCTACCCAGGATTGTCTGTTTGTGCGTCCCGACATGGAAAAACACGATCTTTTTGTTCTACTGCGTCAGAAACAAACGGGCACCGGTGTGGTGGTTGCCGCAGGTCCGCTAGCCAAGGACGTGAAAGTTGGTGATCGTGTGCTGTTTGGAGACCAAATAGGTCAGGATTTGCGGTGGGAAGGTGAAGATTTGTTGGTTATGAGAGAAGAACACACCCTCGGAGTATTTGACGCATGAAAGACACCACCGGAATCGTGGCCGCAGCGAATGTGGCAAAGAACGGCCCGTACCCGTCAAAAGGCGGCTCTGAGGATATCCTGACCATCGCTCGTTCTCGCATGACGATGGCGATCTCGGCGTTCTCTGAGACACGCGAGAGCGAACTGGACGATCTGCGGTTCTATGCGGGCTCTCCGGACAACCAATGGCAGTGGCCTGCTGATGTGCTCCAGACCCGTGGCGCTGTTCAGGGTCAGACCATCAACGCCCGTCCCTGCCTGACCATCAACAAACTGCCCCAGCACGTCAAGCAGATCACCAACGAGCAGCGCATGAATCGCCCGGGTATCAAGGTGATCCCGGCTGACGACAAATCTGATGTCGAGGTGGCCGAGGTCTACAACGGTGTGATCCGGCACATCGAGTACATCTCCGATGCCGATGTGTCCTATGACACCGCCTGCGAAAACCAAGTCTCCTACGGTGAAGGCTACATTCGGCTGCTGACCGAGTATTGCGACGAGGACACGTTCGATCAAGACATTAAAATCGGGCGCATTCGCAACAGCTTTTCAGTCTACATGGACCCGTTGATCCAAGACCCCACAGGCGCAGATGCCCGCTGGTGTTTTATCACTGAGGACATGACCAAGGCTGAGTACGAACGTCTGTACCCCAACGCCGCGCCGATCAACACCCTGATGTCGCTGGGTGTGGGCGATCAATCGATCAGCCAGTGGATCAGCGAAAACACGGTGCGTATTGCTGAGTATTTCTACATCGAGTACGAGAAGGCCACGCTCAACCTGTATCCCGGCAACGTGACCGCTTTTGACGGCACCCCGGAAGACAAGTCGCTGCGCATGATGTTCGGCAAGCCCTTGCGCTCCCGTCCGTCCGATCGCAAGCGCGTCAAGTGGTGCAAGATCAACGGCTACGAGGTTCTGGAGGAGCGCGATTGGGCTGGCTCGTTCATCCCCGTGGTGCGCGTGGTCGGCAACGAGTTTGAGGTTGACGGTCGGGTCTATGTGAGCGGTCTGGTGCGAAACGCCAAAGACGCGCAGCGCATGTACAACTACTGGGTGTCGCAAGAAGCAGAGATGCTGGCGCTGGCCCCCAAAGCCCCGTTCATCGGATACGGTGGTCAGTTTGAAGGTTACGAGCAGCAGTGGAAGACCGCAAACACCCAGAACTGGCCGTATCTGGAGGTCAACCCAGACGTTACCGACGGTCAAGGCAACATCCTGCCCCTACCCCAGCGGGCACAGCCTCCGATGGCATCCAGCGGCCTGCTGCAAGCCAAGGCGGGCGCATCGGAAGACATCAAATCGGCCACCGGTCAGTACAACGCATCGCTGGGTATGTCCAGCAACGAGCGTTCTGGCAAGGCCATCCTTGCGCGTCAGCGTGAGGGCGATGTAGGAACCTACCACTATGTGGATAATCTGGCCCGTGCTATTCGCCATGTTGGTCGTCAACTGGTGGACCTGATCCCCAAGATTTACGACACCGAGCGCATCGCTCGCATCATTGGTGAAGATGGCGAACCATCGACCGTCAAGATGAACCCGATGCAAGAGGAACCGGTCAAAAAGATCGTGAACCAAGAAGGCGTCGTCATCGACAAAATCTACAACCCCAGTGTCGGCAAGTACGACGTGCGTGTCATTACCGGTCCCGGCTACGCCACCAAGCGTCAAGAAGCTCTGGAGTCGATGGCTCAACTGCTGCAAGGCAACCCACAGTTGTGGCAAGTGGCTGGCGACTTGTTCGTCAAGAACATGGACTGGCCCGGTGCTCAAGACCTCGCCAAGCGGTTCCAGAAAACCCTAGACCCCAAAGTGCTGGCCGACGAGGACAATCCGGCTTTGGTTGCTGCTAATCAGCAAATGGAAGCCATGCAGGCCGAGATGCAAAACATGTTCGAGATGCTGCAAAACGTCCAACAGTCGATGGAAGCCCGCGACCTCAACATCAAAGAGTACGAGGCTGAAATCAAGGCATATCAGGCCGAAACACAGCGTATCAGTGCCGTGCAGGCAAGCATGACACCTGAGCAAATTCAAGACATCGTAATGGGTACCATTGCTGCTGCGGTGGACACTGGCGATCTGGTTGCCGGTGCACCTCAGATGCGTGAAGCTCCGGAAATGGAACAAATGCCTCAAATGCCCGAACAAGGAGACATGAATGAAATGCGCTGATTTCGTGGGCACACTGTTCTTGGCACGGGATGTTGCGCATTCTGTGCATTTGAACACCCGCAGCTATTCCAAACATAAAGCCCTTCGACACTTCTATGAAGACGTGATTGAAGCAGTCGATAAATTTGCCGAAGCCTATCAAGGGCGTCATGGTTTGATTGGTCCAATCAGCCTCATGTCGGCCAAGAAGACAACCAACATTGTGGAGTTCCTTGAGGACTCGCTGGCTGACATCGAGAAGATGCGCTATGAGGTCTGCGACAAGACCGACACCCCACTTCAGAACATCATTGACGAAATCATTGGTCTGTATCTGAGCACCCTGTACAAACTCAAGTTCCTCGCATAAGGAGAAACCCTCATGTCCTCTTTGTATTCCCAGATCAGCGCCAGCACCCAGATCAAACCGATGGCTGCAAAGCTCAAAGGTATTTTTGTCAGTGCTGCGTCCAGCACCCCAACCATCACCGTGTACGATTCGCCGGATTCGGACAACACCGACCCCAAGATCATTGCCACGTTTACACCGACCGCAGGTGTCAACTACAACTTCTTTGACGGCTTGTACGCCAACAACGGTTTGTACGTTGCCATTTCCGGCACGGTATCCTGCACCATTGCATACGAATAACAATTCGTGTGTAATACCAACTGTACCGGCCCAGTAGACCGGGGTTCCACTGGAACATGCAATGACTGAACAAGTCCAAACCCTAGCGGAAGTAGACTCCGCGCAAGTCCCCGAGGTGACGGCCACCACGGATCAGGCACAAACTGCGCCGGAAGTCGCTGACCAAGGCAACGAGCAGCACGAGGAAAAGAAATTCACTCAGGCTGAACTCGATGCGATGATCGGCAAGCGCCTCGCAAGAGAGCAACGTAAGTGGGAACGTGAGCAGCAAGCCAAGCAAGCAGAAATGCAAACGCGGCAGTCGGTGCCAGCAGAGTTACCGCCCGCTGATCAGTTCGCATCTCCTGAAGCCTATGCGGAAGCACTGGCCGTCAGGAAGGTCGAAGAACTGATCGCGCAGCGTGAACTCCAAAAGCAACGCGCTCAGATTGAAGACGCCTACGCAGAGCGTGAAGAAGATGCTCGGGCCAAGTACGACGACTTTGAACAGGTCGCCTACAACCCGCAGCTTCGAGTCACTGACGTGATGGCCGAGACAATCAAGGCGTCCGACATCGGACCTGATCTGGCCTATTGGCTGGGCAGTAACCCGAAAGAAGCTGATCGCATCTCGCGTCTGTCGCCGCTTTTGCAGGCTCGTGAGATTGGGAAGATTGAGGCCAAACTTGGTGCCGAACCTCCCCAAAAGAAAACCACGTCTGCGCCCGAACCGATTCGCCCGGTGAGCGCCCGTGCCGTGAACCCCGGTGTCACTGACACCACCGATCCTCGGTCTACCCAGACCATGAGTGCATCGGAGTGGATCGCAGCCGAGCGTCAACGACAAATCGCCAAGATGCAGGCGCAACGCAACCGCTAATTAAGGACATTCAATCATGGCAAACAGCCTTCTTACTATTGACATGATCACGCGCAAATCTCTGGAGATTCTGGAGAACAACCTCGTGATCACCCGCAACGTGAACCGCCAGTACGACGACAGTTTCGCTGTCAACGGCGCAAAAATCGGTTCGACCCTGCGTATCCGCCTGCCCGACCGCGCTCTGGTGACCGATGGTGCCGCCCTGCAAGTTCAGGACGACAACGAGCAGTACACCACCCTGACCGTGGCCTCGCAGAAGCACGTTGGCATCAACTTCACCTCTGCCGAACTGACCATGCAGTTGGACGACTTCGCAGAGCGTGTGCTGAAGCCTCGTATCAGCCAGTTGGCATCCACCGTGGACGCTGACGTTGCCAACGCCTTCAAACTGGTCGGCAACTCTGTCGGTACTCCTGGTTCGGCCCCCAGCACCGCTCTGGTGATGCTGCAAGCCCAACAGAAGCTGAACGAGAACGCTGCCACCATGTCGCCGCGCTACCTGACCGTGAACCCCGCCGCCAACGCTGCGCTGGTCAACGGTCTGTCCGGCTTCTTCAACCCCACTGACGTGATCTCCCGCCAGTTCAAGAACGGCATGATGGGTGAGCAGGTTCTGGGCTATGACGAAGTGAACATGAGCCAGTCGATCAAGGCATTTACCGTGGGCACCCGTACCGCTACTGGCGGCACGACCTCGGCTGCTGTGACCACTGAAGGTGCGACCACTATCGCCATCACTGGCGCTGGAAACGCTGCCACCGTCAAGGCTGGTGACGTGTTCACTGTGGCTGACTGCTACGCTGCAAACCCCCAGACCCGCGAATCCACTGGTTCGCTGTTCCAGTTTGTCGCCCTGGCTGACGTGACTCTGGGTTCCAGCGGCGAAGGCAACATCACTGTGGCCCCGATCTACTCTGGCAGCAACGCTCTGGCGACTGTCGTGAGCCTGCCGGGTAACAGCAAGGCTGTGACGTTCGTTGGTGCTTCTGGCACGACTTACGCTCAGAACCTCGCCTACCACCGTGACGCCATCGCGTTTGCCACCGCTGACCTGCTGCTGCCGCAAGGCGTGGACATGGCAAGCCGTGCCGTTCACAACGGCATCAGCCTGCGCGTGGTTCGCCAATACGACATCAACAACGACCGGATGCCCTGCCGTGTTGACGTTCTGTATGGCTACAACACGATCCGTCCGCAGATGGCCTGCCGCATGTGGGGCTAATCCGAAACCGGGGGCTTCGGCCCCCGTTTCTCGAACTCATTCTTGAAAGGAAATCATCATGGCTCTCCCTAACGGTGCAGGCGGTTATCAAGTCGGTGCGGGCAATCGTGCCGAAACCATTATGGGCGCTTTTGCCGCGCCTCAGACTGCCACTTCCACGGCTACCCTGACTGCTGCCCAGATCACTGGCGGTATGCTGGTTGCCAACCCCTCGACCTCTGCTGCGACCTATACGCTGCCGACCGCTGCTCTGATTGACGCTGCTGTTCCCAACGCTACCGTTGGCAGCACTTTCGACGTGAACGTGGTCAACGTGGGTACGTCGTCTGGCACGGTGACTCTGGCTACCGCTACCGGTCTGACCGATGGCGGCAATGCTTTCGTCGCAGTTGCCATCACTTCCAGCGCCGCTTTCCGGTTCCGCAAGACCGGTGATGCAGCTTGGACGGTCTACAAGATTGCCTAAATCTTGAGCAAGAAGTAAAACGGGGCTTCGGCCCCGTTTTTACATGGAGATCTCAATGAACATCGTACTCGTACATCCTATCTACGGCGCCAAAGTTGCCATCAATGAACTGGAAATGGAGCAGGATGTCAAAAACGGCTGGACGCGCTACAATCCTGACCCGCCCGTCGAGGTGGCACCCGAGCCGGTGGCTGAAGCGCCCAAGCGCAAGTACACTCGCAAAGTGACCGAACAACCCATCGAACAGCCCAACGAAGTCCCATCCTTTCTGACTTCGGCAAGCGACGAATCCGAAGGAAACTGAAATGGCTTCTGCGATCTACGCAATAGTAAACAACGTCACACGCGACATGTACGTTGGTTCAGCCGTTGCTGTAAGTCGCAGATGGCGTGCCCATCGAAATGCGCTGGTCAAAAAGTGCCACCACAGCACCCGTTTGCAGCGTGCGTATTCAAAATACGGTTCAGACGCATTTGATTGGGAAATTGTGCAGTTTGTTGAAAACAAAGACTCACTAATTGAACGCGAACAATTTTGGATTGATTTTTTCCGGCCTGCGTACAATGGTCGCCCAATAGCAAATTCACCACTGGGTACAAAACACTCCTTAGAGACTCGGGCTAAGATGAGCGAGTCTGCCAAAAAACGCGGATTTTCTGAAGAACATAAGCGAAACATTTCGTTGGCAAAAAAGGGCGTTTCTACGGTCACCGATGCTCAACGCAAATTGCTAAGTGATCGAGCCAAAGCGCGTGTGTTTTCGGTTGAAGAACGCGCTAAGATTTCAGCGTCCTTGGTTGGAAATAAACGCGCTGCCTTCAAACAATCAAAAGGAGATTCCCAATGAGTTACACAGCGGGGGATCAAATCAATCGAGCACTCAGGCTACTTGGTGTTCTGGCCGAGGGTGAAACTCCGTCAGCGGCGACCAGTCAAGACGCCCTTCTGGCAATGAACCAGATGATCGACTCGTGGAACACCGAGCGGTTGTCTGTCTTTGCCACTCAAGACCAAGTTTTCAGTTGGCCCGCAGGCGAGATTCGTCGCACCCTTGGCCCCACTGGTGACTTTGTGGGCAACCGCCCTGTGTTGCTGGACGATGCAACCTACTACAAGGCCCCCAGCGGCGTGTCGTATGGCATCAAGTTCATCAACCAAGATCAGTACAACGGGATTGCGGTAAAAACCGCAACGTCTACCTTCCCGCAGGTCATCTTCGTCAACGAGACATACCCTGACGTTGAGATGTTCATCTACCCCAAACCTACGCAGGTTTTGGAGTGGCATTTCATCTCGGTTGAGGAATTGACAAAGCCCGCTGCACTGACCACAGAACTTCATTTTCCACCGGGTTACATGCGGGCTTTCACGTATAACTTGGCAATGGAAATTGCGCCCGAGTTCGGTGTTGAGCCTTCACCACAGGTTCAGCGTATTGCCATGACCAGCAAGCGCAACTTGAAGCGCATCAACAACCCGAACGACATCATGAGCCTGCCTTATGGCGTCGTGGCGAACAAGCAGCGGTTCAACATCTACGCAGGAAACTTCTGATGAAGACTCCGATTCTTGGTAGCAGCTATGTGGCCCGCAGCGTCAATGCTGCGGATAACCGCATGGTCAACATGTACCCAGAACTCGTGCCTGAAGGTGGTAAAACCGCAGCATTTTTGTCGCGTTGTCCGGGCTTGAAGCGATTGGTCGCTGCTGGCAACGGGCCAATCCGTGGGCTGTGGGTGCTCAAAGAGTATCTGTACGCAGTCTCCGGCGACACGTTCTACCGACTCAACGTCATCGGCAATACGACCCGCTGGCGCGTCAAACCTCTGGGTACTGTCACTGGCAGCGGTCCCGTGTCCATGTCGGACAACGGCACCCAGATTTTTATTGCTTGCAACCCAGATGGGTTCATCTACAACGCCACCACCGAAGTGTTTGCTCAAATCACTGACCCGGACTTCCCCGGCGCTGTGACGGTGGGTTTTCTGGACGGCTACTTCGTCTTCAACGAGCCGAACAGCGGTCGGGTGTGGGTGACATCGTTACTCGATGGTCTGTCGGTTGACCCGCTGGACTTTGCCACCGCCGAGGGTAACCCGGACGGTCTGGTGTCGCTTATCGTAGACCACCGTGAGGCGTGGCTTTTTGGTACCAACTCCATCGAGGTTTGGTACAACGCTGGACTGCCCGACTTCCCGCTGCAACGTATCCAAGGTGCGTTCAACGAGATCGGCTGTGCAGCCCCTTACTCGGTTGCCAAGCTGGATAACGGCATCTTCTGGCTGGGGTCTGACGCCCGGGGTCGAGGCATTGTGTACCGTGCCAACGGGTACACCGGTCAGCGCATCTCCACCCATGCTGTTGAGTGGCAAATCCAAGAATACGGCAACTTGTCGGATGCGATTGGCTACACGTACCAGCAAGATGGTCACGCCTTCTACGTGCTGATTTTCCCCAGTGCGCAAACCACTTGGGTCTACGACGTGGCAACGCAATCTTGGCACGAACGGGCTGGCTGGGAAAACGGAAACTTCGTTCGCCATCGGTCCAACTGTCAAGCTGTCTACGATGACCAGATCGTCGTCGGTGACTTTGAAAACGGCAACATCTATGCGTTCGACCTGAACGAGTATTCGGACAACGGCCAGATTCAAAAGTGGCTGCGTTCGTGGAGAGCGTTACCCCCGAACACGAACAACCTGAAACGAACCGCGCAGCACAGTTTGCAGATCGACTGCGAGGCGGGCATGGGTACCAACACGGGTCAGGGTAGCGATCCGCAAATGATGCTGCGCTGGTCAGACGATGGTGGTCACACATGGTCCAACGAGCACTGGACCTCGGTGGGCAAGATCGGTGAATACTACCGTAGAGTGATCTGGCGACGACTGGGCATGACGCTTAAGCTGCGCGACCGGGTGTATGAGATTTCCGGTACCGATCCGGTCAAACTCGCTATCATGGACGCCGAACTGATCGTGTCGCCGACCAATGCCTAACGAACCAAATATCACCAACATACCGTCCAACCGTGTGGAGTTCATCGACCCCCGCACGGGGTTGGTGTCGCGTGAGTGGTATCGGTTTTTTCTGAACCTGTTCAACCTTGCCGGTAGCGGCGGCAACCAGACATCTCTTGACGATCTGCAAGTCGGTCCACCGCCCCAACCAGACTCCGGTGGAGGTGGCGGCGGTGGTGGCACGGGCACGGTCACCTCGGTTGATGTATCGGGCGGCACGACTGGTCTAACCACCAGCGGTGGCCCGATCACAACCAGCGGCACGATCTCTTTGGGCGGCACACTCGGTGTTGCGAATGGTGGTACTGGGGCCACCACAGCAGCAGGCGCTCCGTTTGCCCTCAAGGGCGCGAACGCAGACATCACCAGCATGTCCGGCCTCACAGGCAACGTGGGTAGTCCTTTGTCCATTCAAATGGGCAACGGCTCTGGCACCACACTCGCTGCTGGCAAAATGTGGTATGACCAGACCACAGGCTCATGGAACATGGGTATGGGTAATGGCAACATTACCCAGCAAGTTGGCGAAGAAATATTTATTTACGGTAAAGCGTCTGCTGCAATTACCGAAGGGCAGTTGATTTGTAAAACCGGAACTGTTGGTGCGTCCGGTGTAGTTACGTTTGCGCCCAGTCCTACCGGTTTAACAGTCAATGACGGTGTAATTGGAGTTGCGACCGAGAACATCCCTCTTAACGGATTTGGTCGAATTACGGCGTTTGGTGTTGTGCGCGGCATCGACACAACCGGGGCATCGGTCGGTGAAACATGGGCCGACAACGACACGCTGTACTACAACCCGAACTATGTTGGTGGGATGACGAAAGTAAAACCGTCTGCACCGTACATCAAGTTTGAAATTGCTACGGTCATCAGCGCGGGCAGCGGTGGCTCTGGATCAATCCAAGTTGATCTGATTCATGGTTCGACCCTTGGTGGCACTGACTCCAATGTCCAATTTGGCACGCTTTCAAATAATGATCTGATCGCATACGACAGTGGTCTGGGGTATTGGAAAAATATTCCCGGCAGCTCATACGGCACAGGATCAGTCACCTCGGTAGCCATGACCGTGCCTACGGGGCTGACTGTCAGCGGTTCACCGATCACAACCTCGGGTACGCTGGCGCTCACGTTCACGGCTGGCTACTCGATCCCGACGACTGCCTCGCAGACCAACTGGGACACTGCGTACAGCGAACGGCTGCAATGGGACGGTGGCTCGACTAATCTCGTGGCCTCCACGGGTCGCACGTCGCTGGGTGCTACCACCATCGGCAGCAACATGTTCACGCTCACCAACCCGAGTGCGATCACGTTTCCCCGGTTCAACGCAGACAATACGATCTCGGCTCTGAGCGCCAGCGATTTTCGTACCGCCATCGGCGCAGGCACAGGCGACGGCACGGTCACCAGCGTCACGGGCACTTCGCCTGTCGTGTCCAGCGGAGGCACAACACCTGCGATTAGCCTTGCCAGCGGCTACGGCGACACCCAGAACCCATACGCCAGCAAGAGCGCCAACTTCTTCTTGGCCGCGCCCAATGGATCGGCGGGTGTTCCCACATTCCGCGCCATCGTGGCTGCGGATGTGCCAACCCTCAACCAGAACACGACCGGCACTGCGGCCAACGTGACTGGTGTGGTGGCGATCGCCAACGGCGGCACTGGGCAAACCACTCAAACGGCAGCGTTTGACGCGCTGGCTCCCACGACCACCAAAGGCGACTTGATCGTCAACAACGGCACAGACAACGTGCGATTGGGTGTGGGCACTGACACCTATGTGCTGACTGCCGACTCGACTGCGGCAACGGGTGTCAAGTGGGCAGCGGCTGCGGGTGGCGGCAGCAACATCACATCCCAAGGGTTGTGGGAGAATAGCGCCACAATCTCGGCCAACTATTCGATCACTTCGGGCAACAACGCCATGTCGGCAGGTCGCATCACGGTGGCCTCTGGCGTTACGGTCACTGTACCGTCCGGCTCGTCGTGGGCTATCGTTTAAGGAACTGACATGACCGTCACAGCACGAAATCTGGTACCTGCCAAACTGGTCGAAAACACTCAGACCACGCAGTACATCGTCCCGACGAATGCCTCGGCGACCATCATCGACAAGTTCACCGCCACCAATATCAGCGGCAGTCCTGCCACGATTAGCGTGAATCTGGTCACGGGGTCTGACACACCGGGCAACAACAACTTGATCACCAAGACCAAGACGCTCCAGCCTGCCGAGGTCTACACGTTCCCCGAACTGGTGGGTCAGGTCTTGGGTCCGGGCGACTTCATTTCGACGATTGCCGGGACCGCCAGCGCCATCAACATGCGTGTCAGTGGTCGTGAGGTCACTCAGTGAACATGACCGTCACCTGCGGCGATGGGTCTAATACCGTTGCCGTGGTCATGCGCGAAAAAGTTGAAGTATTACAGCGCGAACTATTGAAACTACCGCAGGCCAATATCGTCACCGAGCATATTTTCAAACCCGGCGTCTACGAGCGTAAGATTACAATCCCGCCGTGGACCGTACTGACTGGTGCAGAACACAAGACTGACTACAAAGTGCGTCTTGAATTTGGTAGCATCGCTGTCAACACCGACAATGGTGTGAAAGTTCTGACAGGTCCGCTGGAGTTTGATGCTAAGGCCGGTATGCAACGAGCGGGGCGCGTATTCGGAGATGAAGTAATTTGGGTGGACGTGTATTCGAACCCCGACGACTGTACGGATTTGCCGACTTTGGAGCAACGACTTTACGTTGTCCCGGACTGCGGCCTTGCAGACAGCCGAACCGACGTGCAGAAGGCGAAGATTGACTACGGTGCGTTTCTTCACCAGTTGGGTATGACCCAGGTCGAAATGGACCGCATTGTGCATATCGAACATGATTTGACCCCGATGCCTAGTGGGGCGCTCGTTGAATTGCGTGAGTCACCAATCCACGGAAAAGGGCTGTTCGCAACCAAGAATTTTGAGGCTGGTGAGGTGGTGTGCCCCGGACGCCTAGACGGCAAGAGAACCCCCGCTGGGCGATTCATCAACCACTCACCAAACCCCAACATCATTCCTGAAAAAGTCGGGGACGATATTTATGCGGTCGCAGTGCGTAAAATACAGGTGGGTGACGAACTGCTTGTGGATTACAGGGCGTCCATGCGGGTCAATTTTGGCCTTGCGTTAGAAGGAGAGATGTCATGTCTGGATGGGTAGCAGGTGCCGTTGTCGGCAGTGCTGTAATCGGAGGCATTGCCTCCAACAAAGCCGCAGATACGCAAGCTGATGCCGCAACGCAAGCTGCTGATCGGTCTGCCGAAGCACAGGAGCGCATGTTTGAGCGCCAAGTGCAGCTATCGGAGCCGTGGCGTCAAGCCGGTGAGACTGCGCTCAACAAACTGGTGCCTCTGGCGACAGAGTACACCCCGTTTGGCATGGCCCAGTTCCAAGCCGATCCGGGCTACGGGTTCCGCATGTCCGAGGGGATGAAGGCACTGGAGCGGTCTGCTGCTGCTCGTGGTGGTTTGCTGTCGGGCGGTATGCTCAAAGGCATCCAGCGGTTCGGGCAGGAACTCGGTTCGCAGGAGTACACCAACGCGTTCAACCGCTACCAGACTGAACGGGCAGCGCGACTGCAACCGCTGCAATCTCTTGCGGGTGTTGGGCAGACGACTGCACAGCAGATGGGTCAAGCCGGTATGCAGACTGCCCAGAACATAGGGGAAACCCTTACCAGCGGTGCTGCGGCTCGTGCTTCGGGTTACGTGGGTGGTGCCAACGCGCTCACTCAGGGTCTGGGCACCTATCTGAACTACTCGCAGGGTCAGAACATGCTTAACGCATTGCGCCCAATGTCATATGATGTTGGCGGATCTGGGGCGTACACAGTTCCTGGTTCGCAGCAGTCTCAAATGCTTGCGTCACAGTGGTAAATTAGGGGGTCCGTATGGCGATCAATCCAAACATTTCACTGGCCGTCAAGCCTCTCGAACTTGCAGACCCGTTGGCGCAGTATGGTCGAGTTGCCGCCATCCAGCAGGCTCAGCAACAAAACGCGCTTGCGAACATGCAGATGCAAGAGTACGCCCGCGCCCGCGAGGAAGAACAAAGCATCCGCAACCGTCTTGCCGGCGGCGCATCACTCGAGGACGCTGAGACACGCAACTTCCTGCTTGGTTCCAAATCCGGTCGTGACGTTCTTCAGCGCCAAGCCGAGTTGCTAAAAGCAAGTACCGACGAAGCTTCTCGTCGTGCCAAGCTAATGGCCGACACGGAAGCCATGTACCGCAACATGGCGAACCAAATCGGCAGCAAGCAAGACGCGGTTAGTTTTTTGCAGCAGATGCTCAATGATCCGGGAATGAAAAATGCGCCGATTACTAAGATCCCGCTAGCGGATCAGATTGCTCGTATTCCCGACGATCCGCAAGGTCTGGACAACTGGATCAAACAATTCGCCATCGGTGCTACAAAATGGACTACTGAAAACAAGCCGGTCACTTTCACTCAAGATGTGGGTGCGGGTGGTCGCTTGATGTCGCTGCCGGGCTTGGGTGGTGCAGCCACTGTGGTTCCCGGCAGCGAATTCACCAAGACGCTGGCACCGGGTGAAGAACAACGGTTGAAGAATGAGGCTACCCGCATCAAACAAGAAGGTCGGCGCATCGGCCTCGAAGGTCGCCGTGTCGCGGTGCTGGAGGATAGGGCCAAAGATGCTGGCGTCCCCGGAGTGCAGCTTTCCAAGAAAGAATTGCAAGCACGCGAATCCGCGTTCCCGAAAGCAACCACCGCACTCAAGAGTTTTGAAGCGGACGCTGATGAACTTGTCTCCGACCTCGAACGGTTGAAGAATCACCCCGGTTTGTCCAATATCACGGGCGTTATTGCTGGCCGCATCCCATCGCTTACGGCACAAGGTCGTGCGGCACAGGCGCTTTACGACAAGATCATTGCAAAAGGCGGATTCCAGTCATTGCAAGATGTGCGAAATGCTTCCCCGACCGGTGGTGCTCTTGGTTCCATTTCCAACCAAGAAGGTCAGCAGTTGAAATCAGCATTTTCGGAAATTGATCAGAAAATGGACGCACCTGATGTTCGCGGTGCCATTGACAGAACAATTCAAAAAGTGAGAGGTAGTAAAAATCGCGTCAGAGAAGGCTATGATTTGACTTACGAATATCGCACACCCGCCGCTCCCGCTGCGCCCGCAGCCGGTGGTGTCAAGTTCTTGGGGTTTGAATAATGCCTATCGCCCGAGTCCAACTACCCGATGGTCGCATTGGTCGGTTCGATGTGCCCGAGGGCACCACGCCCGAGCAAGCACAGTCGCTGATCCAAGCCCAGTTGCCCGCGCTCAGTCAACCTGCTGCGCCACAACTGCCTGAGTCGCTGCGCTCGCGCACCGCTGCCCCCGAGGGCATCCCGGGTGCTCGGCAAGAGCCAAACTGGTGGCAGAAAGCCCGCCCCTTCGTGGCTCCCGTCGTCGAAACAATTGGCGCTGGCGGTGGTGGTCTGCTGGGTGGTGCGGCAGGGGGTGTGAGCGGGAGTATCATCCCATTCGCGGGTACGGCGGCTGGGATAACAACGGGTGCCGTGGGCGGCGCTGGTCTTGGCTACGGCATCGCCAAAGAAGCCCTCGAACTGGCTGACGTGTACCTCGGCGACAAGGCTCCGCGCCAAGGCGCCGCCCAGGTTGTCGAGCCGGTGCGCAACATCCTCGAAGGTGCCACCTTTGAAGCTGGTGGTCGTTTCGCTGGTCCGCTGATTCAGAAAGGTATCGGTAAGGTCATGGACCTGCGCCAGATTCCCAAAAACAAGGCTGCGAACATCGCCCGCAATGCTCTCGGTCCAGACATGCCCGAAGTGCTCAATGCACTCAAGGCATCGCAGGGTAAGGGTGTGAGCGCCGCGCAGGCTACTGCCGACATCAACAGCCCGACATGGCAGGCGCTGATTGATCGCGCCACGGCCCGCGATCCGCGCTTTTTGGCTGCGCTGGAGAAATCCCAAGGCGATGTGTCGCTCAACGCTCTGTCGAGGCTGGCAGGCGGCGCCACCGCAGCCGAGGTTCGTGCCACCACGGAGACTGCGAAAGAAGCAGCCCGGACTGTCACCACACCGATGCGCGAGGCTGCGCTTGACCGTGCCAACCTCGGTAAAGAAGTCGCCCGTCTGGAAGGTCTGTCTGCCGAACTCGGTGAGCAGGCTGCTGCCAAGGTGCAAGAGGTTCGCCGCCTCATGGAACTGGGCGACATTGCTGCCGCCAACGCCCGACTCAGCCTGATCAAAAAGGGTCTGCCAGTTGGCTTGTCCAAGTACACCTATTCGGGCGAGTTGGCTGAACGGGCATTTAACGATTGGTCCAACAAAGCCGCCAGCGCCTCCCTCGATCTGGGCGAAGGTGCCCGGTTCGCACAGGATGCCGCCAACGCTCTGCGCTCGGTGGGCATCAAGCCACTGGAAGGTGAACCGCTGGTGCGCAGCCTCAAGGCTGTGGCAAACAACCCCGAGTTCGCTGGTAACGACGTGCTCCTTGGCGCCCTGCGTAACGTCAGTGACGACATCGCCAAGTGGACCAGCAGCGGCGGGGTGATCGACGCCCGCGCCCTTGATGCCATCCGCAAGAACTCGGTCAATGCTGCGATCCAGCAGCTTCGCCCGGGCATGGACGCCACCAGTCAGCGCAACCTTGCAGCCGGGGTTCTGAGCCGGGTCAAGCCGGTGATCGACGACGCCATCGAGGCCGCAGGCGGCGCAGGCTACCGTGAATACCTCAAGCAACACGCACAACTGTCCCAGAAGATTGCCGAGAAACAGTTGACCGGCGAAGCCTTGAAGCTGTGGAAGACCGACAAGAACGCATTCGTGCGCCTCGTGCAGAACGAGTCGCCGGAGGCCGTGGAGAAGATTCTCGGCCCGGGCAAATACAACATCGCTGTCGAGTTGGCCGAGGACACACTGGGCACCCTCCAGTCTGAGGCGACCAAGGTGCTGCGCAACGCCAACATCAAGTCTCAAGTCGAGGGTGGTCAAACGGCTCTGAAGGAACTGCTGATCCAGAACATGAGCAAGTTCCGTCTGCCGTCGTACCTGAGTGCCGTGGCTGCAACGACCAACAAGGCGCTGAACATCTTGGAGAACAAGATAGGTGCCAAGACGATGGCGACCCTGACCGAATCGCTCAAGACACCCGAAGGTGCTGCGAACCTGCTGGAGTCGCTACCTGCTGCCGAGCGTAATCGGGTGCTGCAACTGATCGGCGACCCGTCAAAATGGACTGCGCCAGCCCGCGCCACGGTAACCGGTGGCACAGCGGCTGGAGTTAACATGTTGGCACCAGAGCGCAATGTTGAAAACGAGTTTGCGCGTTGACAGCAATTAGTTAAAATCCTTCAAGGACCAAGACATGGCATCTCTATCTCCACCCCCAAAACTCCAGTTCTTCGGGACCGATGGGTTGCCTCTTGTCGGTGGAAAACTGTACACCTACGCAGCCGGTACCACCACACCGATCGCCACGTACACCGACAACACCGGCACCAACCAGAACACCAACCCAGTGATTCTGGACTCCAATGGTCAAGCCAGCGTGTGGCTGACTGACACGACTACGTACAAGTACGTTCTGACCGATGCCAACGACGTGCTGCTGTTCACTGTCGATTATGTGTCGGTGCCCGTCACCACCAACTCGTTTGCATCGCCCCCACCCATCGGCAGTGGTGTGCCCAATGAAGGCACCTTTACCAACTTGAACGTCGTGGACCTGATGACCCTTGAGGGCACGGGTGCGGCGATTCTGAACGTGGGTACCACGAGTGAGCGTCCAGCATCTCCCGAAAACGGCATGGTTCGCTACAATAGCACCACGACCAAGTTCGAGGGTTACAACGGCGCTTGGGGTGCCTTGGGTGGCGGTGCTACCGGTGGCGGCTCAGACACGGTGTTCTTTGAGAACAGCTTGATTGTGATGAACGACTACACGATCCCTTCTGACAAGAATGCTGGCACGTTTGGCCCGATCACCATCAACAGCAGCATCACTGTGACCGTGCCGTCCACCAGCGTCTGGTCAATCGTTTGATTTAGGAGCCATCATGGGCGTTAAATTAGTTTCAAGCAGTGGCGGCTCAGTCGAGATTAACCCGCCAACTACGGCCAGCAACTTCACGGCCACCATGCCTGCCGGTACTGGCACCGTTGCGGTTCAAGGCATCAGCGGCGTGCTGGTGTCAGGCACTGCACAAGCATCCACCTCGGGCACCTCGATTGACTTTACAGGTATCCCGTCTTGGGTCAAGCGGATCACCGTAATGCTTCAAGGTGTTTCACAAAACTCAGCAAGCCAAACATTTATGTTTCAAATCGGCGCTGGAAGCGTAACAACATCTGGGTATCTTTCTGTTGTTTCTTTTAACGCGCCATCAACAAACGTATTGGCTGTCACTACGGGTTTTGGTTTTGCTGGCCCATCTGGGGCAGCGGCAGCGTTTTCAGGAAATGCCACCATAACATTGCTTGGTTCAAATTCATGGTCGTTTAGTTCCAACATGGCTGACGTAGCAAGCACACAGTCGCATCTTGGTGCTGGTTCCATTACTCTTGGTGGAACTCTTGACCGCGTGCGTTTAACTACCGTAGGCGGTACAGCTACCTTTGACGCTGGTTCCATCAACATTTTGTACGAGTAAGCACTATGCCAACAAAAATTGATGGAAATAACGGCGTCCTACAGTCGTATGACTTCCAAGTCCTGACCACGGGCTTCTCGTACACCTTCGCCTCGGGCACCACGACCCTGATCGCTGCTCCCGCTGGTACGCTGGCAACGGGTACGATCACGATGCCGGGTTCGCCTGCTGACGGCATGGTGGTGACGATCACCACGACTCAAGAGATCACGGCTCTTACGATTGCCGGTAACTCGGGTCAGAGCATCGGTGGCTCTCAGGTGGCTCTGATGGCGGCTAACAGTTCGATCAGCTTCGTGTACCGCCAGTCCAACACAACGTGGTATCGCAACAGCGCCCCGGCTCTGGGTAACGTGGGCACTGCGCCCGTGTACGCTGCTCGTGCTTGGGTGAACTTCAACGGTACGGGCACCGTGGCGATCCGGGCCAGTGGGAACGTGTCGAGTATCACGGACAACGGTACCGGGGATTACACGGTCAACTTCACGACTGCGATGCCGGATGCGAATTATTCGGCGCAGGTTTGGGCTGCGACATCTGGGTCAACTGGCTTTTTTGTAGGAACACAGCAGTCTACAACAGCACCTACCGCTTCCGCTTTACGGTTGGTAACTCGTAACAACTCGCAAGTAGCGAACGATCTTGACTACGTGCAAGCAGCCATCTTCCGTTAATCAGGAGCCATAAGTCATGACAATCACGATAGACGGAAACGGGACAATCACGGGCGCAGCGACTCTGGCGACAACTGTTGCCAGCCCCACGCTCACAACGCCCAACATCAACTCGGCGCAGTTCGCCACGGTCACGGGTACTGCCCCCATCTACCCCTGCCGCGCATGGGTGAACTTCAACGGCACTGGCACTGTGGCTATTCGGGCCAGTGGGAATGTGACAAGCATCACGGATAACGGTACTGGTGATTACACTGTGAACTTTACGACTGCGATGCCGGATGCGCTGTATTCCGTGTCTCAGGGCTTGCAAGAGGGAGGCAGTTTTTTTGGGTCTTCGGCAATGCTGTTATCCGGTGGGGTTCTTAGCACAACAGCATTTAGGATTGTTTGCAGGTCTGGAAACTCTGCTACTAACCTGGATTTCCCAAGTGTGTTTTTGGCCATCTTCCGTTAACCCAAAGGAACCAAAATGAACAAACGAATCATTTATCCCACTGACGATGGCGGCGTGGCCGTGATCGTGCCTGCCGCTGAGTGCGGCCTGAGCATCGAGGAAATCGCTGCCAAGGACGTTCCGGCAGGCAAGCCCTTCAAGATCGTGGATGTGTCTGACATCCCCGAAGACCGTACATTCCGCGCCGCATGGGAGTTCGCAGCATGATCACCATCAACATCGACAAAGCCAAAGCCATCGTGCATGACAAGCGCCGCGCTGTTCGCGCTGCCGAGTTTGCACCACTGGATGTCAAAGCCACCATCCCCAGCGAAGCCGCTGCCGCTGAAGCTGCGCGTCAGGCTATCCGCGACAAGTACGCCGCAATCCAGTCGGACATCGACGCTGCTCCCGGTGTGCCTGAACTCAAACTGATCGCTGACTCGTTGGTGTGACATGAATACTCCAGAGATCGACCCCGTAAAGTACGGCGTTCTTTGGGAACGTGTTCAGGCGATGGACAAGGTGATCTCCCGCGCCGCCGATCTCGCTGCGGAAAAGGGTCAGCCGTTTCAGATCGGCCAGAATCGCCCGGCGCAGGTTGTACCGTCCAGCATCGTCAATGTATCCGGTAATCCGATTGGTCAAACTGTCATCCCCGGCGAAGTGGCGAAGTACCCGGGCAGCAGCCTTCACGCGATGAAGATGGCTTTCGATGACCTGATCAAGAACCCCGAACGGTTTGGCATCGGTGCCGCCGAGGTGGGCGCGATCAAGGGCACCCGGGCGCAGTTTCTCAACTGGGTCGAGAAGAACGTACCAGCCTACAAGACGGCGCGGGAAACCTTTGCCGATCAGAGCAAGCCGATCAACCAGATGCAGGTCGGCCAGTTTCTTGAGGGCAAACTCAAGCCTGCGCTGGGTGAGGAAACCGCCCGCCTGCGGGCTGCGGGCTTCGCTAGTGCGCTGGAAAGCGCCCCGGGCACCATCAAACGGGCTACCGGTGAATCGCGCTTTCAAGCCTTGTCGGAAGTGCTGACACCCGAGCAAATCAAGATCGTCGAGGACGTCCGCGCCGATCTGGCCCGGGCACGACTGGCAGAGCGTCAAGCACAAGCGGCTCGAGGTGCTGGTCCCGATGTGAACCTGATGGGTACTGAGGTCATGGGCAGCGCCCGCGCTCCGAACATCATCAACCGAACGGTCTCAGTCGCCAACGACATCCTGCGCCGCCTGCAAGGTAAACTGGATCAGAAGCTGGCAATCGAGTTGGCTGCTGAAATGCTGGACCCGGCATCCGCAGCGCAAGCCCTCGAGAAAGCAATGGCACGTCAGGCCAGGGGTGAGAAGTTGGCCGACCCCTTCAAGAAAACCGGTAAGGCTGCGTCGAAAGTCTTGCGAACCCCTGCTGCGATCAACATGCTGGCACCGGAGCGCAATGTCGAAAACGAGTTTGTGAGGTGAGATGTGATTGACCAGACAATAGTCAACTGGCTGCTGGCCGGGCTGGGCGGTCTGATCGGATTTCTGCTGCAAGTCGTGTGGCAAGCGGTCAAGGATCTGCAAAGAGCCGATAAGGCATTAGCCGAGCGTGTTGGCGAGATGGAAGTCTTGATGGCCGGTTCGTACATCACCAAGAGCGATTTCGTCAAAACGACTGACGCGATCTTTAGAAAACTGGATCGTATCGAGGACAAGCTCGACGGGAAGGTGGACAAGTGATGCGCCCAACACCAAGGATCGAGATGTCGGATTACTGGATGGGGCGTGATTCTCAGCATCGTGGTGAGTTGACCAACATCATCCAGTATGAGGCTATGATACTGGTCAACCGCGTCAACACCATGATGGACATCATGGACGGCGTGACGCTCGACACCCTGGTCAGCGGCTCATTGGTGACCAGCGGCTGGCGCCCGGCCTCTGTCAACCTCCGCACCCCCAACGCGGCGGTGCGTAGCAAGCACATGACCGGGCAGGCCATCGACCTGTACGACCCCGAGGGTGAGATCGACGACTGGTGCATGGCACACCTGGACAAGCTGGAAGCTATCGGTCTATGGCTAGAGCACCCCAGCGCCACCAAGGGCTGGTGTCATCTGCAATCAGTTCCACCCAAATCCGGAAAACGAGTTTATTACCCATGACGATCCCGCCCTACCTCAAAAGTAAAACCCTGTGGTTCTCCGTCGCTCTGGCCGTGCTGGGCGCGCTGGAGATGCAGGCGCAGATCATCCCCGCCGAGTGGCGCGGCCATGCGCTGATCCTGATCGCCGCCGTGAGCGCCGCTCTGCGCTTTGCTACCACGATGCCGGTGCAGGACAAATGACATGGTCACTCTCATCCCTTATCTGGTCGGGGCTGCTCTGGGTACTGCCGCTCTTTTTGGCCTCTATCGCCACGTTGTTGATACTGGCTATCAGCAGTGTCGGGTGGAGTGGGACGCTGCGGTGGCTGATCAACAGGCGCAAAACCAACAGGACTACCTCGCTGCTCTGGCCTGGGGTAACCAGATATCAACGGACCTTGCGGCGAAGCAGCGACAACTGGAGAACCTCAAAGGGGAGTACCTGAGCTATGCGTCTGCGATTACTGGCAATTGTCCTGAGTCTCTCGGGGTGTTCGTCGCATCCGTCGCTGCCGGTGGCCCCGTGCCCACAACCCCCAGCACACCTCCTGATCCGTCCGCAGCCATTGCAGCCTCTGCCATTGCCGCCAATGTCGCCACCAATTACGCCATCGCCCGAGCCTGCCAAGCCCAGCTCAATGCCGTCATTGATTGGCACACCCAACCTCAAAAGGACGTGAAGTAAATCAGCGGCACATGGATTCGCCCTTGTAGGCGGGCCATCCTCTTTCTCCGCTGCTCTGCTTCCACAGTTTGACCATCTCGCAATATTCGTCCTGCTGACGCGCCGCCTCGTCAGAATCAGATTTCCCGACAACAGCCAGTGCGATGACCACTCCGATAAGGAGCAGGACTAAGTGGTGGCTTTTCATATCTTCTCCTCACTCCAGGTGCTCAGGATGCGCCGCGCTTCTGCCGTGCGGCGGTTGTAGCCGCTGGCTTTCCGCCAGCGGCGGCACTTCGCGGCGGTGGAGTAGGGCTTGGGCCGCTTGGCGTCTTTGCCGGGACCTGCCGCCCAGATGGCCGTGGGCCTGCCATTGTGACTGCGATCCCATTTGTGGACGTGTATCCTGGCCGCGCCGTGTAGGATCTTGAGATACTGGCCAGAGGCCAGGGTGCGCTCGGCCACGCAGGCTTCCAGGACGATTTCCTCTGGGCTCATGGGGCCATGGGCCACCAGGGCCGCGACGATGCGGCGCATGGTGGGGCTATCGGGGGAGATGGGCTTCATTGGTATCAGGAGACATTTATTGGATACATTTCGACTTAATGTGCACATTGGTGGGAGGCCAGGTCGCTCCGCTGCTGTTGCCTGTCCCATGTTTGAGGCCTGATTGCGCAGTTAGGTCAGGGGGTTCGTCACCGCCCACCACAGCTTACGTCTGAGTGACGCACGGCCCTCGCTGCTCCCACCAGTGTGCACCTCATGCTCACTCCAGCACCGCCATCGCCGTCCGCTCCAGGCGAAACATCCGCCGTGCGATCTTCAGCGCGTGGCGTTTGTCACGCGCCGCGCAGATGCACAAAAAATCTTTCGACTGGGCAGATCTGAATACCTTATATCTACGGGTAGTGGTCATAGCTTCACCTCATAAATCGCCCTGCCATACCGTTCCGATGCCCGTACATACTCACAGTACTGGGCGCCGTCCTTGCGGACGGTGGTGGAGACCGGGGCTAGCCCCTGGATCTCGGGGCATTGACGGGCTTTGACTTGCTGGATCGTGCTCAGGCTGATGCCGATGACGGCGCCGCTCAAGGCGACAAAGCCGACCAGACCGGCGAAGAACATCAGGTCGCCGAGTTTACTGTGTAGGTTCATGGTGCGCCCCTAGATCTTCTCAAACGAGGATGCGATGCCGGTGACAGGTGATGACCGCATCCTATCCGGGCCGGGGCGCCAGCGGTCGCCAAAGATTACGCGGGTGTGGCCCTGACCCAGATTGACCCGTTTCATCTTGGTGTCGTCCTGCTGCGGCGGGACGATATAATCCGGGGACACGGTGTATAGCGGCGCTACACGGTGTACGCCACTGCCAGCGATGCGGACACTACCCGCCCTGATGATGATGTTTGCCCGTAGAAAACGAGTAAGCCACTGACTCATGGCGACAGGCTTCATGTTCATTGCGGCAGCCAGTTCGCGGGTGGTCATGCGGGTGTTTCGGAGCAAAGTGATCACTCGCAATTCGATATTCGCTCGATCATTCGTCATCATACTTCTTCCTTTGGTTGATGTAACACAGTGTAACACGGGTCATGCGCCCTTTGTCAAGCGATACTGTTTTACCGCGTTTCGCAGCCCAGCTTGGGTTGTGGCCTTCTCGTCGAGGGCCAGTGCTTGTGCTTGGTCGAGGGTGCTTTGCATCAGGATGCGGTGGCACATGACCGGGGCACCTTGACCCTGACGGCGCACACGGGCGTTGAACTGCTCGTACAGATCCAGCGACCAGTTGAGACCGTACCACACAAGGATGTGGCCGTTCTTCTGGAGGCCGTCGATACCGTGACCCATCGACGCCGGGTGACCGATCATCAGTTGGCAGTCGCCGGTCTTCCAACGGTGCATGGCGTTGGTCAGCGCGGCCTCGCTCTTGCACTCAGTCAGATTGATCGGGCGCAGGTCTTTGAACCGGGTCATGATCCGTTCGGCATCGCTGCGGTAAGCGTAGGCACACAGGATCGGTGAGCCTTGGGCCTCGTCGATGATGTCCTCCAGCGCGTCCAGCTTCATGTCATGCACCGGTTCCCACAGCGGCATCCCTGCCACCGGGTACATGGCACCGTTGGAGAACTGCAAGCACTTGTTGGTCAGAGCCGCTTGGTTGAACGCCTCAACCTCTTTGCCGCTGTCGAGCACCATGAAGAACTCTTTCTCCAGTCGGTCATACTTGGCCCTCAACTCGTCAGGCATCTCGATCTCGATGTTGTTGACGATCAGGTCCGGCAGCGGGTTGTAGTCCTCAGCCGACATCTCAAGCGTGATGTCTCCGATCAGCTTCTTGATAGTGTCCTCGGTGTCCTCGTAGGGCACTTCCTTGTACGGCCCGACTTTCTTGTAGAACCGGGTGCGGAAGGCCGTCTTGCTGGTGCCCAGACGTTCACCCCGGTCCACCACGAGGAACTGGCCGTGCAGGTCTTTGTAGCCGTTGCTGGCCGGAGTGCCGGTGAGGCCCGTGGTCCAGTCGAACTGGTCAGCGATCTTGCGAAACGCCTTGACACGGTTGGTGGCCGAGTTTTTCATCTTGCTGATCTCGTCCCAGACGATCCCGTTGAACGGCATGGGGCGACCCTTTTTGACAAAGTACGTCTGGAGCGTTTCGGCCAGCCAGCCAAGGTTCTCATAGTTGATCATGTACACGTCAGCGGGGCGCAAGAGAGCGCGGGTGCGCTGGTCTTTGGTGCCTGCGACCATGCTGAACTTGAGGTGCTTGGTGTGTTCCCACTTCGCAGCCTCCTGCCGCCACACCAGCCGGATGACTCGGATGGGGGCCACGATGATCACACCTCGCAGGAAGCCGGTGTTGATCAGATGGGCCAGCGAGGTCAGCGTGATGACGGTCTTGCCCAAGCCCATGTCCAACCACAGCATCGAGTGTGGGTGAGTGCATTGGAAGTTGACTGCCTTCTTCTGGTAGTCGTGGAGCAGGTCAGGTGTCAGCATCCCATCACCATCATGTCCACCATCGCCTTGCCATCGTCCACGTTGTCCACCACGAACACGGACACCTTGTGCTGGCGCAGCCTGTGGTGCTCACGTTCCTGCGCTTCCGTGGGCTTTTGACCCCCGCGCTTGAACTCGCAGAACCACATGCGCCCATCGGGCCGGATGAACAGGCGATCCGGCACAGCAGCCCGCGCGGGGCTGGTGAATTTGTAGACCAGCACACCCTTGGACTTGGCGTAGTCGCAGACCTTTTTTTCAATGTCTTTTTCAAGCACCTCGGCACCCCGCATCGAGTTGGTGTTTGGCTTCGTCGTCACGCTCTTGCAACACCTCGGCCAGCTTCTGCATGTAGTGGGCACCCTTGCGAATCTCTTGGACGTTCTCGTCCTTGGTGCCCATGCGCATGACGTACTTGAGAGCGCCGCCACGGTAGAACCCGATGCGCTGCTCGATGGGCCATGTGTCCACCACATCCCAAGGCTCGACGCCCATGTTCTTGTAGTGGTCACCACCGATTTGAATGTCACGCGCTTTGGGGAATAGTTCAAGCTGGATCATTTAAATCCTCCTATGCAATGTGGAGTACCAGTTTCTCCACTTCATTGACGTAATAATCAAAATCCACCGGCAGCGTGGCGTCCTTGATGTCGTTGCAGACTTGCACCGTCCACCCCGACTCAATGCCGATGCGCCGCCAATCCTGCTTACCCTTGAGCGGTGGCATCCACTTGAACAGAGGCTTGCCACCCTTTGCGATGTAGTAGCGCGAGGTGTTCTGTACCCGCTCCTCGCCCCACTGGAGGTAACTGGAGCGCGGCACCTTGGTGCGGAGCATGAAGTCCATGATGTCAGGCCACTGCTGCACGGTCTGCCGGATCGGTGCACCCTCGACTAGCACCTTCTCGGCCACCTTGGCGACCACGAGGCCACCGGCGTTCTGGTGCCAGCCCATCTTGTACTCGTAGGCACCCTTGCGCTTGGTGCTGCCATCCTCGTAGACCGCGATGTAGTTGTTCACGTCACGGATCATCATGGCCTTATAGACGGCTTCTTCGAGGTTCAGACCAGTGCGCTCTTGCCACGCAGCGCGGGCCAGATCGACTAGCACCTTGTTGGCACGGGGCACTCTGATTGAAATTCCGTCAGTATTAGCCTGAATGATCTTCAACCCCGGAATCGTCATTAGTCCTTCAGCTAAAATGCACAACAATAGTTGGCCTGTGATTGTGATCGACATCGTGAACTTGGGATCGTAGAACACCGAAAATTGATCATTCGATTTTCCATACGTTCCGTTAAGCGCTAATTTGTAAGCAGCATTTTCACTGCTTCCCTTTTTTGTACTTTTTCGGGCATTGAATAACTGTTCATACACATCGCAAAACTGCTCACCTAGATGCTCTGGATAAATTCGATTCTTGATCGACAAGTTCGGATAGTATGATTGAACGTCAAGGTCGATGATGATGTGTTCGTCGTCACTCTCGATAACTTCTGATTCAACCGATCCATGAATGCCGCCAAGTCCAAAAACAAACGTAAACCCATTGACTGTTGCAGTCACATCGGTAAACACACCTTTGGTTTCAGTGATTGATTGGGCCTTAAACCAGTTAAGCACACGAGTAAACTCAGGCTGATCGAATTTTATCCAATCAGGGATGCACTCTTTCAGATGAATGACTGACCGCCTAGTCTGACGAGGGGTGCGACCATTCGGACCGAAATCGTATAACTGTACACCAGCATTCTCAAGAGCAATCTCAAAAATAGCGGAGCCAATTTTCACATCGTCGTGATTCATCATGTCACGGTCATATCGCAAACTAAGTTCCTCACGGAGTCGAATCGCGTTTACATTTTTTGTGCGAAAAAGCTCTGTGGCAGCTACGTCATGGGTGCAATAGTGTCTCAGTACATCAATCTGTTCACGACTGAGTGATGTGCCGACCGGAAAAGGCAAATCCTCAATGTTGTCCATTCGCATGTTGAATTCGAGGGTCTTCAAACTGGTCGCTCTGGCACGGTTGTTGAAATGGTTGATGCGGTACAAATCAACCCACTCAAATGCCCTGTCTGATGGGCGAACCGTGTGCGTAAACTTATCATCATCTTGCGAGTCAATAATCGCTTGGGCTTTGTCGTAAATGGTTTGAGGTGTGGCTTTGCCACCCATCCGCATGAATAAATGAATAAGCGGTCCATCGAACCCGACAATGTTGAATCCATATGCTCGACCATTGTTAAATTGAAGCCACTGCAAGAATGACATCAACTCAGCACTGTTATTACGACTGTCGCTTACCTCGTATGTAAATGTGATATCGGTATCGCAGAGTTGTGCAACCAATAGAAAGCAATTCGGATAGATCTCGGTATCCAAGGTCACGGACACTTTACTCTGTGACATTCTTGATACCCTTTTTAAGATTGTCTATGGCCCACAATGGCTGAAAATTAGTGTAATGATTCAGACGGATCACATCTTCTTCTGTCTTTGCGGATGCGACAGGCACGATGTGATCAAGATGCCACTCACCATGATTGTCCCAAGTCATACCTTCGACAAATTGAAATTCAATGTAGGCTTTGAAATCAGCATACGAGCATCCAAGAATCTCACAAGCCCGTGATCTTTTGGTGTATCCATTGCTGCGCAACTTGACGTAAATAAGTGTGCGAATTTTCAAAGTCAGCGCATACACGGAGTCATGCTTGACCCGTCCATCGCGGTAGTCTTTATGCCACCGAAGTTGTTTTTCTTTGTTGTTCTGTCGATACTCACGGGCTTTGGCTTTTGCATAATCTATGTTTTCCAAATACCAGCGGCGCATCGCTTCTTTGCGCTGATCTGAGTTAGCGTCTCGGTATTGTTTACGTTGTGCAGAGATCAATTCTTTGTTTTTCTCTGCGTATTCCTTGTTATATGCGCAACGCGCTTCCTTGTTCGCAGCGTAATACGCCTTCTGCGCAGCAAGACGTTTCTCTCTGTTCTTGAGATACTGAGTCCGGTTATGTTCTGCTCGGGTTGTCATTACAGTTACTCGTTACAGGTGGGGCCGCTGGTCCGGTCCACCGGGAACCCCCAGTGGCAGCGGCCCCGATTCAATTACTGCTGACCCATCATAAACGGGGGCAGGCCCATCGGTGCAGCCGGTGCGGCAGCGCCAAACATGCCAGCGGGAGCACCAGCCACAGCACCGAACAGGTTCGACGCATCGACAGTGCCTTCACCGAAGGGTGTGTCATCACCGGCGAACTGGACAGCAATCAAGTCGCAACGGATGCCACGGCCATGCTTGTTCTCCTGCAACCACGGCTTCACAGCGGCATTGACCCGGCAACCACCGTACATCTTGCGGGCAAGCTGCTGGTAGGCCATCGTGTTGCTCGGATCGATGGGGGAGCCATCGGCTTGGATCATCTGGGGCTGGCTGTCGCGGCCTGCGGTGATGAACACATGACCGGCGTAGCCATCATAGGGCTGGAAGGTCTTCTTGTTGACCTTCTCCTCGCCGCGACCGTAGCAGCGAAGCTTGCGGTCCTGCTGGATCATGCCCATGACGGTCTGGGCGTGTTCCTTCCACTTCTCCAGCGCCATCGCGCCGTAGCGTTGCATGAACTGACCAAAGCCAGCGTGATCCTGCGGCATGATGAACTCGCAGTTGTACGAGATGCGCTCTTTGCCGGTGGCCTCGTTGACCTGACGCTGTGGTTCAGCGAGGTGGGGGAAAGACAGACGGACATTCGACAAGAAAATGATTTCGGACATTTGATTACCTTTCAGTGATTACAGGAGCCATGACGGCAGGGATTCGGCAGCGGGTGCTGCTTCTACTGCGCTGAACATCGGCGCAGCGTTGGTGGTGACAGCAGGACGGCTATCAGACTCGGGGGCCACAGTCAGCTTGCCAGCCATCTTGACCACGTACTCTTGACCCATCGTCTTGAGTTGCCTGTCTGACAGTTGCATCTTGGTGCCGTCACGCTTCTCCCAGGTCAACTTCTCGGCCTGGGCGGGAGACACGAGTTTGGTCACATAGACGGCGCTCTTAGGGATGCCCATCTTGACGAGCTTCTCGGCCATCTCCTCCTCGGGCAGCGTCCAGGCACGGGAGCCGCGTCCGTAGACCAATTTGAGGCCGGGGATTGACTGGCCTGCTTCCAGACGGCGCTGGGCCTCCTTCTCCACACCTTCGAGTAGCTGGCGCATCAGGGGTGCCGCCTCCATGATCTGACGGATCTGGTCATCGGACATGGTGGCCGGGTCTTTATCGGCAGACTGCTGCGCGACATCGAGTGTTTGAGTTACGACTGGTTGGAACATGATTCCTACCTCCTTCATTACGTTACCTGCCAGCGCGGCACAAGAGCCTTTCGCACGACAGAATTTACATTGACTTTCGCCCGGGACCAGCGGGGCGTTGGGGTCGTCCGTTGCCCTTGCCTGTGCGCTCAACACGCTCAGTCGGTCCAGCAGGTATTTTACCGGAACAGTCCATGTGGTGATCGGGTTCATGCCCTTCAGCGCCAGCTTGGGCTGGATGATGGTCATGCGCACCTCGCGCCACGGATACTTCTCAGGCACGTTCCAGCCAAGGCGACACTCGGCCAGCTTGCCCATCGCGTACTGCTCAAGCTGTGGGTTCTCCTCGGCAGCAACCCCGTTTATGCCGTCTTTGTAGTCCACGATCTCCAGCACACCACCGATGATCTGGATGTCCACGGTGCCGCCGAGATCATCCCGGTGCGTGAACCACTGGGGGTCCACACGAGTTTCGGGGATCACCTCGGCCAACCCGTTGAACTGGGCCACACGAGACTTGACGTAGTCAATCGCCACCTTGACCCGTGCAGCGCGGTCAGCGTCGATGACAAACTCACCATCGTGGTCTTTCATGCGGACACCCACCATCGAAGTGGGATCAGCCAGCCCAGCTTTGATGCAGTGCTCGAGGAGTGTGTGGCTGTGAGTGCCGTCGATGGCGGCAGCACCGCTGCGTTCATCGGGGTAGTTGGCCTCCTCACGGACACTGCCGGGGCACAAGGCCCAGCGGTGCCGCTTCGAGGGTGACAGCTTGGCGTGGGTGCTCACTTGAGTGCCTCAACACCAGCGAACAGCGCACCATAGTGCTCGGGCTTGATGTCGTTGATGTTCGTATAACCCAGGCTGGTCAGTACGTTCTGGATCTGCGAACCACGCTGCGGACCAAGAGCCTTGTAGGCACCCATCACGTAGTCGATCAGACCCTTGCCGTCGGTGAACGGAACGCCAGCCGGTGCTGCCGCAGGAGCAGGAGGCGTGAAGACCGGGGGAGCGGGCATCGCCGGATTAGAAGGGGACACCGTAACAGGAGCGGGTGCCGCAGCTACCACCGGGGCCGGTGCGGGCGCAGCGGGGGTAGCTACAGGCAAAGGGGCGACAGGTGCGATGGCTGGCGCAACAGGAGCAGGTGTTGCTACATTGACAGATTGTGCGACAGCTTCGCGGGTGTCATGCGGCAGGGCATCGATCAGAGACTGGATGACCTTGGTGTTGGCGATGATGGCCTGGGCGATCATTTGAATAGTGGTGTCATTCATCATAAAGTCCTTGTTTACGAGTTACTGGGGGACGGATGGAGAGGCGGTCCTCAAGAAACGCCTCGATGATTTCACGCAGCACATCGGACGGTTGCCCGTACTTCTGTGCCTTGCTGTGAAACTTGGCGCGTGTGCTGCCCGTGACTCGCACGGTCAGGAACGCAGATTTGGGTTTGGGTGTGGTCATCGCGGAAATTCCTCACTTGATGATTGCAATTGTATAACCACTGCGATACAGTGTGCAACAAGTTTTTTGGAGGAAGGTTGAAAAATGCGCGATGTAGGAAAAAAAACCCCGGCTACGGTGCCGGGGAAAGGGGAGGGGACTCGGCAGGCGCTACCGCTCGGAGTCGGAGGTAGTGTATGACAGCCACTCAATCAGTGCAACAGCACCCCGCATCAGTCGATGCATACATCCGACACGGATGGAGCCTTGTGCCCATCCCTGCGGGCACCAAGGGGCCGCGCACCCCAGGCTGGAATCTCAGAGAGAACGCGCTCAAGTCGCAGGCCGATCTACCCCCGGGCTATGGGATCGGTCTGGCCCATGCGTACAGCGGCACGATGGCGCTGGACATCGACAACTGGATCATTACCACCAGTCTGCTGGCACAGCACGGCATTGACCTCCAAGCCCTCTATGCTGCACCTGACGCCGTGGTGATCAACTCGGGCAAGCCGGGACACGGCAAGCTGCTGTACGCGATGCCCTTCGGCGCTGCGCTGCCATCCAAGAAGATCATGCACGGCGGCATCACGGCCTACGAGTTGCGCTGCGCCACGGTCAGCGGCCTCACGGTGCAAGACGTACTGCCACCTTCGATTCACCCCGAGACACGCCAGCCCTACCACTGGGCAGGCAAGGGTCACTGGACCCGTCTGCCGGTGATCCCCCAGCAACTGCTGGACTTGTGGAACGGGATGCTGGCGCAGGACAAAGAGCGCACCATCGCCACGGACGGCACAATTGACGCCTCGTGGGAGGAGATCAGGCAGGCGCTGGAGTCGGTGCCCGCTGACTGCTCCCGCGACGAGTGGGTGTCCATCGGCATGGCTCTGCACTGGGCGGGCACCCAGACCGATCAGCTCGAGCAGGGACTGCAACTGTGGAACGAGTGGAGTGCCACGGCGCAGGTCAAGTACCCTGGGGAGCGCGAGATCCTGACGCAGTGGATGTCGTTCCGGCCCGACAAGGCCACCGCCGTCAAGTTGGGCACCTTATTCCACATTGCTAAACAGCACGGCTGGCACCGCCCGCTGCCCGATGCTTCCGAGTTGTTCAGCAAGGTCAACATCCCAGTCATGGAGCCGCTGGACGTGCTCGATGGGCTGCGCCCGAAGCCGCCCGACATGGACATGAGTCTGTGGCCGGGCATCCTGCGCCAGCGGTCCATCGAGATCAGCGAAAGCGTGGGCTGTGACCCTTTGGTCCCGCTGTTCGCCGGGCTTGCCGCTGTCTGCGGGGTGATTGACGCCCGCATCCGGCTGGAACTCATGCCGGGGTTCAAGGTGCCCCCGGTGCTGTGGCTCATGACCCTTGGCGATCCAGCGGACAAGAAATCCCCGGGCAGTCGGCCCATGCTGTCACCGCTGAAGAACATCGAAGCCGAGGACCGACCACGGTACGGCAAGGAACTGCTCGATTGGGAGGGCAAGGAGGCAGCCTACGCCAGCGCCAAGAAAGCGTTTCTGGAGTTCAGCGCCAGCCCCGAGGCCATGCTGGGCGGTGATCAAGCCCCCACGGTGCCCGAGATGCCTCCGCAGCCCGTGCCGCTCAAGATCACGGTGTCCGACATCACGAGTCAGAAGCTCGTGCGGCAGGCTGCTGACAGGCCCAGGGGGCTGTTGTGCCACCTCGACGAGATGAACTCATGGGTGCGCAAGCTCACCGACAAGACCAGCGGCGAGGATCGCTCGGCGTGGGTTGTCAGCTACGAGTCAGAACACTACGAGATGGACCGGGTGGGCGCGGGGTCGATCTACTGCGAGAACTTGGCCGTCAGCATCTACGGGAACATCCAGCCCCAAGTGTTCAGGCAAAACCTCGCCTCTCTCGCAGCGGATGGCCTGTTGCAGCGGTTTATACCCGCTGTGCTGCGCGGGAGCAGGACCAAGCTAGGCCACCCCATCCCCGAATACATGACCAGCGCGGCAGCGTGGGAGAACACCCTACGCCTGACCTACGCGCTACCACCCCAGACTTACCACTTATCCACAGAAGCATTCACAGCTTTCCGCGCGTTCCAGGGCTGGTACGAGGAGGCCAAGCAGGATGAGCGGGTGCTGGACAGTGGTACAGAGTATATGACGGCATTCGGCAAGCTGGAGGGCCTTGCAGGGCGCTTGATCCTCATGTTCCACATCATCGAATCGCCCTTCATGCCACAGGTACAAGTCGATGTGGTGCACAGGGTTGTGAGCCTGATCCGTGGATATGTCATCCCGGCGTACCGCTACGCTTTGGGCGAGGTGGGCGGGGCGATCACTAACGACTTCGATCAGTGGACCATCGATCACATCATCCAGATCAGCGGGGATGCCCAGACCATCGATCTACGCACCTTGAAAAAGTCAGCCCGTAGGCCGCTGGAGGGCAAGACCGACTGGCAAAAGGATCAGGCGGTCATGGATGCCATGCTGGTGCTGGAGCAAGCAGGGTGGGCGGTGCAGGTGGAGAGTGAACTGCACAAGAAGCGCGTGATCTGGGCGATCAACCCGAGTCTGTCTGCCATGTTCAAGGCATACCGTGAGAAGGTCATCAAGGCCAAGCAGCGTCACGCAGACTATATTTACCGCTACGCCTACGACAAGGGCAAAGAACGCAAGCTGGTAAAGGGTTATGACCCCGATACGATGGATGAATGAAAAACGGCCCCACGGGGCCGTTTTCTTTGACTCATTGATTGGTTCAAAGCCTTAAAAATCGGTGTTGTTGGTTGGTTCAAAGCCTTAGAACTGGGTTCCGTTGGTTGGTTCAAAGCCTTAGAAACCGGATTTTTCGACATGACCGATTTATGAGGTCGATTTCTTCACCCGCCCCTTGGGCCGTTTGGGAGCGGCAGGTATCGAGGGTGGTAAAAACGCCGAATGAAGCGCGGGAGCGAGTGCCTCGACCATGCCTAGCACGTCCAGCAGCCGGATGACGGCGGCGCCGGGATGGCGATCGCCCTTCGCCCACTTGCGCAGGGTGAAGACGGGAACGCCTAGATACGCTGCGGCCTGGGCGTCGTCCAGGTCAAGTCGTGACATGGTTTCACGGATTCGGACAGTAAACGTGGTGTCATTCATGGTGTGGATTCTCCGGGATCAAAAAATCCCGGCACGAGGCCGGGATTGATGTTGAAGGCTTAGGGTTACAGATCGAGAAAGTCGCCGACCATGCTGGTCAATATGACTCCGATCAGTGCGATAAGTATTGCCGTGATCATTCGTCGCCCTCGCCATAGGCTGAAGGGATCTCTCTCCCACTATGGGCGCAGTACAGTGAGGCGCCTTCCCAATGGACGAATACATCAACTGGCTCCCAGTCCCTTGATGCGCCGGGATGTTTCATCGCGTACACAATCTGGCGGAAGTTCTCGCCAGCCGCCTGCGCATCGATACACTCGCCGTCAGACATCAAGAGAGCACAAGGATAGCAACCGGGCCAAGCAAAGCCGCGTGAGCGGATGAAGTCTTTCAAGACAGAAGTCTTCATGGTTAATTCTCCTCCGAGTATTCGACGAAAGCGCACACGCAGGCGCCTTGCAAGGTGTACCGCGCCACATCACCGCATTCGTAATCGATCCGCCATCCCGCGCCATACTGCCTCGCTAGTGCATTGATTGCGCCACGTATGGATTTGGCCTTAACTGTGTACCGATTAACCCAGGAATAGTTAGCTTCGCCTCCGAACGTATCGGTGACTTCGATTTGGTAAGTGTGTTTCATGGTGTGGTCCTTTGCGGTTACAGGGAAAAGAGAAACGCGATGCTTGACCAAAGGGCAAACATCGCCAGGACTGCGCTAATCACTAACATCGCCGTCGAAGGATCACGGCGGTTAGTGATATGACGATAGTGCACAGCGTGGCGGTTGTGGATCATGGCAGCATCCCGACCATTGCCGCGCGGATGCTGCTAACGGAGTATGGAGCGCCGTCGGCTGTATGGGTTATGTCTGACCAGCTTAACCGCTCGAGCATCCGCTGCGCAGCCAGGTCGCGGGGCCTGTAGCCGTGCAGCGAGAAACTTTTGTGATAACGCGTAGCCTTGATGCATTCGAGCGCCATCCGAAACAACTTCTCATCGTTGTTGATCCAAAGCGATACGTTCCAGTGGTTCCAATTCCGGTGGCCATTGAATTTGGTCATGGTGTGGTGTCCTTTGCGTTTACAGGATGCCCAGGGTTTCCCCTGGGCGAGTGATGAGGTTAGAAACGGCGCCCGGCGCCGTGTGGGCCAAACCCATGCAGGAACAGGATTCGGAGGGTGATTTCCCGGGCGTCGTGGCGGCCATACTGGGCTACTAACAGCCGGTAGGCGCGGCGGGCAAAGATTGCGGCTTCGTGGATGTCTGCGATCATTTTGAGCTCCAGGTTACGTTTACAGGGTGCCGCTTCGAGGCGGTACGGAAATTCTAAAGATCTCAAACCCACTGGGTCAACAACTATTTTCACCCGTCCGGTTTGCTACCAGGGAAAAGGGTTGCCGTAAGTTTCGTGTAAGGATCGATCCACCAGGGGGATAAGCGGAATCCCTGACCCAGTGGGTGAGCCTTTGTAAGCCTAGTGTAAGTTAGTGACAAACGGCCCTTTTAGCCAAGGGGGTAGGTTTCGGGAGTTGCTTAATTCTTGTGCAAATTCAAAATCGTATTTATCAAGGGGTCGCGGGCGCGTGAAAAGGGTTTTTTGTCACCAGGCCCATCAACCCCTTGTTTTTGACCCAATGGGTCCAGGGTTGCCCGAGAAATCCAGGGTTTTCCGGAAAACCCTGGACCCATTGGGTTTCACATCTCGCCTGCCTCAAAAGGTCCGGAAACCCTGGACCCAATGGGTTTTGAGTGCCGATTCACCCATTGGGTTGCCGTGGTGCCGGCTCACCCCATTGGGCTGCGGGCGCCGTTCGGTTCGATGGGGGTGGGGTAGGGCCAGCGGGGTCGATGGTCCGGCCACGTAGGTGCCGCAAAGAATCTGAAAATTTTTTCAAAATCAAAAACCCAGTGGGTGCATTGCATCTCTAATATCCCCGTGCTACCATCACCCCCACTATGGAACACGCAAACACCGCATCCGTAGGCACGGTTGTCACCAGTGAATCCCAGCTTCCCAACTGGCTGTCCGTGCCAGACCCCAAGCCTCCGCGACCCAGCGCCGAGGTCAAAGCCCTTCGCCATGTCGAATATGAGCAAATCTTCGAGCGCGTTGTCGAAGACATCTATCGTGGCCGATCCCTTCAGTCCTTGATCGAGGACGACCATCGTGTCGTGTCCTACGAGGACTTTCTGCGCTGGATCAAGCGCGACCCCCAACGCCACGAGCGGTTCAAAGAAGCGCAGGAGATGCGCACCGAGTTTCTGGCTGGGGAGATTTTGCAAATTG